>Ga0310811_10000487_pt1 | contig 51750 bp, 45 predicted proteins | sample YCmetagenome_FD_207642 | JGI IMG/M metagenome (GOLD analysis project Ga0310811, IMG submission 207642) | Soil microbial communities from experimental microcosm in Duke University, North Carolina, United States - YC | ecosystem: Engineered > Artificial ecosystem > Soil microcosm > Unclassified ... | reverse complement strand
CGATAACAACGACGAGCTGCCGCCAGGCGTGAACCATCTGGTGCGCGTCGCCATCGCGCAGAAGCGCAAGATCGGCGCGGGCGACAAGATGGCCGGACGCCACGGCAATAAGGGCGTTATCAGCCGCGTGCTGCCCATCGAGGATATGCCGTTCCTGCCGGACGGTACTCCGGTGGATATCATTCTGAATCCGCTGGGCGTGCCGCACCGCATGAACATCGGCCAGATTATGGAGACGCACCTGGGCTGGGCCGCGGAGGCGCTCGGCATGAAGGTCGCCTCGCCCGTCTTCGACGGCGCGCCGGAGGAGAAGATCGAGGACCTGCTGGAGCGCGCGGGACTGCCGCGTGAGGGCAAGGTGATCCTCTTCGATGGTCGCACTGGCGAGTCGTTCGATGCGCCGATAACAGTCGGCTACATTTATATGCTCAAGCTGGCCCACCTGGTTGAGGACAAGGTCCACGCGCGCTCGACCGGCCCCTATAGCCTCATCACCCAGCAGCCGCTCGGTGGTAAGGCGCAGTTCGGCGGCCAGCGCTTTGGCGAGATGGAGGTGTGGGCGCTCGAAGCCTACGGCGCCTCCAACATCCTCCAGGAGATTCTGACCGTCAAGTCGGATGACGTGACGGGACGTGTCAAGACCTACGAGGCCATCGTCAAGGGCGATCCCATCGTCGAGCCGGGCGTGCCGGAATCGTTCAAGGTGCTCGTCAAGGAGCTGCAGAGCCTCGGCATCAACGTCGAGGTGCTCAACGAGGACGAGCAGCGGATTCAGTTCGTCGAGGACGCGGGCACTGACGTGATGCCGGAACTGGGCATCAACATCAGCGGCTACGAGGGCGGCGAGTAGTCTCAGTTTGTGGGGGAGGCATGCGACTGTCCGTGTTCATGTGGAAGTCGCGGCCTCCCATCCCGCAGTCATACGGTCTGATTTTATAGCCTACATAGCCTGTTGACAGAGCCTGTTCAGGCATTCGGAAAGGAGATGGGCGCGGGCGACACACGGCGACTGATGCGCCGGGTGAAACGCTCTCCGCTCCACCAATGCTCGAAGTCAACGATTTTGACGCGATTCGTGTCAGCCTTGCCAGCCCGGAGCAGATTCGCTCGTGGAGCTATGGCGAGGTGACGAAGCCGGAAACTATCAATTATCGCACGCTCAAGCCGGAGAAAGACGGCCTGTTCTGTGAGCGTATCTTTGGCCCCACGAAGGACTGGGAGTGCTCGTGCGGCAAATATAAGCGCGTTCGTTTCAAGGGAATTGTCTGCGATAAGTGCGGCGTCGAGGTCGCGCGCTCCAAGGTGCGCCGCGAGCGCATGGGGCATATCGAGCTCGCCTCGCCGGTCAGTCATATCTGGTATTTCAAGGGCACGCCGAGCCGTATCGGCCTGCTGCTCGATCTCTCACCGCGCAATCTCGAGCGCATTCTCTACTTCGCCCTCTACGTCGTCACCTCAGTCAACGAGGAGGCGCGCGCCCAGGCGCTGTCATATATTGACCAGGCCATCCAGCGGCGCATCAAGCTGCAGGAAGATAGCGTTGTTGAGACTATCAAGAACTTGCAGGACCGGCGTGATACCACCATCGCTGATCTGGAGCAGCGCGCGGTAGACCGTCGCGGCGAGCTGGAGGACCAGCGCTCGCAGGACTTGATGCAGGCGCGCACCGTCGAGAGCCAGCTCAAGGCGCTGCTCAAGGCGAACAAGGGCCAGGTGCTGGCCGAGGATGTCGTCTATGCGCCGACCGGCGAGCGCATCGCGCAGATGGGCGAGGTCGCCGCGGACGAGCACCAGAGCAAGCTGGAGCACGTGGTGCAGGAGCATCGCGAGCTGATTAGCTCGTCGGCTCAGGCGGAGATCGAGCGGCTCAACGCCGAGACGGAGCGTGAGGTCGAGCGGGCCCGGATGAACGCCGAGGGCGAGATCACCGCCGTGCAGGACAAGCTGCAGCAGCAGGTGAAGGATGTCGAGGCGCAGTTCGAGACATCGCGCCGCGACCTGGAGGCGCTCAAGCGGCTTGATCTGCTCCCGGAGCAGCGCTACCGCGAACTGCGCGACATCGAGTATGGACTGCGCCAGGCGATGCAGGAGAGCCAGGAGCAGGAGGGCGAGGACCAGTCCGACGCCGATGTCGGCGCCTTTGACGACCTGCCCGACATCTTCGAGGCTGGCATGGGCGCGGAGGCGGTGCAGGAGCTGCTCGAAGCCATTGACCTGGACGAGCTGGCGGCGAAGCTGCGCACGGAGATCGCGACCACCAGCGGCCAGCGGCGCAAGAAGGCAACCAAGCGCCTGAACGTCGTCGAGGCGTTCCGCAAGTCGGGCAATCGTCCCGAGTGGATGATTCTCTCGGTCCTGCCGGTCTTGCCGCCCGACCTGCGCCCGATGGTGCAGCTCGATGGCGGGCGTTTCGCCACCAGCGACCTGAACGACCTCTACCGCCGTGTCATCAACCGCAACAACCGCCTCAAGCGGCTGCTGGAGCTTGGCGCGCCGGAGATCATCATTCGCAATGAGAAGCGCATGCTGCAGGAGGCCTGCGACGCGCTGATCGACAATGGGCGGCGCGGGCGCGCGGTGGCCGGTTCCGGCAACCACAAGCTCAAGAGCCTCTCGGATATGCTCAAGGGCAAGCAGGGGCGCTTCCGCCAGAATCTGCTGGGCAAGCGCGTGGACTATTCGGGCCGGTCGGTGATTGTGGTCGGGCCGAACCTGAAGCTGCACCAGTGCGGCCTGCCCAAGAAGATGGCGCTGGAGCTGTTCAAGCCGTTTGTGATGCGCAAGCTGGTCGAGCATCAGCTCGCCCATAACATCAAGAGTGCCAAGCGCTTTGTCGAGCGGGTGCGCCCGGAGGTCTGGGATGTCCTCGAAGAGGTCATCAAGGACCACCCGGTGCTGCTCAACCGCGCACCGACGCTGCACCGCCTGGGCATTCAGGCGTTCGAGGCTGTGCTGATCGAGGGTAACGCGATACAGCTGCATCCGCTGGTGTGTTCCTCGTTCAACGCCGACTTCGACGGCGACCAGATGGCCGTCCACGTGCCGCTCTCGGAGCGCGCGCAGGATGAGGCGCGCACGCTGATGCTCTCGGCGCACAACATCCTGACCCCAGCCACCGGCGAGCCGACGATTGGCGCCTCGCAGGAGATGGTGCTGGGCGCGTATTACCTGACGATGGACCGGGCTGGGCTGCAGGGCGAGGGGCGTGTCTTCACCGATACCACCGAGGCGCTGCTGGCCTACGACGCGAAGGTCATCGCGCTGCATGCGAAGATCAAGGTGCGCCTGACGGCTGGCAAGCTCTACAACGAGCCAGGCGTCGACGAGCCGCTGTCGCCGACCCAGGTGGTCGAGACGACGGTCGGGCGCATCATCTTCAATGATGCGCTGCCTGAGGGGATTCGCTTCAAGAACTATTCGATGAAGAAGGAAAACCTGCGGCAGATCGTCGGCGAGTGCTTCAAGCACTATGGGCGGGCGGCGACGGCGAAGCTGGCCGATGATATCAAGCGACTTGGCTTCACCTATGCGACCCAGGGCGGCCAGAGCATCGCCATCAGCGATGTGCCGGTTCCCGTTGAGCGTGAAGTGATTCTACAGGCCGCCGACGCGAAGATCACGCAGCTCGAAGATGACTTCCGCGACGGTCTGATTACCGATCAGGAGCGCTATCGCCAGGCGGTCAAGATCTGGAACGACGCCACCGACGAGATTCAGAAGCTCGTGCAGAAGGTGCTCGATCCCTTTGGCCCGATTTATACGATTGCGAACTCCGGCGCGACCAAGGCGAAGTTCCAGCAGATCCGCCAGCTTTCGGGCATGCGCGGGCTGATGGCTGACCCCTCGGGGCGTATCATGGAGATTCCGGTGCGCGGCAACTTCCGCGACGGCCTGAACGTGATGGAGTACTTCATCTCCAGCCACGGTGCCCGCAAGGGTCTGGCCGATACGGCGCTGCGTACCGCCGAGTCTGGCTATCTGACGCGCCGTCTAATTGATGTGGCCCAGGATGTCATCGTGCTTACCGACGACTGTGGCACGACCGACGGCATCTGGATCACCGAGACGGACAGCAAGGAGATGAACGAGCCGTTCCGGGCGCGCCTGATTGGGCGCACGCTGGTGGCGGCGGTGCCAGGCTTCGAGCAGTATCCCATCGGCACGGAACTGGAGGAAGACGCTGTTGACGCGATGATCGCGGCGGGCGTCAAAGAGGTCTATTGCCGCTCGGTGCTTGGCTGTCTCGCGCCGTATGGCGTCTGTCGGCTCTGCTACGGGCGCAATCTGGCGGCGGGTCGGCTGGTGGATATCGGCGACGCGGTGGGCATCATCGCGGCGCAGTCCATCGGCGAGCCGGGCACGCAGTTGACGATGCGTACCTTCCACACGGGCGGTATCGCGGGCGCAACCGACGACATCACCCAGGGTCTGCCGCGCGTCGAGGAGCTCTTCGAGTCGCGCGTGCCGAAGGAAAAGGCCATCGTCAGCGAGATCGATGGTGTGGCCGAGATCCACACCGAAGATAGCGGCGCACGCAAACTGCGCATCGTGATGGTCGAGTCGTTCGCCGACGAGTATCCGCTGTCGAAGGGCAGCGAGGTGCTCATCAGCGATGGCGATGAGGTGAAGGAAGGCCAGCCACTGGCGCAGACGTCGGCCAAGAAAGGGCATGCGGCTGAGCAGGTGCTGGCGCGGACGAGCGGCCTTGCCTCGATTGAGAAGAACAAGATCGTGGTGCGCTTTGAGGCGCGTGATGAGCGTGAGTACGCGGTGCCCGCGGCGACGAATATCACCGTCAAAGATGGGGAAGCCGTGCGGGCGGGCCAGGCGCTAACCAGCGGCCTGATCGACCCGCAGGATGTGCTGCGGATTCAGGGGCGCGAGGCAGTGCATCTGTATCTCGTCAAAGAAGTGCAGAAGGTCTACCGCTCGACCGGTGTCTATATCAATGACAAGCATATCGAGATCATCGTGCGCCAGATGCTGCGGCGCGTGCGCATTGACGATCCCGGTGATACCGACCTGCTGCCAAACGACCTGGTGGATCGTTTCATCTATGAGGAGACGAACGCCCGCGTGCTGGCCGAGGGCGGCGAGCCTGCCACGGCGCAGACAGTTCTGCTGGGCGTGACGAAGGCCTCGCTCAACACGGAGAGCTTCCTGGCGGCGGCTTCCTTCCAGGAGACAACGCGCGTGCTGACGGAGGCGGCCATCACTGGCGCGACCGATCACCTGCGCGGCCTGAAGGAAAACGTCATCATCGGCAAGCTGATTCCGGCGGGCACGGGCCTCGAACAGCGCAAGCAGCTCCGCGACAAGCAGCGCGCCGACCGGCTGGCGGCGGCGATGTCTACCTCCGGGATTGGCGCGCTGGGCATGGGTGGTGATCTGGACCTGGATGACGGCCAGATGCCTGAGGACGGGGATGGCTCGTTCATGGGCGACCTGGGCGGAGAACTAGGCCTAGTTGACAGCCCGTCTGAGGAGTGATAATATTTCGTATTGTGCGCCAGGTATGCTTGTCATTGCACCATGCATGGCATGATTGGCGTGATGAGAAGTCTATCTGGCCAACCAGAAGCTGAAGTTAAGGAGTATCCCTTGCCGACGATTAATCAGCTGGTGCGCAAGGGCCGAAGCAAGAAGGTTCGTAAGAGCAAGGCGCCCGCGCTGCAGTTCTCCTTCAACGCGCTCAAGAATCGCACGCAGCGGATGCGTGGCGCGCCACAGAAGCGTGGCGTCTGCTCGCAGGTGCGTACGATGACGCCGAAGAAGCCGAACTCTGCTCTGCGCAAGATTGCTCGCGTCCGCCTGACCAACGGGTATGAGGTCACCGCCTACATTCCAGGCGAGGGCCACAACCTGCAGGAGCACTCAGTAGTGCTGATTCGTGGCGGTCGCGTGAAGGACCTGCCGAGTGTCCGCTATCACATCGTGCGAGGCACGCTGGATAGCCAGGGCGTCGAGAAGCGGCGTCAGGGGCGCTCGAAGTACGGTGCGAAACGCCCGAAGGGCAAGTAGCAGCGCAGCGTTCATTCGGTTATTCAAGAATATTTTGTCGCTGCCCGAAACCAGTGATTCTCGCCGCTTCGTGTGGTCAGGATCATCAGGTCGGCAAATACCACGGCTGGTTGCGCAGACCGCGCCAGCGATGTTGGATGTTCTCCGCGTGTGGTGAGCACGTTCTCGCCACACACCAGCCACCCCAAAACCTCTCTCGGGAGTGGATGTGGCAGGCAGCGGAAAGACGTCCGACGGGTGGGGCGCCGAGGCGTTATGTCTCGGGCGCCCTTCGCCTTGTCTGGCGTTTTTGGTAGGAGGAATCAAGCACATGCCACGTCGAACGAAGGTTCAGCATCGGGTCGTGCTGCCGGACCCAAAGTACAACAATCGCAACATTACGCGCCTGATTGGCCGCATGATGTGGGATGGCAAGCGCAGCATCGCCGAGCACATTATCTATGAGGCGCTCGACATTATCGAGGAGCGCAGCAAGCGCAACCCCATCGAGGTCTTCGAGCAGGCGCTCCGCGCGGCGACGCCCGTGATCGAGGTCAAGCCCCGGCGGGTCGGCGGCGCGACGTATCAGGTGCCGGTAGAGATCCGTGGCGAGCGCAAGACGGCGCTGGCCATGCGCTGGCTGATCAATTCGGCACGCAACCGTGCCGGTGGCCATTCGATGGCCGAGAAGCTGGCCGCCGAGCTGATGGACGCGGCTGCCGGGCAGGGCGCAACCATTCGCAAACGAGATGAAACCCATAAGATGGCGGATTCCAACAAAGCATTCGCCAGCTACCGCTTCTAGGGGAGCGGTCGCGAGGAACCATGGCTAGAGAGTATCCCCTCGAAAAAACGCGCAATATTGGTATTATCGCGCACATTGACGCAGGGAAGACGACGACAACAGAACGCATTCTCTTCTATACCAAGAAGATCCATCGCATCGGCGAGGTCCATGAGGGCGCCGCGACGATGGACTGGATGCCCCAGGAGCAGGAGCGCGGCATCACGATTACGTCCGCCGCGACGACATGCTTCTGGCTGGGCCATCGCATCAACATCATCGACACCCCAGGACACGTAGACTTCACCGCTGAGGTTGAGCGGTCGCTGCGCGTGCTGGATGGTGGCGTGGTCGTCTTCGACGCGGTCGCGGGCGTGGAGCCACAGTCGGAAACGGTGTGGCGCCAGGCCGATAAGTATCACGTGCCGCGCATCTGCTTCGTCAACAAGATGGACCGCATCGGCGCCGACTTCTGGCGGACCGTCGGGATGATTACCGACCGCCTGAATGCGAAGCCCGTCCCGATCCAGATTCCCATTGGCCGCGAGAGCGAGTATAAGGGTCACATCGATCTGATCGCCAACCAGGGCGTCATCTTCATCGATGACCTGGGCACCAAGTCCGAGGCGAGCGCGATTCCGGCGGCGCTAGCGGATGAAGCGCGCAAGCATCGTGAGGCCATGATCGAGCTGGTGGCCGAGACCGACGAAGCGTTGACGCTCAAGTATCTTGAGGGCGAGGAAATCAGCGAGGATGAGCTGCGCGCCGCCCTGCGTCGTGCGACCATCGAAGGGAAACTCATCCCCGTCCTCTGCGGAACCGCGCTCAAGAACAAGGGCGTCCAGGCGATGCTCGACGCGGTCGTGCATTTCCTGCCGTCGCCGCTTGAGATTCCGGCGCCTGTGGCGACCTCAGTCAAGACTGGTGAGGAGACGCAGCTGGTCGTCTCGGATGACGGCGAGTTCGCAGCGCTGGTCCATAAGGTGGTCGCCGACCCATTCGTCGGGCGGCTGACCTACTTCCGGGTCTATTCCGGCATGCTCTCGGCTGGCTCTTACGTGTACAACGCGACCAAAGGGCAGAAAGAGCGCATCGGGCGCCTCTTGCAGATGCACGCGAACCATCGCGAAGACATCGAGAAGGTCTACGCGGGTGATATCTGTGCCGCCGTCGGCCTGAAGAATACCTTCACCGGCGACACACTCTGCGACCAGGACAACCCGATTCTGCTGGAGAACATCGTTTTCCCCACGCCGGTCATCGAGATCGCCATCGAGCCGAAGACGAAGGCCGACCAGGATAAGATGGGCATTGCGCTGCAACGGCTGGCTGAAGAGGACCCGACCTTCCGCGTCCATACCGATCAGGACTCCGGCCAGACGATCATCGCTGGCATGGGCGAGCTGCATCTGGACGTGATCGTGGATCGCATGTCGCGCGAGTACAAGGTCGAGGCGAACATCGGGCGGCCACAGGTCGCCTATCGTGAGACGATCACGAAGACGGCGCAGGCCGAGGGGCGCTTCGTCCGCCAGTCTGGTGGACGCGGCCAGTTCGGCGACGTCTGGATTCGGGTCGAGCCGCTGGAGCGCGGCAAGGGCTTCGAGTTCGTCAACGGCATCGTCGGCGGCGTCGTGCCGCGCGAGTATATCAAGCCGACCGAGGAAGGCATTCGCGAGTCGCTGGAAAATGGCGTCATCGCGGGCTATCCGATGGTGGACGTGCGTGCGACCCTCTATGACGGCTCCTATCACGAGGTGGACTCCTCGGAAATGGCCTTCAAGACGGCTGGCTCGATGGGCTTCCGCAACGCCGCCGAAAAAGCGGGTCCGGTGCTGCTCGAACCAGTGATGGGCGTCGAGGTGACGACCTCGCCCGACTTCTTTGGCGACGTGCTGGGCGACATCAATCGCCGCCGTGGCCAGATCAACGGGTCGGAGGAGCGTGGTGGCTCGCAGGTATTGCGGGCGCATGTGCCGCTGGCGGAGATGTTCGGCTACGTCAATGACCTGCGGTCGATGACCAGTGGCCGCGCATCGTACACGATGGAGTTCTCGCACTACCAGGAAGTGCCGAAGAATCTGGCCGAGGAGATCAAGAGCAAATCGGGCCGTGGTGGCAAGCCACGCGCGTCTTAGTGCGTCCAGGAATAGCGTGCGACGGGAAACCCACCAGCAGAACTGTCGCGTAGACGCGGATACAGAGTCGTTCTGGTGGGGATTGCAGGAGCTAGAAACCTATGGCGAAGCAGAAGTTTGTGCGGAGCAAGCCGCATGTGAACGTGGGGACGATTGGGCACATTGACCACGGCAAGACGACGCTGACCGCGGCGATCACCAAGGTCTTGGCGGCGGCGGGCAAAGCCAAGTACACCGCCTTTGACCAGATCGATAAGGCGCCCGAGGAGCGCGAGCGCGGCATCACCATCGCCATCGCCCACGTCGAGTACGAGACCGAGAAGCGCCACTACGCCCACGTCGACTGCCCCGGCCACGCCGATTATATCAAGAACATGATTACCGGCGCCGCCCAGATGGATGGGGCGATCCTCGTCGTCTCGGCCCCCGACGGGCCGATGCCGCAGACCAGAGAGCATATCCTCTTGGCGCGCCAGGTCGAGGTGCCGGCGATGGTCGTCTTCTTGAACAAGGTCGATATGCTCGAGGATGAGGAGCTCTTAGAGCTGGTCGAGCTGGAGGTGCGCGAGCTCTTGACCAAGAACCAGTTCCCCGGCGATGACATCCCGGTGGTGCGCGGCTCCGCCTTGAAGGCGCTGGAGAGCACCGGGGACCTCAGTCGGCAGGATGCGGCGGCGGCGCCGATCTGGGCACTGATGGATGCGGTCGACGACTACATCCCCACCCCACCGCGTCCGGTCGATCAGCCCTTCCTGATGCCGGTCGAGGATGTCTTCTCGATCAAGGGCCGCGGCACGGTGGTGACGGGGCGCATTGAGCGGGGCGTGGTCAAGGTCGGCGACACGATTGAGATCGTTGGGTTCACCGATGCGGCGCGCGCCGTCACCGTCACCGGCGTCGAGATGTTCCAGAAGACGCTTGATACCGGCGAGGCGGGTGACAATGTCGGCTGTCTCTTGCGCGGGGTGGAGCGCAACGAGGTCGAGCGCGGCCAGGTGCTGGCCAAACCGGGCAGCATTAAGCCGCACACCAAGTTCGAGGCGCAGGTGTATGTCTTGTCGAAGGAGGAGGGGGGCCGGCACACGCCCTTCTTCAATGGCTACCGGCCGCAGTTCTACATCCGCACCACCGATGTGACCGGGGCGATTGGGCTGCCGGCAGGGGTGGAGATGGTGATTCCCGGCGACAATGTGACGATGACGGTCGAGTTGCATGACCCGGTCGCTTTGGAGGAGGGCAGCCGCTTCGCCATCCGCGAGGGCGGCCGCACCGTCGGCGCCGGCGCCGTCACCAAGGTCACCGCCTAAGCTCACCCATACATGCACGCGCACCGGTTGCAACGTGCAACGCTCCTGACTCGGCAGTCGTCGGTCAGGAGCGTGTTCCGTTCCTGAGCAGTGACCAACATGGCATGGTGAACGTAGTGTCCATATGCTAGACAGTCATTTGGAGGATGGTATACAATAGGCTGGAGTGGTTTGCGTCAGTACGTTTGCGCACGGTTGGCATGGTTAGCATACAACGCGATTCATGACATTCTATAGTATGGTGTGCGCTGATTCGATGCAGCCACGATAAAGAAGAGGCTGAGAGGGTAGGGAACGCATGGCCGCCAAAGGCAAAGAGAACCGTATTCTGGTGACACTCGCCTGTACCGAGTGCAAAGAGCGCAATTATATTACGACGAAGAATAAGAAGAACGATCCGGAGCGCATGGAACTGCGGAAGTTCTGCCCGCGCTGCCGGTGCCATCGCGCGCATCGCGAGACGAAGTAGCGGACGAGCGTACCCTTAGGCGTTGCCCGCAGCTGCGCGGCGATCCGCAACAGGAGAACTCACCTTGGCAAAGGCAAGTACAAATAAGGACAGACGCCTGGCACGTGCCGTGCGCACACCATCGACCGACGATGAGGCGCCGCGCGATCAGGAGCTCGATCCCGCCGGGGAGAGTCTGATGGACGAGGAGGTAGAACAGCTCGCCGAGGCACAGGAGGCTGTAGACGCCGGTGATCCGCTGCCCGCAGCCTTCGCGAGCGACCACTCCCTCGCCTCCACCACGAATCGGACGGCGCTGCGCACCTATACGGTGCCCTCCTGGACGCTCGGCAACCCCGTGACGCGCTTCGTGGCGGAATCGTACATCGAGCTGCGCAAGGTGACGTGGCCGACCTGGAACGAGGCATGGAACTGGACGCTCATCGTCATCGCCATGTCCGCGGTCGTCGCCCTCATCCTTGCCGCCGCCGATCTCGGCCTGGCCAAGCTCCTTACCTGGGTGGTTGGCCTGGGCGGTTAACATCCGCTGTAGCGTCTCGCGGCGTCGATAACAGCATCGATAACAAAGAAGCCGGACGTGATAACTGGCGTGGGTGTTCCGCGCCATGGAGGAGAGCACGATGGACGCGCACGATCAGGAACCCCTGGAGGAGAGCGAACAGCTTCCGCCGCCCGAACCTGAGGTCGAGGGGCGTCACTGGTATGCCATCCACACCTACTCCGGTTACGAGAACAAGGTCAAGACGCATATCGAGGCGCGCATTGTTTCGATGCAGCTTCAGGAGCGCATCTTCCGGGTGGTCGTGCCGACCGAAGAGGTCATCGAGATCAAGAACGGGCAGCGCCGGACCGTCACGCACAAGATCTATCCGGGCTATGTGCTGGTGGACATGGTGCTCGACGAGGTCACCTGGCACGCGGTGCGCAATACGCCCGGCGTGACCGGCTTCGTCGGCGGTATGGGCACCGAGCCGGTCCCGGTGCCCGAGAGCGAACTACGCTACATCCTGCGCGCGCCCGCCGCTGGCGCTGAGGCCAAGCCCAAAGCCAAGATCGAGTACAAGATTGGCCAGCCGGTCAAGGTCATCAGCGGGCCGTTCAGCGAGTTCATCGGCACGGTCAGCGAGATCAACCAGGAACGCAACAAGGTGACGGTGCTGGTCTCCTTCTTCGGACGCGAGACGCCGGTGCAGCTGGATTTCCTCGAGGTCGAGAAGATGTGATGGCGGTCGCTCCCATGCGGTATGCTTCCGTCTGGATGTGATCGGTCGTTTCCCACGTTTCCAACGTGTTTAAAGAGGGCGTCGCGTCGCCGTGCGTGCGGATTCCGGCGGGCGCCAGTTCGAGGGAGGGCGCGGGCCGCGATGGCCTGGGGCTTCGTACGCGGAGCCGCGTCGCCCGGTGACCTCAAAGGAGTAGCAATTGTCCAAGCGTGTCAAGGCAGTGCTCACACTGCAACTCCCCGCGGGCAAGGCAACGCCCGCACAGCCGGTCGGCCCCGCGCTCGGCCAGCACGGCATCAACATCATGGGCTTCGTGAAGGAATATAACGAGCGCACCGCGAATCAGGTGGGCAATATCGTGCCTGCCGAGATCACGGTCTATGAGGATCGCTCCTTCACCTTCATCATCAAGACACCCCCGGCGACCGACCTGCTGAAGAAGGCGGCTGGCGTCGAGAAGGGCACGCAGACCCCGGCGAAGGCCACGGTGGGGCAGATCACCAAGAAGCAGCTGCGCGAGATTGCCGAGCTGAAGATGAAAGACCTCAACGCCAACGACCTCGAGGCGGCTGAGCGCATCATCGCGGGCACCGCGCGCTCGATGGGGATCACCATCGCCTGAGTTTGTATCGTTGCTGTTGGGGTGCGGCCCCCTCCCGGCCTACGGCCTCCCGCCCTGTGGGCTGCCGCCGCTGCGCTCGCTTTACGCTCGCTCCGAGCCCGAGGCTCGCGCGTCGGCCCCCCTTGCAGGGAGAGGGTTTTTCACGGTATGCCAGCCGGGCTAGCGACGAATCCTGCGTTGTGTCGTATACGTTTAGAGAGACAGAGCCGGAGATTCCCGGCCTCTATCCGCCCAATAGTCACTGCGGACCATGAGCCACAAGGAGGGCAGATTCGCATGCCAAAACACGGTAAGAAGTATCGAGAAGCGATCAAGCTGGTCGACGAAGAGAAGCTGTATCAGGTCGCGGAGGCGATTCCGCTGCTGCGCAAGCTGAACTACGTCACCTTTGATCCCACCGTTGAGCTGCACATGCAGCTTGGCGTGGACCCGCGCCACGCCGACCAGATGGTGCGCGGCACCGCTGGATTGCCCGCGGGCACCGGCAAATCGGTGAAGGTGCTGGTCTTTGCCCAGGGCGAGAAGGCCACCGAGGCCGAGCAGGCCGGGGCCGATTTCGTCGGGTTGGACGACATGATCAAGCAGATCAACGAGGGCTGGCTTGGCTTCGATGTCGCCATCGCGACGCCAGATGTCATGAGCAAGGTCGCCAGCCTGGGCCGACGCCTGGGGCCGCGCGGCCTGATGCCGAACCCGAAGACGGGCACCGTCACTTTTGACATCGCCAAGGCGGTGCGTGAGGTGAAGGCGGGCCGCGTCGAGTTCCGCGTTGACCGCACCAGCCTGATTCACATTCCCATCGGCAAGCTCTCGTTCACCGACGAGCAACTGACCCAGAACCTGACCGCCGCGCTCGATGCCATCCAGCGTGCGAAGCCTGCCGGGGCGAAGGGACAGTATATCAAGAGCATCGTGCTCTGCTCGACGATGTCGCCCAGCGTCCGGCTCGAAATCCAGCCGACGATGGCGCTGCGCACGGCGTAGACCGCGCCGTCTCGGCCATAAATGGCCGTCTCGCGCGGCCGGGCTTTTAAGCCCTCTGCCTGTGTTACTCCGGCCTTTCAAGGCCGAGGCCGTTATTTCTTGACGTTGGCAGCAATCGGCTGCTATACTGAGTTCGTTGTAAAATCGCATACATGCCAGTGATAGCAGGTGCGCGCAAGCGCTTAAGCGAGAGGCCTGCCGAGGCGAAGAATCCACAGCGCTTACTCGATATGCCGCGACGCGGTATGTCTGGCGATAGAGTGCTTTGGGCCTTCGGGTCGGCGACCTGGAGGCCCTTTTTCGTGGGCATTTTGTGGCTCCACGAAGACGGATGGCATAGGTGCGTACGTTCCCTGAGTAGCTCGCGGGGCTGCTCCGCCACACTCGCGGCGAGCAGGCTGGATGCGGAGAACATCCGGCGGCTTTACCCCCGACGCCTGCCCTGGAAGGGAGGAATCGACGATGCCAACTGAAGCAAAGAGCGCCGTCATCGACGAGATGCAGGAGAAACTGGAGCGGGCGCGTGGCGCGGTCCTGCTGACGACGCAGGGGCTGACGGTGGCCGAGGTCACAGAGCTGCGGCGCAAGCTGCGCGCGGCGGGACTGGAGCTGCACGTCATCAAGAACACGTTGCTGCGTATCGCGTCTGAGCGCGCGCATTATCAGGATCTCTCGGAGCTATTGCATGGCCAGACGGCGATTGCCCTCAGCTACGACGACGAGATCGCGGCAGCCAAGGCGATCACAGACTACCTGAGGACGGCGCGCACCGGCAAACCGGTGACGATCAAGGCCGGTATTCTGGAGCTGGCGCCCATCTCGGCCAAGCAGGTCGAGGATCTGGCGAAGATTCCAGGCAAAGACCAGTTGCGCGGCCAGGTGGTCGGGACGATTCATGGGCCGCTCAACCAGCTCTATGGCCTGTTGACCGCGCCAATGCGCGATCTGGTGAATGTGCTGGAGGCCCGTATCCGCCAACTCGGCGGCGAGCAGGCTGCCTAAGAGTTCGTAACGCATGTACATCCAACTGATGGCGGGCCGGAGAGGTCCGCAAGCACAATGAGAACGGAAGTTTTGAGCGCGTGCGGCTGAGAAGAGGCTGCATCGCTGAAAGGAAGAGATTACCATGGCCGTTGATGTGGAGAAGATTATCGATCAGCTCGATAGCATGAGCGTGCTCGATCTGGTCAAGCTGAGCCAGGCCCTGCAGGAGAAGTGGGGCGTGAGCGCCGCGCCAGTGATGGCCGCTGGCATGATGCCCGCCGCCGGTGGCGCCGGGGCCACTGAGGCCGCCGCCCCCGTCGAGGAGCAGTCTGAGTTCGACGTGATGCTGACGGAGATCGGCCCGAACAAGATCAACGTCATCAAGGCAGTGCGCGAGCTGACTGGCCTGGGCCTGAAAGAGGCGAAGGACGTCGTCGAGGCCGCCCCGAAGGCTGTCAAAGAGGGCGTCTCGAAGGAAGAGGCTGCCGCCGCCAAGGCCAAGCTCGAAGAGGCTGGCGCGAAGGCCGACGTCAAGTAACATCGGCTATCACGGCAAACACACATCCCCGGTGGTTGCGCTCCAATGCGTAGCTACCGGGGATTGTTATGCATCCGAAACTGACCTCTACGCGCCGTTGTCTGAGTTCACCAGGAACGCCAGGAAGGTTCCGTCGCTCTGGGCTCGCCCCTTCACCTCGGCCTGCCAACCTGTTCGCAATCCCTGCAGGCTCGAAGATGCGCCTTGAAAGGATGTCTGCCCGTTCACGGCAACTGTTCTCGGCGTGCCGTTGATATTCAGGATAAAACTGTTCGCTGCCGTATTGATGGCCCCAATGCTGCCGTGGAGATCAATCGTCTGCCCGGCGCCAATGGGTGGAGTGGTCGGGGCGACGGTTGGCGCGTTCGTAGGGATATCTGTCGGCAACGGGGTTCCAGTATGACCGCCAGCGCCAGCGCTGGGGCTTGACGTCACCGAGCCAGCCACGCTCGTCGCGGGTGCGGTCGGGTCGCTGTTGGCGAAGTATCCGCCCGGCAATCCGCCGGGATGCCAGACACTCGCCGCGCCGATATACGCCCCTATGCCGCCTATAAGAAGGATGCCCAATACGGCAATGCCCACCTTACTGCGCAACAGGGCGGTCAATGCTTGCATACCCTCGTCTCCCTATCCCCTTATATCCGCTGGCATCTACTATCCGCTGGCATCTACTATCCGCAGCATAGTAACACCGAGATAACTACCAGGCAAGAAATCGCGCGCATGGTCCCTGCGCCAGATATCACGGAACTTCACAATATTGATGAATTGGTGATCCTTGACCTGAAGCGTTCCACATGATACCATCCTGCTCGTGAATACCTATCATCGCCAGACGCGCCGCCGACGACATGGGGTCGCGCGTCTCACTCTCCTGTGCAGGCCAACCAAAAATAGCTGATCAGCCGCGTAAGCCCGGCGCATTTGCTTACGCGGCGAGGTGAGGACAATGCGCCACTGCTCGTTTTCCGCGATTCATGCCCGTCGCATGGCGCGGAAGTAGTGGCGTTCCCTGTGATGATCCCTCGCTTTGCCTCTTCCGTCTGTAGACCCGCATCTTCCAAATACTCTTCGCCGGGAAGCACTCTTTGACATATCTATTGCCGTTTGCCCTACCCGCATGCCCTCACGCATGCCGCTGCCCGGAAATGTGAGTATCGCTGCTATGAGCCTGCCAACCGTTCCATCTGTCTCGACTGCTGCAGAGTCGCCTGCCATCGAGACCGCCACGCCCGCAGCCCAGCGCCGCTGGGCCGTCGCCTTCGGCCTCTACACCGCCGCGACCAGTCTCACCTTTACCCAGGGTGTCTGGGTCGTCTATCTCGCGCTCCACAACTTCTCGCCGCTTGCCATCGGCCTGTTCGAGACCTGCTTTCATATCGCCAAGTTTCTCGCCGAGGCGCCAACGGGCATTTTCGCCGATCTGCTGGGGCGGCGGCTCAGCCTCATCATCTCCGCGCTGCTAGTGGTGGGGGCTGAACTGCTTTTTCTCGCGCCCACACCCGCGATGATTGCCGCCAGCTTCGCCATCCAGGGCGTAGCGTTTGCCTTCCGTGGCGGCGCCGACAGCGCGCTCCTCTGGACGATGGTCGAGCGCTCCGGCGACGAGAAGCGGGCCGTGCGCTACAGCCGTCTCTTCAGCCGCATGTTTGTCATCATGCTGGTGATGCAGACGGCGGGACTCGCGGCTGGTGGCTTTCTGCTCGGCTACGGACAGGCGCTGCCGTTTGTCTTTACCAGCCTCGCCTCAGCGCTGGCGATCATCCCGCTGCTGTCGCTGCCAGAGCAACGCATCCACAAGGCCCACCGCCCGCATCCGCTGGCGCATCTGCGTGATGGAATCCGCGCGGTTGGACGCGACCCCGTGTTGCTGGGGCTGCTGCTGTTCTCCGGGCTGACGGCGGGCGTCATGACGACCATCGGCTACTACACGCAGCTTTTCTATCACAGCATCGGCTTCTCGCTGGCCGCCATCGGCCTGTTGCTGGCGATCCCAGTCGTGCCAGATGCGCTCTTCGCTACCGCCGCGCCGCGAATCATGCGCTGGCTGCCGCGCCGCTGGGTGCTGGCGATCTTCGTTGGCGCGCAGATGCTCGGGCTGCTGGCGCTGGCGACGCGCGTACCCGTGCTCGCGCTCGTCGGCTACCTGGGTCTGCTGCACATCGGCGACTCGGTGCTCTATCCCGCCATCAGCACCTATCTGAACGAGCGCAGCCCGGAGGCGCAGCGCGCGACGGTGCTCTCGCTGGAGACGGGCCTCTTCAGCGCCATCATGATCGTGCTGTTTCCGCTCTTTGGCTTCGGCCTGACGCGCATCGACTTCAGCGTCGCCTACCTGTGGACGTTCGTGGCGCTGCTGCTCGGCAGCGTGGGCATCGTCGCGCTGGTCTTGGCGCTGCGGCGGCGAAAGGCATAACTATCGCGAGGGCTGAGGCGACGATGTAAGCAATGGCTCGCCATCCGTTGCATCGGCATCTTCAGCCCTGTCGGCCGGATGGGTGAGGTCACCGAGAGCCAGCGGAACGCGCTGTTCGCCAAATACGCCAATCAGCTCGAGGTGTCCGCCCATCGCTTCGAGGTAGCGGGCGAGCGTCGAGATGTAGAGCTCAGCCTGATGTTCGATGCGCGAGATTTGCGATTGCGGCACGTTGAGCGCCTCGGCCAACTGGGCCTGTGTGAAGGCTCTGGCGCGTCGCAGTTCAGCGAGTGATTGCTCATAAGCAGCCTGCTCGCCCTCTGCCTCGCGGCGACTCGCCTCGACACGACGCCGACGCACCGGATCGCTGTCCGCCGCGCCCCGAATCTCCTTCCAAGGGCGATGTCCAGCCATGTGTTGTTCTCCTTGATGTATCAACATGATCTCTAAATCAGACCCTCCGCACGCAATTCCTCAAGATACGCATCGTAAAGCCGGTCAGCCTCGGGAATGGCTGTGCGATACCACTCTGCCCACCGTCCGGTTGTGTCTCCCCCAAGCAACAAGATCGCGGCGCGGCGAGGATCAAAGGCAAACAGAACGCGCAACTGACCTTCCGCGCTCACACGGAGTTCTTTCATCTGCGGGGCGTGTCGCGAGCTTTGGATCTCACCAACAATTGGTCGCTTCAGATTCGGCCCGTGCAACTCCAGCAGCTCGATGCGCCCGGCGAGCGCGTCTTGTTGCTCCGGCGTCAGCGAGTTATACCACGACGCGAATTCGTCTGTGCCTTCCACGCTCCACATGGCAACATCATAACATAGGTGTTATATATCATGCAAGGCATATTTGTGGGCATTTGTGGCGCTGCTGTTCGACAGCGTCGGCATCGTCGCGCTGGTGTGGATGCTGCGGCGGCGGCGAACCGGGTGAGCCTTCTCACAAGGAGGCAACATGGCCCCGCCTCTTCGCGCTCGATGAGCCACAAGACCCATTTTGGCATGGCACAGATGGGCAACGGACGGTGCAGGCATGCTTCGAAACGCTTCGGCTGGTTGATGTATGCCACGTCACCATGTTCCACGCACGGCCCACTCGGCGATGAATGAGTTATCTATGAAGGAAGACACGATTCATATTTTGCCGTCGGCAGCTGGCGCTCCATTGCCCGCAACAGATTCGCAGATGCGCCGACAATCACAGAGCAGCGCCATCGGCGTCTCACGCGCGAGTTTGAAGCCGGGTTTCGCGTGAAGCGTCTTCTCGTCGGGCAGCACATTCTCCAGTGTCACGGTGAAGCCGCACTCCGTGAGCGCCGTCTGATACGCCTCGACGGAGCGGCGGGCGACCGGTAGACGCAGCCCCTCGGCGCTGGGCATCGCAAAGAGGCCACGGCCAAAATCAGTGAGCGCGCCCTGCTTCGCCAGCCCATACACCAGCGCCGGATGCGCGACCGTCGCCAGCACTCGGCCACCCGGCGCGAGGATGCGGTGGCACTCCCGCGCGGCGTGTCGAAGCGCGCTCAGCGGCAACTCGTTGAAAAGCATTGTTGCCAAAATTAGATCGAAGCTGTCATCCGCGAATGGCAGGGCGTCCTGCACGTCGAGGGTGAGGTATTCGGCGTTCTCGATACCGAAGGTGGTGCGCGCGATATCAACGAGCGCCTGCGCCTGGTCGCTGATGACGAGCCGGGCGGGGGTCTGGCCGGAGTAGCGCCGCAGCATCAGTGGCGCAAAGTAGCCGTTGCCCGCGCCCAGCTCCAGGATGGCCCGCCCCTCGATATGCCCGATCCGGTCGAACAGCAGATCGTTCAGCACATAGCGTTTGAACGCGCCGCCGTGATAGCCGGTGACGCGGTGCCACTGTTTCGCGATACCGTTGTAGTATGCCGTGCGCGCTATAGGGTGTCTATCCTTCTCGGTGGGGTGATTCAACCTAGCAGGACAACCGCTGGCATGCCAGGACTCGCCACAGCATACCACCGGAATCGCGCAACTATCCAGCGACAAGGCGCGGCCTAATCTCCCGGCAGCTTGGCCGCCAGCACGTCAACCTGCTCGATGCTGGGCGGCTGGGACAGCAGGTCGGATGCCTGCGCCATCAGCGCCGCCGCGACCCGCCCGGTCAGGTGCGCCTGGCGTCCCGCCTCATCGGGAAATGCATCGAAGATGCCAAATGTAGATGGCCCCATCCGAATGGCGAACCATGCGGTCGTCGCCGGTTCCTCCTGCACGATAGGCAGCCCACCTTTGAGGAAATTCTCGACATCAGCCTCTTTGCCCGGCTTCGCTTCCAGCCGTACCAGCAATGCCACCGTCACCATCGCGCTTCTCCTTCTCCATGGCGCTCGATAGAACAACTCCGCGTACGTATCCTGCGCGGGATGATAGCGCCAGTGCGCCAGACATGCCAGAGATATGCCAGCGCTCTCAGGGGCGCATTTCTGCTATACTGCGCCTGCAATACGATACGGCGGCGCGATACGGCGTCACTCACTTCTTCCACAGGAGTTGCGGGATGGAGAACGGCACAGCGCGACGCGACGAGGTTCAGGTGAAACTGGCGCAACTGCGCGCCCTGATGGCATCCCGCGAGCTGGACGCTATCCTGCTGGAACAGACCCCGAATGTCGCCTGGCTCACCGCCGGAGCGGAAACCGCCATCAACATCGCGACGGATCGCGGCCCACTCGCGCTGCTGGTGACGCCGGAGCGCGCCTGCGTCGTCACCGATGGTGTCGAGGCGCCGCGGCTCGAAGCGGAAGAAGGGCTGGTAGACCTCGGCTTCGAGCTGGTTGTCGAGCCGTGGTATCGGCGCGGCGCGTTCATCGCCGATATGCGGGCGCGCGGGCGCGTTGGCGACGACGGCGAGCGCGACGCCATAAGCGTTGCGCCAGACATTCAGCGGCTGCGCACGACTCTGCGACCCAGCGAGGTTGGGCGGCTGCGGCATGCATGCCTGCTGGCCGCCGACGTGCTGCGTGAGGTCATTGCGCAAGTAACACCTGGCATGACCGAGCGCACTATCGCCGGAATGATAGACGGAGCATCGCGCGCGCGTGGCGGCATCGCGGTTGTCACGCTGGTCGGCAGCGACGAGCGCATCGCCGCCTATCGCCATCCGTTGCCCACCGGGAAGGCCGTCGAGCGGTATGTGATGCTTGTGCTGTGTCTGCGCTGGCAGGGGTTGGTCGCCGCCACCACACGGCTGATACACTTCGGCGCGCTACCAGTTGACCTGGAGGCGCGGGCGCGTGCCATCGCGGCGGTGGACGCGCGCATGATTCAGTGCACCCGGGCGGGCCGTACCCTCGCCGACCAATGGGAGCTGGCGGCGCAGGCCTATCGCGACGCGGGGTATCCTGAAGCCATCGAGGAGCATCACCAGGGCGGCAGCATCGGCTACCTCACCCGCGAGCGGCTGGCGACGCCGGATGACACCACGCCCATGGAGGTGTCGCAGGCCTTCGCCTGGAACCCCTCGGTGCGTGGCGTCAAATCCGAAGATACGATTTTGCTGACCGCCGACGGACCAGAGGTGCTGACGGCAATGCCCGAGTGGCCAATGTGGGATGTCACGCTCGACGACCAGCGCTGGCAGCGCCCCGCCATCCTGGTACGGTAGAGGAAACAATGCGAGAGATCGAGCACCGCGCCGCGGATGCGTACCGCGCCCGGTTTGGCGAACCGCCCAAGGTCGTGGCCAGCGCGCCGGGGCGAGTCAACCTGCTCGGCGAGCATACCGACTACAACGGCGGCTTCGTGCTGCCGTGCGCCATCGAGCGGCGTGTCGCGGTTGCCCTGGGCCACGGCGCGGGCGGCCTCTACAGCGTTGACCACGACGACACACAACCCTATAATGGCCCGCGTGCCGAGAGCTGGGCCGACTACCCGCATGGAGTCGCCTGGGCGCTGGAGCAGACCGGTGCGCGTATTCCGGCGTTTCAGGCGGCGATCACGGGCGATGTGCCGGCGGGCGCGGGACTTTCCTCCTCGGCGGCCATCGAGGCGGCGACGGCTCTCGCGCTCGACGCCTGGCTCGGCCTGAACATCGCACCTACTGACTTGGCGCTGCTCTGCCAGCGCGCCGAAAACGACTTCGTCAAGGTTGACTCTGGCATCATGGATCAGTACGCCTCGCTGCTCTGCCAGCAGGGGAACGCGCTGCTGATTGACTGCCGCTCGCTGGCGTCGGAGCAGGTTCCGCTCAATCTGGAGGGGGCTGGCCTGAGCCTGGTTGTCTGCGATACGCGCGTCGAACGGCAACTGGCCGCTACCGGGGAGTACAATGAGCGGCGGGCCACCTGCGCGCGGGCGGCGGAGGCGCTGGGTGTTGCCCAGCTGCGCGACGCCACCAACGACGATCTAGCGCGCCTTTCGGGCGAGGAGCTTCGCTACGCCCGCCACGTCGTCGGCGAGAACGCGCGCGTGCTGGCGGGCGTCGCCGCGCTCCGGCGGCAAGACTTCGTGGCGTTTGGCGCGCTGATGTGGGCGTCGCATGCGTCGCTCCGGGATGACTACGCCGTCTCGACCCCCGAACTAGATGCCTTTGTCACCCTTGCGCGAATAGGCGGCGCGCTGGGGGCGCGTCTCACCGGCGCGGGCTTCGGCGGCTGCGCCATCGCGCTCATCGAAGGCGGAAAGGCGCGGGCGCTGTCCGAAAGCGTGACCGCGGCGTTCGCTCGGCAAGGATATCAGGCGCCTGCGTGGTATACGTTTTCCCCGGCCGCGGGAGCGGAGGTCGTGCGATGAGTGGCTCCGGCGATATGCCTGATCCAGACGAGCCAGAAACGCGGCTGGTGTGGAATCCGCTGCTGCGTGAATATCTCGCGCAATCGCCTGGGCGCATGTATCGTCGCGAGGCAACCAGCGACTGCCCCTTCTGCGAAGACCTGACCAGTGGGCGTGTGCCGCCCGGCACGCAGGCCTGGATTCGCCCGAATGACTTCCCCGCGTTGCGCCCGCCGGTGGGCGAGTGTTTTGTGCTCATCTATAGCGCCGACCACGACCGCACCTTCGCCGATCTGCGCCCGGAAGAAGTCGTTCCGGTGATCGGTCTCTGGCAGGAACTCTATGCCGAACTCTCGCCGCGCTATGCCTGCGTCATGACCTGGGAGACGAGCGGTGCGGTGATTGGGCAGACGCAGCGCCACCCACATGGCCAGACATACGCCATCTCGGCGATTCCGCCGTTGCTGGCGCGCGAGCTAGAGAGCGTGGAGCAGTCCTTTGCTGCCGGTGATGGCTGCCCGTTCTGCCGCATTCTGGCGGAGGAAGACGCTGGCGTGCGGGCTGTCGTTTCGGGCGAGCACTGGCTGGCGTTCGTGCCGCCCTACGCGCGCTATCCCTTCGAGCTCCATATCTACGCGCGCCGCCATGTGCGCTCGATAGACAATCTGGCGCGCGGCGGCGATGAGGTGTGGGAACTCGCGGCGCTGCTGCCGCGTCTCATTCGCGTCTACAATCAGGCCTTCGCCGGACCGATGCCCTACATGCTGGCGGTCCACCAGCTGGCGGACGAGCGCTTCCACTTGCATATCGAGCTGCTGCCCGTGGGGGCTGTGCCGGGGAAGCTCAAGCTGGCGGCAAGCAGCGAGATGGCGTGGGGCTTCTGGCTCAACGACGCCCTGCCCGAAGCCGCGGCGGCCCAGTTGCGTGCGCTCTACGCGACACTGCCAGATGCCGCGGACTGATGCAGGCCCGGATTCTGTGATCTTGCACATTTTCATGGGCTATGCTTGAAACAATGGATGAATCTGGAGGCTATTCCGCGTTACGCAATGGCGTAATGCCTCAAGGCACAGTGAAAGTGAATCTTGCGGATGAAGGTGCTCGTGACGGGCGGCGCTGGCTATGTTGGCAGCGTCATCACGGAAGAATTGTTGAGCGCTGGCCACGAGCCGGTTCTCTATGACTCGCTGGTCAATGGGCATACCGCGGCGATCCCGCCAGATGTTCTGGTCGTGCGAGGCGATGTGCGCGACACGGCGCTGTTCGAGCGGACGCTACGAGAGGAGCACATCGAGGCGGTCATCCACATGGCCGGGTTGATCGAGGCGGGCCTCTCGGTGAAGTCCCCCGAGCAGTTCTTCGCGACGAACGTCGGCGGCGCTGCCAGCGTCTGCGAGGCGATGTGCGCGGTGGGCGTGCGGCGGCTGGTCCTCAGCTCAACCGGCGCCATCTACGGCAACACCAATGAGGCGCCCTTCGATGAAGAGACGCCTGCCCACCCGGAGAACCCATACGCCGAATCGAAGCTGATAGCAGAGCGGATGCTGGCCAGCATAGCGCCCGCGCGCGATCTGGTCTGCACCTCGCTACGCTACTTCAACGCCGCTGGCGCGACCGAACGCAACGGCGAGGCGCACAATCCAGAGACCCACCTCATCCCGCTGGTGCTGCAGGCGGCTGAGCAACACGCGCCATTCAGCATCTTTGGCACAGACTATCCCACCCCCGATGGCACGACAATCCGCGACTACGTGCATGTCGCCGATCTCGCCCAGGCGCATCTGCGCGCACTGACCCGCGAGCAATCGGCGCTGCGTATCTACAACGTCGGCACCGGCACGGGCTACTCGGTGCGCCAGGTCGTTGACGCGGCGCGAGCGGTGTCCGGCGTCGAGTTCCCCATTCGCGAAGAGCCGCGCCGTCCGGGTGATCAGATCGTGAGCGTGGCCCGCACCGAGCGCATCAGGGCCGAGCTAGGCTGGCAGCCGCGCCACACCGACATCCATGATATCCTCGCCAGTGCCTGGGCGTGGCGGCAGCGCCATCCCCATGGCTACGATGAGCGGACGTAGTCGGTCGCTACCCAGGACGCGTGGTGATGGTAATCGTCTCGATCACATCGTCGGCGGCGAGCTGCTTGAGGACATTCATGCCCTGAGTGACCTTGCCGAAGGTGACATAGGTGTTGGTGAAGAACTGCGACTCGTCGGCGGTGGTGATGAAGAACTGCGCGCTGGCGCTGTCCGGCGCTCCGGTGTTGGCCATCGAGATGGTTCCCGCGCTGTAGTCCGCCGGAAGCGGGTCATCGTCCTGAATGGTGTAGCCTGGAACGTCAATCCAGTTGTCAGAGCCATCCCGCGCGACCGAGCCACCCTGAACCAGCGAGAGCTGCGACGGGGCGCCAGTGGGATCGAGCGGACTGGGCTTGCCTGGCGTCTCTATACGCCAGAAGTACGTGCCGTCATACCACTTCGACTGCGCCAGGAAGACGAAGTTATTGACCGCAATCGGGGCGTTTTCGGCGTCAAGCTGGAGGACGATATCGCCCGTCGCCGTCGTAATCGTGGCGAAATAGGTATCGGCGGTGTTGATGGTCATCGGGGGCGCGCCGGTACACACGTGTGTGGCGAGATTGCAGCTGGCCTGTCCTATGGATGACACGCTGGGGGTCAAATAGCCAGGCGGGAAGTGCGTGATCCGGCTGGTGGCGACTTGACTTAAGGCGATCAGCGCCGCACTCAGGATGCAGCAGATGGCAATCACGCCACCGGACGCGATGAGCAGCCAGTGCCACCACTGCAAGCCTCGCTTCTGCGGCGGCGCCGGGGGTGGCGCGTATCCCATCGTTCCCGGCGGATAGTACGGGCGCGGGGGCTGATTATAATGAGGCTCCTGCCCAGATGGCGGCATACCCACTCTGCGTTCCTTTCACCATTTCACCATTGTATCGTCGTTTCATCGCCTGGCGATGCGGTGCGGCACGCGGCGTCTCAGCTCTGCCATACATCGGCGATGGTCGTCGCATGCGCCGCCTCGTTGGTGAATGATACACCTTCCAGCGCCTCGATGGTGCGCAGCACGTCAAAGTGGTTAATGGTCTCGGCATATTTTCCCGGCTGAACGTGCGCGCCGACGAACAGCGTCGGAATGTGATTGGCGTCTGAGCCGTCGTCCTCGTCCCAGGTCACGATCAGCAGGCTGTTGTGTGTCCGCGCCCACTGCGCGTAGGCGTCCATATGCTGCCGCAGCCAGGCATCGGCGTCCGCGATGGAGCCAGAATGCATGTTGTGCAACTGATTCGGTACGACGAATGCGACGCTCGGAAGCTGGCTGAAGTCCGCCGGGAAGCTGGTGAATGGCTGATTGCTCGCGGCAGGCACATCGGCGAAGTTTACCCAGGGATTGTGCTTGCGGGCATAGAGTTGATCGGCTGTGTCATCGTAGCAGCCGGTGTATCCCGCCGCTGGCATGCTCTCCGAGTAGCCGGTGAAGCTCATGCCGTGGGCTATTAGCTCGCTGGCGAGATTCGGTCCAGCCAATTGCTGCGGGCAGGCATCGCTGGCAATGCCGAAGGTGGACCCGGCGAAGAGCGCGAGGTAGTTGGGCTGGCTTGGATGGGTGACACCATGGGCGTCGGTGAAGACGGCGCCCTGCGTGGCGAGAGACGCGAGATATGTGGCGTCGGTGGCGCTCGTGATATCGGCGTAGCTGTGGTTCTCTTCGACCACGATGAGGATGTGGTCGTAGTGCGGCAGGGGCTTCGACGCGCCGCCCGGCGTGCTGGTCGCGCCCATAGTCATCGCGCAGCCCGCGATACCCAGCATCAGCAGCCACAGGAGCGCACCCCGCGCCAGAGCGCCTGCGTGCGAGCGGTATGCGGTGGCCATGCTACCTGCTCCTATCTCCGGATTCAGTTGAACGTAGCGAGGATACCATAGCGCGCACGGGCATACCACAAGATCACTCACCGGCACTGGGCCTCCCCACGCGGATAGTGGCGAGAACGTCGCTAAATCGGCAAGAGATCGTGTGTCAGGAAGGCAAGTTCCCGCTCTGGACGCCTCCGCTTGCATTCAAGCCCTGGAAAGCCGCCCCAGCGGAAGCAGGTACGCAGATAGGCGACGAACGTCGTCTCGTGCCACTCATAATCCACGTGCGCGTCAGCGCCTTCATTGGGCAGAAGAATAGAATAGTATCCGCCTCCTGGCTCGCCCAACTTGAAGTACTCATCAGGCGCTATCATCCATTCCGCGCGAATAGACTCTCCCAGCAAATCGCGGCTATAGGCGAACGGATAGACCCAGAGCGGGTCGAGATCGTGATGACATGGGCGTTCCGCCTGTATGTCGCTGTAGTTGTGGGTAAATCGTTGTTTATCGGCGGCTTTCACCTGCTGCCAATGGGCGAAGTCTTCGGGATCGTTTGGCTCGCCCACAGGATAGGCGCCGACGAAGTTTACTGCGCCAATCTGCTCGTACCATGCCCGTAACGACAGCGGAAGCGGGCCAACAGTCGCCTCAAGCGTATCCAACTGCACGGCGATATCGGGGTCAGGCTCGTCAATTGGAGGAGGTGGTGTGAGTTCGCGTTCCATAAACGCCTGTTCGTCTGCGCTACACCACGAGTAGCCGAAGCGATAGCCTACCTCATACAGTCGCCGCAGAAGGAGCACAATGTTGTAACGAGCGCGGCGCATGGTTTCGCGTGCGACGGCCAGCGCATCCATAGCAACCAGGCCGCCATCATAGACGGCAAAACCTAACGCGACAAGTTCTTCCCATACCTCGATGCACTCCCCTTGCAGGTAGCGATCCAAATATGTTGCCAACTCAACGTCTCCTGTAGAGATTAGAGATTGCCCACACGGTGATGATCGGATCTTGCGGATGGCACAGCCGTTGCCATGGAAACATCCACAGTATACCGTGTTGCGCCGGATATCGTAGCGATGCTACGCGATAAGGGGCTTGGCAGGGGGAGTATGCTAGAGGGGCGGGAGGTGTGTCATGGAGGTCTTGATGCTCAGCGCGGGCGAGGTCGAGCGGCTGTTCGATCCCGATGCGCTGCTGAATGCGCTGGCCGACGAGTTCAAGGCGCTCAGCGAGGACAGGATCACCGCGCCGGGCCGTAGCGAGGTCTCCACCGGCAGCCCTGGATTCCTGCTGGCCATGCCCGTCTACCGCCCAGGGCGCGAGATCACTGTGAAGTTGGTCTCGGTCTTCCACGGCAACGATGCCCTTGGAGTGCCCAGCCATCAGGCGCTGATCTGCCTCTTCGATGCGGCGACGGGAACGCCAGTCTGCATCATGGACGGCGCGTACATCACCGCGATGCGTACCGCTGGCGCGGCGGCGCTCTCCACCCGCGAGCTGGCGCGCGACGATGCGCGGACGCTGGCGCTTGTCGGCGCGGGCGTGCAGGGCGCGGCGCACCTGAAAATGGTCCTGCGCGTCCGCGACTTCCGCGAGATTCGTATCGCGTCGCGGACGTTCGCCCACGCGCAACGGCTGGCCGAGCGCGACGAGCGGGCGCGCGCTGTCGAGACGGTTGAGGAGGCGGTGCGTGACGCCGATGTCGTCTGCCTCTGCACCAACGCTCCCGCTGCGGTGCTGCGCGGCGAGTGGCTGGCTCCTGGCGCGCACGTCACCTCGGTGGGCTATCGGCCACCTGGGGGCGAGTTGGGCGGCGACGTGATCGAGCGGGGCGCGCTCTTCGTCGAGACACGGCGCGCGTTCGAGGCGCCGCCCGTTGGCTGTGGCGAGCTGACGGGGCGCGATCCAGCGAGTGGGACCGAGATCGGCGAACTGCTACTTGGGATCCGACCAGGCCGTAAATCACATGACGATATCACCGTCTACAAAGCAATGGGGCATGCCTGCGAAGATATGGCCGCCGCGAGCCTTGTCTACCAGCGGGCGCGCCGTGAGGGTATTGGCGTGGTCGTGGCGCTCTGAGCACTCTGATCGCCCGCACTATCTATATTGCTAACTGCTTGCGTGTAACAAGCCGGGGAACTTATAGTGTAGCCGAGTTCAATAACGCAAATCATTCGTCTGGACCATGCTCAGTGCTGTATGGCGGCTGCCGCGGGTAAGCATCATCGTAGGATAAAACGGGTAGGGGCGGCAGCCGGGGAGGGGATTGGACGCGATGATCGACCAGACAACGTACGCGCAGTGGGTGGGGGCTCCCCTCGCGGAGTACCGCCTGACACGCCTTTTGAGCGTTAGCCCAATGGGGCCGCTCTATACCGCCGATGCTGTGAATACGACCTCGACCTCCAGTTATCTGATCCGTGTCCTCACCGTGCCGCCCGCGCAGACCCCTGACATGATGCAGAACTATCAGGAGACGCTCGAACGCCAGGCGGAGCATATCATGGCGCTTCGGCATCCCTACATGCTGCCTCTGGTCAACTACGGTATCGCCCAGGGACTCCCCTATTTCGTCTGGCCCTATACGACGATGCGTTCGCTCAACACACGGCTCTCGCAGAGCGGCGTGCTGGATGTGGTGACAATGGGACGCTATCTCGACCAGATCGCCGCCGCCCTCGAATATGCCCACCAGAACGCGACCTATCACCGCAATCTCTCCGTCGATTGCATCTATCTGCAGATGGATGGACAGATCGCCGTCGCCGACTTCGGCGTGCGGCGTCTCTACGAGCTGCTGACGCCAGGCAGCCAGGTCGGTTTCTTCTCCGGCAGCCTCGAAGCGCTTGCCCCGGAGCAGTTGACCGGCGGCCAGATCAACTCCCATACCGATGTTTACGCGCTCGGCGCAGTGACGTATCGGCTGCTGACCGGGCAACCGGTCTTCAATGGCGACAACTTCCGAGCGGTCGCGGAGCAGCATCTCCACGCACAGCCGCCGTCGCTCACTCGCGCCCGCCCAGGAACGCCCATCGCGCTCGACCGCGTGCTGGCGAATGCGCTTGCCAAAGACCCTGCCCAGCGGATCCAGCGCCCCGGCGCCTTCGCTGACGCCTATCAGCGTGTCGTTGCGCCAGCCAACGCCCTGCGCGTGCCATTCGACGCGCCTGGCGGCAATGGCGCTACCTCGCCGCAGTCAGGGCCGACGCAGCAGTCCCTCACACGACGCGGAGCCAATAGCGCAACGCTCGCCCCGCAGACCCCGGGCGCGAAGGCAGGCCGAGTCGGCTCACCGTCCGGGCCGTCTGACATTGATGGAGGCTCGACGGCGCCGGGGTGGCGGCAGTTCATCTCACGTAGCTGGTGGTTCCTCCTGATCGTGCTGGTGCTGGTGCCGCTGATCACTGCGGGCGCGCTGTTCCTCGCCAACAATCACCAGACCGCCGCCACGACTCCCAGCGGAACCCTGATGTTTGTGGATAGCGCGTCAACGCCCACCGGCAGCGACGACGGGTTCCGCATCACTGCCAGTGGCCTGCCAGCGCTGCCCTCCGGCTCGCGCTATGAAGTCTGGTTCATCAACCAAGAAACCGAGCAGATTATCGCGCTGGGCCAACTGACGCCGGGCCCGAACCAGACCTACCAGCTGGCCTATACACCCGGTGGACTCAATAGCAAGCCGGCCGCCAACGTGCTCTCAGAGGGTGACATGGTTGAGATCACACAGGAGCAGAGCAACGTCGTCGCGCCGTCGGGCCATATGTTGCTGGCGGTCAAGTTCCCGCCCCAGTCGTTTGTCCACATCAAGCATCTGCTGCTCAGCTTCCCGACGACGCCCGGCAAGATTGGCCTGCTGGTGGGGGTGCTGCACCAGACGCAACTGCTGAACGCTCAGGCCAGCGCGCTCAATACAGCATCCAGCAAGGGGGACGCGGCGCTGGTTCGCTGTCTCGCGCAGAGCATCATCGACATCAGCGAGGGCAGCAGCGGCGAGCACTACAAGCCGCTCAGCGCGAAGTGCAGGGCGTTCGGCGTCACCCAGGCAGGCGATGGGTTCGGGCTGCTCAGCCCCGTGCAGGCGGCAGCGCCTGGAAGCAACGGCACGAGCAACAGCAACGGCAGTGACTACAACGGCGAGTCGGGGGCGGCCGGCTACATCAAGAACGCCGCCGATCATGCGTCGCTGGCAACGGCCACATCCGACGCGACCGAAGATCTCCGCCAGCATGCGCGCCCCGTACAGGATGCGTTGGCGGATGTCTCGAAATCGGTGACGACGGCGGATAATGCCGCGCTCGCCCTGCTGACCGCGCCAACCGATACGTCCGCGGTGTCGAAGGTTGTGGCGGCGGCTAGCGCGGCATATCAGGGTACGGGAAGCTCCAACGCGGGCGGCGCGATCGCGGCGTATCAGCAGGGGCAGCTGATGGCGACCCTCACGCTCACGCAACCAGCGGCGTAGACTCTTAAGAGATAACTTCTCTCCGGGTGGCTCCCAGACGAGTGGAGGCCGCCCGGTATTGTTTTATAGCGAGAACAGAGGGAGAGATGAATCTATGCCAGATGCCAACGATGCCACGGTGCTGCTCGACATCCGTGACGATATCGCCCACATCATCCTCAACCGGCCTGGCGCGATGAACACGCTTAACCTGGAGATGGCGAAAGAGCTGCTGGATGCCACGATGCAGTGCGATGAGACGACCAGCGTGCGCGCGGTGGTGATCGCGGGCGCGGGCAAGACGTTCTGCGCGGGTGGCGATGTCAAGCGGTTCGGCGCCGAAGACGCGGATGAGCAGTTGCCGACCTACGTGCGCGCCATTACGACCTATCTGCACGCGGCGATCTCCGCCCTGGCGCGGATGAACGCCCCGGTGATCGCGGCGGTCGAGGGTAGCGCGGCTGGTGGTGGGATGAGCCTGGCGCTGGCCTGCGACCTGATCATTGCCGCCGAGTCGGCGCGGTTCACGGCGGCCTACACGCGCATCGGACTCTGCCCCGACGGCTCGATGACCTATTCGCTCTCGCGGCTGGTGGGGCTGCGGCGCGCGCTGGAGCTAACGCTGACCAACCGGACGCTCTCGGCTGCCGAGGCGCTCGACTGGGGCATTGTGACGGCGGGCGCGCCCGATGGCGAGGCGTTGCTCCGCGCCGACGAGCTGGCCCGCCAGTTCGCGCAGGGGCCGACGCTGGCCTACGGCGTCACCAAGCGGCTGATTCACGCGGGCTGGTCGGAAACCCTGGAGACGCAGATGATGGCCGAGAGCCAGGCGATCTCCGCGATGGCTGGCACAGCGGACGCCCACGAGGGGATGGCCGCCTTCCTCGCCAGGCGCGCGCCAGAGTTCAAAGGAAAGTAGCGACGTGGCGCTGTTCGCCTGGTTGTCACGAGTCCCAGGCTGAAGCATGAGCATCCATGGGTCCACACGAGGGCCGCATCTCTCGGAGAACCGTGATCGTATGGCTGGGAACTTGCTCGAACGCGAGCGCGAGCTTGCCGCACTTGCCGCGCTGCTTGGCGAGATTGCCGCGGGTCAGGGGCGTATTGCCCTGGTCACGGGCGAAGCTGGCATCGGTAAAACCGCACTGGTCGAGCGCTTTCTGGCGCAGGCACGCGAACAGCGCCGTCCCCCGGCACGCGTGCTCTGGTCGGCATGCGAAGCGTTGTTCACCCCACGCCCACTGGGTCCGCTCTACGACATCGCGCAGCAGGCGCCCACCCCGCTCCGGGCGCTTCTCGAAGGCGACGCGAATCGCTCGACGCTCTTCACCGCAGTCTTCGATGAGCTCACCCAGGCTCCCACGCTGCTGGTCATCGAAGACATTCACTGGGCCGATGAGGCGACGCTGGACCTGCTCAAGTACCTCGCGCGCCGCATCCATCGCACGGCGGCGCTCCTGATCCTGACGTATCGTGACGATGAGGTCAGCCGGGACCATCCCTTGCGCCTCGTGCTTGGCGATCTCCCCACCCGAGATGTCACCCGGTTGCGATTGCGCCCACTTTCAGAGGGCGCCGTAGCGATGCTGGCCCGGCAGGCAGGTCGCCCGACTGGGCGCCTGTTTGACGTCACGGGCGGCAACCCATTCTTTCTCACCGAAGTGCTCGCCAGCGACGCGCCTGGTACGCCCACAAGCGTCGCGGAGGCGGTGCTTGGGCGCATGGCACGCCACACTCCCGAGGCGCTGCGCCTCATGGAGCTGGTAGCCGTCGCGCCCAACCAGATCGAGCAGTGGGTCGTCTCAGCCGTCGGCGCGGAGGATGCCTCTGCATTGGATGAGTGCGTCGAGGGAGGGATGCTCCATGTGGAACACGGTGCGGTGAGGTTCCGGCATGAGTTGGCGCGTCAGGCGGTGGAAGGCGCCCTCTCGTCCGCACGGCGGCAAGCACTGAATGCTCAGGTGCTCCATGCGCTGTTGGACCATGGCGACGAGCAACCATCGCTTGCACGGCTGGCGCATCATGCCGCAGCCGCCGAGGACGCCGCGCTCGTGCTGCGTTTTGCGCCGGAGGCGGCGCGACAGGCTGCGGCGCAGGGTGCGCATCGCGAGGCCATGGCGCACTACCAGACGGCGCTGCGCTACGCTGATCGCCTGGACCTCGAGCAACGGGCTGCGCTGCTCGACGAAACCTCGTATGAAGCGTACCTCACCGAGCATATGGTGGAGGCTGTTGCCTTCTGCACGGCGGCATTGAGCATCTGGCGCCCCTTGAACCGCCCTGAACAGATCGGCCATGACCTGCGTTTATTGTCCAACTACAACTGGGTTGTTGGCAGGAGCGTGGACGCTGAGCGCTGCGCCCTGGAGGCCGTAGCGGTTCTGGAAACGGCGCCGCCGGGGCACGAGCTGGCTATGGCCTATGCGGCCCTCACTGGCCTGCACATGCTGGACGCTGACCCTGCCACGGCGCAGATGTGGGGCAATCGCGCCCTCGAGCTCGCTGAGCAAATCCAGGATGTTGAGACGATGAGCTATGTGCTCAACAGTCTGGGCGTCTCTGAGTTGGACAGAGATCTCGAAGGCGGCTCGGCCAAACTGGAGCGTAGCCTGGCGATTGCGCTGGAGCACGGCCTGGACAAGCATGTTGCGCGCGCCTACGCCAACCTCGCGAGCGTCTTAGTGCGCGCCCGTAGCTACGCCAGGGCCATGCGCTACCTCGACGACGGAATGGCATACTGCGCCGAGCATGACTTAGACATTGGGGTGCGGACGTTGCAGGGAGATCGCGCCCGCGCACGCCTCGATCTCGGCGACTGGGCGGGGGCGGAAGACGACGCCACCGCAATCCTCAGCGTCCCCTGGGTGTCCGCGGCAAACCGCATCCCAGCGCTGATCGTGTTGGGTCTGGTGCGGGCGCGGCGGGGGGATCCGGGAGCCGAGCTCGTGCTCGATGAGGCGCGCGACCTGGCGCGGGCTACCGGCAATATGCAATACATCGTACCGATGGCTGCGGCGCGTGCGGAGTGGAGATGGCTGCAAGGGGATCACGCGGGGTGCGTGGCCGAAGCCGCGGTCGGCCTACAGGCGTCGCCACACGAGGTATTCTCCTGGCAGATTGGCGAAGTGGTCATCTGGCTGTGGCGCGGTGGCGGTCTGACCGATGAGCCGCCGCGCATTCCGGAACCCTACATCCTTCAAATGGCTGGCGACTGGCATGCCGCCGCCACCGCCTGGGAGCGCATCGGCTGCCCATGGGAGCAGGCGCTGGCGCTGCTCGATGGCGACGAACCGGGCCAGCGCGCAGCCCTGGCAAGCTTCGAGCGGCTTGGCGCGCTCCCAGCAGCCGAGATCACCCGACGGCTGCTTCGCGAGCGCGGCGCGCGTGGCCTCCCCCGTGGTCCTCATCCACGGACGCGCGCGCATCCACAGGGGCTGACCAGTCGCCAACTGGAGATACTCCCATTGCTGGCCGAGGGGCTGCACAATGCCGAGATCGCCGAGCGGCTCTCAACCAGCCCCAGGACCGTCGAACACCATGTCTCCGCCGTCTTGGCTAAACTCGATGCACGCTCGCGGGCAGAAGCCGTGCGCCGGGCCTATGAGCTTGGATTGCTCGCATCGGCGTCTCCCACCCATAGCGCACAATAAAATGGGTGGACTATCCAAGAAAACCGCGTAGGATCACCCATGCGCGCTACCTGAGAACAGGGGTATCCTGCTTGTGCCTGAGCCGTGAGGCTGGGACCAGATTGGGACCAGATCAACTCTGGACAGCAACCGAATAAGAGGAGGGTAGCATGCCTGCGCCGATCATTCCCACTATCGAGACAGAACGCTTGATCTTGCGAGCGCCCACCCCCGCCGATGCCGCCACCTGGATCACGTTCATCGCCGACCCTGATTTCGGTCGCTACGTACCTAAATCGAAAGTCACCCGCACGCCAGAGGAACGCGCCGAACGCATCATCAGCGTCTATCAGCGGCGCTGGGAATCACAACCGCTGAGCGCGGTGGGCTGGGCTGTTACCAGGAAAGAGGATCGACAATTCATCGGCCTGTGCGGCATCGAAGTGTTAGAGGGGACGAGCGACGGCGAGTTAGACTATCTTCTGGGCAAACCCTACTGGGGCCAGGGATTCGCCACCGAGGCGGCACGCGCAATGGTGCGCTTTGGCTTCGAGCATATCTCCTGGGAGCGCATCGTTGCGGCCATCGTGCCAGCGAATATTGCGTCGGGCCGTGTACTCGACCACCTCGGCTTCGTCTACGAGAAACATGTCAACTACTACGAGTTGACGGGGGCAGACTCGATTCTACTTGACGATCCCATCGTCGCCCTGTATGCGCTCAGCCGCGCGCAGTTCGCGCCAGGGAACGCGCTGTACCGTCTCACGGAGACTGCCTAGAGCCGTCGCCGGGGGTGAGGGGGAGAGGAAAGAGGGCTGCCGAACAGGTTCCCCGTGGGCGCACGTCTGCAAGCCCCTCTCCCTGCAAGGGAGAGGGGCTGGGGAGGGGGCCGTTGCCCTAGTGACAACATCCCAGGCGAATACCAGCATCAGGCACACCATTTGCTCCACGTTGTACGCTCCTTGAAAAGTTACCCATGCGGGGCTTGACAAATTTAGTCGAATGGTTTATACAATTGTATAAACCGACTGGCTAAGAGGCGAAGGAGAAAACGTATGCGTACCTGGGAGGGATGGTTGCCTGCGTCTGAGATGGCTAACACGTTCCGGCTCACCTGGGACGAGTGGTGCGCCTTGCAACGGCGACGCATGGACCTGGAGCAACGGCGACAGGAAGGCATTCCCTTCAGCGACCGTGAGCTGGCGCGGTTGTCCTTCGTGCGCTGGCTCTATCACAATTACACGAGGCGTCTCGATCTCGCAGAGGTAGACAACGGCTGAGAGCGACAGACCACAAGGATTTATTATGACGCGACCGATGGCACAGAATGAGACGGTGGATGCCTTTCTCGATGCCGCCGAGCGGCTGCTCATCAGCGTTGGCTACGCGGGCATCTCAGCGCGCAGACTCGCCGAGGAGGCGGGCGCGAACCACGGGTTGATTCACTACTACTTTGGCTCGATGGAGCAGTTATTCCTTCAGGTGCTCGAACGCTTCACCAGCCGACTGATCATACGTCAGAAGGCCCTGTATGCGGCGGACATCCCTTTCTTACAGAAATGGCGGACGGCAATGGGATTGCTCGTCGATCAGGACTTCTCCAGTGGCTATGAGAAGATCTGGCTGGAGCTTCAGGCGCTCGCGTGGAATCACCCGGAGTTGCAAGAGCGCGTGGCGCGCGTCCGCGAGCAGTGGCACGAGGTATTGTACGAGGCCTTCTCCAAGGCCATGGCCGACTATGGCATCGATACTGAGCAATTTCCTGTCGAGGCTATGGTTACCCTCGTCATTACCTTCAATCTCGGCATCGAGCTTGAACGCCTTGGTGGCATTACCCAGGGACATGGAGAACTGCTTGCCATGATTGATCGGTGGCTGGTTCGCCTGGAAGAGGCGAAGGCTGATGGGAGGTACGGGAACCATGAGGGCCCGCTATCCTGACACAGAAGGCTATATCGAACGCGACGGTGTGCGCATCTTCTACGAGGTGTTCGGCGCCGGTGCGCCGACGGTTCTCCTGCTGCCCGCATGGTCGATCATCCACTCGCGCTTCTGGAAGGCGCAGATACCCTATCTCGCGCGCTACTGCCGCGTTATCACCTTCGACGGGCGTGGCAACGGACGGTCGAGTCGTCCGCTCACTCCCGCAGCCTACGCCCGCGAGGAATTTGTGGCGGATGCCCTGGCGGTACTCGATGCCACCGCCACGCAGCAGGCGGTACTTGTGTCGCTTTCGATGGGCGCGCAGTGGGCGCTCCTGCTCGCCGCCGAACATGCGGACCGTGTGGCGGGCGCCGCCTTCATCGGCCCCACTCTGCCGATTGCGCCCCGCATCGAGAGGCGTGTGGTCCACTCGTTCGAGGATGTACTCGACACAGAGGAGGGCTGGGCCAAGTACAATCGCCACTACTGGCTGAAGGACTACCGCGGCTTCCTGGAGTTCTTCTTCTCGCAGTGTTTCCCCGAGCCGCACTCCACGAAGCAGATCGAGGACTGCGTCGGCTGGGGGCTTGAGACGACTCCTGAGGTACTCATCGCGAAAGAGGAAGCCCCATCACGGCGGGCGATTAATCTGGCAGGAGGCGACGAGCAGCGTGTACGCGAGCTGGCGGAGCAGGTGCGCTGTCCCGTACTCGTGATCCACGGCGACAACGACGCCATCACTCCGCACGCCCGCGGGGTGAAGCTCGCCGAGATGACGCGCGGGCAGCTGGTGACGCTGGAGGGTAGTGGGCATATCCCGCTGGCGCGCGATCCGGTGAAGGTCAACCTGCTGCTCAGAGAGTTCATTAAGCCGGAGCCGCCACGAACGCTCAGGTGGACCCGCGGGCACAACCGCGCCAAACGCGCCCTCTACATCTCCTCACCGATTGGCCTGGGCCATGCCCAGCGGGATGTCGCCATCGCGCAGGAGCTGCGCAAACTGCGTCCAGACCTCCAGATTGACTGGCTGGCGCAAGATCCGGTGACGCGCGTGCTGGAGGCGCAGGGCGAGCGTATCCACCCCGCCAGCGCCCATCTGGCCAGCGAGTCGAGCCACTTCGAGAGCGAGTCCGCGGAGCATGATCTACATGCCTTCCAGGCCTTGCGACGGATGGACGAGATTCTGGTCGCCAACTACATGCTCTATCATGATGTCGTCGCCGATGGCTCGTATGATCTGGTGGTCGGCGATGAGGCGTGGGAGGTGGACTACTTCATCCACGAGAATCCCGAGGAGAAGCGCACCGCCTATGTCTGGCTGACCGACTTCGTGGGCTATCTGCCCATGCCCGATGGCGGCGCGCACGAGTCGTTCCTTACCGCCGACTATAACGCCGAGATGATCGAGCATATCGAGCGCTTCCCACGGCTGCGCGACCGCGCCATCTTCGTCGGCAACCTCGACGATATTGTCCCCGACACGTTCGGCAATAATCTGCCCGAGATTCGCGCCTGGACCGAGCGCCACTACGACTTTAGCGGCTATATCACTGGCTTTGATCCACGCGACTTCGCCGACCGCGAGGCGCTGCGCGAGCAACTCGGCTACCGGCCCGATGAGCAGGTCTGCATCGTCACCGTCGGCGGCTCCGGCGTCGGCCAGCATCTGCTCCGCCGCGTGATTGGCGCATTCCCGGAAGCCAAGCGTCGCGTGCCAAACCTGCGGATGATCGTCGTGACCGGCCCACGCATCGAGCCGTCATCGCTCCCCAGCGCCGATGGGCTGGAAATCCGGGCGTATGTGCATGAGCTGTATCGCCACCTCGCCGCCTGCGACCTGGCGGTTGTCCAGGGCGGGCTGACCACCTGCATGGAGCTGACCGCGAACAAGCGCCCATTCCTGTACTTCCCACTACGTCATCATTTCGAGCAAAACTTTCACGTGCGCCATCGCCTGGAGCAGTACGGCGCCGGGCGCTGCATGGATTACGAGACGGCGACGCCTGAGGTGATCGCCGCGGCGATTGCCGAGGAGATCGGGCGACCGGTGTGCTATCGCGCGGTCGAGACGGATGGCGCGGCCCGCGCGGCGGCGCGTATCGCCGAGCTGCTCTGAGTTTCTTCCGTTGGCATGTGAAAGGGGTAGAGGACCATGGCAGATGACACAATGGCCGATCAACCATCTGAGAGACGCCCTTTAGAGGATGTCGAGGCGATTCGTCAGACCGCCCTGGACTATCTGCAAGGCTGGTATGAGGGAGATGCAGAGCGGATGCGCCGAAGTCTGCATCCTGAGCTGGCCAAGCGCGCGATTTTGCGCGATATCCAGTCGGGAGAGGAGCGCTTTTATTCCCTGAACCAGCAGCAGATGGTAGAGAAAACCCGGCAGGGCGGCGGCACGGATGCACCCAGTGACAAACGCTATTACGACGTTTCGGTTCTGGATGTCTACGGTGACATCGCCAGTGTCAGGGCGAACTCATACGACTATGTAGATTACCTGCATCTGGCTCGCAGTGAGGGGAGATGGGTGATTGTGAACGCTCTCTGGGCCGATAACCATACCAAACGGTGAGCCGCACAGGCTCCGTGATAACCCGGACACGTGCCTGGCAGTCTGTATATCCACGCTCTCTCTGTCTGTAATCCACCAGGCTAATTCATCTTGTGATTCTCGATTCATCTGCTGTAGGGTGTCCTCCCGCCATCGCGGGGCGGGTGGCAAGTTTTGCGCGAGGAGAGACGATCCCGGCCAGATCGTACTCTCCCGCTGTTCCCGTACAACTTCAACCAATAGGCGCGATCCAAACGTGCATCGCGCCAGGGTGTGCCTACGCCCTATCCGCAACGCAACATGGGCAAGCGCACCAGGAACAGAGTGAAAAAGGAGAAGTACCTATGGCAACCGCGGCGCCTACGACCTATTCGATGGATGGCACATTACTGGAAGCATGCTCGTGCGCGGCCCCTTGTCCCTGCTGGATTGGCGACGACCCAGATGGCGGAACCTGCGACGCCTTCATCGCCTATCACGTTGATCGCGGCCAGGTTCGTGGCGTTGATGTCTCGGGGCTCTCGCTGGTGCTGGTCAATCAGATTCCTGGCAACGTGCTGGCTGGCAACTGGCGCACGGTCATCTACATGGACGACAAAGCGACCCCTGAACAGCAGCAGGCGCTACTCGACGCCTTTGGCGGCAAGCTCGGTGGCGCTCCCGCCCAGTTCGCCGCGCTGATTAGCGAGATCGTGGCTGTCCATCCCGTTCCAATCGAGCACATGGTCGAGGGCGGCAAGGGCACTATTCGCGTGGGCCAGGTGGTCTACTCGGAGATGGCGCCCTACACCGACGCGCAGGGACGGGCAACCTCGCTGCACGAGAGCGTCTTCAGCACCATCCCCGGCTCGCCCGCCTATGTGTCGAAAGCCTCAACGCATCAGGTCAATATCCCTGAGCACGGCATGACCTGGGAGCTCACGAACCGTAACGCTATCCAGGGCGGCTTCCACTTCGAAGCCTAAACGCAAAGGGGCGCTCGATGACTACCGCACAGCTCTCTGACCGACCGGCCAGTGCCAAAGCGCGCCGTCGAGCGCCTGTCCGCTGGCCCTGGGTGGTGGCCGCGCTCGCATGGGGGGTGGCGCTGCTGGCCACCCTGCTGCGCCTGCGTTTTCTCATCGATCACCACTGGCTGATCGAGGCGAGCGGGCTGCCGTGGCTGCTCGCCGCGCTGGTCTTCCTGGCGTGCTGGCAGGTGATGACGCTGGCGATGATGCTTCCCTCCAGCATGCGGATGATGCAGATGATGACCTATGCCGCGCGCAAGCAATCGCGCACCTACACGATCATCGGCGCGTTTGTGGCGGGCTATGCGGCCATCTGGACGGCCTTCGCGCTCGTCGCCTTCGCGGGCGATACGCTCATCCACCGGGCGGTGGACTCCTCACCCTGGCTGGCGGCGCATTACTACCTGATCGGCGCGACGACGTTTACCATCGCGGGCGTCTTCCAGTTCACTCCGCTCAAGGAGCGGTGTCTCGCCGCCTGCCGCAGCCCGCTCGCGTTCTTCATACGCTACTATCGCGCGGGAGTGGCTCACGCCTGGCGACTGGGACTGCGTCACGGCCTCTTCTGCCTGGGCTGTTGCTGGGCGCTGATGCTGGTCATGTTTGGTGTGGGCATCGGCAGCCTGGCCTGGATGGCGGTGCTGGCGGGCGTGATGACCATCGAGAAGGCGGTTCCGGGCGGGCGCTGGGTCGGGCCGCTGGTCGGCATCGCGCTGCTGGCGCTGGCGGCGCTCTGGCTCGCCCAACCCGCGTGGCTGGTCGCCAGCGTGGCGGGGTGATACAGACAACAAGAAGAGATGAGCAGACGATGGGGACGACCGCCCACGCGCATGAGCAGCGGTAGCGTCGTCCCCCGAACGGCTACGTCGCGACGAAAATCAGGGCGCTATCAGGAGCCGCCCTCATACTTGAATGACACTTCGAGCTTGATACGATAGGTCAGCGGCTGGCCTTCCTCGATGTGAACATCCTGTTCGATGACACGCCCCACGCGCAGATCGCGCAGGCTGTGCTTCGCCATCGTGATCGCGGCGTTGGCCGCCTTTTCCCACGACTCCGTACTTGTGCCTACCAGTGTTACAACTTTGTAGACGCTTTCTGCCATGTGCTTCTCCTTTCGCCCGGCACGCGCCTCTCACGCTTAGCCTGGCGTCATCTCAACACACGCAAGAAACACGCAAGAACCGCCAACACCTCCCTTCCGTGCTGAAGCTAATTGGTCGCGCCAACAGCCATCATGGCCATTATGACGGCTGTCCCAGCAGCATCGCCAACGTATCGGCGACCAGCGCGGGCTTCTCCTCGCCCTCGATCTCGACCGTGTGGCGCGAGGTCACCAGCACGCGCCCGCCGCCTTTATCCTCGACGTTGACGAGCGTGATGCGGTCGCGGATGCGCGCGCCCGCCTTCACTGGCGTGATGAAGCGCACCCGGTCCGCGCCATAGTTGAGGCCCGCCGTGACCCCTTCGGGCAGCGTGCCCACGTGGAACTGCATCATCGGCAGCAGTGACAATGTGAGGTAACCGTGGGCAATCGTGCCGCCGAACGGACTCTCGCGTTTGGCGCGCTCGACATCCACATGGATCCACTGGTGGTCGCCAGTGCAGTCGGCGAAGGCGTCTATGCGCTGCTGGTCCACCGTGATCCAATCCGAGACGCCAAGCTCTTTACCCACGAAATCGCGAATGGTTGCGAGCGTATACCCTTCCAATGCCACGTTGCCACTCTCCTGTTCACTCTGATGCCTGGCGTGTGACCGCGCGGCATCCAGAGGGCCGATAGAGTAATCTCTGGAGCCTGCGCAGGCAGGCTTTGCGGGCACGCGCGAGCGTGTCTCCTAGGCGCGGCTTCAGCCGCCAGCCACCTATACGAACGCGCTGAAGCCCGTCACGGCCCGCCCGACTATCAGCGTATTCATCTCGCGGGTGCCCTCATACGAATAGATCGCCTCGGCGTCGGCCACGAAGCGCCCCACCTGATTTTCCAGCAAAATGCCGTTGCCGCCAAGCAGCTCGCGCGCGAAGCCGACCGTCTCACGACACTTGCTCGTACAGAACGCCTTTGCCAGCGAGGCATGCTCGTCGTTCATCACTCCGGCGTCCTGCATCTGCGAGAGCCGCAGCACCATACACTGCGACGCGGTGATATTGCCCAGCATGCCCACCAGCAGATCCTGTACGAGCTGGAAGCTGGCGATGGGTTTGCCAAACTGTTTGCGTTTCTGCGAGTAGGCCAGCGCGTGCTCATACGCGCCCATCGCGCAGCCGACCGCCTGCCACGCGACGCCTGCCCGTGTCATCCGCAGCACCGCGGCTGTATCGCGGAACGAGCGCGCATTTTGCAGGCGATTCGCCTCCGAGACGCGGCAATCTTTGAGCGTAATCAGCGCGTTCTGGACGACCCGCAGCGCCATCTTGTCTTCCATCTTCTCGGCGACGAAGCCGGGCGTCCCCTTCTCGACCAGGAAGCCCTTCACCTGATTGTCAGCCTCATCGCGCGCCCAGATGACGGTGACATCGGCGAAGGTGGCGTTGCCGATCCACTTCTTCTGCCCGTTGAGCACCCACTCGTCACCCTCGCGCCGTGCCGTGGTCATCAGCCCGCCCGATACTCCTGAGCCAACGTCTGGCTCGGTCAGCCCAAAGGCGCCGATCTTCTCCATCCGCCGCATCACCGGAAGCCATTGCCGCTTCTGCTCTTCGGAGCCGCAGAGATAGATGCTGCCCATCGCCAGGCCGCTGTGGACGCCGAAGAACGTGGCAATCGAGGGATCTATCCGCGCCATCTCGACGGCGAGCAGGCCGTCCAGCACGGTCGTCTTCCCCGCGCAGCCGTAGCCGCTGTAGGAGATGCCCGCGATATCGAGCGCGGCCATCTTGGGGATCAGCTCGAAAGGGAAGGCAGCGCGTATCCAGTAGTCGTTGATGATTGGCGCGACCTCGGCCTCCATGAAGGCGCGCACCCGCGCCAGAATCGCCTTATCGTCCTCGCTCACGGTGGTGGCGATGCTGTAGAAGTCACCTGTAACGGCTGGCAGAGGCCGCTGGGCATGCGCATTTGGCTTTCCTGGCTTCGTCGCTCCGGCCGTACTCATCGGCGCACATCCTTTCAACACGGGCTATCGTAGGCAGGGCGCTGGCTGTGTAGCCGGAGCGCCAACCTGTATTCTCCCGACATGACACAGAATACGACATTCAGAGCGCCAGCAGCGCCAGCGCTGGCCAGTATCATCACGGACCACAGGCCACTGGCAGAGTATCCATTCAGGTACATAGCGGTCCCCATCGCTCGATCTGATGTGTACGGTTGCTGAAACACACGACAAGGTAAGTGGGATTAGTGGCGAGCGCGTCCACCTCAGCGCGTGAGATGACTCGCGGGGTCCCGATGAGGTGAGCATCGGGCGTACGCAGGTAATACACCCCTTCGAACCGTCCGGGAATGGAGAGTGTGATCATATCTGGAGCACGATCCTGGAAGAGATACGCGCCATGCTCGAAGTGACCAGTTGGATCGGCTGGATTCGGGAGACTGTCTGGAAGATTCACCATATAAAGCCTATGCGCACCGGGATTGGCAGCTCCTAGGTCCGCGATACGATGGATCGCAGCCCCTTCGATATCGGAGGCTTGCTGCCAATTGGCCTCCTGTGCCAGGGTATACTGTACACCCAGCACACCGTAAGCCGCGACCAGCGCGATCATCGGCAGCCACGCGCATACCTGAACCATTCGCTGGCGCCTGCGATGCGTCTGGATGTCTGTGAGCAACAGGTTATCGACCAGCAGAACGATCAGCCCTTGCAGCTTCTTCGCGCCCCAGACCAGAAAGCCTGCCCAGAGGATAACAGCCGGAACGATGAGGAGCATGTAATAGCGCGAGGCAAGGTATCCGATTCCCAACACGGTACTGGTCACGCCGAGCAACGACCACAGAGACAACCAGCGATAGACTGGTTTGCCAAACACAATAATAACGCCAAGCGGCGCCAGCACCTTGGCGAAGCTCACCAGGCGTGACCAGAGCGGATGTCCCCACCCAATAGACGCAAGGAACGCAAGCTGCGCCGTCAAGAGCCTGCCAGACACTATACCTGGGGTAAATGACTGATACAGTCCAATGGTAGAGAGCGTAATGACTTGCCCAAGACGCAGATGCAAACCGGGGGCCTGGGATACGCCGGCTTGCAGACTTACCCAGTATTTGAAGGCGAGATAGGCTGCAAGAAACACCACTGGAAAGCCAAACTCCAGCGCCCAGACACGAGCCCGCGCAAGAAGCGCTCTCCAGCCAATGCTATAGCCATGCTCGATGACGAACAGGCGATAGAGCATGCAGACGATGACAAGGGTCACTTCTTGCTCATAGGTGAACACTGCCAGCACCATACAGACATAGAATCCAATGAGCATCCAGAGGCGTCTGCGTCTGTCGCTGTGTTCATCCTGCGCGTGCAGGTAAAAGAGTAATCCGCTGAGGTAGAAGACGAGCGCAAGTGTCTGGATGAAGGCCACTACTGTCCAGACAACCGCCTCGTACTGGCGTCCGCTCAGAACGTAGAGTAAGCCCGCCAGCACTCCGATTGTGAACGACCCCGTCAGCTTCCAGCCAACGCGGAGCACCAGCACTGCGCCGATACCAAAGAGCATGATCGCAACAATGTGATACGGAACCGGATTCAGGCCAAAGAGAAGATACACCGCATACATCAGACCCTTTGCGACTGGGTAGTAATGATAATGGCCTGAGACCCCAAACACGCTACTTGGGCCAAGGTAGGAAGAAATGTGGAATTCCCAGTCGTCGCTGAGCGGGAGGATGTGGAGTGACCGGCCATAGATCGCCAGCCCCAGCACTATCATGGCAAGGGAGGCAAGCCAGACAAGCCAGGGTGAGATGCGCGTTCTACCCGTTCCGCCCGCCTGCGTTGGAGCGGCGGGCGCGACCCTGTCGTCTAAGGCATTGCCCCGGCGGGCTAACATCGCAGCGCCGGCGTAGGGCTGCTGATCGCCGATACTGGCTTGCCCTCTGATGTGATCGCCCTGATCAGCCGCAGCCATGCTATCTAACCCACCCATCCCGTTCATCGTATCGCACTGCCAGTCCGCATTCAGCGCGAGATTCCATGCGCTGCTCGTTCGGGGGTGACTGCCTATGAAGAGGTGATGCCCCGGACATCAGGACACGCATTTGGGCGTGCATCTCATCTCCTCCTCCTCCCTTCTCTTGGCATGCGTCCACCTTCTTCGTGTCATGGTGGGTCTCTCAAGAAACGCTAGAAGGCGCCGCGACCCGTGAGCACACTCTTGATCGTCATCAGCAGAATCTTGATGTCGAGCCAGAGGGAATAATTGCGCACGTAGAAGATATCGTCCTGCGTGTGCAGATGCAGCACGCGGTTGCTGCGACCATTGACCTGCCACCAGCCCGTCAGCCCCTGTGGCACGAGGAGCCGCCGATACTGCCAGGCGCGATAGCGTTCCACGATCCAGGGTAGCTCGGGGCGCGGACCGACGACTGACATATCGCCCTTCAGAATGTTGAGCAACTGCGGTAGCTCGTCCAGGCTGGTGCGCCGCAGGAAGGCGCCCACTTGCGTGATGTCGGGGTTGTCGCGGCGCTTATGCGCCAGGTCTTTGGTAGCTGTCTGCTCTGCCGCCTCTTTCATGCGCTCCTCAGCATCCACCCGCATCGTACGGAACTTGAGCATGACAAAACGGCGATTGTGCTGGCCGATACGCTCCTGCTTGAAGAGCGCCGGGCCAGGTGAATCCATACGGATGAGCAGCGTGATGAGCAGCATCAGCGGCGTGGTGAGGATAAGCAACGGTATGCAGATCGCCAGGTCCATCAGCCGCTTGACGCGGGCGTTCCATCCTGAAATCGCCGGCTCCATCAGACCAATCACCGGGATGCCGTCAATCTCGTCCACGGCGGTCTTGGCGGTCTCCGTCACCACATCCGGCAGCACATACAGTTGGACCGGGAGGTTCGCCAGGCTGCTGATGAGCCAGCTAGCCTCATGCCGCTCGCGTGGGGATAGCGCGATCAGCACCAGATCAACCTGCTTCTCGCGAATGACACGCGGCGCATCGCGCAGGTCACCCTGCCGCCAGCTCACCCAGCGGTGGTAGAGCGCCTCCTGCCAGTGGCTCGGCATGTCCGGCTCGGGGCGGAACTCCCGGCGCGGGCCGACGACGCCGACAATTTCGAGGCCAATGGCACTGCGCGCCGAGACCGCGCGCGCAGCATCGATGGCCAGACGCCCGGTGCCGATGATGAGAATACGCCGCCGGGGCGCGCGCAACCGCGCCAGTGGCCGCAAGATGACTCGCATCAGAGCCAGCAGCACCGCATCGAGAATAACAAACGTCAGCCAGAAGATACGCATGCGGTCGAGCACCAGAAAATAGAGGATGCCGCTGACGGCCAGTCCGGCAAGCCCAACCGCGATGAAAGCGCGCATCGGCGCGAAGATATTGTTGACCCAACTGGAGCGATACAGCCCAAGCAACGAAAAGACGACGGGCCAGACGACCGCGACGATTGCGGCAAAGATGAGCGCATCAGAGGTCTTGAGATAGCGAATCTGCGGAACGATGTGGGCAATGGAGCCGCTGAAGTGTTCGATCAGCACGATCAGCAGCACCGAAAGGCCCGCGTCTACCAGGAGCATCAACTCGCTCAGGCGGGCACGGGCGCGCCGACGATTGGCCAGCAGCCGCTCGACCTCGCGATATTCGGGATTGCGAGAGAGTCGCGCCATCTTCGTGGTGGTGCTAAACTCCATGTCCTCCTCGTCGGCATCGTCAATCGGCGTCGGTGCTGGCGATCCGGGAGCCTGTGCCGACGGGGTGCTCAGCGGATAGGCAAGATCCGGGCGACCACCGTTCATCGGTTGGGGCGAGGAAGGCGACGACCGCGGCTGAGGATCCCGGGCGGGCGGGCGTGGCGGTTGATGTGGCGTATCGGCCTGGTTGGTCGCGCCAGACGACCCATCGCTCCAGGCGCCCTGCCCATGGATTTGACCGTTGTTCTGCCCTGGGTGCGCGCCATTGCTCTGAGCGCTATGGTCGGCCTGCAAGGGATACAGAGACTGTGGGGATTGCGGGGACTGCGAGCGCTGATCCTCGGGCTCGCGTCCCCCATTGTTCTGCCGTCCATGGTGCGTCGTCATCTGGTCCGCCTCTCCCTCAGTTCCCCCGCCAATGCTGCTGGGATCATCTAGGCCGAATCTGAAGGCCACGCTGACTCGTTCACGCTGTCACGCCGCCGGGTTCTGATTACGTATTCATAGCGCAGACCGTGCCACCATCCTGGCGTTCTCCGGTTCAGGTCTACTCCTTTCCACGTCCGCTATCTATGAGTATGACGCAAGTGGCGGTGATGGCGCACCACAAATCGCCAGGAACCGACATAACTTGATAACCGATAGTACTGCTCATGGAGCCAGATTTGTGATTCACGACACCCCTTGTGTATCATCTCCCTCGTGCCTTCGACAAGGCGCAACTCTGACTCTGGACACCTGGCGACAGCAAGACTCTGTCGTCGCTGAGAAGACCGCGTGCAGTTCGCGCGTGTTTTCTAGGAGGGCTATCAATCGCGGTAACGCAGCCGCGAACAGACTCCCGCGGGAGTCTCGAGAGGGGTACTATCTTGGCGCATATTCCTACTGTACTGTCTGGCCGTCTGTCCCGCGCGCGCATGCTGTTTGGAGCAGCGCTTCTGGGAGCGGCGTTCGTAGCGGCACTCGGAGCCAGTGGCTCGATGCCAACGGCTGATGCGGCGAGCGGTCTGCACTATCAGCGCGGTTACTACGTCGCGAATGGCATGCTCTGCTACGGCTGGGCGAACGGGGTCTATCACTGCACCGGCCACTGGCATCGCAGCGGCAGCAAGCTCGTTTCTGATAACCCTTCGTGGGTCCCCAACGCAGCCTCGACCGGCGGAACCTCCAGCGCCGCCAGCAGGCCCAGCACCTCGGCTGTGAAAGTTACCGGCAGCAACACCGCTGCTCAGCCTTGCCACAGCTCCTATATGTTCCCGGCGCACATCAGCCAGTGGACGGTGCCGGTGAGCTGCTACGCGGGTGTCTATCGCGTGAACCCAGCCAACTATGTGAAGCGCCCTGGCTTCGGCTGGTGCAACTGGTGGCCCGAGGTGCTTCATCCGCGCCAGCCCGACATTCTGTGGGGTCGCGAGTATCGCCACTCGTCCACGCCAACACCGGGCGCGGTCGTCCACTTCAATGGTGGCGTTCAGGGCGCGAGCAGAGACGGTCACTGGGCGCAGGTGGTTGCGGTGGCGCCCAATCACTACTGGGTGCTCATCACCGAGATGAACTTCTCGTGGCGCGGCGCTGGCTGGCAGAAGGTCAGCTATCGCTACATCCACGTCGGAGCCGGAGTCACCTTCATTTCGTAGCTGGCGAGCTACCAGTCCAGGTCAGAGCGCATGGGGGCGTGCTTCATGAGGAAGCGCGCCTCTCGTCGTTTTCCGCTCGTTCTCGCAAATTCCGCAGCAGATTGCCCGTGTGCTGTGCCACACACGCTGTCGGTGAAGGAGCAGCAACCCAACGCGTCAATCCGATGGCGGCGTTCGCGGCAAGGTGAGCATGCCGCGAAGCTGGGCTATTCCTCCCTGCACCCACGGCGATAACGTTTGGTCCGCTCTCTATCCCTGGGACATCCCTATGGTGTCCGCGCTGGCTTGGTGGCCCTGGCCAGCGTGGGCGTGGGGCGCGCGGGTGCGGGCGGCTTCCGCCGCCGCGATGCGGAGGAGTTGGGGGCGAGGTCCGTGGCGCGGGGAACGGCGACCGTGAAACACGAACCTTTGCCCGGCGTGCTCTCGACCGAGGCACTGCCGCCCATCGCCTCCGTCAGCTCCTTCACCAGCGCCAGCCCCAGCCCCGACCCACTGGCCGACTGCATCCGCGTACGGTCGCTGCGATAGAACCGCTCCCAGATGCGGGGCAGGTCGTCCGCCGCGATGCCCTCGCCAGTATCCTTCACCTGGAGCAGCACGCGCTCCGCATCAGCCGACGCCGAAATCGCCACGATGCCACCGGGTGGCGTGTGGCGGATACCATTGTGCAGCAGGTTCTGCAGCACCTGGTTTAGCCGGTTGCTGTCTACCAGCGCCAGCGGCAAGTCCGGCGCGACCTCCGCGACGACCTCCACCCGCCCCGACTGCCACGCCAGCGGCGCCACCGTCTCCGCGATCCGCCGCACGTCGTCGCCGACATCCGCCGGGATGCACCAGAGATCGAGCTTATTCACCTCAGCGCGCGAGAGCGTGAAAAGATCCTCGATCAGCGTCTGGAGCCGCCGTGTCTCATGCTCCATGATGTCCAGATCGTGCCGAAGTGAGGCGGGCGGCGTGTCCTTCTCGTCCCAGCGGGCGCGCGCCGACTCCAGATAGCCGCGCAGGGTGCTCACGGGCGTGCGTAGCTCGTGCGAGACGCTGGCCACCAGCTCGCGCCGCGCATCCAGCAAATGCGAGACGGTGTCGCGCTCGGCCTCCAGATCGCGCACCGCCGCCGCCAGGTCCGTCGCCATCGCATTGAAGTTCGCCTGAAGCTGCGCCACCTCGTCCGCGCCCTCGACAGGCACCCGCACGCTATAGTCGCCCTCGCGGAGCGTGTTCGTGGCGGTCGTCAGTTTGCGCAAACGGCGGGTGGTGCGTCGGGCGAAGATGTAGGAGAAGAGCAGCGACGGCGGTAGCACTACCAGCACAGCAATCACGGTCAGAATGCCCATAAAGACCAGGATCGGCAGAATCTGCGGCTCGATGCTGTGGGTGAAATAGACGTTCGTGAGCACGATGAACCCAAAGAGCGCGCCCGAGCCGATAACCACCACCAGCAGATGCGCATTGGTCAGCGACCAGACCAGACTGCGGCGGCGCAGGCGATTCCACCAGAGCAGCAGCGTGATACCCGTCCGCACCAGGAGAAACGCCCCAGCCAGCACCAGCATCCAGAGCACCGAGTACCGGGAGAGCAAGAGGTCGGCGAGCCTGCTTCGTGCGGACGCCTCACTGATTTGCGCGGGTGGTATCGAGGCTAACAGCGACTGCACCAGCAGCGTGATGATAATCGTCGGCGCGATGGCCAGCACGAGCGCGGCGCCGAGGTTGATCAGCAGGCGACGCCACCAGCTCCGGGCGAGGCGCATGCGAAAGGCGGCCCAGAGCAGGCTGGCAACCCCGCTGATGAAGAGGATGACGACGATAGAGCCATTGGTGGCTCCCGCATTCTGCCTGGCCGTCCCTGGCCCAGTGACGACAGCCCAGACCTCCGCTGGCACGATGACGATTGCCCAGACCAGCGCCAGCACCTGCGGTATCAGCGCCTCCGCAACGGCCTGTATTGGGTGCGTGCGCAGCCAGAGCGTCTTCCACCGATCTCGAATGAACCGCCACACCAGCGCAATCTGTGGGCCAAGGCGCAACCACACTTCGCGCCACCACGCCTGACCTTGCGCCAGCCATAGCCGCAACTGGTCCATCTGGTGCGCGGCCTGTCGCATGGGTCGCATGGATCTGATGGGTCTTATCGGTTTCATCGGTTTCATTGGCCGCCTTCCTGTTCGAGTCGGAGCCGATAGCCGATGGACCAGACCGTTTCAATCTCCTCGCCGAGCGCGCCGAGCTTCTTACGCAGCCGCAGGACGACGTTATCCACCGAACGGTCGCCGCCGATGTAGGATTCGCACCAGATGGTTTCGAGCAGGTAGGTGCGGCTGAAGGCGCGTCCGGGGCTGCGCATCAGCAGGTGGAGCAGAGCGAACTCGGTCGGGCTGAGATCGAGCGGCTCGCCCTCCAGCGTCGCCAGGTGCGAGGCGGCATCCAGCCGCAGTGCCCCGCGTGTCAGCGTCGCAGGCGCGCCATCGCGATCCGCCGCCAGCATCTGTCGCAGCAGCTCCTGCCGCCGGAGCAGCGCCCGCACCCGCGCGATCAGCTCGCGCATGCTGAACGGCTTGGTCAGGTAGTCGTCGGCGCCAACCTCCAGCCCAACGACACGGTCGGTCTCCTCACTGCGCGCCGTCAGCATCAGCACGGGCGTCGGCGCTATTTGGCGAATCTGCCGTAGCACCTCCAGGCCATCCACGCCGGGCAGCATCCAGTCGAGGATGACGACATCGGGCGAGACGCTGACATGCGCAGCCAGCGCGGCGCGCCCATCGGCCACATGCTGCACGCGGTAGCCCGCAGCCTCCAGTTCGCGCACCACCACCGCCGCCAGCTCGCGCGCATCCTCTACCAGCAGTATCGTCGCCATAATCGCTACCCTCGCACCACGTTCATTCGTAGACCTTTCGACATTATATGCATGAGGGCGGCCAAAAGAAGCGCTCGCCATGGCCACACCGCCACATTGCGACAGACTTGCGACACATTGATGATAGCCCGGTAACAGCGCCGTCACACGCCGCACGCACCATCTTTCGTCTATCTTAATGAATGAGGAATAGCGCGCCCAATGCAGGAGCCAGCATGATCAACGCAACAGACCCATCACCACAGCAGCAGATACCACCGCCACCGAGAGTACCGATGCGTGTCCGCATGAAACGGCTGGCGCTCAGCAATCTCGTCGGATTGTGGCGGGTACTCCCCACCTGGATGAAGCTGCTGGTAGTGCGCCTGAAGACGCCGCGCCTCTCGATGGGTATCTGTGCGCTGGTGTTGGATGAGCGCGGGCGGCTGCTGGTGGCGCATCACACGTATCGCAGGAAGCCCTGGGGGCTGCCCGGCGGCCTCATCGGCAGGGGCGAACATCCAGACGCGGCGCTTGGGCGAGAGTTGCGTGAGGAACTGGGCGTCGAGGTGTCTGTTGGCCCGGTGATCTGCGCCGAAACGTGGCCGCCGGGAAAACACCTGACACTCTACTATGCTGTTGCTCTGCATGGCCCGCCTGTGGCCGATGGCATCGAGATTGACGACTTCCGCTATGTGACCTCGGACGAGGCCCGCCTCCTGCTCGGCCCGGCGGCGGACCGCTGGCTGGCGGCGCTGGCTAACCGGCGCACGTAGGCCGGGGTGAGGGGGAGACGAGGAGAGGGCTGCCGAACGGGTTCACCGTTGGACTACATCTGCAAGCCCCTCTCCCTGAAAGG
>Ga0310811_10000486_pt1 | contig 51784 bp, 43 predicted proteins | sample YCmetagenome_FD_207642 | JGI IMG/M metagenome (GOLD analysis project Ga0310811, IMG submission 207642) | Soil microbial communities from experimental microcosm in Duke University, North Carolina, United States - YC | ecosystem: Engineered > Artificial ecosystem > Soil microcosm > Unclassified ... | reverse complement strand
CGGGCCGGTGCACCTCGTCCAGAACGAGGCCGAGGTCGCTGCGCTGGATTTGCCGGATGACACCCCTGTCGCCTATGTCACGCAGACCACGCTCAGTGTGGACGACACCAAGGCGATCATCTCGGCCCTTGAGCGCCGCTTTTCCGATCTCGTGGGTCCCGATACCCGCGACATCTGCTATGCTACCCAGAATCGGCAGGTCGCGGTGCGCGAGCTAAGCGGCCTCGTGGACGTGATACTGGTCGTCGGCGCCACCAACAGCTCCAACTCCAACCGTTTGCGTGAAATCGGAGCGGAAGCGGGCGTGCCGAGTTATCTGATCGCAGACGGCAGCGAACTCGATCCATCCTGGGTCAGGGATGCTGATACGGTGGGGCTCACCGCCGGCGCTTCCGCGCCCGAGGAGCTGGTCGAAGACGTCATTGCTGCCTTGCGCAGATTGGGCCCGGTCGACGTTTCGACCTTGGCCGGCCGGGAAGAAAACATTGAATTTCGCTTGCCTTCCGAACTGACGCGCTCCAAATCGGTGGAACGCGTCGCCGGCAAGGCATAAACCACAGGTACGACATGCAAATCCCCTTCTACAAAGAAATGCGCATCGGCGCGTACCTGCTCAAGCAGCAAATGCTCGGCCGCAAGCGCTATCCGCTGGTGCTAATGCTGGAGCCGCTGTTCCGCTGCAACCTCGCCTGCTTCGGTTGCGGCAAGATCGATTATCCCGATGCCATCCTCAACCGGCGCCTGTCGGCGAAGGAATGCCTCGATGCCGTCGATGAATGCGGCGCACCGGTCGTCGCGATCCCCGGTGGCGAACCGCTGATCCACAAGGAGATCGGCGAGATCGTCAAGGGCATCGTCGCGCGCAAGAAATTCGTCTCGCTGTGCACCAATGCGCTGCTGCTCGAAAAGAAACTGGATCTGTTCGAGCCGTCGCCGTACCTGTTCTTCTCCGTGCATCTCGACGGCCTGCGTGACGTCCACGACAAGTCGGTGTGTCAACCCGGCGTGTTCGACAAGGCGGTGTCCGCGATCAAGGCAGCAAAAGCCAAGGGCTTCACGGTCAACGTCAACGCGACGATTTTTGACGGCCATTCGGCGGAAGAGATCGCGCGCTATCTCGATTTCTGCAAGGAGATCGGCGTCGGCGTTTCGATGTCGCCTGGCTACGCCTATGAGCGCGCGCCCGATCAGGAGCACTTCCTCAACCGGCGCAAGACCAAGGATCTGTTCCGTCAGGTCTTTGCGTTAGGCAAAGGCAAGAAGTGGGAATTTTTGCACTCGTCGCTTTATCTCGACTTCCTTGCCGGCAATCAGGACTATCACTGCACGCCATGGGGCATGCCGACGCGCAATGTCTTCGGCTGGCAGAAGCCGTGCTATCTGCTCGGCGAAGGTTATGTGCCGACGTTCAAGGAATTGATGGAGACGACCGACTGGGACAGCTACGGCACCGGGCGTTATGAAAAATGCGCGAACTGCATGGCGCATTGCGGCTACGAGCCGACGGCGGCGACCGCTGCGTTGAAGAATCCGTGGCAGGCGTTGAAGGTCGCGTTGCGCGGCGTGCGCACGACCGGCGACATGGCTCCGGAAATTTCGCTCGAGAACCAGCGGCCGGCGCAATACGTCTTCGAGAAGCAGGTCGAGCGAACGCTAACCCAGATCAGAGAAGACAAGGCTCGCGCCAAGCAGTTGACGGCCGCGGAGTAGCGTCGTCCGCGCCGCGCGGACGTCAAGCGCGACGCGCATCAGCGCCCTCAATTCGCGAGGCCGGCGCAGCAGCGCCCGCATCACGGCGAACGGATCGGTCGAGCGATCCGGCCGCATGCCGGCGAGGGCTGCGTTCGGCAGGCTGCGCGAAGCGGGATCGGCAACGACACGCACGGCCGCAAACGGCAAGCCCCGTAACATCGCGATGCGCGCGGCGAGGTGAGATTCCATATCGACGGCCAAGGCGCCGGTTGTGCGATGGAGCGCCTGCTTGTCTTCCGTGAGGATGAGCGGCAGGTCCATGCCGGCGAGCGGGCCTGTGACGGCCTGCGGCAGCTTGGCCCGCAGACGGTCCGACCACACCGGATCGGTCGCGATCCGTTCGCCGTCGGCCGTCACGACTTCGCTTGCCACGACGCAGGTGCCCGGCTTCAGGTCGGAAGACAGTCCCCCGGCGATGCCAAAGCTGAGAACGCCCCGGAAATCCCGAGGGTCGGTGTCCTGATATTTTGGGGAGAGAAGTTCGGCCCCGCTGAGGACGAACAGCCCGGGTCCGGCGACAATGCGTGCCTCGAAGGCCATGCCGACGACAGCGATGATGTCATTCGCCATGCGTGTCACATTCCCCAGGAGTGTGTGCGGCGGTTTCCGCGGGCGAGATTACGATAGCGAGCGAGAGCCCAAAGCGGGAAATACTTCCGATAACCGTGATAACGCAAGTAGAAAACGCGTGGAAACCCGGTCGCCGTAAAGAGTTCCTCAGCCCAAAGCCCGTCTGCTTGCTGAGTCGCAGTGAGGTAAGCGATCCCCCGCGCCACTGCGGGATGGTCCGTTCGACCGGCTGCCATCAGCCCTAGCAGAGCCCAGGCCGTTTGCGAAGCCGTGCTGGGGGCCGCTTCATATCGACTATAGTCGAGCTTGTAGCTGGTGCCGTCCTCACCCCAGCCGCCGTCCTGCTGCTGGACCGAGACGAGCCAATCGACCGCCTTGCGCATCGCCGGATCGTCCTGGCCGACGCCCGCGACGTTGAGCGCGCACAGGACGGACCATGTTCCATAGATGTAGTTCATGCCCCAGCGGCCGTACCAGCTTCCGTCAGCCGATTGTGTTTTCCGCAGATAATCGATCCCGCGGGCAACGCCGGAATGGGTCCCTGCCGTTTCGCCGAGCTGCGCGAACATCGAAATGCAACGCGCTGTCACGTCGTCGGTCGGCGGATCGAGCAGGGCGCCGTGATCGGAGAAGGGAATATTGTTGAGATAGTAATGCGTGTTGTCGGCGTCGAACGCCGCCCATCCGCCGTCACCGCTTTGCAGACCCTCGATCCACTCGCGGGCGCGATCCATGCGCGCACCATGACGCTGCGTCGATGCGCTCGATTCGCGTCTATTGGCGCGGTCCATCGCCATCACCACGACGGCGGTGTCATCGAGGTCGGGGTAGTGCGCATTCGCGTACTGAAACGCCCAGCCGCCCGGCCGCACGGACGGCCGCAGCGCCGCCCAGTCTCCCTTGACCTCAAGTTCCTGCAGCGGCGCCAGCCACTCCAGCCCGCGCAACGCGCCGTCCACGGCTTGCGCATCGCCGGCTTCGAGCAGCGCATGGCAGGCGAGTGCCGTGTCCCAGACCGGTGAGACGCACGGCTGGCAATAGGCTTCGTCGTCCTTGACGACGAGCAGGCGTTCGAGCGATTCCCGCGCGATCGCGGCGTCGGGATGGTCCTTTGCATAACCGAGGACGTCGAACATCATCACGCTGTTGGCCATGGCCGGAAAGATCGCGCCCAAGCCGTCTTTGCCGTTGAGCCGCTCGGTGACAAACGACACCGCGCGGTCGATGGCGCGCTTGCGCGTTTCTTTTGGCATGAACGGCTCTGCGGCGCGCAGAACGGCATCGACGGCGGCGAAGAAATAAAACCACGAGCGCTTCTGATGCGGCGCGCGTTTCGGCGGACCGATCGACAGCGGCGGCTTCAGGAACAGTTCATCGATGCGAACACCGCGCGGGTTTTTTGCCCGCGGCTTGAGCGCCTGCAACACCAGCAGCGGTGCGATCACCGTGCGCGCCCAATAGGAAATTTTCGTCAGGTGAAACGGAAACCAGCGCGGCAGCAGCATGATCTCGACCGGCATCACCGGCGTCGCGTTCCACTTCACCTGCCCGAACAGGGCCAGCAGGAAGCGCGTGAAGACGTTCGATTTTTCCGCGCCGCCATGCTGGCGGATCGCTTCGCGCGCGCGGCGCATGTGCTCGGCATCGGGGGAATCGCCGATCATCTTCAACGCGAAATAGGCTTTGACCGACGCGCTGACATCAAGAGCGCCGGCGTGGAAGAGCGGCCAGCCGCCGTGGTGTCCCTGGATGCGCCGCAGGTAGGCAGCGATCTTTGCCTCCAACTCCACATTCGGCGTCTCGCCGAGATAATGCGTCAGCAAAACATATTCAGCGGGAATGGTGGCGTCGGCCTCGAGTTCATAAACCCAGTGTCCGTCCGGCCGCTGGGCGTCGAGCAAAGCGCGTGTCGCGCGCGCGATCGGCTCGTCGAACGACGAGGGATCGGCGGCGCGAAGGACGGTCTGCCCGTCTCCCATGTGCCTGTCGCTGACGTTCACGATTGTCCTTGCATGATGTGTTGCGCCGCCTTGCGCCCCGACCGAATGGCGCCTTCGATGGTCGACGGCAGTCCCGTATCGGTCCAGTCGCCTGCCAGATATACGTTGTTCCAGGCGGTCCGGGTTTCAGGCCGCCTAGCGTTCTGTTCCGGTGTCGCCGCGAATGTCGCGCGCCGCTCGCGCACGATCTGCCATGGCGGCAAGTCCGCCTCGACACCCGCAACTTTCGCCACCTCTTCCCACACCTTGCGGGCCAGTTCCTCGCGCGGCGCGTTCACCAGCCGATCGGCGGCGCTGATGGTGACCGACAATCGTGACGGAAAAGCGAAAACCCATTCGGCCGTGCCGTTGACGACGCCTGTCACCGTCGGCATCCCGGCCGGCGGATCGAAGCGATAATGCAGGTTCACGATGGCGTGGAATTCCGTCGGCGCCGACAGGTCAGGCAGCAATATTTTGGCCGCCTGCGCCGGCGTCGCCAGCACGACGGCATCGCTGTCATCGAGTGTTTCCTGCGATCCGACGAAGTCGAGCGCGCTGACGCGATGTCCGTCACGGACCAGACCGCGCAATTCGTTGCGCATCATCACGCTGCCGCCATGGCGTTCGATGGTGCGCAACGCCGGTTCGACGAACGCAACCGAAAGTCCGTTGCGCGCGACGATGGGACGGCAATTGCCTCCGCCGGCGGCCAGCGTTTCGCGCACGATCGCCGCGGCGAGGCGGCTTGAACCCTGCGGCGGATCGATGTTGAGCGCGGCGAGCAGCAGCGGCCCGACGAGACGACGATAAAGCGGGCCGTCGCAGCGCACGACGTCGGCGATGGGTTTGTCGGCGCGCGATAGCAGCAACGGCAGCAGCGCGAGATAATCCTTCAGCGACGTGCCGGGCACGCGGCGGTCGCGATCAAAAATCCACCAGGGCAGGCGGCCATCATTGATGCGCACGGTCCAGCGTTCGTCCGTTGCAAGATCGGCAAAAGGGAATGCAGCTTCCGGCGACTGCTCGACGAGGTCGATACCGTCGATGGTACGCAGGAAATCGAGCGCGGCCTCGTTCGCCGACAGCAGCAGATGATTGCCGTTGTCGATGTCGAGCCCTGTGGCCGCATCGTAGTACGAGCGGCAGCGGCCGCCGATATGGCCCGTCGCTTCATGCACCACGACAGTGCGGCCCTGCCGGCAAAGCGTCACGGCAGCCGACAGGCCGGCCAGTCCGGCGCCGATGATGTGGACCTTGCCTGTCATCAGATCACGGCATAACGCAACAAGGTGCCGACGAGGCGAAGACGCGAGACGCGCACGCGCTTGCGCGGGGCCGACCAGCCGCGCGCGATCATGCCGTCGAGCATGGGCCGGTAAACCTTGCTCATGATTTGCGGGGTGCGGACGCTGCGGCGCGGGTTGCGCTGCATGATGCGATCGGCGGATGCAAAATGTTTTTTGGCACGCTCGGCCAGCTCCATGCAGGCTTTGCCGAGCGCCGGATGCGCCAGCACAGCCGCCGGCTCGCTCGTCGTGATGCCGGCCGATTGCAGAAATTCGCGTGGCAGATAAAGCCGGCCGATATCCGCATCCTCATCGACATCGCGCAGGATATTGGTCATCTGCAAGGCGCGGCCGAGTTCGTGCGCCAGATCGTGGCCGTCCTTCGCCGGCATGCCGAAGACGCGCACCGAGAGACGGCCCGGCGCGCTGGCGACGCGGTCGCAATAAAGATCGAGCGTCTCGAAGGCCGGCGCGCGGATGTCCTCGCGCGCATCCATCTCCATGCCGTCGATCAACGCGAAGAAGTCATCATGTTGCAGATCGAAACCCGTCGCCGCGCGCGCAAGCGCGGCGAGGTGAGGCGGGGTGCGCCCGGCATACATGTCGTCGATCCATCGGCGCCAGTCGGCGAGACGGTCGATCCGCTCCGGGCGGGGCAGGCTGGAGTCTGCGATGTCGTCCACGTCACGGCAAAACGCGTAGATCTGGTACATCGCTTCACGCTGCGCGCGCGGCAGGATGCGCATCGCAGAATAAAACGAACTTCCCGATGCCGCTGGCGCTGCACTGTTCACATCTTGGCCGAGGGCCACCCGAAAAAACCTCCGTTACGCGCGCGCACCGCGACCCAGCCGGCTTCCGAATCCGGCGCCGAGGCCGAGCAGGCCGGTGCCGAGTGCGCCGAATTTGCCAAGATGCACTGTCTCCCCCAGGGGATCGCGGACTTGTAGCACATGCACCAGACGCTGCGCGACCCGCTGGATGACCGAGATTTCGAGCGCCAGCCGCCAGTCGGCGACCTGTCCCGCGAGCGGCGCGCTGGTCCGCAGCAGGTCGTTCGTCCGGCTGGCAAGCTGAACGAAGCAGGCACGCAGCACCGGCGTCGCGTGGGCGCCAGCGAGGGCTTCGACCGCGGCTCCGTTTTTCGCCAGGGTGTCCTGAGGGATATAGACGCGATCGAGGGCGCGGTAATCCTCCCCACAGTCCTGCAGATGATTGATGATCTGCAGCGCGGCGCAGAGCGCGTCGGAGGCCGCCCAGGTCGCGCGGCTTTCGCCATGGACATCCAGCACGAAGCGGCCGACCGGCATCGCCGAATAGCGGCAATAGCCGATCAGGTCGTCCCAGTCCGCGTAGCGGTGTTTGGTGACGTCCATCCGGAACGCGGTCAGGATGTCGCGTGCATGGTCGGGGGGCATCGCGCGCGCGGCCAGCGCATCGCGCAGGACGACGCCTTCCTTGTGGGCCGTCTGTTCGCCCATGAGGCTGCCTTCCAGCGAATCCAGCAACGCGAGCTTCTCGCTCTCTGTGAGTGTCGCATGATCCGCGATGTCGTCGGCCGTCCGCACGAATTGATAGAAGGCGAGAATGATGCCGCGATGTTCGCGCCGGATCAGCCGCGAGGCGACCGGAAAATTCTCGTCGTTATGGCCTTTGCCGGATCGAAAGTCGGACGCCGTCATCGGGTTGCCGACACGTGCGACTGCGCACGTCCTTTCCAGACGCCGCCGCGGCCCTGTGCATGACGCACCGCGGATTCGATCGTGTAGAGCAGATAGAGCAGGGCGACGATGGGAAACAGCGGTCCCCAGACCGGTGACACGCGATAAAACCGCAGGATCGGCTGCACGGCGACAGCCATCGCGATCCACGCGGCGATCCCACAGAACCGCGCCGGTCCATGGGCCAATAGAGCTAATACCGGAGGCGTCAGATACGTCAGCACCATTCCCGCGATCGTGCCGGCGAGCAGCAGCGGCGAATAGCGCAGTTGCGCATAGGCCGAGCGCACGACCATGCGGCGGAAATCATCCTGATGCGGATAGGGCCGGATACTGCGCACGCGCCGGGTGAGGCCGAGCCGGATCGGGCCCTGCTTCTTCATCGCGGCAGCGAGGGCGCAATCGTCGATCAGCGCGTCGCGGATGCAATCGATGCCGCCGGCCCGGCGCAGCGCGTCAGTCCGGACCAGCATGCAGCCGCCGGCCGCCGCGGCCGTCGCGGCGCGCGGCCGGTTCACCCAGGCGAAGGGATAGAGCATCTGGAAGAAGAAGATGAAGGCGGGCACGTGGACCTTTTCGGCAAAACTCTCGCAACGCAAATGCGCCATCAGGGAGGTGAGGACGTTCTGCCCGGCCTCGGCCCGCGCCACAAGCCACGCGATCGTGTCGGCGTCGTGAACGATGTCGGCGTCGGTGAACAGGATGTAGTCGGGCTGGCTTCGTTCCGCATGCTCCACGCCTTGGCGCAGCGCCCACATCTTGCCGGTCCATCCGGATTCAAGCGGTCGCCCGGAGACGACGGCCAGACGGCCGGTCTGATCGAGTTTGGCCGCCTCGGCCTTCGCGATCTTCCCGGTCCCGTCGGCGGAATTGTCGTCGACAAGGACGACCGATAGTGCGCCGGGATAATTTTGGAGCAGGAGCGAGCGCACGCTGTCGGCAACGCACGCGGCCTCATCGCGTGCGGGTACGACCGCGGTGACCGACGGCCAGCGCGCCGGCGCAGGCACGTCCGGGACGTGACGCAACGGTTCCAGCCAGAACCCACCGCGCGCACAGATCACGTAGATCCAGATCGCGAGCGTCGTGAATCCAATCGCCTCAAACACCATCAACTGCAAATCCGATTATTGTTATCCCGCGCCATGTTCCGCGTTCCGGTGTGGCTCTGTCGGGGGCAGGCAATTTCCTTCGCGAACGGAGCGAACACGTGGCCCCGTGAGATAGCAGCAAACGCAGGTGGTGTCTGTGTTCCGACGTCGCAAGGCATTGATATGAATGAAAAGTTCCAGTCGTGCCAGCCCAGCGAAAGTTGTGACTATGATGGAATTTCTCCATTCAGACTCGGCAATTTTTGATAAAAAAACGTTCAGCACTTCTATTTTGGCTTTGGCGCGGTCGTCTCGATCGCACGTGAACTCGGGGCGAGTGGGGCGAGTGGGCCGCATCGGTAAATGATGCGGCCTTTTTCGTGCATGCACCGAGGGAATGAGCCGTTGTGCGGGAGATTCCCGGCTTGCGGAAGCGTTAGAGCATATCGTCGCATCTGAATGTAGTTGCTACTCATGCGGGCGTGAAGGGCGTAGTCTGCTGTGCTCAGGCGTCGCTTGAAAATCCGAATAATAAAAACAGCGGCCCGAATACATTTTGGCGGAGGAAAACATGGCAGAGCTCTCGGATGCCGACTTAAGAGTAATCCTGGGTAATGATTATAAGGCTGAGATCCAGTCGCTTGACGAGGAAAAGCGCAAGGAGATTAACGTCCAGAACGCGCTACAGTCTCGCTTGCGGACTTGCGAGAATAGCCGATTGAGCGCGCTCTTTTTGTTGTTTGGCGGGGTGATCTTCGCCTGGGCCGGCTGGATGCTTAGCGGCTTTGCCCTCACAGTCCAGATCATGCTCGGAATCGGCGCCTGTGTCGTCGCGCTGCTCTGGTTCGCGTATATTTTGAGCGAGATGAAAAAATTGCAGCAGTCCATCGCCGTGGCGCCTGCCGCAGGGTAATTCAAACACGCGCGTGAACCGCCCACGCACCGATCCGGAGTAATGCCAGATCGGTCATCGTGTCGACGTCCGCTTTCAGCCGGATGTCGTCGTCGCATTTGTTGCGGCGTCGCGCACCTCACCATCCACCTTGATGGTCGTTTTTCCAAAAGACAAAATGGAGATAAGCAAACCAGCAGACACCGGCCGCGAAAGCGCCAATGCCAAGGGCCATTTGAGCGGTCAGAAAATGATCGTTCACCATCCAACTGGCAACGGCCAAAACATAACCGATGATCGACAGGCCGACGGCCAACATCTGGTAGTCCTGATTGAATTGTCGGCGGATGTCTTCTTCGCTCAGCGGAGTGCGCAACTTCAAGGGTGAACCGGTCCTGACACCCAATATCGCAAGCACATCACGGTCTGACAGTTTGGCCATGACATCCTCCATGCGAGTACAACTCACGTCTTCTTTAGAAAATATAAGCTGTTCCAGCGGCCGGACACGATAGACACTGCATTGTGAAGTAACGGGGTATGGACTGAAGAATGGGTGCGGCTTGGCGCCCAAGACGCGCCAGGCGCCCGGAGCGTATTCAACATCGCCCGCGCCACACAACGACGCACATTGCTGCCGTATTGGTTTCAACAAACAAACGCATCAAAAGCAGACCAGGGCCAGATTGCCCTGATGCGATAGGAGGCTATTGGCGTAGAAAAGGAAGGAACCGCATGCGCAATTTAACAGGAATGGTTGTCGTTGCCGCGTTGTCGCTGGGTGCTGCCGGCATTGCTCAGGCACAAGGGACGTCCCCCCAATCGGAAACGCAGGCGCCCGCTGCGAAGCAATCTGCTCCGACAATCAAGGCCGTCCAGGTCGTCGACTTGAAGGAGTTGACCCCGCCGGTGCGGTCGCAGGTTGACGCGGCGATTGCGCGAACAAGCGCCGAAGATATGCAGAAATTGCGAAAGTCGATCGATGCGGTGCCCGAGATGGCATCCGCGCTCAAAGCCAAGGGGCTGAATTCATCGCAAATCGTTGCAATCAACATCGATGACAAGGGAATGCTGACGCTCTTCGCCAAGACCGCGTAACCGGTCCAGGAGGATGCTGACCGGCAGCTAGCCGGCGAGCCTGACTGGGTCGGGAGGCGCCTCGGACGCCTATCAAATCGTTCAGCGATACGAAGCAGCCGGCATTTTTACAGTGCCGGCTGTCCTGTTTTCGAGCGGCCAGCCGGGGGCTGTTCGAACTGAAAATCACGGCGTCCCGGAATGCCTCATGCAACTCATTGATTTGTTTTTTGATTTTGGTGAGCCCGCAGGATTTGCGATGACGGGCGCTTTAAAAATTAAATGTGCGATTGACGTTTTATATTATTTAATGCATATTTATTTAAATGAATGATTGGCGGAAATGATAATTCAATACGGAGGCCTGACATGACTCCTGACATCGGCTCGAAGCATCCATCCAGCGCGGACGAAGACAGACGAAAATTTCTGGCGACTTGCGGAAAATTCGCTGTCGTCACGCCGCCGGCGATAACACTGTTGTTGTCGACGTCGCTGCACTCCCAAGCCGTCGCCAAGTCCACCGGCAAGGGAAACAATGGTTATGGAAACGGCGGCGGAGACGGAAGCCCGAATGGGAAAGAGGATGGTGATCGCTGATCACAGCAAATCGCCTCACCCGGTTTCCTGACGTTCAGTGCCCGACTTAAAAGATCATCGCTGCTTATGTCGACCAGAAAGTCGATGATCTATTTAAGCACACTGCTGCACTTTAGCCTTTTGCAAGCTGGTATCGCGGCCAAGTTAAGGCCTAACGGGTCGGCTGTGCGCCGTCCTTTAAATGGCATCCAACTGTCCAAAGTGCCTTTTGCAAAGCGCGGGTGTGGCCAAGTGTGAGGCCGAGCACGGGCCGCATGTCGAGCGTTTCCTTGTTCGCGCCGGACCCGAGCATCGCGACTGGTAATGCAGCGTCAATCAAAAGGCTCACGTCGCGATCGCGATAAACGATAGAGCGCAAATCGGCGGCTTGACGCTGCATAAACCATTGCTCTTGGTGATTACCAACGCTCGGCGCGCGCTCTTCTAGACCTCGTGCGCGCGCAAGCAGTTCATCGCGCGATAGCGGACAATTTCTTTCTAGAATGTCCAACTGCGTCACGGCCAGCTTTGTTTTCTCAAGCATCGTCAGGCCCCCGCCCGTTCGATTAGGCCGGACACTAACTCCAGATCGGGATACCGCGCAACCTCAGCGAGCGAAATTGTTGCACCGCAACCAATATTCGGAATCCACTAAACGATCCTGATCAAAGACGCCGAGCGCGTGCTTAAGCGCGCATGGTCGGTGCGATGGATGATGCGACGTTGCTGGCCGGAGCCTAGTTCCTCGAAAAAACAGCAGCACCGGCCGCATGGGCGGTGTGTAATGAACGCCGCTTTGTTTATTGCCGACGTCGCTGCACTCGCAAGCCGTCGCCAAGTCCACCGGCAAGGGAAACAATGGTTATGGCAACGGCGGCGGAGACGGAAGTCCGAATGGGAAAGAGGATGGTGATCGCTGATCACAGCAAATCGCGTCACCCGATTTCCTGACGTTTAATGCCCCGACTTCATAACAGAACAAGCCTCCCGGGCGCTGTCCTACGGGAGGCTTATTCCGTTCAACGGCTCGATGCACGACCGTGAACTTGAAGCGCGCATGCACAATGCCCCGCCGCATGATGGGTTCCGAAAAGATATATGTCATTGCAGATTACGGACGAACTGACGCAGCATGGCGCGGCGGTGTCCGGCCAATCGCAGGCCTCGCTGCCGCAGGTGCTGCTGCGTGACGACAAGCCCGGCGTCGAGGAGGCGCGCGACGCCACGGATCTGCTGTGGTCCACTATCCGGGCGCGTGGCATGACGTGAAAAAGTCGCACGTGCGACTTTTCCAAAAGTCTCACGTTCCCCCTGCGCTCTTCAAGATTTCAGGTGAAAGCGTTTGTTTTTGCTTGGTGAGCCCGCAGGGATTCGAACCCTGGACCTACTGATTAAAAGTCAGTTGCTCTACCGACTGAGCTACGGGCTCGATTTCGCGTTGTGTTAGGGGTCGCTATCCGCCACGTCAATAGCCGATCGTCGACGGCATGTGTGCAGGGCCCCGTCGGACGGCAGGATTGGCGGAGGCTGGCGCGCCATGATGATGGTTTGCGCGGCCGTCACAACCCGCACATGTGAGACCCGGCGCGCGACAGGATCGGCGGATGATATACTGACGCGACTGCTTCGTTTTATCGTCAGGACGATCCCATGCCGATCATCAACCGCGTCGCCGACCTGCATCCCGAAATCACCGCCTGGCGGCACGATCTGCATGCCCATCCCGAATTGATGTACGACGTTCATCGCACCGCAGGCTACGTCGCCGGGAAATTGCGGGAATTCGGCTGCGACCACGTCGTCACCGGCCTCGGCCGGACCGGCGTCGTAGGCGTCATCCGCGGCCGCAAGGGCAGCGCCGGCGCAATTGGCCTGCGGGCGGACATGGACGCATTGCCGATCGAGGAAGCGACCAGCGTGGCGTATCGCTCGACGGTGCCGGGAAAAATGCACGCCTGCGGCCATGACGGCCATACCGCGATGCTGTTGGGCGCCGCCAAATATCTGAGCGAGACGCGCAATTTCGCCGGCGAGGCGGTCGTGATCTTCCAGCCGGCCGAGGAGGGTGGCGCCGGCGCGAAAGCCATGATCGACGACGGGCTGATGGATCGCTTCGGCATCCGTGAAATCTACGGCATGCATAATTTTCCCGGCCTGCCGACCGGAGAATTCGCGATCCGGCCGGGCCCGATCATGGCCTCGGCCGACCGGCTGACCATCGACATCGAAGGCAAGGGCGGGCACGCGGCCCGGCCGCACCGGACCGTCGATCCGGTGCTGGTGGGTGCGCAGATCATCAACCAGATCCAGTCGATCGTCGCGCGCAATGTCGATCCGTTTCAGTCCGCGGTCGTGTCGATCTGCGTTTTCCAGGCCGGGACAGCGGACAACGTCATCCCGCACACCGCGCAGTTACGCGGCACCGCGCGCAGCCTAACCGCCGAAGTGCGCGACCTTCTGGAAAAGCGGCTGCATGAGGTCGTGGAGGGCACCGCGGCCCTGCACGGCGCCACGGCGCGGCTGACATACCAGCGCGATTATCCGGTGACCCGCAACGATCCCGACGCGGCGCGGTTCGCTGCACAGATTGCCGGTGAGATCGCCGGCACCGACAAGGTCGACACCGACACCTTGCCGTCGATGGGCGGCGAGGATTTCTCGTTCATGCTCGAGGCGCGGCCGGGTGCATTCATCTTCATCGGCAATGGCGACAGCGCCGGCCTGCATCACCCGGCTTATGACTTCAACGACGCCATCATCCCGCTCGGCACGTCGTACTGGGTGCGACTGGTGGAGACGAAGCTCGCTGCATAAACCCATATCCGCGGGATTGCGCGGCAGGAAACAAACGAGCCTCATCCAGCGAAGCTGAATGAGGCTTGTCGTTGTCCGGGCAGGCACACGCCTTACGGCATGACGTCGGTGCGTTTGTCGTGCAAGACGTCCGAGGTGATCATGACCTCCGACGGCTGCGCGGCAATGGCGGTGCGGCGTCCAATGAAGGCGAGGGTGCGCGCCGACAGGTCTTCCCAGTAGAGGAAGCTGTTGGTGCGGGACTCCTCGAACAGCGCGATCAGCGCCGCCGCCGTGAAGGTGAGGCTCTGGACGAACAGCACGGCAGCGTAGATGTCGATTTCATGCACGCTGTCGAAGTTCGTGAACCAGAGAGCGCCGGCGCTCGCCATCAACAGGCCGGCGATGACCGCCTCGGGCAAAGCCGCAAACCGCTTGGCATCCGTCGCCTTGCCGCCTTTGGCCGTCCGCAGGAACGGCAGGTGATTTTTGATCAAGCCGGTCGCGACGGCACGGGCGACCGTCCATTGCAGCGACATGGCCGCGACCATGGCGCCAGCCGTCTCGCCGCCACCGATCGCAACGCGACGGCGATAGAGCAGCACGAAATGCAACGCCGAAATGCCGAACGCCACGATGATGGGAATCGTCAGGATGCGATCGGGAATGGCGATGCCGAGGAACAGGATAAACGGCACCCAGAGCAGGTTCGCCAGCACGACGGCGACGCCGAGCGTTTCCGCGCCGAGCCAGTTGAGCCAGCCGAAACTGAACTGGATGCGTTGCTGCACGCTGAGATGGCTCGCGCCCGGCAGGAAACGGCGCCAGTGCTTCTTGATGATCTGGAAGCCGCCATAGGCCCAGCGATGCCGCTGCTTGCGGTAGGCCTCGTAGCTGTCCGGCAGCAAACCGTGTCCGTAGCGGCGATCCGTATAATGGGCGTCGTAGCCCAGTTCGAGGATCGTCAGGCCGAGATCGGTGTCCTCGCAGATCGTGTCGCTGGACCAGCCGCCTGCCGCCACGAGCGCCGCGCGCCGCACCAGGCACATGGTGCCATGGACGATGATGGCGTTGCTTTCGTTGCGCTGGACCATGCCGATATCGAAGAAGCCGGCGTATTCGCCGTTCATCGCGCGATGCAGCGGACTGCGGCTGCCGTCGCGATGATCCTGCGGGGCCTGCACCAGTCCGACCTTGGGGTCGGCGAAAGTGGGCGCGAGATCCTTGAGCCAATCCGGATGCACGACGTAGTCGGCGTCGAGCACGCCGATGATCTCCGCATCCGACGCGGTCGCGTCGAGCGCAAGCCGCAACGCACCGGCCTTGAAGCCCTGCAGGTTGTCGACGCGCATGAACTTGAAGCGGTCACCGAGGGTCCGGCAATGCTCCTCGACAGGACGCCAGAAACTTTCTTCCGGCGTGTTGTTGATGATCACGATGCATTCGAAGTCGGGATATTCGAGCCGCGCGACGGAATCGATCGTCGCGATCAACATCTCCGGCGGCTCCCGATAGGCCGGGATATGGATCGACACTTTCGGCTGCACGCCAGACAGCGCCAGGGCGTGGCGACCGTCGATCAGCCGCTTCGGCCGTGTGCCGAAGACGATGGCGGTGATTTCGTCGATGCGCGAGAGGCCGATCACGATCAGCGGCAGCAGCAGGATCATGCCGAGGCCGAATTCGATCGCGGCGCCGAAGACGAAATAATGCGAACTCCAATAGGCGAATGCCGCTGCACACCACGCGCCGACAGCGTTCGCCGCCGCCGCGAGGATCACGCCTTGCGTCAGGTTCACCCGTTTCGGCAGGATCGCGAGCGAGAACAGGAGACCGGCGAGGACGGCCACGAGCCCGATCTTCCAGTAGTCGGTATTGCTGATCGGTCCGACCCAGGCGAATTTCGGCTCACGCTGGGCGTTGAACATGCCCCAATACATGCCGACGGAGCCTTCGAAGGTCTTCCACGGCTGATCGAAGGCTTCGATGATGTTGTAGTCGATCCCCATCGCGTCTGCGCGATTGACGAACTGCCGGATGACCTGCGCCTGCACTTGCGGGTCGGGCTGGGCGCCGTGGCGGTTATAGCCGGCGCTCGGCCAGCCGAACTCGGCAATGACGATGCGCTTGCCGGGGAATGTCTTGCGCAACAGATTATAGACGCGCACCGCCTGATCGACGGCTGCGGTGTCCGGAATGCCTTCCCAATAGGGCAGCACGTGCGCGGCGATGAAGTCGACGGCAGAGGCAAGCTCCGGATGTTCGATCCAGACATGCCAGATTTCGCCAGTCGTCACCGGCACGCCGGTCTCGCGCTTCACTCTCTGGATTTTCTTGATCAGCTCGGGGACCGTTTGGTCGGCACGATAGATCGTTTCGTTGCCCACCACGATCGCGTTGACGTTGCGATTCTTGCGCGCGAGATCGACGACAGAGCGAAGTTCGCGCTCGTTACGGTCGTTGTGCTTGTCGACCCAGGCGCCAGCCGTGACTTTCAGGCCGTACTCGCCTGCGATCTCGGGGACGAGTTCGCCGCCATTGGTGGAGGAGTACGTCCGAATCGCGTGCGTGTAAGGCGCGAGGACCTTCATGTCCGTGCGGATCTGCGCAGCCGTGGCCGGCGTATCCGCCGCGGTCGCATCGGCAGAATACGGCGCATACGACACGCTCGCGAGTTGTCCGCGAAAATCAGGTGCTGTCGTCTCTGTGCGGGCTAAAGCCCAGACGCACGCATGAATACTTGCAACTAATGCAACGACTGCAATAACCGACCGCATCGGGCTTACAATCACACGGGGAGTGAATACCGGAACTCGAACCCCGTCCCCTAAGGTTCGACCGAGACTGGCTTCCGCGGACACCAACCGTTTGTTGGCAAAAATGTTCGGGTGAGCGCCGCACATTAATCCACAGCGTGGTCACACGGCAAGTAGGCATGAGTCATGGCAACACCATGACACGCCACGACTTTTTTGATTTACAGATGAACGGCCGTTTATCTTGAATGGACGTTTATTTGGCGGCGGGCTGCGATGCGTCGTTTGCGCGCGCAGCCGCTGCGGGCGCCGCTTTCTGCTCCGGATCGGTCCCGTCGCCAGTTGGCCTGATCCAGCAGCTATTGACCCGGCTGGCCAGACTCTCCGGTACCTTTGGGTCGATATTGCCGTGCCGCACCACGCACCGGAACGTCGACTGAATGTGCGCACCCGGGCAGCCAAAACGATCGTAAAGATCGAGATGGCGGAATGCGGTGTCGAGATCGTCGCGCCACATCAAGCTCACGATGCGCCGGCCGAGCCAGACACATTCCGGATCACCGGCCGGACCGGAGATGAGGCGCGCAGCCTCTGCGAATTCGTCGATTTTTTTTGCGGCCGCAGCGGCGTCTTCTTTTGCCGGCTGCTTCGGCTTTTCGCCGGCTTTCGGTTCGCTGCCCTGCGCCAGAGCCATGGACCCAGCGGAAAGAAGGAACACGCCACAAATCAACGCTTTAAGACGGGAAGCTGGAACGTTTTGCATCATTCTCTTAAATCTTCCGAGGGGTGAAACCCAAACTCTTCGCATGGAGGGACAGCCCCCGAGCGCCGCGACTTGCGCATTCGATGGCGACGGCAATATGGCGATTGCGACGACACCCCGGCCGTTTCGGAAATTTACGCGATTACCCTTTTTTGTCCAGCGATCACACGTGCCGCGAGACATTGTGATTACCACCGCCGCGCCACGCGTCTCGCTTTTTCGAAGCGCGCAGCCGGGACACCGGCCGGCCGGTGTCGTTTATGCGCAGACTTTTGCGTTCAGCGGAGCTTTGCGTTCACTTGGCAATTGCCGTGGCTGCCGCTAACCCTGCTGACATCGGGCAGAGGGTTTGACGATGCGGATTCCCATAGCGCTTGCGGCGTGCGTTGCCGTCGCGATCGCCGCCATGTGGTGGGCACTCGGGCATCCGGCGCTCGTCACGCCGATGCTGACGCCATCCGGCGCATCGGCAACGCCCCCCTCCGGCTCTGCCGGAAAATTCTATTGCGTCTCCTATGCACCGTTCCGGCGCGGCCAGAGTCCGCTCGGCACAGGCGCGGCAATTACGAAGGATCAGATCGAGCAAGATATCGCCCACCTGTCGCAGCTCACCGATTGCGTACGCACCTATTCCACCGATTTCGGTCTGGAGTTCGTGCCGGAGATCGCCCGCAAGCATGACATGCAGGTGATCCAGGGGATTTGGCTGTCGCCCGACGCGGCGAAAAACAAAGTGCAGATCGAAACGGGTGTTCGTCTTGCCAATGATTACCCGGGCACGGTTCGTGCCGTGGTCGTCGGGAACGAAGTGCTGCTGCGCGGCGACATGGCGGCGCCGGCTTTGATCAAAACCATCGCCGAGGTCAAACGACAGGTGAAAGTGCCGGTCACCTATGCCGACGTGTGGGAATACTGGCTGCGCAACCGCGACATCGCCAGCGTCACCGACTTCGTTACCGTTCACATCCTGCCGTACTGGGAAGATTTCCCGATCCCCGCCGCCGACGCTGCCGCGCATGTGGACTCGATCCACGCGCGCGTCGTCGCAGCATTCCCCGGCAAGGACATCCTGATCGGCGAGACCGGCTGGCCGAGCGCCGGCCGCATGCGCGAGGGCGCGCTCCCGTCGCCCTCCAATCAAGCCCGGGTCATTGAGGAAGCGACGGCGCTGGCGCGCAAGGGAAACTACCACGCCAATATCATCGAGGCGTTCGACCAGCCGTGGAAGCGCAACCTTGAAGGCACCGTCGGCGGCCATTGGGGGTTGTTCGATGCCGATACACGGCTGCCGAAATTCTTGCCCGGCGCGCCTGTATCCGATCATCCGGGCTGGTTGTGGCAGGCCGCCTGCGGCATCGTTCTGGCGCTGGTCGTCTTTGCTGGCGCGGCGAGCGAAAAGCGGCGCCGGACGCCGCTTGCGACCGCGACATGGCTGCGGGTGACAGCGATTGCCCTGGCCGCCGGCGCGTTGATCGGCTGGGTCATGGAAAAGGCGATGCTGGAAAGTTTCGGCTATGCCGGCACCATTCGCTCGGCTTTGCTGGTCGTGATCGCGGCGACGACCCCGCTGCTGGCGAGCATGGCGCTCGGTCGCGGGACGCCGTTACCCACGCTTGCGCAGGTGCTGGGGTCGCGTGCGGAATGGCCGGAAAGCTGGCTCGGCCGTGGGCTTGGCATGGCTTTCGTTCTCATTCTCGGCGTGGCGCTCTGCGAAGCGCTCGGCCTCGTTTTCAATCCGCGCTATCACGACTTCGCTTTTGCGGCGATGACGGTTGCCACTGTCGCGTTGTCGGCCCTGACGATCGACCGTCGCGGTGCGGGTCCGCGCGGCATGGCTGAAATGGTCGCGGCCGCCGTCATCGCCTTGTCGGTCGTTTACATTCTTTTCAACGAGGGATTTTTGAACTGGCAGTCGCTCTGGCTCTGCGCTGCCCTGGCCGGCTTTATCGTCGTGCTGATACGGGGGCCGGCCGCGCCAGACTCAGGATCAAAAGCGTGACGGCGACAGCCGACATATCCGTATTGTAGAGCACCAGACCGAGACCCGCCGCCGCAAGACTGATGCAGACAAGGCCGAAAGTCGGCCGTAGCAGATTGAGTGCAGCCGCGCCCAGGGCGACCCAGCCGAAAAAGGACTCGTTGAAAAGCACCATGGCGATGTGGCGCGACCAGCACAGCCAGGTCTTCAGGCCCCCTTCGCACGCGCTGGCGACGGTCTGCTGCTCGATCGCCATGTAACGCAAATAGAGCGCGTAGCCGACGGTCGAGAATGCGATCGTCAAAAGACAATGGATCTGGAACGGCGTGAGGCGGAAGCGCGGGCGCATGGCGGCGACTCTGGCATGCTGAACCGTCGCCGGTCCAGCGCAGATGGCGAGGTCTTATCGGGAGGTCAGGCGTTGCCCGTCATAGAGGACCATGTCGCACGAGACACCGGACCCGCTACCAGCCGCAGTTCATTTTTCCCATCCCTGGTCGCGTGCACCGAGACGATGGGTTCGACATCCGCCAACAGTGGATTGAAGCGCGTGCGCATGGTGCTCCACAGATGCCGCACGCCGGACAAGGTTTGCGCCGAACCGAGGTCGACGCCGAATTGCGCGACGGCGACAGGTTCGGTTCTACCGGCCGGCGGGGATTTGCTGGCAACTTGGGGCGCAGCTTCAGCGGCCACACTCGCGATTTTCGCCGGCGGCGGCCGGCGGATGGAGCCCGTGATGTCGTCGAGGCTGCGCTCCAGCGTTCCGACGCGCGTGGCCAGTTGATCGCGGTCGACGGCGAGACGCCGCATGGCCTCGGCGATCTCGCGGTCGTTTTCGACGGATTGGATCGCGTGCGGCGGCGGGGCCGTAATAGCCACCCGGGTTGCGGCCAGCGGACGCGTGAAGGTGTCGAGGGCCTGATCGATACGGATCGCGCCGCTGGGCGTATTGGCGACGAGAAGCGTCGCCATGACGGCGACCGCGGCGCAGGCGGCCCATCCGGCCGTGCGCTCGACCAGCCCGGACGGCTGGTCGGGTTCCGGCTCTTCATCGATCAGTCTTTCATGCGCGCGCATCGAGATCCTTGATTGCGGCTCCTGGTGACGGCTTTCTTTGGCGAATCGTCGAAAAAGCATACCAGAACTGGTAATCCGACGCCGTCGAGGTTTGGCGGCAGGTATCGATTGGGTGGCTTTTCCAACGGCCTCAGGGCCGCTATGACGCAGTATCGAGATAAGGAACCGCCTATGACCAACGCCACCGGCCGCACATGCCTGTCCGTTATCCTCGCCGCAGGCGAAGGCACGCGCATGCGCTCGCGCCTGCCAAAAGTGCTGCACACGGTGGCCGGGCGAACGCTGCTCGCCCATGTGCTGCACGCCATTGGCGATGCGGGCAGCACGGCCTGCGCCGTGGTGATCGGTCCCGACCGGCCGGATGTGGCGGCGGACGCAGTCCGCGTCGCGCCAAAAGCGGAAATTTTCGTTCAGGACGACCGGCGCGGCACCGCGCACGCCGTGCTGGCGGCACGGGAAGCGATCAAACGCGGTTACGACGACGTCGTCGTCGCGTTTGGCGACACGCCGCTGATTACCGCCGAGACGCTGCAGCGCATGCGCGCGGGCCTCGCCGAAGGCGCGGCCGTCGTCGTACTCGGCTTCCGCCCTGACGATCCGTCCGGTTATGGCCGCCTGTTGATGGAGGGGGCACAACTCGTCGGCATCCGCGAAGAGCGCGATGCGTCCGACGCCGAGCGCGGCATTCCTCTGACCAATGCCGGGTTGATGGCGATCGATGGCCGAAAGGCGCTGACGCTGCTCGAACAGATCGACGACGCCAATGCCAAGCGCGAATTCTACCTGACCGACATCGTCGCGGTGGCGCGCGCGGCCGGCCTCTCGGCTGTTGTGATCGAGGCCGGCGAAGAAGAAGTGCTCGGCATCAACACCAAGGCACAGCTTGCCGATGCCGAAACGGCGATGCAGAAGCGGCTGCGCGGCACGGCGATGGCGCAGGGCGTCACGATGACAGCGCCGGAGACGGTTTTCCTGTCGGCCGACACCACATTGGCCGCCGATGTCACGGTCGAACCCTTCGTCGTGTTCGGTCCGGGCGTGACGGTGGGCGAAAGCGCGACGATCCGCTCGTTTTCGCACCTCGATGGCGCGAGCGTCGGAGCAGGGGCCATCGTCGGTCCCTATGCGCGGCTGCGGCCGGGCGCGCAACTCGGCGAGGGCGTGCATATCGGCAACTTCGTCGAAATCAAGCAGGCCGACATCGGCAAGGGCGCGAAGGCCAACCACCTCTCTTATATCGGCGACGCCAGCGTCGGCGCCGGCGCCAATGTCGGAGCCGGAACGATCACCTGCAATTATGACGGCGGCGCCAAGCATCGCACCACGATCGGGGCCCGCGCCTTCATCGGTTCGAATTCGGCGCTCGTCGCGCCGGTCAAGGTGGGCGACGGCGCCTATATCGGGTCAGGATCGGTTATAACCGATGACGTTCCCGCCGATGCTCTCGCGATCGGACGCGGACGGCAGGTTGTTAAGGAAGGATGGGCAAAGCGGTTGCCTTCGAAGGGCGACAAGGGCCACAAATAGCGGCCGGCCGCGTTTACCACGATTGCGTCCAAAAGATATATCCAACAGACGCATGAGACCCGTTTGCCAAAACCCATTGCAACACGATCTGTTGCAATGTTGTGAAACGGGAATTGATTGTCACGCAGGGCTTGCCGTCTCTTACATGCTTTTGGGATTGCGGGTGAGGGGATCGATTATTCGATGTGTGGAATTGTCGGAATACTTGGCAAAGGTCCGGTTGCGGAAGAGCTTGTCGATGCGTTGAAGCGTCTGGAATATCGCGGCTACGATTCCGCTGGTGTCGCGACGCTCGAGACAGGACAGATCACGCGGCGGCGCGCCGAGGGCAAGCTCAAGAACCTCGAAAAGAAATTGCGCGAAGAGCCGTTGGCAGGACAAAGCGGCATCGGCCACACGCGCTGGGCCACCCATGGCCGGCCGACCGAAACCAATGCGCACCCGCATGCGACGGAACGCGTCGCCGTCGTCCATAACGGCATCATCGAGAATTTTCGCGAACTGCGCGAACAGTTGGAACGCGATGGCGCGACATTCACGTCGCAGACCGACACCGAAGTCGTGGCGCATCTGGTCGACGAGGAATTGCGCAAGGGCCGCACGCCGGCCGAGGCCGTCGGCGCGGCGCTGCCGCGATTGCGCGGCGCCTTTGCGCTGGCCTTCATCTTTTCCGGCCATGACAATCTGATGATTGGCGCGCGCAAGGGCTCGCCGCTCGCGCTGGGTTATGGCGACGGCGAAGTCTATCTCGGCTCGGACGCGATCGCGTTGGCATCGCTGACCGACCGCGTCAGCTATCTCGAAGACGGCGACTGGGCGGTGCTGACGCGCGAAGTGGTCCAGGTGCTCGACGTCGACGGCCGCAGCGTCAACCGGCCGACGATCCGCTCAGCCGCGTCGGCGATGCTGGTCGACAAGGGCAATCATCGTCACTTCATGGCAAAGGAGATCCACGAACAGCCGGAAGTCGTCGGCCATACGCTGGCGCATTACATCGACATGGCCGCGGAAACCGTGTGCCTGCCGAAATTGCCGTTCGAACTCGCCAAGGTGAAGCGCGTCACGATCTCGGCCTGCGGCACGGCGTATTACGCCGGCCTGATCGGCAAATACTGGTTCGAGCGTTACGCGCGTCTCCCGGTCGATATCGACATCGCGTCCGAGTATCGCTACCGCGAAGCGCCGCTCGACGAAGGTGGCCTTGCGATCTTCGTGTCGCAATCCGGCGAGACGGCGGATACGCTCGCGTCGCTGCGCTACGCGCGCGCAAACAAGCAGTCCGTCGCAGCAATCGTCAATGTCCCGACCTCGACCATCGCGCGCGAAAGCGACATCGTCCTGCCCACGCTCGCCGGACCCGAGATCGGTGTTGCCTCGACCAAGGCTTTCACCTGCCAGCTTGCGGCGCTTGCGTGCTTTGCCATCGCCGCCGGTCGCGCACGCGGCGTGCTGTCCGCCGACGAAGAACGCGCGCTGGTGCGCTCGCTGATTGAAGTTCCGCGACATCTCGCCGCGGCGCTGCTGCACGAAGAAGCGCTTGAGCAGATCGCCCGCGATCTCGCGAAAAGTCGTGACGTGCTGTACCTGGGCCGCGGCACCAGTTTTCCGCTGGCGCTCGAAGGCGCGCTCAAGCTCAAGGAAATCTCCTATATCCACGCCGAAGGTTATGCGGCGGGCGAGTTGAAGCACGGACCGATCGCGCTTATCGACGAGACCATGCCGGTCATCGTCATCGCGCCGCATGACGCGGTTTTCGAGAAAACCGTGTCGAACATGCAGGAGGTTGCCGCGCGCGGCGGCTATATCATCCTGATGAGCAACGAGACAGGCGTGCAGGAAGCGGCAGTGGAGACCGGCGCATCGATCATCCTTCCGGACGTGCCCGACCTGGTGACGCCGCTGGTGTATGCGGTGCCCGTACAACTTTTGGCGTATCACACAGCCGTCGCCATGGGCACTGACGTCGATCAGCCGCGCAATCTGGCGAAATCCGTCACAGTCGAATAAAAGATCAGATGCAGCGCAACCTGCGCCGGCATGCCGCCGCGCAGGCGCGACGCCGCTGCCTTAATTATTTGCGCGTCTCTGTCGCAAACGAATACACATTTTTGCGAAATACGCGTTGAAAGCGAGCAGCGACGTCATGGTTACCGAAGATCACCCGCCGCGTCCGACACCAGAGCAACTCGCTGCGATGGCGGCTGCCGCTGCACCCGTCGTGCATGTCAGTTTTGGCGCGCGCCTGCGCACCTACTTCCTCACCGGGCTGATCCTCACAGGGCCGGTCGCGATCACGGCTTATCTCACCTGGTCGTTCATCACCTGGGTCGATAATCTCGTCCGCCCGTTCATCCCCGATGCGTTTCTGCCCGAGACCTATCTGCCGTTCTACCTGCCGGGCTACGGCCTGATCATCGTTTTCGTGGCACTGACGTTTCTCGGTTTCATCACCGCGAACCTGATCGGACGCACACTGGTCGAACTCGGCGAAAAGGTTTTGAGCCGCATGCCTGTCGTGCGGCCGATCTACAAGAGCCTGAAGCAGATTTTCCAGACAGTGTTTTCGCAAAGCGGATCGAGCTTCCGCAAGGTCGGGCTCGTGGAGTTTCCGTCGCCGGGCATGTGGTCGATGGTGTTCCTGTCGCAGCCGCCGTCGAACGACGTCGCCGCGCGCCTGCCGGACCCGGAAGACTATGTCTCGGTATTCCTGCCGTGTACGCCGAATCCGACGACGGGTTTTTTCTTCTACGTGAAGCGCAGCAGCATCATCGACATCGACATTGCGGTCGAGGACGCTGCCACCCTGATCATTTCCGGCGGCATGATCCAGCCGAACGCAATCAAGCGCGACGACGTGGTCGCGTTGCTTCCCGAGAAGGTGACATAATTCAACCGGCGCGCAGCAGCCGGATCGCGTCGTCCTTGCCGAACAGATAGAGCAGGTCGCGCAGCGCTTTTCCGCGCGCCGTCTCAAGGGCGGGATCGCGCTGCATCTGCAAGGCCGCGTCGTCGCGGGCGGCGGCGAGATATTTGCTATGCACCTCCATGCGGGCAACCCGGAAGCCGGGCATGCCGCTCTGGCGCGTGCCCAGAACGTCGCCTTCGCCGCGCAGGCGCAAATCCTCTTCCGCGATCCGGAATCCGTCCTGCGTTTCGCGCAGGATGGCGAGGCGCGCCTTGGCCGTTTCGCCGAGTGGCGCACGATAGAGCAGCAGGCATGTCGACTGCTCGCTGCCGCGCCCGACGCGCCCACGCAACTGATGCAATTGCGCAAGACCAAAACGCTCGGCCTGCTCGATCACCATCACGGAGGCTTCCGGCACGTCGACGCCGACTTCGATCACCGTGGTGGCGACGAGGATTTGCGTCTCGCCGGCTGCGAACGCCTGCATCGCGCGATCCTTCTCGGCCGCCTTCAGGCGCCCGTGCACCAGCCCGACCGTTGTGCCGAAACGGCTGCGGAGCGCCGCATAGCGTTCTTCCGCGTTGGCGAGATCGACAACCTCGGATTCCTCGACCAGCGGGCACACCCAATACACGCGCCGTCCGTCGCTGACGGCGCGGCCGATCGCGGCGATCACATCTTCGAGGCGCGTGAGGTCGATGGAGCGCGTATCGATCGGCAGGCGGCCGGCTGGTTTTTCGCGCAGTTCTGACAGGTCCATGTCGCCAAAATAGCTCAGCACCAGCGTCCGCGGGATCGGCGTCGCGGTGAGCACCAGCACATCGACGGATTCACCCTTCTGCGCTAGCGCCAGCCGCTGATGCACCCCGAAGCGGTGCTGTTCATCGACGATGGCGAGCGCAAGATCGTGAAACACGACATCGTCCTGGAACAGCGCGTGGGTGCCGACGACGATGTCGATCTCACCTGTCGCAAGCCGATCGAGTATCGCCGCGCGGTCCTTGCCGCGTTCGCGGCCGGTGAGCAGGGCGACGCGCAGGCCTGCGGCTTCGGCGATGTTTTTGATCGAAGCGTAATGCTGCCGTGTCAACAATTCGGTCGGCGCCATCAAAGCGGCCTGACGTTTCGCCTCGACCGCATGCGATGCGGCGAGCAACGCGACTACGGTCTTGCCCGATCCGACATCGCCCTGCAGCAGCCGCAACATCCGTTCCGGCTTTCCGAGATCGTCGCGGATTTCGCGTACGGCGCGGACCTGTGACGGCGTCAGCGAATAGGGCAGGACATCGATGATGCGTTTTTCCAGCACGCCATGGCCGACGCTGGCGCGGCCGCGCGGGCGGCGCAGATGCGCACGCACGAGCGCCAGCGCGAGTTGCCCGGCCAAAAATTCGTCGTAGGCCAGCCGCGACCACGCCTTGCCCTCCGGCACAGCATCGCTTTCCTCGCGCGGACGATGAACGCCCCGCACAGCGTCAGCAAACGAGGGAAAGTCCGCCTTCGCGCGCCAGCTTGCATCCTGCCATTCTGCAAGGTCGGGAAGGCGCGCGAGCGCACCCTCCATCGCCTTGCGCAAATGGCCCGCGCCAAGCCCTTCGGTCAGTGGATAGACCGGTTCGATCAGCGGCAGCGACGCGAGGTTGGCTTCATCGACGACGCGATCGGGATGCACCATCTGCAGCATCCCGTCGTAAAGCTCGGCGGTGCCGGACACATAACGCCGCGCGCCCTCGGGCAGGAGTTTGTCGAGATAGTCCTTGCGGCCGTTGAAATAGGTCAGCGTGATGTCGCCGGTCTCGTCATGCGCCTGGATGCGGTAGGGCGCGCGGCCGCGCCGCCCGGGCGGAGGCGGCCGGTGCGCGTCGATGGTGACCGCGACCGTGACGACCGTCCCCGGTACCACCTCGTTCAGTTTTGGCCGCGCGCGCCGATCGATGGTTCCAGACGGCATATGCAGCAGCACGTCGATGACGCGCGGCGTTTCTTCGCCGCGGCCGAGCAGACGGCGGTACAACGCCTCCAGTTTCGCGCCCACGCCCGACAGGCTGGTGAGCGCCGCAAACAGGGGATTGAGATGGTTCGGTCGCATGCGATTGAGTCGTTCGCCCGTTCACACCCTGCATAGCGCGGCTTTTGACGCATCGGAACCATGTCCGCACCGCTGCTGACAGGGCGGCACGATCCGGCTATAGGTCCTCGCCCGGCCGCGTCCGGGCTTTTGGCGTTGGAATTTTGGCGAAGAGTACCACTTCATGACAGGCAAATTCTTATGACCGGAATGGGCCGCAGCAGCGAGGGTCTGGACGAACGCCGGCGGCGGCTCCTGTTCCGCGCCTGGCACCGTGGCATCCGCGAAATGGACCTCATCATGGGGCGTTTCGCCGACAGCCATATCGCGCAACTCGACGCCGACGACCTGACGCAGTTCGAACATCTGACAGAATTGCAGGATGTCGATGTCCTGTCCTGGATCACCGGCGAATGTCCGGTACCGCACGAATACGACACGCCGCTGTTTTGGCAGATGCGTGATTTCCACTGGAATCTGAAATCGGACGCATGAAAGCTTCACCGAAATCGCCCGCGGACGGTCTCGTTCCCGGCGAGCCGCTTATTCTCGCTCAAGTCGCCGAAGGTGCCGAAGGTCTGGTGGTCGCCGATCTCGCGCGCGCGCTGGCGGGGCGCGTCAAGCAGAGCGGGCCGAGCCTTGTCGTTGTCTGTCGCGATGGTCCGCGCATGGCGGCACTGGCGCGGGCGCTGACGTTCTTCGCGCCCGAGATCGACATGCTGCAATTCCCTGCGTGGGACTGCCAGCCATACGACCGCATGTCGCCGCATGCCGCCATCGTCGCACAGCGGATGACGACGCTGGCGCGCCTCGCGCGCATGAAAGGTACCGAGAAGCCGCTGATCGTGCTGACGACGGTCAATGCCGCGCTCCAGCGTGTGCCGGCGCGTGACCTCTTGATGCGCGAGTCGCTATCGGTTGCGCCCGGCAACATGCTGAGCATGGATGGCGTGATCCGCTGGCTCGAACTCAACGGATTCGAGCGCGCCTCGACGGTGCGTGAGCAGGGCGACTATGCGGTGCGCGGCGGCATCGTTGACCTGTTCGCGCCGGGCATGGACATGCCGGTGCGTTTCGACTTTTTTGGCGACACACTGGAATCGATCCGCACCTTCGATCCTGAAAACCAGCGCAGCGAAGACACCCTGCGCGGGCTCGATCTCGTGCCCGTCGCGGAATTCCAGCTTACGACCGAAAGCATCCGCCGCTTCCGGCTCGGCTATATCGCGGCGTTCGGTGCGGCGCCGCCCGACGACATGCTCTATGAGGCGGTGAGCGAAGGCCGCAAGCATCCTGGCATGGAGCACTGGCTGCCGCTGTTCCACGACAAGATGGAAACGCTGTTCGATTTCATGGGCGCGACGCCATTCATCTTCGATGCGCTGGTGGACGAAGCGGTCGCCGAACGGCTGACGCAGATCAAGGATTATTTTGACGCGCGTCACGACGCGAAAAGCTCAGGCCTCGGCCCGCTGTACAATCCATTGCCGCCTGACGGGCTGTATCTGACCGATAGCGAATGGCGCGAACGTCTCGGCACGCATGCCATCGCCAAGCTGACGCCGTTCGCCGTGCCGGACGGCAGCGCCCGCATTTACGACGCCGGCATCCGGCAGGGCCACAATTTCGCGGCTGAACGCGCCGACACCAGCGGCAATGTGTTCGAGGCCGTGCGCGATCACGTCTACCGCCTGCAGACGGCCGGCAAACGCGTGATCTTTGCATTGTGGAGCGCGGGCTCGCGCGACCGCATGCAGCACGTGCTCACCGACCACAAACTCGTCAATCTGGTGAACGTTACCTCGTGGCAGGATGCGCTGGCGCGGTCGCGGCCGGAGATCGCGCTGGCCGAACTCGGCATCGAGTCCGGCTTCGAGACGGCAGACGCCGCCGTCATCAGCGAGCAGGACATTCTCGGCGACCGGCTGGTGCGGCCACGCCGTGCGCAAAAGCGCGCGGACAATTTCATTTCCGAGATCACGAGCTTGTCGGCTGGCGATCTCGTCGTGCATGTCGATCACGGTATCGGGCGTTTCATCGGCCTCAAGGCGATCGAAGCGGCCGGCGCGCCGCATGACTGCCTCGAACTGCATTACGCCGGCGGCGACAAGCTGTTCCTGCCGGTCGAGAACATCGAACTGCTATCGCGTTACGGCTCGGACGAAGCCGGCGCCGAACTCGATCGCCTCGGCGGCAGCGGATGGCAGAACCGCAAGGCGCGGATGAAGCAGCGCATCCGCGAAATCGCGGGTGAACTGATCAAGATCGCAGCCGAGCGGCAGTTGCGCGAAGCGCCGCGCTTTACCGTCGGCAGCGGCATCTATGACGAATTCTGTGCCGGGTTTCCCTACGACGAAACGGAAGACCAGCAGACCTCCATCGATGCCGTGTTGGACGATCTCGCCGCCGGCCGGCCGATGGATCGGCTGGTCTGCGGCGACGTGGGTTTCGGCAAGACCGAAGTGGCGTTGCGCGCGGCCTTCGCCGTGGCCATGGGCGGCAGGCAGGTCGCCGTCATCGCGCCGACGACGCTGCTCGTGCGCCAGCATGCAAAAACGTTCGGCGAACGATTCCGCAGCCTGCCGGTGCAGGTCGGCCACGCCTCGCGGCTCGTGAACAGCAAGGACCTGGCGCAGACCAAGAAGGCGATGGCCGACGGCAACATGGACATCGTGGTCGGCACCCACGCGTTGCTGGGCAAGTCGATCCGCTTCAAGGATCTCGGCCTCGTGATCGTCGACGAGGAGCAGCACTTTGGCGTCTCGCACAAGGAACGGCTGAAGCAATTGCGCGCCGAAGTGCATGTGCTGACGCTGACGGCGACGCCAATCCCGCGTACGCTGCAACTGGCGCTCACCGGCGTGCGCGACCTTTCGATCATCGCGTCGCCGCCGGTCGATCGCCTCGCGGTGCGCACATTCGTCGCGCCGTTCGATCCGCTGGTCGTGCGCGAGGCGATTCTGCGCGAGCGCTATCGCGGCGGGCAGGTGTTTTACGTGTGCCCGCGCATCGAGGATTTGGCGTCGACGAAGGAATTCCTCGACAAGCATGTGCCGGAAGCGCGCGTGACCGTCGCGCATGGGCAAATGCCGCCGACGGCGCTCGAAGACATCATGACGGCCTTCTACGACGGCAAATACGATGTACTTCTCTCGACGACCATCGTCGAATCCGGCCTCGACATTCCGCGCGCCAATACGCTGATCGTGCATCGCGCCGACATGTTCGGCCTCGCGCAGCTTTATCAGTTGCGCGGCCGTGTCGGCCGTTCGAAGGTGCGCGCCTATGCGCTGCTGACGCTGCCGCCGGAACGCAAGATCACACCGGCCGCCGAGCGCCGCCTCAAGGTGTTGCAGTCGCTCGATACGCTCGGCGCGGGTTTTCAGCTTGCCTCGCACGACCTCGACATCCGTGGTGCAGGCAACCTGCTCGGTGACGAGCAGTCCGGCCACATCAAGGAAGTCGGTTTTGAACTTTACCAGCAGATGCTGGAGGAGGCCGTCGAAAGCCTCAAGGCCGGAATTTCCGGGCCCGTCTCCGACCGCTGGTCGCCGCAGATCACCATCGGCACGCCCGTACTCATTCCAGAGGATTACGTGGCCGACCTCGCGGTGCGGCTCGCGCTCTATCGCCGTCTTGCCGATCTCGAAGACGAGCAGGACATCGACTCCTTCGCCGCCGAACTCGTCGATCGCTTCGGCACGATGCCGGAAGAGGTGCAGCATCTTCTCAAGATCATGGCGATCAAGGGCCTGTGCCGCCGCGCCAATATCGAGAAGGTCGATGCCGGTCCAAAGGGTCTGGTGCTCAGCTTCCGCGACAACAGCTTTTCCAATCCGGACGGACTCGTTCGCTTCATCCACGCGCAGGGACCGGCGGCGCGCGTGCGGCCGGACATGAAGGTCGTGTTCTTCGAGGATTGGGAAGAGTCCGAAGCGCGCCTGAAAGGCACAGCGGACGTGTTGCGGCAACTCACGCAGATTGCCGAGGGCATCGTCCCGAAAAGCGCGGAGCGAATCCCGGCAAAGACCACGCTCATGCCCAAAAATAAACGGAGAGGCTGATCGCGCGCGGTCGGGCTTCTTATTGCATTTCGAGAAGTTCGCGCATTTTTTCGGGATCGGTGAGCGCAAGCTTTGCGCGTGCGATCACCTGCGAGAGAAGCTCCGGCGGCTGCGCACCGGAAACCGCAAAAAGCCCGCCGATGATGAAATGCGGCACGCCCTGCACGCCGGCGGCTTTCGCCTGCTCAGCTTCAGCCGTGACCGTATCGATATCCGTATCGGAAGCGAGGCGCTTGCGGATGGCATCGGCCGCAAGTCCGCAATCGGCGGCGGCCTGCACCAGCACATCGGCATCGTTGAGGTTCGCGCCTTGCGTGAAATAGAGGTCCATCAGCCGCTGCTTCATCGCAGGCGCAGCGTCGATCTCGCGCGCCCAATGGATCAGGCGATGGCTGTCGAGCGTATTTGGCTGCCAGGTGAGCCGATCGACGGCGTAATCCAGACCTTCTGCCGCAGCCGCAGCACCGACGCGCTTTGCGATGTCCTTATATCCTGCGACGGAGCCGAATTTCGCAGTCAGATACTCCGCGCGCGGCAGACCCTGACGGGGAATCCAGTCGTTGAGAAAATAAGGATGATAGCGGACATCGACCGTGATCTCCGGAACCGACGCGATGGCTTTTTCCAAGCGCCGCTTGCCGATGAAACACCACGGGCAGACGACGTCCGAGACGACGTCGATCGTGAGGGGCGCATTGTCGGGAGACGGATCGGTAGCGGGAATTTGTGACATGCGGACCATGTGGCGGGTGATTTCCCGCCGCGCAAGGTCCGCATCTGCGATAGAAGATTTTCCGTCACCTCTCCCATGGGGAGAGGTCGGATTGCGTAGCAATCCGGGTGAGGGGATAGGACCTATCGCGAGTCTGAGAGCCCCTCACCCCAACCCTCTCCCCGGCGGGGAGAGGGAGTATATTGGGCGGGCGACCGTTTCAATCAAAGAAAACTCAGTTAAACCGCCTCCGCGGCCATCGGCAGCAGCGCGCCTGTGCGGCGCGTCAGGCTCTCCAGCGTATCGGTGGATTTGAGCGAGGCGAGCGTCACGTTCACCTCGATCCTGCGCTTTTCGTGATCAGCCGTCAGCATCGTGTGCCTGAGCACACTGGCGATGCGGCGCGCGATGAGATGCGCCGCACGCAGATCGGTATCGGTAAAGACGCAGAGGATCGAACCGTCTTCATCCTGCCAGGCGAAATCGACCTGCCGCACGACCTGCGCCACGAGACGCGCGGTGTCGATGCAGACGCGGCGGTCTTCTGAATTGCCAAACGAGAAGCGGGCGAGCGCCAGCGCGCAGCCGCGCTTGCGCGAATCCGCGACGGCGCGTTCGAGATCGCACCAGAAGGCGCGGGTGGTCAGCAGGCCGCTGTTCGGATCGGTCACGCCTTCGGACTCGAGCGAGGTCAGCATGCGCCGCAGGCGGCCGTGGAAGGCATGCAGCCGCACCATCGGCGTCATCCACGTGATGCATTCGTCCGGCGTGCCGTTGAGGCATTCGAGATTGGGCAGCGAATGGGCGAATGAAGCGGCAAGATCGGCCGAGCCACGATGCAGCGTCACCGGCAGGTCGTGGAAGCGCGCGTTTTCAGCCAGCACGGTCAGCAGTGCCTCGACGGCGCGAGGACCAAAGCCTTCGCCGATGACGAGGCCGTTGACGTCGCGCGAATTGAGGAAGCGCGCCGCCGTCTCGATACTCAGCGCACCGATCAGACCGAATCGCTCGCCGATGGCGGTGGAGAGTTCCGGATAAGACGAGCCGCGGCCAGTGACGAGAAGGGTTGCTTCGTCCGCCGCATCGCTGGTCGCCATCTCCGGCATCGTCTTGCCGTCAATACGGGCCTGCTCCATGCGCCGCAGAACGGTCGCGTGGAAGGTGCGCACGCGCATGGCAGCGCGCAGCCGCCCCACGATGCGGTCGGTATGGCCATCGGCATCGACCGGCAGGGCGTCAGGAAGCGCGGGCGCGGCGTCGCGGCGGGCGAGGCCGATCATCGGAATGAACGGATTGGTTCGCGTGCTGGTGTGCCGTCCGAGCGTTTCGACAGCTTTTGGGCTCGCCGCCGGGCCGGGATCGGCCAACACGATCGCAGTGGGCTGAACCGCAAGGAAAGCGGCAGGCAGCCCGGACCATGGCGTCTCGACGACGGGAAAGGCCCCGGCCGCGCGCAACGCATCGACAAGCGGCGCCGCGTCATTCTCGGTGACGACAACCATGGGACCTTGAAGGGACATTGGATACTCGGGCTACGTGAACACCCGAGCTATAGACTGAGCCCGCTTAACGCCCGGTCAACGCTGTTGGCGAAAGTGTGGGGTCGGCATCAAGGCTTGTGGCCGGTGGGGCGGACGGTTCGCCCATTGGGTGATCGCGAAAGGCCTCGACGAGAAGCGGATTTGTGCCGCGTTCGATCAGCATTTCACGCACCAGTGCGGGATGCAGGCTTTGTCCGGCCGGCCTTTGCCCGAGCAAATCGTCCGGCGCGCTGGTAAATGTCGCGCCGAGATGCGTTTCCCCGGCCAGACCATCGAGTTCGGCCGTCTGGAATGCGTATCCACCAACGGCGATCATGCCCGGCCGCCCGCCCGTGACAATGAGGCTGCCGCTTTCAGCAGCGACGCGGCCAGGGAAGCCGGTATCGACAATGGTGCTGGATTCATCTGTCGTCCATTGGTCCGGCGGCATCGCGATACGGGCCACCATCGCCCCGGACAGCGCGATCGTGCCGGTTTCGGTGAGAGTCACCTGGACAAGCTGTTCCGCAGAGGGGGAGGAGGACACCGCAATGGCTCCCGGCAGTCCCGATGGCAGGCGCTGCACCGGCACGAAGCCGGTTTCGCCAAAGCTCAAAACGTCGATCAACTTCGGAAGGGTGTCGGGCCAGACCGTGCTCGTGGCATGGCGTTCCGGTGCGCGCCATAGGCCAAGGACTGTTGCTGACGGTGCGGTTGCCAACACGTCCGCAAGAGGCGCGAGTGCAGGGCCGGGAAGGACCACGCAATCCATCGCGCGTTCGCGCAATTGGCCAGCAAAAATTTCAGCGTCGAACGGACAATGCAGCGACAGCGTGCCGCCGGTCAGCAGCCAGGGCAGAAGCGTCAAGCAAAAACCTGCAAATGACGAGAGCGGCAGCGGCGACAGGATCGCCGCGCCGGCTGGAAGATTTGCGGCAGCACAAACCGCCTGTCCGCCCGCCAGCACCTGCCGGTGATTGCGCGTGACCGCAACAGGACCGCTGGCCGCATCGCCCCATGCCGTATCGAACGTGATGACAGCCGGTTCGGCGCAGCCATCGGGACCGTCTTCCGGCAGCGGCGCGGCGGCGAGATCACCATCGCTTGCAATATCGAAGACGTCATCGCACGGCACGACGCCGTCCGGCACATCCTCGCCGAAGGCACAGACATAGCGCACCGTGAACAACTCGGCGGCGGCCGTCATCGCGAGTTCGGCCGTCGCGACGTCGCCGATGCGTGTCGCGGTGACAATCGCCTTGGGTGCGAGCGGCGTGAGGGCGGCCACGATGTCGCGGCGGCGCCAAAGCTGCGGCAGCAGTGCTGCGACCATTCCCGCGCGCAGGATTCCGAGATACGCCAGGACGGATTCAACCGTATGCGGAAGCTGCACAGCGATGACCGAACCGCGACGCAATCCAAGCGCGTGCAGACGATGTGCGAAAACATCGACGATACGATCGACTTCGGCATAGGTGAGGGCGGACGGCGCGCCGCCGGTGATGCGGCCGCGATCAGGAGCATCGATCAGTGCGATCCGGTCGCCGTTTTCTTGCGCATGGCGGCGTAGCAACGCATCGATGCGCTCAGGCGCTGCACCGCTCATGGTCCGCCTCCCGCTGGCGCGCGGCGATACCAAGTCTCAGGCAGGAACCCCGACGTCGAAATTTTTGTCGGATGCGCGACCCTGTCCGACGAGGCGATCCATTGCACCGGCAGATGAAACAGCGGTACCACGTAAAATCCCGACAGCAGGATGCGATCGAGCGCGCGCACCGCCGAAACGAAGGCCGGCCGTTCGCGCGCGGCGAGCAGCGCGGCGATCATCGCATCGGCGGCTTTCGACTGAACGCCCATGTAATTGCGTGAGCCTTGCTGGCGCGCGGCGGCGCTGCTCCAGTAAAATTCCTGCTCGTTGCCGGGCGACAGCGACTCGTCCCACAGATATTCGATCATGTCGAAATCGTAGCTTTGCTTGCGCTGCTCAAACTGCACCGCATCGACCATGCGCACGGTCACGGCGATACCGGCGCGGTCGAGATCATGGGCGTAGGCAAGCGCCAGCCGCTCCTGATCGCGGCTGCGCACCAGCATTTCAAAGGTGAACGGCTTTCCGCTGTCCTTGCGCACCAGCCGCGTCCCGCGCAGCACGTAACCGGCGTCGCGAAACAACGCCAGCGCCTTGCGCAGATGACCGCGATCGCGGCCCGATCCATCGCTCTTCGGCGGCGTCCATGTCCCGGCCAGAATGTCTGGCCGCACCGCGCCGGCGAACGGCGCGAGTAATTCTTTCTCGCGGGCGTCGGCGGGATGTCCCGTGGATGCGAGTTCGGAATTGGCGAAATAACTGTCGGTGCGCGTGTAGAGATCGAAGAACAGGTTGTGATTGACCCATTCGAAATCGAACAGAAGGTTGAGCGCTTCGCGCACGCGGATGTCGGCGAACGGCGGCCGTCGCGTATTGAACACGAACGCACGCATTCCAGCGGGCAGGTCGTCCGGCATCGATTCCTTGACGATGCGGCCCGCGCGCAGCGCCGGTCCGTCATAGCCGGTCTGCCAGCGCACGGGATCCTTTTCCTCGCGCAGGTCGATCAGGCCTTTCTTGAAGGCCTCGAATTCGCTGTTGGAGTCGCGATAATAATCGAGGCGCACCTGGTCGAAATTCCACAACCCGCGATTGACCGCCTTGTCGCGCGCCCAATAGGACGGCGAGCGATCGAACGTGATGCTGCGGCCTGGCTTCACATCACCGATGACGTAAGGTCCGCTGCCCATAAAGCCGCCGAGCGTCGTTTGCTCGAATTTTTCCGGATCGATCGCATGTTGCGGCAGGACCGGCATCAGCCCGAGGATGAGCGGCAATTCGCGGTCATTGCTGCCGGTCAGGTCGAAGCGGATGGTTTTGTCATCAATAACCTCCACTTTCGCGACCTTGCTGTAATAGCTGTGCATGTTCGGCCGGCCGTGGTCGCGCAAGAGTTTCCAGGAGAACGCCACATCTTCGGCGGTGACCGGTTTGCCGTCGGAAAACGTGGCCTTCGGTTCGAGCGAGAAGGTGACGAAGCTGCGCGCCGCATCGGTTTCGACGCTGCGCGCGAGCAGGCCATAAAGCGTGAACGGCTCGTCATAGCCGCGCGCCATCAGGCTCTCGACGACGAGGCCGCGCACGGCGACTACAGGCACGCCGCTGACAATGAACGGGTTGAGGCTGTCGAACGTCCCGAGCACGGACTGGACCATGCGGCCACCCTTGGGCGCGTCGGGGTTGGCGTAGGGAAAATGCGAGAAGCCGGGCGCCAAAGCCGGCGCGCCGTGCATGGCGAGGGCCGGTGCCGCCACAGCCTGACCTGCGGTGGTGCGATTCGTCACAGCCTGATCGGCAATTGCCGGCCAAGCCGTGCCGATGATCAGGGCAAATGCCGCCGCGAGAGGGCATTGCCCCATGAAGCGTCCCGTGAAGGATCGAAAGAAGGATGATTCGCGTCTGTTCACGGGCGAAAACTAGCACACCGGCGCGCTGCCTCGGGGCGCGGCCATCCGTCCGGCGCATCTTCCCGCCTTTCACCAAACGGGCAGGAAAGCCTTTTCTCAGGCCCTTTTTCGGGCTAAGGCAGCGGGCGAAACTGTCACGCTACCGCCGTATTTAAAGTCGACACAGCCCGCGCCGGGTCAGAAAATCGCCCCCGATGCGGTGGGCCGGCGCACCCCAATAGAGGAACTCGCTTATGGATATTCGGAACGTGTCCGCGCCGGCGCGGCTGGTGCGGCTCTTGGCAGCCGCAGTTAGCATCGCGACAGTCGCGACCGTTATGGCTTCGCCAGCCGCTTTTGCGCAGCAGCACAAGCCGGCAGCGAAAACGCCAGCCAAGCCAGCGGCGCAAGCCCAGCCCGCGCAACCGGCAGCGCCCGCGAAAGAAGCGGCGAAACTGCAATTGATCTACACGCCGTGGGTCAAGGTCTGCGGCAACGATCAGCAGGACCCCACCAAGAAGACCTGCGCCGTCATGAAGGATGCGCGGCTCGAAACGAATATGATGGTGGTCCATGCCGTCATCGTCGAGCAGCAAGGGCAGGCGGAGAAGCTGCTGCGCATCACGCTGCCTTACGGCGTCAACCTGCAGGTCGGCACGCGTGTCATCCTCGACAAGGAACAGCCGCTCACGGCGCCCTATGTGACGTGCATTCCGCCGGTTGTGGCGGTCGCCGGATGCGTGGCCGACTATCACATCAACGACGACATGATCAACAAGATGAAGAAGGGCCAGACCCTTCTCGTCCAGGCAATCCATGTCAGCCAGGAGCCGATGAACCTGCCAATTCCGCTGGCTGATTTCGCCAAGGCTTATGACGGTCCGCCGATGGATCCGAAGGTCTTCGAGGAACAGCAGAAGAAATTCCAGGAGGGCTTGCAGAAGCGCGGCACCGAGTTGCAGAAGCAGGCGGAAGAAGCCCGCAAGAAGCTCGAGCAGCAGCCGAAGAAATAAGCGGCAGCCAATCAAGGAAATAAAAAAGGGCGCATCACGGTGCGCCCTTTTTGTTTAGTTCAGATTCGAAACGCGTGGCCGATAGCGTCCCGTGTCGTCGAAGTCGAAGACCTCATTGACCTGCGGGTGGCGTACGGGTTCGCCCGAGGTATCAGGCAGGAGATTCTGCTCCGATACGTAGGCGATGTATTCCGTCTCCGCGTTTTCCGCGAAGAGATGGTAGTAGGGCTGGTCCTTGCGCGGACGCCGGTCCTCGGGGATCGACAGCCACCATTCTTCCGAATTGCCGAATTCCGGATCGATGTCGAAAACGACGCCGCGGAACGGGAACAGTCGATGGCGGACGACCTCTCCGAGCATGAACTTGGCATTTCGCATCTTGGCGTGAGCCTTATCGGGTGTCTTGGTCATGGTTCTCTAGATACGAACAAATTGTGGCGGAGCCGGTGAGATATATGTCTGCCGCGATCACATTGCGCGGAAATCCAATCTGCCGAATTTTGCAATCGAATTTTGCCATGCGCGGCGGCGCAGGACAATCAGCGCCCGGAGTCATGCTCCTGCATCAAACGCGGCTGGTCGCTCCCTGGCGCAAGGCCCTCGCGCATGACGATCTGCCTTAACGGCGCGATCCGGTCGAGAGCGAGGAGGCCGACACGCCGCGCCATCTGCAACGGCAGGAAGTCGGTCAGCAGACTGCGGTTGAGCATGTCCACGGCAGTGGCGCGATTGCGCAGATCGGATTTGCGCCGCGTATCGTAGGCAGCCAACACAGCCTCGGCGCCGGGGTCGCGGCCGTCGGCCACAGCGTCACCGGCCAGTTCGGCGATCGTTGCGGCATCGCGCAGGCCGAGATTAAGCCCCTGCGCGCCGATCGGCGGCAGCACATGCGCGGCCTCGCCGACGAGCGCAATGCGGCGCGTCGCGATGCGGTCGGCGGTTTCCATCACCAGCGGGAAGACGCCGCGCGCACCGATAATGGTGAACTTGCCGAGAATGGAATGAGCGCGCTGCTCCAGGATCAGTGCCAATGCATTATCGTCGAGCGCCTGCAACGTGGCGGCATCTTTGGTGTCGGTCACATGCACCAGGCTCGATCGATCGCCGGGCAGAGGCACCAGCGTGAACGGTCCACCCGGGCGGTGGAATTCGGTCGAGACGCCATGATGCGGACGTGTGTGGGCGAGGGTGAACGTCAACGCCGTCTGCGGGTAGCGATGCTCATGCGTGGCGATGCCGGCCGCCGTACGACAAAGCGAGCGCCGGCCGTCGCAGCCGACAACGAGGCTGGCGCGGAGTGTATCGCCCAAATCCGCGGTCACGGTGACGTTATCGCGGCCGGGCACGACTGCCGTGGCGTCGGCGTCAATGCGGATGAGCCCCAACGCGCGTTCAGCCTGTGCCTCGAGCGCTGCGATCAGGGCGGGGTTGGGGATGTTCTGGCCGAACGTATCGAGCCCGATTTCGCTCGCATCGAAAGTGATCTCCGTGCCGCGAAACAGCCGTCCGGTGTCATCGACGATGCGCATCCGCTGCAACGGGGCTGCATCTGCTGCGCAGCCCTGCCAGACGCCCAGAGCCGTCAACGCATTGACCGAGCCGGACAGCAGCGCCGTGGTCCGCGCATCCTGCGACGCGCGACGGCGCGCCACGAGCGTGGTCGGCACACCCGCCGCGGCAAGCGCCAGCGCCGCTGTCAGCCCGGCGGGACCGCCTCCGACGACGATCACCGATGATGAGGCAGCCTGTACCGTCACGTGAAATCCTCTTTCGGCCCGGTTCGGGTCTGGCATTCGGACCGCCGATGAGACACAACGGCGGGATGCCACAACGCTGCATCATATAGTCATGCGAGACGCCGAGAGCCACAGCGATACCGCCTCGCAGCCGCCACCCGTGCGCGGCTTCCTGCCAGCCTTTGCCGTCCATGTCTTCACCGCGACCGGCGCGGGTTTCGGCTTCGCCGCCATGCTGGCGGCCACGCGGGGCGCGTGGGTGTGGATGTTCATCTGGCTCGGCGCGGCGCTCATCGTCGATGGCGTGGACGGCTCGCTCGCCCGCCGCTTCCGCGTGAGCGAACTGGCGCCGCGCTGGTCCGGGGCGACCCTCGACCTCGTGGTCGACTTCGTGACCTACGTTTTCGTGCCGGCCTACGCGATCACGGTCGGTGGCTTCATGCCGGACATGCTGGCCATTCCGCTCGGCGCGCTCATCGTCGTCACGGCCGCGCTCTATTTCGCGGATGGCGACATGAAGCTCGCGGGAAATTATTTTCACGGCTTTCCGACGCTTTGGAATGCGGTTGCGTTCTATCTCTTCGTCCTGCAGCCGCCGCCTTTCCTGTGCGCGGCGATTATTGTCGTCCTTGCAGCGCTGACATTCGCGCCGATCCGTTTCGTTCATCCGGTGCGCGTCGTGCGCCTGCGGCCATTGACCATCGCTGTTGTCGTCCTCTGGGCGGTGCTCGCGATTCTGGTGCTGGTGTACAATTTTGCGTGCCCCGCGTGGCTCAGCATCGGCCTGGTCGTCACGGGGATCTATCTTGTCGCGATCGGCTCCATCACCCACCTGATGCCGCCGGCTGAAAACTGAAAGGACGAAGCATGGTCTCCGCTGTCACCGTTCACAAAACCGGAGGGCCGGAGGTTTTGACCTTCGAGACCGTCGATGTGGCCAAACCCGGCCGCGGCGAAATCCGCATTCGCCAGGGCGCCTGCGGCGTCAACTTCATCGATGTCTATTTTCGCAACGGCTACTACAAGGCGCCGACAATGCCTTTCATCGCCGGCAGCGAAGGGGCCGGTGAAATCGTCGCGGTCGGCGAGGGCGTGTCCGATCTCAAGGTCGGCGATCGCGTCGGCTATGCCATGGGTCTTGGCGGCTACGCCGAGGAGCGCATTCTGGCCGCCGACCGGGCGGTGAAACTGCCCGACGCGATTTCCGACGAACAGGCCGGCGCCATGATGCTCAAGGGCATGACCGCCTGCTATCTCCTGCGCCGCACCTACAAGGTCGAGAAGGGCAACACGATCCTCGTCCATGCCGCGGCGGGTGGCGTCGGGCTGTTGCTGTGCCAATGGGCCAAACATATCGGCGCGACTGTCATCGGCACGGTGGGCTCGAAGGAGAAGGCGGAGCTTGCCCGCGCCAATGGCTGCGATCATCCGATCCTTTATCGCGATGAAGATTTTGCCGCGCGGGTGAAGGACATCACGAACGGAAAGCTGTGCCACGTGGTCTATGACGGCATCGGCAAGGCGACCTATCCGGGATCGGTGGATTGCCTGCGGCCCTTCGGCATGTTCGTCAATTTCGGCGCAGCGTCTGGTGCGATCAAGGATTTCGATCTCAACAGCCTGGCGCCGAAAGGCTCGCTGTTCGCAACGCGGCCGACGCTGGGCACGCATATCGCGAAGCGCGAGGATTTGCTGGAATTGGCGCACGGGCTGTTCGATGTAGTCGCCAGCGGCGCGGTCAAGATCGAGATCAACCAGAAATATCCGTTGAAGGATGCAGGCCAGGCGCACCGCGATCTCGAAGGCCGCAAGACGACGGGCACGACCATCCTCGTGCCGTGACGATCAGGCGACGCTTCTAAGGGCCGCCCAAAACATAATTGTCATTCCGGGATGCGCCGCTTGGCGCAGGCCCGGAATCCATACTCCCGGCGGTGGTTATGGATTCCGGGCTCGCTCACCAAGGGCTCGCGCCCCGGAATGACATCGTGGATATGATTCACATCATATCGAAATGCTTAGCCAATGACGGCGGAGATCGCGGCAAATGCTGCTTCATGGTCGCCGCCGCGGCGCATGGGGACGAACGGCAGCCCGGTGGTGAAATGCGCGATCGTCTCACACGTCTCATCAAACGGCACGGTGCTCTCCGCGCTTTCGCTAACGACGATAGCGGCAAGCTGAAGATTACGCCGTGCGATGACATGCAGCGCGGTCAGCGTGTGGCTGATGGTCCCGAGATAAGAGCCAGTGACGAGAACGATGGGGATGCGCAACGCGCTGATCCAGTCGAGCACCGTGTGCTGGCGATCGAGCGGCACCATGACACCGCCAACGCCTTCGACAATGAGAACGCCGTTGAACGCGGCCGTCACCTTCACCCGCGTGAAGGCCACCACATCCTCAAACGGCACCGTGCGGCCCTCGCGCGCCGCCGCCATGTCGGGAGAGAGCGGCGCGGCAAATCGCCATGGCGCGATGGCGCCGATGGTCTCCTCGGTCACCGGTTCGCCGAGCGCCGTCAGCAGCACGGCGGGATCGCTCTGCGCCATCGTTTGTGCGTCGAATCCGCTGACGACCGGCTTGATGATCGAGACGCGTTGCCCCTGTTCGCGAAGATGCCGCGCAAGGCCCGCCGCGACGAACGTCTTGCCGATGTCGGTGCCGGTCGCGGTGATGAACAGTGCAGCCATATGATTTTGTTTTAATCGGTCGACGGATCAGGCCGAATGCACGGCGCGGGGGATTTCGCTCGTCTGCCGTTTGAGAATACGCGTGCGGACGAGGTCGGCGAGTCGTTCGATGTCGGCTTGCGCATGGCCTGCGGTAAAGGTCAGCCGCAAACGCGCGGTGCCGGGCGGCACTGTCGGCGGGCGGATGGCAACGCCGAGAAAACCTTCGTCTTCGAGCAGTCGCGCGGCGGCCAGCGCATTCTCCGCTTCGCCGACGATGACCGGCACAATGCAGCTCTCCGCATCCGGCAATCCGACGCTGCGCGTGAACAGGCGCGCATGCGCGAGCGGTTTCGCAACGGTTTCCGGTTCGCTTTCGATGATGTCGATGGCCGCGATCGCAGCGGCCACGGTCGCCGGCGGCAGGCCGGTCGAATAGATGAAGGTGCGCGCGCGATTGCGGATGAGGTCGATCACCGGCGCGGATGCGCAGAGATAACCGCCATAGCCGCCGATGGCTTTCGACAGCGTTCCCATCTGCAACGGCACATCGGCTTTCGCGCCATCCGCGAAGCTCGATCCGCGCCCGCCGCCAAGCACGCCGACGCCATGCGCATCGTCCGACATCAGCCATGCGTCGTGACGCGCGGCGATCCGCGCCAGCGCGGCGAGGGGTGCAAGATCGCCGTCCATGGAAAATACGCCGTCGGTCACGACCATCGCATGATCGTGCTGCGCGCGATGCTCCTGCAGCAACGCCTCGGCATGGGCGACGTCGTTGTGGCGGAAGGTCACGACCTTGCCGCGCGTGAGCCGTGCGCCGGTCCACAGGCAGGAGTGAGCGAGTTCGTCGATGACGACGAGGCCTTCCGCGCCGATCAGCACGGGAATGATCCCGGCATTGGCCAGATAACCGGAGCCGAAGACGCAAGCCGCCTCGGTGCCCTTCAGGCGCGCCAGACGGTCTTCGAGCGCGCCGTAGAGCGAGTGGTTACCCGTCACCAGCCGTGAGGCCCCTGATCCGGCTCCAAACCTCTCCAGCGCGGCACGCGCGGCGGCCTTGACCTCGGGCCGATGGGTGAGATTGAGATAGTCGTTGCAGCAGAACGACAGCAGCCGTTTGCCGTTGCGTTCGAGCCAGAGACCGTCGATGCGGTCGGTGCGCGCGAGCGTGCGGCGCAGACTGCCACGCTCGAGTTGCACGAGCTTGGTTTTTGCAAAGTGATCGAGTGACAGCATTAGAAATCCAGAATACGTGCAGGGCGCGCGAACGCCGTGCTGGTCCGATATATAGAGGCAAGCCGCTTCAATGACCAATCAGGAGCCAACCCGCTCTCATGCAACGCGTATCTGATCCGTCGCGCAACCCGAAAACGCCAGCGTCACCGCAATGGCAGGACGCCGCGCGGGACCGCCTGTGGCTGCCCTATACGCAGATGCGGACGGCGCAGCCCCTGGCTGTCGCCCGCACCGAGGGAACGCGGATCCATCTCGCCGACGGCCGCGTGCTCATCGACGGCATCGCCTCGTGGTGGACGGCCTGCCACGGCTACAACCATCCGCATATCGTCTCCGCGATCACGCGGCAGGCGGCGCTGATGCCGCATGTGATGCTCGGCGGCCTGGTGCATGAACCGGCGGCGCGGCTGGCCTCGCGGCTGGCCACGCTGCTGCCCGGCGATCTCGATCATGTTTTCTTTTCCGATTCCGGTTCGGTCGCCGTCGAAGTCGCGATGAAGATGGCGATGCAATATTTCATCAATCGCGGCGAACGCGGCCGGACGAAATTCATCACCTTCAAGGGCGGCTACCACGGCGACACCAGCGGCGCGATGTCGGTCTGCGATCCGCAGTCCGGCATGCACGATCTTTTTCACGGATTGTTGCCGGAGCAGTTTGTCGCTTCGCTTCCCGTCGATGAGCAAAGCGAGCAGGCACTCGACACGCTGTTGCAGGAGAAGGCCGCGTCTTCGGCCGCGATTATCGTCGAGCCGCTGGTGCAGGGCGCTGGCGGCATGCGCTTCCACGCACCGCAGGTACTCAAGAAACTGCGCGCGCTCGCCGACCGATATGGCCTGCTGCTGATCTTCGACGAGATTTTTACCGGCTTCGGCCGCACCGGAAAAATGTTCGCCAGCGTGGAAGCGGATGTCGTGCCCGACATCATCTGCCTGTCGAAGGCGCTGACCGGCGGCACGCTGCCTCTAGCGGCGACCGTCGCGCGGCGTCATGTTTTCGACGCGTTTCTCTCCGACACGCGCGCGACTGCGCTGATGCACGGGCCGACCTTCATGGGCAATGCGCTCGCCTGCGCCGCGGCCAATGCCTCGCTCGATCTTTTTGAAAGCGAACCGCGGCTGGAGCAGGTCGATCGGCTATCCGGCTGGATGCGCGCCGGGCTTGAACCGTGCCGCACGCTACCGCGTGTCGTCGATGTCCGGGTGCGCGGCGGCATCGGCGTCGTCGAACTCGAACGCATCGACGACCTCGAAGGGCTGCGCGCGCGGTTCCTTGCCGAAGGTGTGTTCGTGCGGCCGTTCGGGCGGACGGTCTATCTCACACCGGCCTTCACCATCGCCGAGGATGATGTTGCGATCCTCATGAAAACCATCGCGCGCGTTCTTGCAACGCCGCAATGACATAGCTTTTCAGAGCAAAGCGGATCACGGTTCGTGTAAAGAAATCGCGTTAGATAAAATTTAGGAGATTTGGTTCAGATCGCCCGCCTGCGCGGGCGATGACAAAGAACTTCTGATTTCTATAGATATCATGCTCCGATCTCTACAGATGTCATGCCCCGCGAAGGCGGGGCATCTCGCGGTTCGGTAGTGCAGGCGAAGACAAACAGCTAGATCAGAATCCGGCGGTCGCGTGCAGGTCGTAGGCTTCGGTACGTTCGATCTTCGCCGTGACGATCTCGCCGACACGCAGCGGCCGCCGGCTTGAAACATAGACCGCGCCGTCGATCTCCGGCGCGTCGCCTTTGGTGCGGCCCTTGGCGACCGTAGGGCCAACCTCGTCGATGATGACTTGCTGGCGCGTGCCGACCTTGCGCTTGAGCCGCCTCGCCGAAATCGCCTGTTGGTGCTGCATGAAGCGGTGCCAGCGCTCTTCCTTCACCGCGTCGGGCACAGCGTCGGGAAGCTCATTGGCCGGCGCGCCTTTCACCGGCTCGTATTTGAAGCAACCGACGCGATCGAGTTGCGCTTCGTCGAGCCATTGCAGCAGCGTTTCGAATTCGCTGTCCGTCTCGCCGGGAAAGCCGACGATGAAGGTCGAGCGCAACGTGAGTTGCGGGCAGATTTCGCGCCAACGGGTGATGCGCTCCAGCGTTTTCTCCTGCGCCGCGGGCCGCTTCATGCGCTTCAATACGTCCGGGCTGCCGTGCTGGAACGGGATGTCGAGATACGGCAGCACCTTGCCGTCCGCCATCAACGGAATGACCTCGTCGACATGCGGGTAGGGATAGACGTAGTGCAGCCTCACCCACACGCCCATGTCGCCCAGCGCCTGCGCGAGATCGAGGAAGCGCGTGCGCACCTCGCGGTCCTGCCACTGACCGGCCGCATATTTGATATCGATCCCGTAGGCCGAAGTATCCTGCGAGATGACGAGCAGTTCCTTGACGCCGGCTTTGACGAGCTTTTCCGCCTCGCGCAGCACCTCGACGATGGGGCGCGAGACGAGATCGCCGCGCAATTTTGGAATGATGCAGAAGGCGCAGCGATGGTTGCAGCCTTCGGAGATTTTCAGATAAGCGTAATGGCGCGGTGTCAGCTTGATGCCCTGTTCGGGCACGAGATCGAGAAACGGATCGTGCTGTGGCGCGGCGGCACGATGCACGGCGTCGAGCACGCTTTCGTATTGCTGCGGTCCGGTGACCGACAGCACTTGCGGATATTGCGCCGTGATGCTTTCCGGCTCCGCGCCCATGCAGCCGGTGACGATGACCTTGCCGTTTTCCGCCAGGGCGTCGCCGATGGCCGACAAAGATTCCGCCTTGGCGCTGTCGAGAAAGCCGCAGGTGTTGACGATGACGACGTCGGCGCCCTCGTGCTTGCGTGTGAGGTCGTAGCCCTCCGCGCGCAGCCGCGTGATGATGCGCTCGGAATCGACCAGCGCTTTGGGGCAGCCCAGGGAGACGAAGCTCACCTTGGGGGCGTTCAGTTCGGTCATATCGTCAAAATTTCCTTCTAAGCCGCAGCGCTAACCGCGCGCGGCGCAAAGTGCAAGGGTAGTAGCAAGGGCAGGGAGGTTTTGCGGCTATTTGTTCCGTAAGGCTTCCGCCTCGGCGTAAAACTTCTTTTCCCACGCCTTGTGGTTGTCCATGCCCTCGCGGATGAACGGCGTGAACACGGCGAGGTGAAGCAGCAGCCAGTTGAAGAACCGGGCCGGCATGCGTGTCGGCTTGATGAAATCGACGAACAGCACCACGCGGGTCTGGTCGGTCTTGTTCCAGGCTTCGTGCTCGAAGGCGTCATCGAAGATCAGGGCCTTGCCGTCTTCCCAGCGGCGCACCTGATCGCGGATGCGGATGCCGAGCTTTTCGCGCGGCTCCGGCACCTTTAGGCCGAGGTGGAAGCGCAGCACGCCGTTATAGGGTCCGCGATGCGGCGGCAGATGCTTGCCGGGCTCGAGGATCGAGAACATCACGGTGGTGAGGCCGGGGATCTTGTTGCACAGCCGCCACGTGTTGGGGCATGCGGCGATGGCGCGGTCGGATTTAAAGCCGTAGCCGCTGAGAAAATAGGTCTTCCAGTCGCGGTCCTGACTGATGGTCGCGACGTCGCTGGAAATCTCGTGAAAGCCGGGCAGGTCGCTTTGGCGCGTCAGCACCTGATCGAGTTCGGCACGGATCAGGTGCCATTCGCTTTCGATCTCCGCGGCCCAAGGAAAGATCGCGTTGTCGTAGATCGGCGGATTGCCGTGGACGGCGCAGCGCAGATTGAGCCGCTCGACGGCCGAAACCACACGCATGAAAAAGCGGGTAACGAGGCTCGGCCGGCCCATGGCCTGGATGCCATCGGTCGCGAAAGCCTGCGCCGCGAAAGCCTGGCCGGCTTCACGCTCCGCGGGTTGATTATTGGCCGATACCGTCACGCGCACCGTCCACTGTCCATTCTGCCCACAACCGCAGCCGATGTTTTGTCACTGTCACAAAGCCCATCGAATTGTGGCGGGATCAGAGCGGGAAATGCCGCCATTTGACGGGCCATGCCGGATGCGGCGTGATAAGAATCACGCCAGATGAGGACACCGATGAAGTCATGGATGGTCATTCTCTGCATCGCCTGCGTGCTGGCGCCGAGCGGGCTTTATGCCGCCGACGCTAGCTTGATGGGACACACCCGGCAGAGAGCGCCCCATTCGGTTTACACCCCGGCCGCGGTGGGCGAAACGCGGTTCGACGACGTCATTCCACGCAGCCCTGCGGCCCAGTCGGTCTGGAACTCGGACCGATGCTGGCGCAGTTGCGAACGCCAGTGCAACGTCTCGTTTCAGGGACGGCTTGCCGTCCAGCCGTCCGGCCTGGCCATCGCCGGTACCGACCAATGCGACCGCGGCTGCCTGCGCGTCTGCCGCACGCAGGGTGGTCCTTTCCTCAATCTGGCGGACTAGCGTTGTCATCCCCGGCGCGATGGATTCTGAGACTTTTCGGTTTGGCCCTTGTCTTCTGGGTCGCCTATATCGCGTGGCCGCTGGTGGATTTTTACCGCATCGCGCGTGCGATCGAGCGGCACGACACAACGACACTCGACAGTTTCGTCGATCTTCCGAGGCTCCGCAATTCACTCGCCGATCAGATCGCGCAGGAATATCTCAAGCAGAGCGGACAGCAGGACCGGCTAGGCGGAACTTTTGCCCTGATCCGCGGCGCAGGTATCGGCCTTGTCGAGCCGCTGTTGGCCTCGCTGATCAAATCGGATGCCTTGCTCGATCTCCTCGGCAAGGGTTCGGCCGCGCCTGACATGCCGGCGGGAACGCCGCAGATCGCCGGCAGTTTCGACCCGAAAGTGATGGGAACGGTGTGGGATGTCTATCTCAATGCCGAATACATGGGCCGCGACATCTATTTCTGGCTGCCGCCGAACGTCCCGAAAGATCAGCGCTTCCGCGCCCGGCTGCACCTGATCCAGTGGCACTGGAAGCTGGCCGGACTTGAAATGCCGGCAGCGATAAAAATCGCGCTGGCCAAAAAACTCGAAACGATCCTGAAGCCGAAGAAGTCGGGCCAGCAGGAGGGTCTGCGAGGGAGCACGGAAAGTCGCGTGCCCTGAAAACGGCGGCTGGACGCATCTGACTGTTCGGTTCCGGCGTCCCCGCGCTCCAGGCCTTGCCGGTACCGCCGCCCGCGCTCGCCCCGGCACCCGATGGTTATCGTCCTCCTTAGAGGTCTTCTAATCTATTGTTATTGCTTAGCTTTTGACGCGGCTCTAGGACTATTGCGACTGTGGAGCCCGACTCTATGCTTGTTCCGTTCCTTATCATGCTGCGCGAGGGCATCGAAGCCGCCCTCATCGTCGGCATTGTCGCGAGCTATCTCAAGCAAACAGGCCGCGCCGCCTGGATGCCTGCGGTGTGGCTTGGCGTTCTGCTTGCCGTCGCCTTGTCCTTGTTCGTCGGGGCAGGGCTGCAACTGGCAAGCGCGGAATTTCCGCAAAAGGCCCAGGAGCTTTTCGAAGCGATCGTCGGACTGATCGCGGTCACGGTGCTGTTGTCGATGGTCTTCTGGATGCGCAAGGCGGCGCGCTCGATCAAGACGCATCTGCAAAGTTCTATCGAAACGGCGTTGTCCGGCTCCGACACGCAGGGCCTGGCGCTCGTCGGGACGATCTTTTTCGCGGTGGCCCGTGAGGGGCTGGAGTCGGTGTTCTTTCTGCTTGCCGTCTTTCAGCAGAGCGCCGGCGCAGATGCCCCGCTCGGCGCCTTGCTTGGCGTGCTGGCGTCGGTGGCTGTCGGCTGCGGCATCTATATGGGCGGCGTGCGTCTCAACCTTCGCCGCTTTTTCCGCTGGACCGGTGTTTTCATTCTCATCGTCGCGGCCGGTATTCTTGCCGGCACGTTGCGCCATCTGCATGAAGCCGGCGTCTGGAATTATCTGCAGACCACCGTGTTCGACCTCAGCGACGTGATGCCGGCAACCAGCCCGCTCGGCGTGATGCTGTCGGGTCTCTTCGGCTACATGGACACCCCGACGGTTGGGGAGGTCATCGTCTATGTCGTCTTCCTCGCGGCGAGCCTGATCGCATTCCTGCGTCCGGAACTGACGCGCCCGACCGGCGGCGAAGTCCCCCGTCTGAGCCATTGATGATCAAGAAGATGAGCGCGCCCGTGTCCCAACCTGCCGGTCCGAAATCGCCACAGCCGCCATCGGCGAAGCTGATGCGGTTCGCCGTGATCGGAGCCGGCGTTCTGGTGCTGGCGGGTATCGGCGTTTTCTACTGGGCCTCGCTGCAAACGACGCGCGGCAGCGCGGACAATGCCGTCTTGGTCACCATCAGGAATGGCGCGTGCGAACCGAACGAAATGACCGTGCCGGCGGGCCGCAACACCTTCAAGATCGTCAACCAGACCGAGCGCGCGGTCGAGTGGGAGATTCTCGACGGCGTGATGGTTCTTGAAGAGCGCGAGAATATCGTGCCGGGCCTGAGCCAGACGGTGACGACAAAATTGCCGGTCGGCGATTTCAAGATCACCTGCGGACTGCTCAGCAATGCGCGCGGAACGCTGCATGTGACGCCGTCGACTGAGTCCCAGGCCGAGGCGGCACGACCGGCCCTCGTCGCCTTCATCGGACCGCTGGCCGAATATCAGGTTTTCCTCGCGATGCAGGCCGGCGCGCTCGTCAAAGCGACCCAGGCGCTCGACGCGGCGATCCAGGCGGGCGATCTCGAAAAAGCCCGCGGGCTCTACGAAGCCGCACGGCTGCCCTACATGCGGATCGAGCCTGCGGCAAAGCGTTTTGCCGACCTCGACAACGTCATCGATCCGGTCGCGGACTATCTCGCCAAGCGCGAACAGGACCCGGGGTTCGTCGGCTTTCACCGCATCGAATACGGGCTGTTCTCGGCCAGGAGCACCGATGGATTGGCACCGGTCTCGGCGCGGCTGGTTGCTGATGTCACGACGCTCAAGGATCGGATCGGCACGCTCAGATTCACGCCTGACCAGATCGCCACAAGCGCGGCCCAGCTCGTCACGGCGCTTGCCGACACCAAGATCCCGGTCGGTGAGGAGCATTATGCCCAGACGGATTTGACGGATTTCGACGCCAACATCGAAGGCGTCGCGAAAATGATGGCGCTGTTGAAGCCGGTCGCCGAGAAGGCCGCGCCGAAAGTCGTCGCCGAAATCGAGAGCAAACTCGCGGCCGTGCGCGGCACGCTCAAGGACTTGCGCAAGCCTGATGGTTTTCCGCCTTACACCAGCATCAGCGGCGAGAGCCGAAAGCTGCTCGCCATGCAGATGCATGCGCTTGCCGCAGCGATCGGCAAGCTCAATGCCGCTGTCGGACTGGCTTAGTCGAGGACAAAGACGATGAAACAATCCGATACGATCAAGGAATCCTTTGTAACTGACCGCCGCCGCCTGTTGTTGGGTGTGGGTGCGGCCGGCGGCGCCATCGCGGCCGGCTTGACGTCTGCGCAGGCTGCAGGAAACGCCGGTGCCGAACAGGTGACCGACGCGCCTGTCAGCAACAAGATGCAGGAGCGTCAGCCGTTTCATGGCGAGCATCAGGCCGGCATCGTCACCCCGCGGCCGGCCGCGGGCATGATCGTCACTTTCGATGTCCTCGCGCAAACGCCAAGGGATGTTGAACAGCTTTTCAGGACGCTGACCGACCGCATTAAATTCCTGATGGCAGGCGGCACACCGCCAGCCTTCGATCCCAAACTTCCGCCGTCGGATTCGGGAATTCTCGGCCCGATCGTTCCGCCCGACAATTTGACCATCACGGTATCGCTCGGAGATTCGTTCTTCGCAAAACGCGACTGGCTCGCCCCGCTCAAGCCGGTGCGCCTGTCGCGCATGACCGGATTTCCCAACGACGCGCTGGACCCCGCGCTCTGCCACGGGGACATTTCGCTGCAGATCTGCGCCAATACGCCGGACGCCACGATCCACGCGCTGCGTGACATTCTTAAAAATACACCGGACCTGATGGTGGTGCGCTGGAAGCAGGAGGGCTCGGTGCCGGTTCTGCCGCCCAAGGCCGACGGCAGCCATGAGAGCGCCCGCAATTTCCTCGGCTTCCGCGATGGGTCGGCCAATCCCGACGCCCGCGATGCAGCGCTGATGGATCGCGTCGTCTGGGTCCGCGACGGCGGCGAGGAACCGGGCTGGGCCCGGCACGGCACCTATCAGGCGGTGCGCATCATCCGCAATTTCGTCGAGCGGTGGGACCGCACGCCGCTGAACGAGCAGCAAGCCATTTTCGGTCGCCACAAGGCGACCGGCGCGCCACTGGACGGCAAGGTCGAAAGCGATACGCCCAACTACGCCGCCGATCCCGAAGGCAAGGTGACGCCGCTCGACGCCCATATCCGACTGGCCAATCCGCGCACAAAGGGCAGCGAAGAAAACCTGATCCTGCGCCGCCCGTTCAACTATTCGAACGGCGTGAGCAAATCCGGCCAGCTCGAACAGGGCCTGCTCTTCATCGTCTATCAGGCCGATCTCGAGAAGGGCTTCATCACCGTGCAGAAGCGGCTGAAGGACGAGCCGCTCGCGGAATATCTCAAGCCCATCGGAGGCGGCTATTTCTTCACGCT
>Ga0310811_10000485_pt1 | contig 51801 bp, 43 predicted proteins | sample YCmetagenome_FD_207642 | JGI IMG/M metagenome (GOLD analysis project Ga0310811, IMG submission 207642) | Soil microbial communities from experimental microcosm in Duke University, North Carolina, United States - YC | ecosystem: Engineered > Artificial ecosystem > Soil microcosm > Unclassified ... | reverse complement strand
GCGCGCTCCGCCGCGAGGCCCTTCACGTCGCGTGACGTGCGGTCGTAGACGAATGCCCGTAGCTGCTCCATGGCCGAAGGATACTAGACACCTGTATGCCTGTCAGTTATTCTCGCCCGAGACCACGACGAGGTAGCTGAGGCCGGCGGTCTTCAGGTCGGCGGTCGTGTCGGCCGGAACGGTGCTCGTGTCGCCGAGGGTGAGGGCGGGCAGGACGGCGGCGGGCTCGGCCGGCAACCCGGCGACGGCGTGACGGAGGTCGGCGCGGAGGGCGCCGGCGAGTTTCTGGATGACGCTCGGACCGCCGATGACCCGGGGCGGCTGATTGACCGTCAGGGTGGCGGCGTCGCCGTCGGCGGGGTCCTTCGGCGGCAGGAGACGGCCGGTGAGCTCGATGTGCATGGACGGGAGGAGTGCCGACCACGCGGCGGACGTTCCGGATGCAGAGGATGCATCGGATGCGGAGTACGCGGCGGACCTGTCGGAGCGGGCCAGGACGGTGGCGCGCGAGTGGACGCGCAGGTCGGTGCCGTGCGAGGTGACCGTGTCAATGGTGACCGGGAGCAGAATGATGCCTTTGACCGGCTTCGGGTCGCCGGTCACGACGGCGGTCACGGTGACGCGTGCGCGGGATGCGGCGAGTTCGGAGACGGGGCCGAGCTGGAGCGCGTAGACGTGCAGGGCGGCGGAGGTCGCGAGCGAGGCGGCGACGAGGAGCGTCGCGCCGACGGGGACTAGCGGCTTGCAACGGCCTGAGAAGCAGAGCATCGGCACGGAGACGGCGGCGGCCGCCGCGGAGAGCGCGAGCGTCGTGGCGGGTGCGTGGGTCAGGCCGAGACGGGCGGCCATCCAGCCCGCGAGCACCGGCGGGAGCAGACGCAGGTCGGGGACTGTGGGATGCGAACGGCCCATGGTCGCGCTCCCCGCCTACAGCGCGACCATGGGCGCGAGGTTCGCGAAGCGCTGGCCGCCGAAGCCGCTGACTTGCCGCAGGTCGTCGACGCTGTGGAACGGGCCGTGCTCGGTGCGGAAGTCGACGATGCGCTGAGCGAGCGCCGGACCGACGCCGGGGAGCTGTTCGAGGTCTTCGACGCCCGCGGTGTTCAGGTGTACGGGCTGGGCTCCGCCGACGCCGGCCCGGCCGCGGGACTTCCTGCCGCGGCCGGACGGGGAGCCGGTCTCGGCCTGCGGCGGCGGGGTGACGCCGACCAGCACCTGCTGCCCGTCGATGAGGACCTGGGCCTGGTTGAGCGCGGTCAGGTCGGTGCCGGGGAGTGCGCCGCCGGCGGCGTTGAGTGCGTCGAGGATGCGCGAGCCGGTCGGCAGCGTGCGGACGCCGGGCTTGGCGACCTTGCCCTCGACGTCGACGATCACCCCGGGGGAGGAAGCGGAGGTGGAGGTGGAGGCCGGACCGACGGCGGTTCCATGGCCGGGGAGCGTGCCGGAGGCGGCACCGGCGCCATCGGTGGCCACTGGGACGCCGGGGAGTGCCGGGCCCGTCTCCATCTCGGGCGATCCGGGGGCGGCGCCCAGGGGGCGTTCGCGGGCTACGGACATCTCGTGCGGCCTGGCGCGCAGCACGGCCCAGCCGCCGATCAACAGCGCGCCGAGCAGAACACTGACGGCCAGCACGATGCCCGTCGTGCGGTCCAGCCCCCAGCGGCCGCGAAGCGTGGCCGGCAGCCGGTCGGCGATGGCGGACTTGAGGCGATCGCGCCTGGTCACCAAGGGTGGCAGCAAAGATGGATCGGCGGCCGCGCCCTCGGTCTGCGGCGTGGCCCAGCGCCAGTGCCTGTCGTTCTGATTCATGATCCGGACGCTAGGCGGCGCGCCGGGCGGCCGTCTCTCCCGGCCGCCGGATCTGTGGACGAAATCCCGGGTGTGGATAACCTCGGCACACATTCGGCCCAGCGATGAATCACACCATGGCGCCGAAACGGTGAGCCTCTTCGGGGCGAGGCCGCTGTCGGCTGAGCGATCTTCGGCTATCGTGCGATTTATGACTGGCCCGACGGTGGTGGTGACGGACTCGACGGCGTGCCTCTCGGCGGAGCGGGCGAACGCGGCGGGCATCGTCGTGGTGCCGCTCCAGGTGGTGATCGGCACCGAGTCGTACACCGAGGGGACGCACGAGGCGCAGGCCGCGCTGATGGCCGCGCTGCGCCGACGGCAGCCCGCGACCACCTCGCGCCCCTCCCCCGAGCAGTTCGCCACCTGCTATCGGGAGCTCGTCGAGCAGGGCGCGGGCGGCATCGTGTCCGTGCACCTGTCCGAGCAGCTCTCCGCCACCGGCGAGGCAGCGCGCCTGGCCGCGAAGAGTGCGCAGGTGCCGGTCGAGGTGGTCGACTCGCGCAGCCTGGGGATGGGCCTCGGGTACGCCGCGCTGGCTGCCGCCGAGGCCGCGAACGCGGGGGCCGGGCCGCTGGTCTGCGCGGACATCGCCGCGAAGCGCTCGACGATGACTTCGATCCTGTTCTACGTCGACACCCTGGAGTACCTGCGGCGCGGCGGACGGATCGGCAAGGCGCAGGCCTTCGTCGGATCGGCGCTCGCGGTCAAGCCGCTGCTGCATCTGGTGGACGGTCAGGTCGCGCCGCTGGAGAAGGTCAGGACCGCGGCCCGCGCGCTGGCCCGGATCGAGCAGGTCGCCCTGGAGCGGGCGGGCGACGGGCCGGTGGACGTGGCCGTGCACCATCTCAACTCACTGCCGCGTGCGGAACTGCTCGCGGAGCAGCTGCGGCACCGGCTGCCCGGGCTCGGCGAGCTGACGATCAGCGAGGTCGGAGCGGTCATCGGCGCGCACGCGGGGCCCGGAGTGATCGGCGTCGTGATCTCGCCCCGGCTGGACTGAGAGTCGAGGCGATAGGGCGACGGCCGATCGACCCTCGCGGCTGGACCGGTCGGGCAGGAGGCCACAGGCGGACGCCGCAGGCAGCCGGCAAGTGATCACCGGTCAGGCGCTGGCGGGCACCACGCTCGACGGAGACAGCACGGCCGATCGACCCTCGCGGCTGGACCGGTCGGGCAGGAGGCCACAGGCGGACGCCGCAGGCAGCCGGCAAGTGATCACCCTCAGGCGCTGGCGGGCGCCACACTCGACGGGGACAGCTCGGCGATCAGGGCCTCGGTGAGCGGGTGAAGTTCGCGCACGCCGTGCACGCGCCACGTCCGGTCCCGCAGCGAGGCGATCGTCTGAGTCAGCCGCGGCACGTCGCCGGTCGCGAAGACGGCGCGCAGCAGGCCGCGCCACAGCTCCTCGTCCTCCGGGCTCGCCTTCAGGCCCGCCTCGACGGCCGCGATGGCCTTCTCCGCGGCGCCGTTCGCGATGCGGGCGTCGGCCAACCGCAGCGCGGTGTCGGCGATCTGCGCCGGGATCTGCGCCTCGACGATCTCGTACGCCAGCCAGCCGTACCGGCCCTTGGTCCGGTTCGCCAGGAACCGGCCGCGGACCAGGTCGAGTGCGGCGCTCAGCAGGTTGTCGAGCGGGACCGGGGACTGCAGATTCGCGTCGTAGAGCGCGCGGGACTGCAAGGACTCGAACATGTCCCAGTCCGACCACACCCAGGGGCCGAGGCGCAGCCGGCCGTCCATCTCCCTGATCAGGTTCGGGTTGCCGTCCGGGTCGGCGCCCAGCCACTCGCCGAGCCGTTCCACCGTCGCGCGGGCCACGTCCGCCGTCGTGCCGCGCGGCCAGAGCGCTGCGGCCAGCACGCTCGGGTGCACGCCGTCCCGGTGGTGCAGCAGGAAGACGAGCGCCTCGTTGAGCAGCGGCGCGCGCTCCGGCTCCGCGATGCCGGTGCCGCTCGTCTCCAGCTCGCCGAGTACGCGCACGAAGACCGAGGGCTGCTCATCCGGCAGCGGCCCCGTGTAGCCGACCCCGGCCACCCGCGCCACCCCGCCCGCGCCCCCGCTGAGCGGCACGCCCTCAACATCGCCGACGGCCCGGAACAGGCCGAGGATCGCCGCGTACTGATCCTCCGGAAGCAATTGGGCCCGCACGTCGAGTCCGGCGAACTTGGACTCGCGCACCGAGCCGTCGCCGCCGACCTCGAGCCGGCCGGCCGCGTCCGGCACGTCGCCCGCGACGACGAAGCCCATGCCGACGCGCGTGGTCCGCGGCGCGATCTCGATCAGCCTGCTGAGCATCGCCGGGTGCGGCTCCTCGGCGACGAGCACGAAGTGCGGCGCGAAGGACCCGGCCTGGCCGGCCCGGATCCGCGAGTCGAGCACGGAGTCGAGGCCCGCGCCGGAGAGCGCTTCGGCTCGCTCGGCGGCCTCGTCCTCCAGCATCGGCATGATCTCGTCGAGCACCTTCACGTGCCGCACCCGCGCCGGGGCGAGCGGCGTGAGGTCGCCGGGGAAGCCGACGAGCGTGATCGACATCCGGTCCGACCAGGCGTTCGTCGCCAGTTCGACGGCCATCGCCGAGATCAGCGCCTTGGCCTGCTCGCGCGGCCCGGACACGGCGAGTACGCCGGGTGTGTCCTCCAGGTCGACGAGGATGCGGTCCTCGCCGGCGGTGCCGATCGTGACGAGGCCGGGGTACGGCGCGAAGCGCTGGTGCGCGGCGTCCGAGTCGATCTGGCCGATGGCCGTGCGCGGGAAGTTCCAGGAGCGGCCGTCCGACGCGGTGAACCACGGCAGCGGCGCCTGCTCGGGGCTCGTCGTGTTCGCGGTCTCGGTCAGCATCAGCTCGATGCCCTGCGAACGCAGCCGCAATGCGCTCGCGCGAGGCAGGACCCGATCACGCTTGTGCAGTTCGGCGGACAGGCCGCGCAGCGCCAGGTCGAGGAACCAGACCTCGACCTCGCCCGCGCCGACCCTGATCGACTCCTCGGCCACCGCCGCGTCCCCGGTCGGCGTGGTCGGGCGGCGTCCGCCGACGCGGTTCCACAGCTGGCGGCGACGGTGGCGGCCGAGCGCGAGCAGCAGGCCCGCGGCCATCAGCGGGGCGCCCGCGATGCCGTAGAGCACGCGCTCCTCGACCGCGCCGAGCTGCCGCTCGTCGGCGGACGTCGAGCCGCGGTGCGTGTTGCGCGGCACGCCGGCACTGGTGATCACGCCGCCGCCGGGCTCCGAGCTCGTGCCGTTCTGCTGTGCGTTCTCCATCGCGGCGGCGGCCCGCGCGGCCGCGGCGACGGCCTGCGCGATGTCGGTGGCCTCCTGGCTGACCTTCACGCCCTGCGGATTGGCCGGGGTCAGCTTGGACGGCGCGGTCGCGGCGCCGCCGAACACGAAGCCGGCCTCCTCCGCGACGCCCTTCCGCTGGTCCGAACCGCTGTTCGCCGATCCGCCGTCCGCCGAACCGCCACCCTTGTTCTGATCGGTGGTGTTCGTCGAGACGGTCTGCGCGTTGGCGTCGGTGTGCGGGCTCTGCGTCTGTGCCGAAGCGCCGTTCGCCGGACTGCTCGACGAGGTTTCGGGCACGGTCGCCGAACTGGCGGCGGCCGGCATCTCGGCGATCAGGTCGCCGCCGGTCGCGTCGGCGGGCATCTCCAGGATCCACCCGGGACGGATGAGCGAGGCGTCGGTCAGCTTCTGGCCGTCCGGCTGGATGCGGTCCTTGTTGAGCTCGTAGATCTCCTTGTAGCGGCGGCCGTCGCCGAGGTGCCGTTCGGCGATCTCCCAGAGCGAGTCGTAGTTGCGGCCGTGCGGCGGCTGCACGCGGTAGAGCTTCGTGCCCGCCACTGTCTGGGTCGAGACCTGCGTCAGCGACGTGCTCGCCGCGCGCGCCACCTGATGTCCGTTGCGCACGCTCGGCAGGTTGCCGGTGGTCCTGCTGCCGGAGCCGGTGGTCGCCACCGTCTCGCCGCTGGACTTGGTCGGCGTTCCGGCCGCGTCGAGTTGCAGCGAGATCGCCGTGTGCGGCTTGGGGATCGCGGCCGGGGTCTGCGCGAGATGCGAGATGTCCGGCGCGAACGAGGCGGCCGTGGCGGTCAGCATCAGTAGCGCGGCCACGAGCTGTCGCGCGAGGAACTGGCTCGGCGCGGCGGCCGGAACCTTCGCGGGGATTCCCACTCCGCGCCGCGCGTTCGCCAACTCGACGATGACGCACGCGGTGAACTGGGCCCACGCCAGCCAGACGACGACCGCGAGCGCCTTGATCAGCACGTCGCTGCTGAGCGGGCTGCGCAGCTGGTCCATCGTCGGCATCTGGTGCGGCAGCGGCCAGCCGATGAAGCGCACGAGGGCGAACGGAACGGCGCCGAGCAGCACGACGAGCACCAGCATCGCGCCGAACGCCCGGAGCACGTCTCCGAACGTTCGCCGGTAGGTCCTGATTTCGCTCATGGTTCCGTCAATCCCTCCCTCGGACTAATTGCCCGTCGCCGCCGTAGCCGTACCCGTTTCGGTGACCGTGACTGTCCCCGAAAACAGATCGAAGACGAACGGTGAGTACGTGACGTTCACCGAGACCGTCACGGAATTGCCCGGCGTGCCCGGATCGTTCACCAGGCACCCCCCGTTGCCGTAGCCCGTGTTCAGGCTCGCGCTTCCGTAGTGCACGCTGGTCGCGGCTGCCGCGATGTAATCCGTGGCCCGCCGGCAGCCGTCGTCCTGGATCACCGCGCCGCCGCTCTGCCGCAGCGAGACGATGCTGAGGTTCTGCGCCTCCGCGCGCGCGGCCTGGTCCGCGATGTCGGCGGCGCGTTCGCGTTGCGAGATGGACAGTCCGACGTCGATCACGAGGGCCGCGACCATCACGATGACGAGCGACCACAGCACGACGAACACCGTCATCGAGCCGCGCTCGTCCGACTTCCGCTTTCCGAGCCGCCCTTTCAGAGAACTGAGATTCACGGCTGCCCACCCCGATACGTGTCGACCGGAGCGTATGAGGATTCATCGATGGTGTAGGTGATGCCGAGTTCGGTCACCTTGCATTCGACCGTGATCGTGAGCAGCGTGACGCCGTCCGTGCCGCTGGACGTCGTGGGCACGGTGACGGTGGGCAGGCCTCCCGCGCCGTCGTTGCACGTGCTGCCGAGGTCGTCCTTGGCGACGCCGTACGCGTAGTTGTACGCGTCGCTCGTGGTCCGCTGCAGCGAGCTCATCCGCGCCGCGTCCTGCGCCGCGTCCTGGACCTGGCCGACGTTCTGCGCGTACAGCCCGAGCCCGACCATCGTGACGACGAACAGGAACAGGATCGGCGTGCCGATGACGACCTCGACGGTCGATATCCCCGCCTCGTCCCGCTTCCGGCCGTGCCGGCCCGGACGACTGTGCGGACGCGGACGGCCCTCATGGCCTTCGAGGACCCGCCGGCCGAGCCGGCCCGCCCTAGTAGCCATTGCAGTGCCCGTCGGTCTGGTAGAAGCACTCGACCGGGCCGACGCTGCTCGAACTCACCGAGAACGTCCAGCCGGGCACGACTGAGACGACGCCGAACCGGACGCTCACCCCGACCTCGGGGTAGGCGTTGCCGAGCGGCACCGGTTCGAGGGGCTGCGCGGTCGGCGTGCCCTCGACCATCGTGCCGAGCAGCTGCGTCACCCAGTTCGTCGCCGCGGACGTCGAGGCGGTCTGCCAGTTCGTGGTCGTGCTCACGGCCGTCTCCCGGGCCTCGCGCGCGCCCTCCTGCGCGGCCGAGACCGCGACGTGCCGCGCGAACAGGGCCAGGCCGATCTGCACCGAACCGAACATGAGCAGGAAAAGGAGCGGGGTGAACACGACGAACTCGATCGCCGTGGCCCCGGACTCCTTGTCCCGCTGCCGCCGCCTCATGTCCGCGGCCGCCTAGTTGCCGCAGCCGCTGGTGCCGCCGGCCGAGTTGATGCAGTTCTGGATCGTGGTGGCCTTCTGGTTCAGCGCGTTGGTGATGATCACGCCGATGGTGACGGCGAGCACGACCACGATCGTCGTGATGACCACCCACTCCACGACGGAGGCGCCCTCCTCCGGGTCGCGGGAGCGGGCCGCGGCGAGCCGGGCCGAGAGCGTCGTCCGGAGGAAGTCCACCGCCGACGCGAAGGGCGAGTAACCGAACATCGTCAGACCCCTTGCTCAGATGGCGGCGATCTGGGTGATCGCCGGATAGATGAGGAACACCAGGAAACCGGCGCAGAGCAGGACCTGCGCCACGAGCATGGACTGGGACTTCTGGCCCGCCTTGCCCTCGATCTCCGACAGCTCGCGGCGGCGCATGGTCTCCGCGCGCGAGGCGAGCGAGGTGCGGATCTTGGCGCCGTCGTCGGCGGTCAGCGCGAGCGCGCTGCCGAGGTCGACGAGCTCGTCGACGCCGACGGCCTGGCCGAGGGATGCGAGCGCGGCCCACTGGGTCTGGCCGGACAGGCGGGCGTCGGAGAGTGTGTTGCGGATCCGGCGCACGGCCCAGCCGTCGCTGATCTCCGCGGCCGACATCAGCGCCTCCGGCAGGCCGCGGCCGCCGGCGAGGTTCATGGCGACCAGGTCGAGGTAGGCGGAGACGACGCGCCGGAAGTCCTCGCGCCGCTCCCGCGCCTTCTGCCGCACCTCGAGGTCCGGCAGCACGAAGAACCCGGCCGCGACGATCAGCGTGAGCCAGAGCGGGACCAGGAAGGTCAGGTGCGCGCCGAGGACCCAGAGCATCGCGTAGAGCAGCGGCACGAAGACGAAGCCGTAGGCGGCCAGCCCGATCTTCGTGGTCAGGAAGGACTCCCAGCCGCGGTCCAGAATCGCGAGATCGGCGCGCAGCGAGCGCTGCCGCCAGCCCTGCCGGACGTAGAAGTCGGCCATCCGGCGGCCGACGTTCTCCTTGAAGGAGGACGTGCCGCCGCCGGCCTCGGCCGAGTACGGACCGAGCTCGCGCAGCGCGTCGATCTGCGCGACGGTCACGGTCGCGCTGCGCCGGGTCGGTATCAGGGCACGGATCAGCAGGTAGACGCCCAGGCCGACGAGGGCGCCTAGGAAGATGTATTCGAGCAGCATCTCGGCCTCACCGCACCCGCGTGAGGAAGCGCTCGGGCGTCTTGACCTCGGAGAGCTTGCGCAGCCAGAAGAATCCGCCGGCGAACAGCAGCATCACGAGCGCGAGCACGATCTGGCCGACCGGCGTGCCGTACGGCGCGACATACTTGCGGTCGAGCACTGCCATGCCGACCACGACGACGGTGACCGCGACCACGATGATCTGCACGGCACGCCGCATGCCGGCGCGCTGGGCCATCACGCGGTTGCGCATGTCCACCTCCTCACGGGCCGACTTGGCGAGTGCGCCGAGCACCTCGCGCAGGCCGGGACCGCGCAGCCGCGAGTTGAGGATCAGCGCGGCGATGATGATGTCCGCGCTCGGGTCGTCGATGTCGTCCGCGAGCAGGTGCAGCGCCTCGGAGAGCGGCATGCGGCCGCGCAGCCGGTCCATCAGCGCGTCCAGGTGCGGCCGCAGCAGCGGGCCGGCGGTGCGCGCCGAGGCGGGGATCGCCTGCTCCAGGCCGACCGCGCCCGCGATCGTGTCGCGCAGCGACTCGGTCCACATCGCGAGAGCCTCGACGCGCTGCATACCCAGCCGTTCGTGCGAGAGGCCGCCGAACAGCCGGCTCCAGAAGAACACGAGGACCGCGACGCCGAGGCCGGCCACCGGCCAGCCGGTGATCAGGCCGACGACGACGGCGACGAGGATCGCGACGGCCAGCCGCTGGCCGGCCTTCCGCAGCCATTCGCCCGCCTGCGCCTGCCGGAGCGAGGGCTCCTTCGGCTTGAAGCCGATCAGCGACGCTATCAGCAGCGCCAGGCCGCCTCCGCCGCAGACGCCGGCGAGCAGCGCCTCGAGCGCCGGCACCTGGAACAGCTCCTGCGGATTCACCGCGCCATCACCTCCACACCCCCGTCGGCTGGTAGCCGTACGCGATCAGCTCGTCGATGCAGTTGATCGGCGAGCGCGGCATCGCGCGCCCGTCCGGCCCCGCCGCGAACACCTCGGAGGACAGCACCCGGCCGTCCACGCCGTTCACCTCGCGGACCGAGGTCACCAGGCGGCGCATCGTGCCGCCGCGGTGGTAGTCGTTGCGCCGTTCGAGGAAGACCACGAAGTTGACCGCGCCCGCGATCAGCATGTGGCTGGCCTCGACCGGCAGCCGCTCCTGTGCCTGCAGCGCGTACGTCCCGATGCGGTTGAACACCTCGAGCGAGGAGTTCGCGTGGATCGTGGAGAGCGAGCCGTCGTTGCCCTGCGACATCGCGTTGAGCATGGTGACGATCTCGTCGCCGAGCACCTCGCCGACGATGACCCGGCTGGGGTTCATCCGCAGCGAGCGGCGGACGAGCTCGGCCATCGAGATCGCGCCGAGCCCCTCCGAGTTCGGCAGCCGCTCCTCCATCGCCACCACGTTCGGATGCAGCTCGGGGAACTGCTCGAGGCCGAGTTCGAGGGCGCGTTCGACGGTGACCAGGCGCTCGTGCGCCGGGATCTCGTTGGCCAGCGCGCGCAGCAGCGTCGTCTTCCCGGCGTTCGTCGAGCCCGCGATCATGATGTTCTTGCGCGCCAGCACGGCGGCCGAGAGGAACGAGCCGAGCTCGGCCAGCAGCGTCCCGTTGCCGACGAGGTCGCTCAGGAAGACCTTGCCCATCCGGGCGCGGCGGATCGACAGGGCCGGGCGCCGGGTCACGTCCATCACGGCGCTCAGCCGCGAGCCGTCCGGCAGCCGCAGGTCCAGCTGCGGGTTCGCCGAGTCGAAGGGCCGCGAGCTCAGTCCGGAGTAGGCGCCGAGCACCTGGATGAGCTCGACCATCTCCTCGTCGGTCTCGGCGATCGGCTCGGCCATCACCTCGCGGCCGTCCGCGTACTGCACGAAGACCCGGTCGCAGCCGTTGACGTCGATGTTCTCGATCTCCGGGTCGTCCAGCAGCGGCTGCAGCCGGCCGACGCCGAACAGCGCGGCGTGGATGCCGCCGGCCAGCGCCTCCTCCTCGTCGGCGCTCGGCGGCCGGCGGCCCGAGGTCATCTCGGTGTGCGCGTGCTCGGAGAGCACCTGGCCGATCACGGCGCGGGCGAACTGCCGCTCGTCCTGGGGGGTCATCGCCGGCAGGCCGCTGAGCTGGTCGACGCGGCGCTGCTCCGCTACCCGGTCGCCCACCTCCTGCCTCAGCCGCTTGACGAGAGCGTGGTCCATCTCAGGCCACCCCGCTCACCGTCGGCGGATGAGGATGCTGCGGATACTGCGGGGGTTGCGGCTGGTGCACGTACGGGTTCGGATGCGGGACGCTCGTCAGGTTCGGCGGCATCGCGGGTATCTCCCCGGTGCCGGCCGGGTGCACCGCGGTCGGCGCGATCGGCATGGCCTGGGTCTCGGCCATCGGCGAGACGTAGGCGGGCCGGTCCGTCGGGCGGTTCAGGCCGTAGCGGTGGCTCAGGTTCGCGGCCAGCTCGCGCGCGGACCGGGTCAGCATCGCCTTGTCCACGCGCGCCCGCGAGCGGCCGCTGAGCGCGTCGGCGCCCGCCGGGTCCTGCGCGATGACGCCGAGCACCTCGGCTCCGGCGGTGGTCGACGCGAGCAGGTCGCCGACCTGCCTGGCGACCTGGCGCGCCTTGCCCGTCGGAGTGATCAGCACGATGCCGATCGGCGGCCGGGCGATGGAGACGGACGTGCCCTGAGTCGCGTGCAGCCGCGCGGAGAGGCTGTTGGCGCGATCTCTGACGTGCGCGATGTTCTCCGCCTCGGTGCGCGCGATCAGCAGCACGAGGGCCGATTGCGCGAGCAGGTCGACGGTCGGCGAGTCGGGGCCGACGCGCCCGCAGTCCGCGATGACGTCGGCGCCGTAGGGCAGTTCGGCGTACCGGTCGAAGGCGCGGCCGAGCGGCGTCCACAGCCCGGCCATGCCGGGTATCTGGTCAGCGTTGCCCAGGCCCACCATGATTTCCAGGCCGCCGTGCAGCCGCTGCGTGTGCCGCGGCAGCACGGCCGCGTCGAACCCGCGGCGTGCCTCGACGGCGAGCGAGACGAGGCCGCGGTTCGGGTCGAGCGGGCCGCCGTGCTCGGCGGGCATGCGGTAGACGAGGTCGCCGCCGTGCGGGTCGCACTCCGCGTATAGTGCGCGCCGGGGCCAGACCGCGGCTAATGCCACCGCCGACGTCGTGACGCCGGGCGAGCCCTTGTCGGCCGCGAGTGCTATCAGTGCCATGATCCGCTGCCTAGCTGCCCGCGCCGCTGGTGAAGACCAGGTCACCCTCGGCCGAGGCGGTCAGCAGGGCACTGACGACGGACTTGTCCACGGTGACTGCGAACACGTTGCTGGAGGAGGCCGCGGAGCCGAGCGAGCCGCCGCTGCTCTGCGGCAGTTCGACGACCTTCACACCGCCGGCCAGCAGGGTCGAGACGTCGTTGTTGCTGGACGAACCGCTCGAGGTGGTGGACGTCGACGTGGTCTGCGCCGGGCCGACGTAGTACGCGTTGACCGTGTCGCCGGCCTCGATGGTGGGCGGATACTGCCCGGCTTTCAGCGTGACGGCGATGGTCGAGGTCGAACCGTTCGCCGCGGGCGCGGTGGTCAGCATCTGGCCGATCAGGATCGTGCCGGAGACCAGGTCCGTCTGCGTCGTGTACTTCGAGAGCAGGTCGCGCTGCGCCCAGGTCACGTAGTTGACGTTGCCGTCCTGGGCGACCATGACCTCGGTGATCTCCCCGGCGGTGATCTGCTGGCCCTGCGGCACCCGCTGCGTCAGCTCGATCACCCCGACTCGGTTGCCCGCCTGCATCTGCAGGTAGACCGAGGCCAGCACGCCCACGGCGATCAGCAGCAGCGCGAGCGCGGCCAGCGCGGGCTTGCGCTCCCGGGCGGCCGTGGGCGGACGCACCGGCCCGCCGCCGGGCGCGCCGACCGGTACCGCGTTGCGGTGGGGCGACGGCGAGCCAGAGGGCTTCCATCCGGTCATCCCGGCGACGCTGTTCTCTGTGTTGCTGCTCACCGTTTTTCCCAACCCCCGAAAGTGGCCGACTGGCTCCCGATAGTAGCGGCACGGGGGCGGAACTCAACAGACCCGGAAGCTGAACGACAGCGAACACTTGAACTGTCGCGTGCTGCGTGAACGACGGTGTGAACAAGGAAATCCGGATCGTTATCAGCGCGCCGGTTCCAATGCCGCGCGACCGGGTACCGAAGGGGCGCCGACGCGGGTACGATCCGGGTCGGCTCAGTTGTCGAATAATGCCGAACACCGTCTTCCGGTGAGAGTCGGAGACCACCGCAGGGGGAGCCGTGCGCCCGCGTTCCATCGCAGCCCTCGCGATAGTGCTCGCCGCGCTATCTCTGAATAGTTGTTCTAGTTCCGTTCAGCAAAACGGGGCAATCTCGGGGGCGGGCAGCGCAGCCGCGTCGGCGACGGGCAGCACGGCCGGCGCCACCGCCACCTACTCCGCGGTCGCCGGACTGAACATGACGTTCGCGATCCCGGCGGACCTGGACATCGAGGTGCAGACCTCCACGCAGAGTTCGGCCACCGCCGAGCAGATCCAGACCATCCTCGTCGACCAGTACAAGGCCTATATCGAAGCGCTGAGCTCGAGCGGGACCGCCGAGACGAATTACCGGTCGCTGACCGTGGGCGACGCGTTGAAAACCGAGAACGCGGAACTCGCCTGGTGGAAACAGCAGGACGAACGCGTGACCGGCGCCGACCGGGTCTACGACTTCACAATCGGCAAGCCCGGATCCCGGCTGACCACATTCTCGTACTGCGAGGACTCGACGGCCCTGTCTTACAAGAACCTCTCCTCCGGGAAGAGGATCCCGAACACCATGAGCGCCGCCGCCAACCACACCTTGCGCGAGGGCCAGCTCGCCAAGGGTGCCGGACAGTTGTGGGCGGTATACACGCTTCTCACTCAGAACGGGGCGAAACAGTGCATGGACGGTTGATGGGACGCGCCGCACTGGCGTCGTGCCTCGTACTGGCGTCGGGCTGGTTCACCGTGCTCGCCTCGGCTCCGTCAGCGCTCGCGGTCTCCGGGGCCGGCTGCGGTACGTCGAGCGGCGGAACCAGCGGCGGCGGCTCGGTCACCGGCAGCCAGGTCACCATGTGGGCTTCGCTGACCAAGACCGAGCACCTGTGCAGCTCAGGCAGCTCCTCCATCACCGGGGGCACGAGTTGGACGCCACCGGCGTGCTGGTGGGCGCCCGAGTACACGCCCGAAGAGCTCTACTCGACCGTCGGGCAGCTCGATCAGAGCTCTTCCCAGCTCACCTACTCGGCGTTCCAGCAGGAGTACGACGTCAACGGCGACAACGGGCACGGCGGCCTCGCCCCGCTCACGCCAGGCTACCTCTCGACGGACGGCCCGAAGTGGCAGAGCTACAACGTCGGGGCGGGCCCGGCCGGTACGTGGTGGGGCCTGATCTGGAACGACGACGACACACTGACCCAGATGCAGCAGTGCTCCGACATCGACACCAAGCACTTCCCCGAGGACTGGTACTGGGTGCCGACCGGGGGTGCGGCGCCCGCCACCGGCGACGCTCCGCCCGTGACCGCTGAGCAGTTGGCGCTCTACGTGGCGAGCAAGGTCCAGCTGCCCCCCCTCCAGGTGCAGGCCAGTCCGGCGCTGGGATCGAAGTCCACGGTGAACCTGCCGACGTGGGTGTGGGCGGCCGCGGCCGACACCTCGTTCAGCGTCAACGACATCTGCCTCACCGAGGACCCGGCCATCTGCGTGAACCTCACGGCCCAGGCGGAGTCGTTCACACTCGGCACCGACCCCTCCGACTCGGTGCTCTATAACACCGGCTGCACTCTGGACCAGACCACCGGGACGATCGGTACGCCGTACGCCGGCTCGAAAGGAGATCCGCCGTGCGGCGTGACGTTCACGAACCCGGAGAACTACAACCTCAAGGTGCTCACCTCCTGGCTTATCACGGTGACCTGGAACGGCGGCCAGTGGCAGTCGCCGCAGCCGCTGCCGACGACGGAGACCGACGAGGCCGTCACCGCCCAGGAAGTGCAGACCATCAACAACGGCTGACGCACCGGCCCTACCTGGCCAGCAGTACGGCCTCCAGCGCGAGCGCCGCCCACGCCCCGCCGATCAGATAGGGGCCGAAGGCGAGCTCTGATTTGCGCGAGGCCTTGCGCAGCAGCATCTTGCCGAGGTGGTAGACCGAGGCCGCCAGCGTGCCCAGCAGCACGCCGGCCTCGACCGCCGAGATCCCGATCCAGCCGAGGTAGAAGCCGATCACGCCGATCAGGCGCACGTCGCCGAAGCCCATGCCGCCGAAGAACCACAGCAGCCAGAAGAGCCCGAAGCACAAGGCTCCCGCGACCGCGGCCGCGATCAGCCGCCACCACTCGTGGCCGAGCCAGGAGGCGAGCGTCAGCCCGGCGACGCCGAAGGCGAAGAGCGGGTACACGATGCGGTTCGGCAGCAGCCTGGTGCGCACGTCGATGACCGCTAGCGCCCCGCTCCCGGCTATGAAACCCGCGTACACAAGACCGACGACCCACTCCATGACCCCGAAGATACAACGGGGTCGCGGAGCGGGTCGTCTGTCATTCGGCGTATATCGGCGTATACGCGATTACGCCGGCACGATGTTCACCAGCTTCGGCGCCCGCACGATCACCGTGCGCACGGTCCGGCCGTCCAGCGCGCGCTGCGCACCGTCGGTGGCCAGCGCCAGCTCCTTCAGCGCGTCCTCGCTGATGTCCGGAGCGACCTGGATCTTGTCGCGCACCTTGCCCTGCACCTGGACCACGCAGGTCACCTCGTCGGCGACCAGGTAGCGCGGGTCGGCCGCCGGATACGGCTCGTAGGTCAGCGTGCCGCTGTGGCCCAGCTTGGCCCACAGCTCCTCGGCCAGGTGCGGCGCGAACGGCGCCAGCGCCAGGACCAGCGTCTCAGCGGTCTGCCGCGGCACGGCGTCCAGCTTGGTCAGGTGGTTGTTCAGCACGATCAGCTTGGCGATGGCCGTGTTGAAGCGCAGGCCGGCGATGTCCTCGGCGACGCCCGCGACCGCCTGGTGCGCCGCGCGCAGCGTCTCGATGTCCGGCTCGGCCTCGGTCACCCGCAGCAGACCGGTCTCCTCGTCCACGACATTGCGCCAGACGCGCTGCAGGAAGCGCACCGCGCCGGAGACCGCCTTGGTGTCCCAGGGCTTGGATACCTCCAGGGGGCCCATCGACAGCTCGTACACGCGCAGCGTGTCGGCGCCGTAGGTGTCGCAGAAATCGTCCGGGGAGACGGAGTTCTTCAGCGACTTGCCCATCTTGCCGGCCTCGCGGAAGACCTCGGCGCCGTCCCAGTAGTACTTGGCGCCGCGCTCCTCGACCTCGGCCGCCGGGACCGGGAAGCCGCGGGCGTCCCGGTAGACGTCGGCCGTGATCATGCCCTGGTTGAACAGCTTGTGGAACGGCTCCTTCGAGGAGACGTAGCCCAGGTCGAACAGCACCTTGTGCCAGAAGCGGGAGTACAGCAGGTGCAGCACCGCGTGCTCGGCGCCGCCGATGTACAGGTCCACGCCGCCGTTCGGCTTGTTGCTGTCCGGACCCATCCAGTAGCGCTCGTTGACCGGGTCCACGACGGCGTTCTCGTCGTCCGGGTCGATGTAGCGCAGCTCGTACCAGCAGGAGCCGGCCCAGTTGGGCATGGTGTTGGTCTCGCGGCGGTAGGGCCGCGGGCCGCGGCCGTCGCCCAGGTCCAGGGTGACGTTGACCCAGTCGGCGTTCCGGGACAGCGGGGTCTCCGGCTCGGTCTTCGCGTCGTCCGGGTCGAAGGTGCGCGGCGAGAAGTCCTCCACCTCGGGCAGCTCGACCGGCAGCATCGACTCGGGCAGCGCGTGCAGCACGCCCTCCTCGTCGTAGACGACCGGGAACGGCTCGCCCCAGTAGCGCTGCCGGCTGAACAGCCAGTCGCGCAGCCGGAAGTTGACCGTGCCCTCGCCGATCCCCTTCTCGGCCAGCCACTGCGTGATCCGGGCCTTCGCCTCGACGACGCCCAGGCCGTTCAGCGAGACCTCGGCGTTGGCCGAGTTGACGATCAGCGCGTCGTACGAGGCGAACGCGTCGTCCCAGGTCGCTACGTCCTCGCCGCGGCCGTCGGTCGGCTCCACGACGCAGCGCATCGGCAGGCCGAAGGCGCGTGCGAAGGCGAAGTCGCGGGTGTCGTGCGCCGGAACGGCCATGATCGCGCCGGTGCCGTAGCCCATCAGCACGTAGTCGGCGATGAAGACCGGGATCTGCTCGCCGCTGACCGGGTTGGTCGCATAGGCGCCGGTGAACACGCCGGTCTTCGTCTTGGCATCGGCCTGCCGGTCCACGTCCGACTTGGCCGCGGCCATCGCGCGGTACGCGGTGACCGCCTCGACCGGGGTCGCCGCGCCGCCGCGCCACGCCTCCGGGGTGCCCTCTGGCCACGCGGCCGGGACGACCGCGTCGACCAGGTCGTGCTCCGGAGCCAGCACCATGTACGTCGCGCCGAACAGCGTGTCCGGGCGCGTCGTGAAGACGGTGATCGCGTGCCCGTCGACCGGGAAGTCGACGCGGGCGCCCTCGGAGCGGCCGATCCAGTTGCGCTGCTGCAGCTTGATCGCCTCGGGCCAGTCCAGCGGCTCCAGGTCGGAGATCAGCCGTTCGCCGTACGCGGTGATCCGCATCATCCACTGCTTCAGCTTGGACTTGAACACCGGGAAGTTCCCGCGCTCGGAGCGCCCGTCCGCGGTCACCTCCTCGTTGGCCAGCACGGTGCCCAGGCCCGGGCACCAGTTGACCGAGACCTCCTTGGCGTACGCCAGCCGGTACTCGCCCAGCAGTTCGTCCCGCTCGATGCCGGACAGCTCGGCCCAGCCGCGGCCGTCCGGGGTCGGGCGCGCGCCGGATTCGAACTCGGCGATCAGCTCGCTGATGGGCCTGGCGCTCTCGCGGCGGGTGTCGTACCAGGAGTTGAAGATCTGCAGGAAGATCCACTGCGTCCAGCGGTAGTACGCCGGGTCGATCGTGGTGATCGAGCGGCGCGGGTCGTGGCCGAAGCCGATCCGGCCCAACTGCCGCCGGTAGTTGGCGATCGCGGCCTCGGTCGAGGTGCGCGGGTGCTCGCCGGTGGCCACCGCGTGCTGCTCGGCGGGCAGGCCGAAGGCGTCGAAGCCCAGCGTGTGCAGCACCGTGAAGCCGTTCATCCGCTGGTAGCGGGCGAAGACGTCGGTGGCGATGTAGCCCAGCGGGTGCCCGACGTGCACGCCGGAGCCGGACGGGTACGGGAACATGTCCATGATGAAGCTGTGCTTCGCCTCGGACACGTGGCCCTTGAGCGTGCCGGTGGGGTTGGGCGCCTCGAAGGTGCCGTTCTCGGCCCAGTAGGCCTGCCAGCGCGCCTCGATCCCGCGGGCCAGCGCCGCGCCGTAGCGGTGCGCCGGCTCGTCCCCGGCCGCCGCGGCCGTGCTCTGCTCCATCGCTCTTCCCTCACGTCGAGTAGGTCTGCGGACGCCGCGGCCCGCCAATGAAAAAACCCCTCGCACAGGAGGGGTCGCCACGCTGAGAGGACTTTCGTCAGCGCGGCCGGCTAAGGAGCAGGCGTACAGCTCGCATGGCAGCAGGATACCACCCGTTTCGGGCAGCCGGTCCGGGCAATACCATCTGTGAGAAGCGCCGCGCCAGCATCCGCCGGTCTTATATTTGCCTTCGTAATGCGGTACCGTCCGGTTGGCCCACGGCTGCTCTACCCACTCTCCCTACGAGGACCCTTGGACCGAACCCAGACCTCTGAGCCGACCGAAGCAGGACCCGGATTCCCGGGGCAGGCCGCGGCGGCCCGGCGGGCGCTGGACGAGACGGCGGCGACGGAAGGCCCCCTGGACCTCACCGTCCCGCTGAACATCGCCGAGATCCGCGCGGCACTGGCCACCACCGGGCCCCGCGTGAGGGCGACGTCCGCCGCATCCGCCGCGCCCGCGTCCGCGAGCACTTCGGCCGCTTCCGCGCGCCCGCAGGACTCCCGCCCCGGAGGGCGGCACGGCGGGCCAAGGAGGCTGGGCAGGATCGCCGCGTTCGTCGCGGTGGCCGCCGCTCTCTCGGTCGGCACCGCGGGCGCGCTGGTGCTCTCCTCCGACGGTTCCGCGAACCAGTCCGTCTCGCTGCCCGCGAGCGGCGCGATACCCGTGGCCCCCAGCACCAACTCCGCCCACGGAGGGGTCCATCCCCCGGGCACGGGCTCGACGTCGGCAAGCGCCGCGCCGAGCCTTTCGCGTTCCACGGCGGATGTGGACCCGGTCTCCGCGAGCCGGGCGACGGGCTCGGCCGGCGCGTCCACCGCCGCCGGCACGGCGGGCTCCTCGGCCTCGGCCACCGGGAGCGGCACGGAGCCGGCGGGTTCCCTATCGCCGCCCGACGCGCCGATCGCCTCCAGCGCGGACTGGCAGACGCTCTACCAGGGGGAGAACGTCACCGCCGCGCAAAGGCAGGAGACCACCGACGTCCAGAGCCTGCTGGACACCATCGGCTATCTGCAGGCGTGGCGGCGCAGGACGTACGTACTCCCGCAGTACTCGCTCTACGCGGCGGCGCCGGACCCGACCGGGTACTACGGCTCGGCCACCGCGGACGCGATCGCCGAGTTCCAGCAGAACTACAGTGTCGGCTACACCACGCTCGGCCAGTGCGACCGGGCGACGTACGACGCCCTGGTCCAGGTCATCGACGCCACGGTGACGAGCTCGGACTCGAACGGGAGCGCCAAAGCGAACGCGAATCAGACGGCTCAATAACGGACCGGATTCGACGCGCGTCACACCGTTGCGCACCGCCTCTTCTCATTCGACTGTCCTAGGGTGTCCCGCATGGCTGTGACGAGCTTGACCGAACTCTGGCACGAGATCACGGGTACGCAGACGGATCCGACGCACACGCTGCTGCTCGCATCCGCCGGCGCGGCGCTCGTCGCCGTCGTCCCGCAGCCGGTCTGGCGGCTGACCCGCAACGCCGTGACGATCGCGCACGAGGGCGGCCACGCGCTCATCGCCGTGTGCACCGGGCGCCGGCTGAGCGGCATCAAACTGCACGCGGACACGTCCGGCGTGACCGTCTCATACGGCAAGCCGCACGGCCCCGGCATGGTCTTCACGGCCTTGGCGGGTTACGTCGCGCCCGCGCTGCTCGGCCTCGCCGGCGCCGCGCTGCTCGGCACCGGCCATATAACAGCACTGCTGTGGGCGTGCGTCGCGCTGCTCGGGGTGATGCTGCTGATGATCCGCAACTGGTACGGCGTGCTCGCGCTGGTGGCCACCGGCGCGCTCGTGTTCGGCGTGACCTGGTACGCGTCCGCTCAGGTGCAGGCCGCGTTCGCCTACTTCGCCGTCTGGTTCCTGCTGTTCGGCGGGGTACGGCCGGTCTTCGAGCTGCAGTGGCAGCGCGGCCGGGGCCGGGCGCCGCAGTCGGACGCGGACCAGCTCGCCCGGCTCACCGGCGTGCCCGGCCTGCTCTGGGTCCTCTTGTTCGGCGTCGTCGCGCTCGGCGCCGCCCTGCTCGGCGCGCACTGGCTCATCCCCGGCTGGAGCGCCCACCTCGCGCTGCCGCGCAGTTGACCGGCCGCCGCCGCACGGCCGGCCCGCTGACAACCTCCTGACCTGCGTCTCGGCCCGGCGCCGACTCCGGTGCCATGCCCGCACCTTGCCGTCTTACTCTTGATCGGCGACAATTCTTACAGGAGACATACGCCTAAGGCGTAAATTCTATGGGAGGAGCCGGGTCATGGCGAAGATTGCCGAAGCCGTCCTGGATCGCGACGAGTCCGCCGTCGCGACCGAATTCCCCGCGTGGCCGCGGCTGGCCGAGGCCGTCGAGCAGCTGCGCACGGTCCAGGCCGAGGACGGCTCGGTCGGACCCGGCGAGGGCGGCCTGGAGACCGCCCGCGCGGCCGTGGACGCGATCTCCGACGCGGTGAGCGAGCTCTCCCCCGCCTTCCCGCACGACGCCGAGTACCACCGGGCGCTGCTCGCCGACCTGCGCCGCTGGGCCGACGAGGGCTTCGGCACGCCGGACTTCCTGGATTCGCTACTCGCCTTCCGCCCTGACACGCAGCGGGTGGACGGGCTGCGCCACCTCGTCGTGTTCCCGATGTACACCCAGAACGGCAACCCGAACCGCAACTTCGAGGCCGTGGTACTGCGCGTGTTCTGGCCGGACTGGCTCGCCGAGCTCGAAGCCTCCCGCTACGACAACCCGCAGTTCCTCTCGATCTCCTTCGAGGCCTTCACCGCCGGCTACGACACCAACTCCGCCGTGCTGTTCCCGGAGACCGTGGCGGTCGGCTCCGCCACGTCTTCGACGAAGCGCGAGGTGCCCAAGTTCACCTGGGGCGCCATCTTCAGCGACCGCGAGGCGGCCCGCTTCCGCACCGTGATCACCGCGGCGGCCGAGGTCACCCGGCTCGAGCTGCCCGAGGAGGTCGCCGAGCTGCTGAGCGACCAGGGCAAGGCGCAGGACGCCTTCGCCGCCTGGGACATGATCCACGACCGCACGCACAGCCACGGCGACCTGCCCTTCGACCCGTTCATGATCAAGCAGCGGATGCCGTACTGGCTCTACTCCCTCGAGGAGCTGCGCTGCGATCTGAACACCTTCCGCGAGGCGGTCCGGCTGGAGGGCGAGGGGCTGCCGCAGGCCCGCGCCGTGCAGCAGGCGATCCTGTTCGACCGGATCTTCCGCTTCCCGATCAGCGGCGACCGGGTCCGCAACTACGACGGCCTCGGCGGCCAGCTGCTGTTCGCCTACCTGCACAAGAACGACGTGCTCCGCTGGACGGACAACCGGCTGACGATCGACTGGCAGGCCGTGGCCCCCGCCGTGATCGACCTGTGCGTCAAGGTCGAGAAGCTCTACCGGGACGGCATCGACCGGCCGAAGACCGCGCACTGGATCGCCGCGTACGAGCTCGTCGCCGAGTACGTCACCCCGCACCCGGCCTCCACCTGGGCGCGCGGCCTGGCGAGCCACCCCCGCACCGAGCCGTGGGCGCAGGTGCTCCCGCTCGACGGCCCGAACAAGGGGCTGGTCGACCTGGTGCTCTCGGACGAGTTCCCGCTCTCCATGTTCTACGAGGCCCTGGAGAAGAAGATGCGCCCGGTGATCGCCTCCACCCGCGGCATCACCGCCGCCGCCTGATCAGCCGACCCCCACCGAACGGACAGCAGACTCCCGTGGCCCTCTCCCGCCTGCACTCCCCCGACTCCCGCGGCTTCGCCAGCGACAACTACGCCGGCGTGCATCCCGAAGTGCTCGAAGCCATCGCCCTCGCCAACGGCGGCCACCAGATCTCCTACGGCGAGGACGTGTACACCGAGCATCTCCAGGAGGTGTTCCGCGAGCACTTCGGCGAGCGCGCCGAGGCGTTCCCGGTGTTCAACGGCACCGGCGCCAACGTCGTCGCGCTGCAGGCGATGACGGACCGCTGGCAGGCCGTGATCTGCGCCGAGTCCGCCCACATCCACGTGGACGAGTGCGGCGCGCCGGAGAAGGTCGCGGGCCTGAAGCTGCTCACCGTGCCGACGCCCGACGGCAAGCTCACGCCCGAGCTGATCGACCGTCAGGCGTACGGCTTCGACGACGAGCACCGGGCCCAGCCCGCCGTCGTCGCCATCACCCAGACGACCGAGCTCGGCACGTGCTACACGCCGGGCGAGATCCGGGCCATCGCCGACCACGCGCACAGCCTCGGCATGAAGCTGTACGTGGACGGCGCCCGCCTGGCCAACGCTGCCGCGACCCTCGGCGTGCCGCTGCGCGAGTTCACCACCGACGCGGGCGTCGACGTGCTCTCCTTCGGCGGCACCAAGAACGGCCTGATGCTCGGCGAGTGCATCGTCGTGCTCAACCCCGAGGCCGTGCACACGGTCAAGTACCTGCGCAAGGCCGGGATGCAGCTCGCCTCGAAGATGCGCTTCATCTCCGTCCAGTTCGCCGCCCTGCTCGGCACCGACCTGTGGCTGCGCAACGCCCGGCACGCGAACGACATGGCCCAGCGCCTCTACCGCGAGGTCGCGGGCGTCGAGGGCCTGGAGATCGCCCGCCCGGTCGAGGCCAACCAGGTGTTCGCCGTGCTGCCCAAGCACGTCACCGAGCGGCTGCAGAAGCGCTTCCGCTTCTACACCTGGAACGAGCACACCGGCGAGGTCCGCTGGATGACCTGCTTCGACACCACCGAGGCCGACATCGACGCCTTCGCCGCCGCGATCGCCGAGGAACTCGCCGCCGGCTGAGCGGGCCGGGCGGTACTGATTGGCCCAGCTCCCCCCGGATCGGGTATGTTGTTCCAAGCACCGGCCGCGCAGCGGACCGGCTGCGCGCCGTTAGCTCAATCGGCAGAGCAGCTGACTCTTAATCAGCGGGTTCGGGGTTCAAGTCCCTGACGGCGCACCAGCCAGGACACTTCAGCGGTACCCATCGAATGGGTGCCGCTGATTTGCTGTCCGTCCGCACCTGCCGGGTAATGGAGGGATCGCGCCGTAGACCGGCGCATCCGTCGCTCCGCGAGGAAGACACCATGACCGAGCAGCGCCCGCCCGAGCCGCGGATCCAGCCGACGGGTCTGATCGCCCGCTACGAGCAGAGCGTCGTCCAGCGCGTCGAGGACTTCGCGGACCCGCGCCAGGAGTGGCGCCGCCTGTTCTCCGAGCTGCTGGGCACGTTCTTCCTCGTCCTCGTCGCCGCGGGCGGCGGGATGATGGGCAAGGCCTTCCCCGGCGCGATCAGCAACACCGCGGCCGTGGTGGCCCCCGGCATCATGGTCATGGCCATCATCCTGTTCATGGGCAAGGTCGCCGGGGCCCATCTGAACCCGGCCGTCAGCATCGCCTTCGCGCTACGCCGCGACTTCCCGTGGCGGCGCGTGCCCGGCTATGTGGTGACACAGCTCGCCGGCGCCACGCTCGCGGCGCTGTTCCTGCGCGGCGTTGTCAAGGTCTCGGCCCGGTACGGCTCCAACTACCCCGCCCACGGCTACTCGGCCGTCAACGCCTTCTGGATGGAACTCGTGCTGACCGCGGTCCTGGTCAGCGTCATCCTGGGCACCGCCTCCGGCGCCCAGAACGTCGGCATCATCGGTGCCTTCGGCGTCGGCGGCTACATCGCCGTCGCCGGCCTCTGGGGAGCCCCCATCTCCGGCGCCTCGATGAACCCGGCCCGAACCTTCGGCCCGGACCTGGTGGCCACCACCTTCACCGACTACTGGGTCTACGTCGCGGGCCCGGTGGCCGGCGCCGTCATCGCCGTCGGCATGGCCTACGCCCTGCGCGGCCGAGGCGGCGGCACAGCCGGCTCCGCCGCCGCCCAGGGCGGCCTGTTCACCGAAGTCAACGAGCCCGGCGCGCCGTGACCTCAGATGGAACACCGTTGATTCGGGATCAGCAGCCCTCAGACACTCGCCGATGCGGCTCCTACCGCGCCCCCTCCCTGCTGCCGTAGACGCAGAGGGCGTAGAGGGCGACGATGTCCAGTGCGATGATCATCAGGGCCCAGAACGGGTACGCCGGGACGAAGAACATCTGGGCCAGGGCGTTGAGGGAGACGACCGCGACGGCGAACCAGCGGGCGGCCTGGTTCCTGGCGGCGACGCCGAAGGCGGCGACGAGCTGGATGCCGCCGAGGATGGTCACGACCCAGCCCCAGGCGCGCAGGTCGCCGATGACGTAGTCGGCGTTGCTGACGAAGACGTGCGAGTCGGCTATCGCGGCGATGCCGTTGAGCAGGTTGAAGAAGGCGATGACGCCGAGCAGGACGGCGGCGAAGACCAGGCCGCGGTGTTCCTCGGTGTCGAGCTCCGGGTGCGTGCCCCTCATAGCGTGCGTGGTCATCTCTGTCTCCTCGCGACGTGCCGGTGCGGACGGGCTTCGCCGGGATCGGCGCTCACCTGGAGCCTCTCCTGGGCGGGCCGCCCCCGGATCACCCGTGCGGGGTGACGCGGCCGCTCAGCGGGCGGACCAGACTGGCAATGTTCGACGATGTCCGGCGCGAGCGGGTGGAGCGACGGCCGTCGCAAGCGCTCGACCAGGGGAGTCGTCGTGAGTGGGAACACAGGTGGATCCGGTGGCGCCGACGCCGAGGAGGTCCTGTCCGCGGTCGGCCGCAGCTGGATCTGGGCGCTGGCCGGCTCGCTGGTGACGCTGGCCGCCGGGATCATGGTGCTGGCCTGGCCGGAGGAGACCGCGCGGGTCTTCGCGATCGTCATCGGAGTGCAGTTCATCGCGGTCGGCGTCGTGCGCCTGGTCATGGCGATCGGCTCCGAGCACTCGCGGCACGGCGCGGGCGTGCTGCCGGTGATCTTCTCGCTCCTGTCGATCCTGGCCGGCGTTCTGTGCCTGCGGCACCAGCTGCAGACCGTGACGGTCCTCGCCCTGATCGTCGGCGCGCTGTGGCTGATCGGCGGCGTGCTGATGATCTACACGTCGATCTCCGAGCGCAGCACCCCGCATCGGGGGGCGCGCGTCGCCATCGGCGGACTCACGCTCGTGGCCGGGATCCTCGTGCTGGGGTATCCGACGGAGTCGGTGATCGCGCTCGCGCGGCTGATCGGGCTCTGGCTGATCCTGCTCGGCCTGTTCGACCTCGGCGTCGTGATCGCCGTCCGTGTGGCCGGACACCGCACGTCGGAGGTGCTGCGGGAGTCGACCGCGTGAACCTCACCCGGCTGGACGGTCCGCCTCGTGACCGCATCCGGGGTACCAGAAACTGGCGACCACGGCCGCGGAACCGGTCGTGATCCGACATCCGGAGGCTGCGCAATGCATTGCAAGCCCGTAGGTCCGCGCCGTTCCCCGGCCGCCAAGCTCACCCGGAACCTGGGAGCCGCCGCGCTCGCGTGCGTGCTGCTGGGCAGCGCGGCGTGCAGCAGTACTCCCTCATCGAGTTCCACGGCGACCGGCTCGGCCACCACCAGCGCGGCCACGAGCGCGGCGTACTGCGACGACATCCAGGCGCTGCGCAACAACGTCACCCAACTCGAGTCCCTGGACCTGAGCAACGTGACCCCCAGCGAGGTGCAATCGATCATCACCGACGCGCAGAACAACCTGACCAAGGCCGCCCAGGACGCCACGGGTGCCGCGTCCGTCAAGATCACGGCGATCAAGACGGCGTACTCCGCACTCGTCGCCGCCCTGAGCAGTCTGCCGAGCGGCGTGTCGGCCACCCAGGCGTTCTCGCAGGTGAAGCCCGAGATCGCGGCACTGGCGACGGCGGTCGCCGCGGCCGGGGCCGGCTCCGGCTGCCCGTCCGCCGCCGGGTCGTCGTGATCGGCGCGCGGGCAAGGGTGCGGAAGGTGGCGTCGTGGTCGTCTCAGACAGAACTGACACGGCGCGTCGACTCGTCGACCGCCGGCAACGGCTCCTAGCGCGCTGCGCGCTGCTCGCGCTGGCGGCGATCGTCGCGATCATCGTGGCGGCAGGGGCGGTGCACAGTCTCGCGGCGCTCGTCGTCGGACTCATCGGGATAGCGCTGCTGCCGGGCGCCGTGTGGATGTTCTTGGCGCATCGGGGCTGGCGACGCTGGTTGGCCGCGCTGGTGCTGATCGCGGTGCCCATCGCCGTGGTCATCGCCTACATCGTGACCGGCCTGCTGCTGGAGGTCGTCGCCTGCGTCGTGCTGGCCGCGTTCGTATGGTGGGCCTCACACGGTGCCGGACAGCCGTCTTCCGAGGCCGCGCAGCCGGAGACGCGGCCGGCCGTTCCGCCGCGGCACGCGTACTTGATCATGAACCCGCGCTCGGGTGGCGGAAAGGTCGCGCGGTTCAAGCTCGCGGAGAAGGCCGGCGAATTCGGCGCGAATGTGGAACTCCTCCCGGCCACCGGGCAGGCGGACGTGACGGAACTGGCCGAGCACGCGGTCGACAACGGCGCCGATCTACTCGGCGTCGCAGGCGGTGACGGCACCCAGGCGCTGGTCGCGGCGGTCGCGGCACGGCGCGGCGTGCCGATGCTGGTCATCTCGGCCGGCACCCGCAACCACTTCGCCATGGACCTCGGTCTCGACCGCGAAGACCCCTCGCACTGCCTCGACGCCCTCCACGACGGCGTCGAGATGCGTATCGACCTCGGCTTCGTCAACGACCGCCCGTTCGTCAACAACGCCTCGTTCGGCGCGTACGCCGAGGTGGTCCGCAGCCCCGCCTACCGCGACGACAAGACCGGGACGGCCCTGCGCACGCTGCCCGACCTCATCTCCGGCCACAGCGGCCCGCGCCTGGAGGTGCGCAACGGCGGCAGATCCGTGCTCAGCGCCCCACAGGCGGTACTGGTCAGCAACAATCCGTACGAGGGCGGGGACATCGCCGGGCTCAGCCGCCGGGCCAGACTCGACCAGGGCGTACTCGGCGTGGTCGGTGTGAAGGTCGACTCCCAGGCGCAGGCGGCAGCGCTGCTCACCCGGCGCGGCCAGAGCCGTTCGCTGACCCGGCTCACCGCCCGCGAGGTGGTGATCGACGCCGACGCACCGAGCATCGCGGTCGGCATCGACGGCGAGTCCGTGCTGCTGCCCACGCCGGTGCGCTGCGAGATCCGCGCGCTGGCCCTGCGCGTCGTGGTGCCGCGGGACCGGCCGGGCGTGCACGTGCCCGCAGAGCGGGTGCCCTGGCGGGTGCTGGTCCGGGAGGCGCTGGGATTCAGGGGTTCCGGAACAGCGGGCGCCCCAGCGGACGACCCAGCGCGCGCATGAGCCGCGGGCCGCGCGGCAGTTCGAGCCCGACCGGCTTGTAGTGCACGAAGGTGAACCCCAGGCGCCAGGCGAGGACGCCGTCCGTCGCGATCTGATCGCCCACGACCACACCCGGCCCGGCCAGCTTGAGGAACCGCGCGACGGTCAGCGGCTTGCCGGCGTTCGCGGCGTAGCCGATGCGCCGACCGGGCCGGGTCGGGCCCGAGGACGGCCGACGCCGGGCGTTGGTGGCGAACACGATGTCGCATTGCACTGGAACCCGGCCCGTCGCAGCGTCCAGGAAGTCGCTCAGCCCCGCGTCGAGCGTCGCCTGGTCCGTATCCCAGTATGCGATCATCGGCTCGACGTCGACGATCGCGGTCTTCGGCCCGATCGCGACGAGAGCGTCGACCACCGCGTCCACGCTGTGGCACGGAACGCAGAGCACGCGCGAGTAACGGGTCACCATTCCAGCATGCGGAGGCCGGCGCACGGGCGCCGCGTGGGTTGCCATCCGGGTGATGTCCAGTGGTTGGAAGGCGCGGCCCCGGCCGCTCGCTCAGTCGATCGCCGAGATCTCGGAGGCGGACAGAGCCGTGTTGAAGACCTGAACGTCCTTGATGCCGCCGGTAAAGGCGTCCGAGGCCTTCTTGTCGTAGCGGGCGCGGCCGATGACGAGTGGACCGGAGGAGGCGACGGGCGTGGTGTCCTTGGCCGTGCCTTCCAGCGTGCCGTCGACGTACAGGTAAAGAGCGCTCGTCGATGCGTTGTAGACGCCGACGAGGTGCGTCCACTTGTCGTACCGCGGCGTGCTGATGGACTCGGCGCGGCTGCCGTTGGACAGGACCGTGTCGGTATCCATGCGCGTGAAGGACCAGCAGTTGGCCGTGCCACCGAAGTACTGGAGGTAGAAGGCGCTGTTGATGGTCGCATCCTGGCTGACGGCTGTGGAGGCCAGCGACGCGGAGGTCGGAGCGGCCGTGAGATCGACCCAGGCGGAGACGGTGAAGCTGTCGCCGGCGCCGGTGTTCAGCACAGTTGAGGAGGTCGCGATGTAGCTGCTGGTCGACCCGCTGAGCACGGCGGCGCCATCGGAGAAGGAGACGTCTGACGCGACGCCGTTGTGGCCGCCAGCGGAGTCGAGCGCGTTGCTGCCGAGAAGCCATGTGTCGAGCGGCTTCGGGCCGGGGGCCGTGATCGCGGCCGACGTCGAGGGCGCGGCGGTGGCTTCCCGCGCTGCCTGGGTCGAGGGCGTGGCGGCAGTAGGGCTCTTCGACGGACTGGGGGATCGCGTCGCGGCACTCGGACTCACCGACAGCGTGGCGAGCGCCGCCGGGCTAGCGAGTCCGGAGACGTGCGCGGGCGACGCCGGATCGCTCGCCGCCTCCGCCTTGCTGCCGGGACTCTGCGAACTGAGGTCGACGATGCCCAGCGTGCCACCGGCCAGTAGCAGCACGGCCGCGGTGGTGATGAAGACGCGAGCCGGCGAGACCGCCAGGCGGCCGCTGCCGGAGGGCGTCATCGGAGTCGTCGCCTTCGGCTTGGGCGTCTTGGACTTGCTCTCCGTCGGCTTCGCCGCAGCGTCGACGGTCGGCGACTCCGCGAGCTCGCCGCCGTCCCAGACGAACCGGGTGTGCTCGTCGCTTTCCGGGCGCTTCTCAGGAGCCATATTCATGGATACGGGCAGTCCGGAGGGAGCGTTCACTCACCCGGAGTTCGCGAGCGTGTCGGCGTGGTTGACGCCCCTCGGAACGTCCGGCTGACCGGCGCGAGTTCGCTCGTCCCGGTGGCCGCGTGCCTGTCGCCCCGACCTTCGGGTTCACCACGATCGCCTCGATCGGCTCGGTGGTGGCACTTAATGATACTTGTCAGTCAGAGGCAATCGACATCGGGTGACGTCAAGGTAACCTGTGGCCATGCGCGAGCCGTCGTCCGAATCCCCGCCCCAGGCAGCAGGCCCCGGCCGGCGCGAGCGCAAGAAGAGGCAGACCCGCGAGGCGCTGATCCGCGCCGCGCTGGAGCTGTTCGACGCCAAGGGCTACGAGCAGACGACGATCCGCGAGATCGCCGACGCCGTGGACGTCGCCACCCGCACCTTCTTCCGCTACTTCGCGAGCAAGGAGGAGCTGGTCGTCCGGCTCGGCGAGGAGTTCTCGGAGAGCCTCCTCGACGAGGTGCGCGCCCGGCCGGCCGGGGAGCCGCCCTTCGCGGCGCTGCACAACGCGTTCACCGCCGTCCTCGGCAGGTACCGCGAAGACCAGGCCGCCTCGGACGCCGCGTCGATCTACCTGAGGGGCATCAAGCTCATCGAGAAGACCCCGCCGCTGCTCGCCGCGTACCTGCGCAACATCCGCGAACAGCAGGACGTGCTCGCGCGCACGCTTGCCGAGCGGGAAGGGGTCGATCCGGCAGCGGACCTGCGCCCGCAGCTCGCCGCGTCGATCCACCTGACCCTGGTCGGCAACGCGGTCAGGCGCGCGCTGGCGGACGAGGAGGCCGCGATCGACGCGATCCTGCGCGAATTCGGCGCCGAGCGGAGCCAGCTGGAAGCCGCGCTGTCCGGACGCTGGACTACGCAGCGGTAATAACCCGCGGTACTCGCATCCGAGGGTAGAGTGACCACACCCGACCAATGCGTACAGCTGTGGGTGAAGGGAGCTCGGTGCGGTGGACGACGGCACGGGCGCGGATGTGCGGATGCCGCTGTCGGCACTCGGACCCGTCCAGCGTGCGCTGATGACCGTGCACACGGCGATCGGGCTGCAGGCCACTCTGTACGCGATCGCCGAGGGTGTGACCTCCTCGACCCCTTATCAGGACGTCGCGGTCACGGTCGCGCGGCAGGCGTACGCACCCGAGTTGGACACCATCGCCGTCGTCGGCTCGGACGAGGTCATTTCCGGGCTGCTCAACACGCGCTGCGGACGCAAGGCGCTCGAAGAACATCTGGCGGGCGGCGAGGCGTGGGGCAGCCTCCGTTTTAGATCCGGGCCTGAGCGAGCCGCCGGCATCACGACCGTCTGGCCCCACTTCGTGCCGCTCGACGTACCGGACGCCTGGCTGCCGCACTACGAGCTCAACGCCCCGCTCTACGCGCCTGACGGCGAACTGGTCGGCATGCTGTCGATGGACCAGCCGCTCGGCGGCTGCATCCCGGCGCCCTGGGTCAACGAGATCGTCGAGGTCTTCGCCGAGCAGGCGGTGATCGCGATCCTCAACGCCCGGCGGCACGAAGAGTCGTTGCAAGCCATGGAAACGCTGGAGCGGGAGAAGGCCGCGCTGCACGCCGCGTTCACCGAGCAGTGCGCACGGGAGTCGCACCTGCGCTCCGAGACCCGCCGCGATCCGCTGACGGGGCTGGCCAACCGGGTGCAGTTACGGGAGCGACTGGAGGAACTGCTCGCCGCGCATTCGCCGGTCGCGGTCGTGTTCTGCGACCTGGACCACTTCAAGCAGATCAACGACACCCACGGCCACGGTGTCGGCGACGAGGTGCTGCGGGTGACGGCACGTCGGCTGGCCGAGAACCTGGCGGATCTGGCGTGTGTGGCGAGAAACAGCGGCGACGAGTTCGTCATGATCGCCGCCGGTGTCGAGGAGACGGACGCGCCGAAACTGATGCAGCGCATCGACGACGCCTTCTCGGCCGAACCGGTGGAGACGATGGGCCTGCGGATCGAGGTGTCGGCCTCGCTCGGCCTCGTGTGCGATCCGGGCGATCCGGAGGGCGCGGCGCCACCGGCCGGCCGGGCCGAGGAACTGCTCGACCAGGCCGACCGGGAGATGTACGCGCACAAGCGGTCGCGGGCCAGCGTCGACCACCTGTTGACGCTCGCGGACATCCCGTAGCCGTCCGGGGGAGGTCTACGGGATGTCGTGTGGACGTCCGTAAGCCCGTCAGCCGATCGTCGAGGTGTCGATCACGAAGCGGTAGCGCACGTCCGAGGCCAGGACCCGCTCGAAGGCCTCGTTGATCTGCTCCGCCGGGATGACCTCGATCTCGGCGCCGATCCCGTGCTCGGCGCAGAAGTCGAGCATCTCCTGCGTCTCCGGAATGCCGCCGATCATCGAGCCGGCGAACGAGCGGCGGCGCGGGATCAGCGAGAACGCGGCGACGGGCAGCGGCTGCGGCGGGGCGCCGACGTTGACCAGGGTGCCGTCCACGTCGAGCAGGCCCAGGTAGGCGTCCACGTCGACCGAGGCGCTGACCGTGTTGATGATCAGGTCGAAGCTCTCGGCGAGCTGCTCGAAGGTGGCCGGGTCGCCGGTCGCGTAGTAGTGGTCGGCGCCGAGCCTGCGGCCGTCGCTCTCCTTCTTGAGCGACTGCGAGAGCACGGTCACCTCGGCGCCGAGCGCGTGCGCGAGCTTGACGCCCATGTGGCCGAGGCCGCCGAGGCCGACGATGGCGACGCGCTTGCCGGGGCCCGCGTTCCAGTGCCGCAGCGGCGAGTAGAGCGTGATTCCGGCGCACAGCAGCGGCGCGGCGGCGTCCAGGGAGATGCCGTCCGGGATGCGCAGGACGAAGTCCTCGGTGACGACGACCTGCGTCGAGTAGCCGCCCTGGGTGATCGTGCCGTCGCGGTCGACGCTGCCGTAGGTCTGGATGCCGCCCGAGCAGTACTGCTCCAGGCCGGCCTTGCAGTTGTCGCACTCCCGGCAGGAGTCGACGAGGCATCCGACGCCGACCCGGTCACCGACGGCGTGCTTCGTGACGGCCGAGCCGACCGCGCTGACGACGCCGGCGATCTCGTGGCCCGGCGCGAGCGGCCAGGGGCGGTCGCCCCACTCGCCGCGGACGGTGTGGAGGTCGGAGTGGCAGATGCCACAGAACTGGATGTCGATCTTGACGTCGTGCGGGCCGACTTCGCGGCGCTCGATGGTGACGGGTCCGAGCGGTCCGGTCGCCGAGGTCGCCGCGTACGCGTTGACGGTAGGCATGCTGCTCCTAGGCAGTGGGCTGAACGTGTGTGGTGCCCCCCATTCTTCCAGCGGCCCCGCGGCAGGCAGCGCGATCAGCCAGGTAAAGCTGTTACCCCCTTATCCGGGAATGTTCGGACGTACCGTGGTGGGCATGGACGCACGCACCGAGTTCCACGACTTCCTCAGCTCCCGGCGGGCCCGGCTCAACCCGGCGCAGGCCGGGCTGCCGCTGTACGGCGGGAACCGGCGCGTGCCCGGGCTGCGCCGGGAGGAGGTCGCGCTGCTGGCAGGGATGTCAGTGGACTATTACGTGCGGCTGGAGCGCGGGAACGCGAAGGGCGTCTCCGACAGCGTCCTGGAGGCGCTGGCCAGGGCCCTGCAGCTCGACGAGGCCGAGCGCGCGCACCTGTTCGACCTGGCGAACGCCGTCAACGCGGGCTCCGGCGGCCAGGTTCGGGCCGCGACCCGCGGTCGCGGCTCCCGCAACGGCGTCCGGCCCAGGGTCCGCCCGAGCGTCCAGCGCATCATCGACGCCATGGCGACCGTCCCGGTCTACGCCCGCAACCGCCGCCTCGACGTCCTCGGCTGCAACCGCCTGGGCCGCGCGCTGATGTACCCCGTCCTCGCGGACGCCACTCCCGCCCGGCCGCCGAACCTCGCCAGGTTCCTCTTCCTCGACCCCGCCGCCCGCGACTACTACCGCGACTGGACCGGGGTGGCCAACGACGTCGTGGCCGGACTCCGCAGCGAGGCCGGCGTAGACCCGCACGACAAGCCGCTGCAGGACCTCGTCGGCGAGCTCTCCACCCGCAGCGACGTCTTCCGCACCCGCTGGGCCGCCCACAACGTCCGCTTCCACCGCACCGGCGCCAAGAACTTCCACCACCCCGTGGTCGGCGACCTCGACCTCGTCTACGACGCCATGGAGCTCCCGGCCGACCCCGGCCTCACCCTCGTCGCCTACACCGCCGAGCCGGCCACCCCCTCCCACGACGCCCTCGCCCTCCTCGCCAGCTGGGCCGCGACGCAGGAATCTGAGGCCGCCGCCGAGAAAGGCTTGACATTTTAGCGGCGCCGAGCCGATCCTGTTTTAGGTTTCCACGGGAAAGGGCTTTTCCAGGGAAACACATAGGTGTGAGAGTATGGCAACATTCGTTCTACAAATAGGGCCGCAGTGCCCTTAGATCACAGTTCAGCCACAATTATGGCTACACCACCGTCGGCAAGGCGGCCCGGGGCATCGGCGCCGCAAGGGCCTTACTCTGCCCGGTTGGGGGGACCGCGGGAGAAGTTGATCAATGGCCTCGTTCACCCCAACGGTCGAACCGTCTCGTGCCGTTACACGAACAGGCTAAAGGCGCCGCGCAGCAGGGGCTTTCTCGGTGTAGTGTGGCCGCAACTGCCGTGAAGATCATTGACGCCAATCTTCGATCTTCTTGACGCGATGCGGGGCTCTTTCCCCGACGTCAACAGCCGGCGAGAGACGAGAGGAGTAGGACCATCATGAACACCCCTGAGAAGTCCCTCATGACTTCGAACATCACCGACGTTCGCCAGGCGCCGCTTGGTCGGCTGTCGGCTCCCGAGACTCTGGACCGGCTGCGCCCGGGCGGCGGCAAGGTCGTCGTCGCCGCGTTCAACTCCTCCCTGTAAGACGCCGAGCCTCCGGCGCGGGGGCCGAGGGCGCAGTTGCACGGATCCCGACAAAGGCCGCGAGTCGCTATTTGTCGAATGAAGCACCCAGGGATCCCCGCACTGCCCGTAGGATTGCGGCGAGCGAGGAGTCCCGCGCAGGCGAGGGTTCCTCACGATCGGCAGCCCGGAACGGATCCGTCCGGGCTGCCGGTCGAAGATGAATAGGCCGCGCCCGAGGGCCGAACCACCCGCGGGTCTCCTTCCGAGGGTTGGGTGCCGTGAGCTCGCAGTTCACGCCTTTCCGGCAGTTCGTCGTCAAGGTGCACTCCCGGTGCGATCTGGCTTGCGACCACTGCTATATGTACGAGGCCGTAGATCAGGGCTGGCGCCGGCAACCCATGGTGATGAGCTCGGACACGGCGGCCGCGCTCGGCCGGCGGATCGCCGAGCACGCGGCCGAGGGCCGGCTCGACCTGGTCCGCGTCGTACTGCACGGCGGCGAACCGCTGCTCGCCGGGGTCGACCGGCTGCGGGAGATCATCGAGGCGGTGCGCGAGCCGTTGCTCGCCCTCCCCGGGCCGCCGCGGCTGGATCTGCGCATCCACACCAACGGCGTGCGGCTCGACGAGCGCTTCCTCGAGCTCTTCGCCGAGTTCCATCTCAAGGTCGGCATCTCGCTGGACGGGGACAGGACCGCGAACGACCGTCATCGCCGCTATGCGAACGGGAATTCGAGCCACGCGCAGGTGCTCGCCGCGCTGGAACTCCTCCGCGGCCCGCGCTACCGCCACCTCTACGCCGGCATCCTGTGCACGGTCGACATCGCGAACGACCCGGTGGCCGTCTACCGGGCCATGGCGGCGGAGCAGCCGCCCAGGATCGACCTGCTGCTTCCGCACGCCACGTGGGACGGCCCGCCTCCCCGGCCGGACGGGATCTCCCGGCCCTCGACATCCGCGGATCCCGCGTACGCCGCGTGGCTGCTGGCGATCTACGAGGCCTGGAACGCGGACGGCCGCCCTTTCGGCATCCGGCTGTTCGACTCGATCCATTCCACGCTGCGCGGCGGCCCGCCGCTGACCGAGGCGCTGGGCGTGGCGCCGAGCGACGTGCTGGTCATCGAGACGGACGGCGCGCTCGAACAGGCGGACTCGCTCAAGGTCGCCTTCGACGGCGCCGTCGACACCGGGCTTAGCGTGCAGGATCATCCGCTTTCGGCCGCGACCGCCAACGCTCAGGTCATGGCGCGCCAGAACGGACCTGACGGCCTGTCCGGGCAATGCCGCTCGTGTCCGGTGCTCACCAGTTGCGGCGGCGGCCTCTTCGCGCACCGCTACCGCGGCGCGGACGCCGATCCGGAAGACTCCGCGGCGGCGTTCCGCAACCCGAGCGTCTACTGCGCCGACCTCCTGGAACTGATCCAGTCCATTCAGAAAGCGGAGAGCGCGAACATGGCTCCCTCGGCCGGCACCACCGTCACCACGGCGCATTTCGACGAACTGGCCTCGGGGTTCGGCGGTGCGGCCGCGATCGGGGAGCTCGCCGATACGCAGGCGAGCATCAACCGGACGCTGCTGGCCGCGGCCGGCCAGGCGCTGGCCGAGCAGACGACCGAGGGCTCGTGGGCGTGGCAGCTCTTGCAGGTTCTCGACGAGAAGCACCCGGCGGCGGTGGCGAAGGCCGTCTCCCATCCGTTCTTTCGCGCCGCCGCGTTCCGCGCGATCGACGACCCGGTGTCGGCGCACCCCGGCACGCTCATCGGCTATGCGCTGGCCGCCGCGTCGCACGCCGGTCTGGCCGCGGAGCTGCCCGTGCCGCTGGGCACGGCAAGCGTGTACCTGCCGGGTATCGGACGCATCGCGACAGCGGACGGCAAGGCGGCGCTGGAGAACGGCGGCCGACCGCGTGAGTTCATCGCACGGTCCCGGTACGTGGGCGGCGACGACGGCCTGCGCGTGCTCTTGGAGGACCTCGACGAGCAGCGCGACGCATTCCAGCTGCCGCCGACGAATCGCCTGACGGACGACGAGTTCGCGCAGTGGGCCGCCGCATACGGAGCGGCATGGCGGCTCGTCAAAAGTCAATACGGCGAGTACGTCCCCGGGCTCGAGGCCGGACTGCGCGTTATCACGCCTCTGATGCAGTCGCCTGACGGGCATGCGGCGAGCGGCACCGCGCGGCAGGCGTTCGGTGCGCTGGGGTTGGCGCTGCCCGCGGATCCCGACGTCTTGGCCCTCCTGCTGATCCATGAATTCCAGCACGTCAAACTGGGCGCCCTCATGGATATGTTCGATCTCTACGACAGCTCGGACACGCGCCTGTATTACGCGCCCTGGCGCGAGGACCCGCGCCCTCTGGAAGGCCTGCTGCAGGGCGTCTACGCGCATGTCGCGGTCGTCGACTTCTGGCGGCGCGCCTTCCAGCGCGGCGACGCCAAGGCCGCCGTCCACTTCGCCAGGTGGCGGGCGCAGACCTGGCAGGCGATCGAGCAGCAGTTGGAGACCTCGGGCTCACTGACCGAGCACGGCGTACACCTCGTCTCCGGGCTCAAGGCGACCATGTCGTCGTGGATGGAGATTCCCGTCACTGCAGACGTTCTCGACGAGGCGTCCCGGAAGAGCGACGAGCACCGCGGCGCATTCAGCTCGGGTGAATCGAGCGCCGGTAGATGATCAGTGGACGTCGCCTGAGAGCAGCCCTCGCCGATGCGGGGCTGCGCCCGGGCATGACCGTGCTCGTGCACTGCTCGATGCGCGAGATCGGCTGGATCAGGGGCGGGGCGAAGACGCTGCGCGGCGCGATCCTCGACGTCCTCGGCGCGGACGGGACGCTGGCCGTGCCGACGCAGACGTCGTCCAAGTCGGTCACCTCGAAGGTCTTCCAGCGGGCCGTCGCGGGGCTCGAGCCGGAGGATCGGGAGCTGTACGCGAAGCTTCTGCCGGGCTACGACGCGCGCACGACTCCGTCCGAGGGCATGGGCGCGCTCGCCGAGGCGGTGCGAACCCATCCGCGGGCGCACCGGAGCGCGCACCCGAGCACGTCGTTCGCGGCCGTCGGCAGGCATGCGGCGACGGTATGCGCCGTGCACCCGATCGACTGCCTGCTCGGCGAGGAGTCGCCGCTCGGCGCGCTGCGCGGACTCGATGCCGGCGTTCTGCTTCTCGGTGTCGGTTACGACAAATGCACGGCATTCCATCTGGGCGAGGACGGCGCCTTCCACGATGAGCGGCCGTACCGCTGCAAGATCGGCGATGACTGGCACGATTTCCAGGGTTTCCCGCACGAGGACGGGGATTTCGCGGAACTCGGCCGCAGGTTCGAGGCGGCGCGCGCGGCGAGGATACGCGTGGGCCTGGTCGGCGGCGCGGAGACCCGGCTGTTCCCGCTGGCCCTGGCCGCGGACTTCGCCGCGAAGGAACTGCCCGAGTTGCGATTCGCACGCTGATTCGCTCCGCTCGTGCGCTCTCATGCGCCCCCTGTTTCGTAGTCCTCTTGCCACCTATAGTGGAAGGACTGCCTTGAATGCGATCTTGGGCACGGGGCGCATCGAGAGGATGATCAATGGGGCCGAAGCCTCCGGAATCGGCGCCGTCGTTACCGGCGGAGATCGACGCCTTCGGGCCGGCCTTCTTTCTCAGCTATTCCCGAGTGGCCCCGCTGCGCGGAGACCGGACCGACCCGGACTACTGGGTCAAGCGCTTCTACCACGAGTTGGCCGGCGAGATGCGCTCGCTCGACGCCAACCTGCGTCACGGCTTCATCGCCGACCACGTGCCGCCGGGATCGAGCCCTGAGACGGTTACCGCCCGCAACCTCGCGAGCTGCCGAATATTCGTTCCGCTGTACGGGGACGACTACTTCGACGACGAGCAGTGCGGCCGGGAATGGACCGTGTTCGAGCAGAGACGGCAACTGCGCCGCGCCCGCACCGGGGACGACGGCGAGTCCGTCGTGCCCGTGCTCTGGACCCGGCCGGGCCGCGAAGACTGGCCCGAATGCGCGCGGCGGGTGCGGCCGAATCCGCTGCTCTCCAACGATCTCTACCTGCGTCTCGGGCTTTTCGAGCTGATCCGACTGCATGAACGCGCGTACCACGAGGTGGTGCGGCTGCTGGCCAAGGAGATCGTGCGCCGGGCGCACACGGAGGCGCCGCCGGTGGCCGCAGAAGACGCGCTTTCCTGGGCGACGCCGGCGTTTCCCGCCCCCGGTCGATCCACCCGGCAGCTGTTCATCACCGTCGTCGCCGGTGTTCGCCGCAGCATGCCGACCGAGCGCAACCCCGACTTCTACGGCGACCGCCCCGAGGAGTGGCGACCGTACCAGCCCGAGTCGCAGGAGCCGATCGCCATGCGGGCGGCGCGGATCGCCCGTACGCTCGGCTACCAACCCGAGATCAGGGTCCTCACAGCCACGTCCCCGGAGGTCAAGCCCGAGGTCAGGGTGAACAGCCAGATCCGCCAGGACTCCCCCTTCCTGCAGCCGTCCGGCGCGAGCATCCTGCTCGCCGACCCGTGGCTGTTCCGCGGGTTCAAGGAGCGCCGCAACCTGGAGACCGTCGACCTGCGCAAGAAGGAGTGGGTCCGGCTGATGGTGCCGTGGTCGTTCACCGACCACGAGACGCGGGAGCAGCGCACCGCCCTGGAAGCGCACGTGCACAACGCCGTCCCGTGGATGATGCAGGGCTGGCGGCGCACCTGCCAGCAGCACGTGGTGGACCTCGCCACGCCGGAGCAGTTCGACGAGGCGCTGCCCGCGGTGATCGACCGGGCCAGGAACCACTACCTCAACAACAGCAGGCCGCTGCGCGACTCGACGTTCGGCGGCTATTCGGGCAGACCTCGGCTGGCCCCGCCGCCCGAGGACGAGCCGCCGCGGCACGGGTCGGGGTGAGCGGGACCCATGCGCACGCGGCCGGCACGAACCGACGACAACGAGGGACAGTGATCATGAGCGCAGAGCGGCCCGGGCAGGTCGTCACGTTCTATTCGTACAAGGGCGGCACCGGGCGGACCATGGCGATGGCGAACCTGGCCTGGATCCTGGCGGCGAACGGCAAGCGGGTGCTGATCGTCGACTGGGACCTGGAATCGCCGGGGCTGCACCGCTACTTCGCGCCCTCGCTGCTTGACCCGCAGGCCCTCGCGGCGACGCAGGGCGTGGTCAACATGGTCCGCGAGTTCGAGGACCTGGCCGCGGAGACCCCCGACGAGGACCGTTCGCCGAACTGGTACCGCTCGCTGGCCCGGGTGAGCGACTACGCGATCGCGATCCGCTGGCCGTTCCCCGGCGACGGAGCGCTGCACTACATGTCCTCGGGCCTGCAGAACCGCAGCTACTCCAGCACCGTCGCGACGCTGGACTGGGAACGCTTCTACGAGCGCCTCGGCGGCGGCGAGCTGTTCAACGCCTTCCGAGAGGACATGAAGCAGAACTACGACTACGCGTTCATCGACAGCCGCACGGGGCTGAGCGACGTGGCCGACATCTGCACACTGCACCTGCCCGACGTCGTCGTGGACTGCTTCACCCTGAACAACCAGGGTCTCGAAGGCGCCCTGCTGGTCGCGAACGCGGTCTCCAAGTTCAACAGCCACCCGATCCGGCTGCTGGCCGTACCGATGCGCGTCGACGAGGCGGAGAAGAACAAGGCCGAGGCCGGACGTGCCGCGGCCAGGGCCCGCTTCGGCGATCTGAAGCTCGACGAGCTCGCCAGCTCGCGCTATTGGGGCCAGGTCGAGATCCCGTACGTGCCCTTCTACAACTACGAAGAGACCCTTGCGACGTTCGCGGACGATCCGAACGACCAGCACACGCTGCTGCGCGCTTACATCCGGCTCGCCGAGGTGCTGACGAAGGGCGAGGTGACCGGTCTCCCGGAGATGGAGGAGACCGACCGCAAGGCCATCCTGTCCGAGGTCTCGCGGCTGCAGCCCACACGCCAGGAGCAGCTGATCGTCGCGTACGCGGCGGAGGACCGGCTGTGGGCCGAGTGGCTGGAAGCGCTGTATACGCAGGCGAACTTCGACGCGCGGATCTACCCGCTGTTCGGCGACCAGTCGACGCGCCCGCAGATCGAGCCGAGCACGAAGATCATCGCCCTGATGTCCGCGGAGACCACGCGTGACGCCGAGGCGATGACCCAGCTGCGCGCCTGGTCGTCGACCGGCCAACTGGCCGTCGCCTCGCTGACCGAACTGCGCTCCGACTCCCGGCTCGCGGCGCCGACCGCCGAGCTTCAGGGCGTGACCGACCCGGTCACCGCCACCGGGATACTGCTCCGGCTCGCCGACGTACCGGACGCCGAGATCGCGACCACCAGGCCTCCGGAGGGCCAGCGCTTCCCGACCGGCCAGCCGGTGATCTGGAACGTGAGCGCGCGCAACGCCGTGTTCACCGGTCGTGACGAGGCGATGGAGAAGCTGCGCCGACAGGTGACCGGCGGGTCGACGACGGTGATTCTGCCGGTCGCACTGCACGGCCTCGGCGGTGTCGGCAAGACGCAGCTCGCGCGCGAGTACGCGCACCGGTTCTCCGCGGATTACGACCTGGTCTGGTGGATCAACGCCGAGTCGACCGAGTTCATCGACGAGGCGCTGGCCGAACTCGCCCGCCGGCTGCGGCTGCCCGGCACCGGCGAGTCCAGCACCGAGGACTCGGCGGCCGTCCGTGAAGCGCTGCGCCGCGGCGAAGCCGGGCACTGGCTGCTGATCTACGACAACGCGACCGACCCCGGGCTGCTGCGTCCGTTCCTGCCGAGCGGTACGTCAGGGCACGTGCTCATCACCTCGCGAAACCAGGCGTGGGCGCAGCAGGCCGTGCCCCTCGAAGTCGACGTCTTCACCCGGCAGGAGAGCGTCGAGCACCTGACCAGGACCGTTCCCGGGCTCGAGGAGCCGGAGGCGGAGCAGATCGCCGATCTCGTCGGCCATCTGCCGCTGGCGGTCGAGAGCGCGGGCGCCTGGCTCGCGTCCACGGGCCACCCGGTATCCCAGTACATCGAGCGGCTGCGCAGCCAGATCACCGAAGTGCTCGCGACGCCGCCGGCCGACTACCCGGTCTCCGTGGCGGCGACGTGGAACATCGCGATGGAGGATCTGGAGCGGCGGCGCCCGGCTGCGGCGTGGCTGCTGGAACTGTGCGCGTTCATGAACCCGGACGGCATCTCGACCACGCGACTGATCTACTCCAACGCCATGCTCGACACGTTGCGCGAGTACGACGCGTCGCTGGTCGACATCGGCATGATCGGCACGGTCGTCGCCGAGCCGGTCCGTCTCTCGCTGCTGCAGCTGGACCAGGTGGCGCGCGAATTGCGCATCCACCGACTGGTCCAGTCCGTCATCAGGGCTCGAATGACCCCGGCACGCCACGAGGAAGCGGTCCACGCCGTGCACCGCGTGCTGGCAGCCGCGCGGCCGCAGTCCGGTGACACGGACGACCCGCAGAACTGGCCTTCGTACGCACTGCTGTGGCCGCACATGACCCCGTCCAACGCGATCGACTGTGACGAGAGCCCGGTCCGCCAACTGCTCATCGACCGCGTGCGCTACCAGTGGAAGCGCGGCGAGTATGTCAACGGCCTCGACAGCGGCAACAGGCTGAACGACCGCTGGGCGGAGCGCATCACGTCGCTCGGCGGACGCGAGACCCCGGCCGGCGCGGCGCTCTACCAGCAGCAACTCGTGCTCCGGAACCTGCTCGCCAGCATCATGCGTTCGCAGGGTAAGTACAACGAAGCGTACGAACTCAACCAGAGCGTGCTCGCCGAGCAGGAGCGGCTCTTCGGCAAGGACCATCCGCACACGCTCGCCACGCTCCTGGGCATCGGCGGCGACCTGCGCGGCCTCGGCCGCTTCGCGGAGGCACTGGCGAGCGACAGCGAGAGCCACGCGCTCAACCGCCGGGTCTACACCGAGGGCGATCCCCGGCTGCTGAGCTCCGCCAACAACCTGGCGGTGAGCTACCGGCTGCTCGGCGACTGCTACAAGGCCGCGGAACTGGACCAGAGCACGTACGTCCAGCGGCGCTCCGTGCTCGGCGCGACCCACCCGTACACGCTGTATTCCAGCCAGAACCTGGCCCGCGACCTGCGGGATGCCGGACAGTACAAGCAGTCCACCGACCTGCTGCGCGGGGCGCTGGCCAGCTACCGCGACGCGGTCGGCGAGAACAACCCGGAGACGCTGCGCGCCGCGAAGAGCCTGGCCGTGTCGCTGCGCAAGGGCGGCGAGCTCAGCGAATCGCTGGCGCTGGCCCGGGACACCTTCGAGCGCTACCGCACGGAGTTCGTGGCCTCCAACCCGGACCGCCAGTCCTGCGCGCTGGTCTACGCGGCCGCCCTATCGGCGCTGAACGACCATGCCCAGGCGCTGCAACTCGGCACCGAGGTACTCGCGGCGTACGAGCAGCAGCTCGGCGAGCAGCACCCGTACACGCTTTGCTGCGTCAACAACATCTCGACGTACCTGCGGAAGCTGGAGCGGCGCGACGAGGCCCTGCGCACCGCCCAGCGTGCGCACTCCGGATTCAGCACGCTGCTCGGCGGTGAGCACCCGTACACGCTGAGCGCGGCGGCGAACGTCGCGAACAGCCTGGCCGACGAGGGCGATCACGCGAGGGCGCAGGAGCTGGAGCTCAACGCGTCACGGAAGCTCGCGGACGTGCTGCGGCCGAACCACCCGGACGTGCTCGCGATCGAGTCGAACCGCTCGATCAGCCTGAGTTCGCTGGGTTCGACGGCGGATGCGCGGCAGCTGCGCAGCCGCATCATCGCGGAGATGGAGGTGGCCCTCGGCCCGATGCACCACAACACGCGGTCCGCCCGGGACGCCGAGCGGCTGGACTGGGACCTGGAGCCCCAGCCCATCTGATCGCGGACTCGCTCGGCGGACGCGGCGGATCCGGTTGGATCAGGCCGCGTCCGCGATCGGGTCGCGCCTGCCGAAGGCGATCCAGGGCAGCAGCGAGGGCAGCACGTCGATCGCGCTGAAGTGCGCGGCGTGCTCGGCGATCATCTCGATGGAGCCGGGGATCGTGCGGGCCAGCCAGCGCGTGTGCTGGACCGGCGAGAAGACGTCCTGCGCACCGTGCCACAGCAGCGTGGGCACCAGGATGTCGGCCGGATCGAAGCCCCATTCCTGGGTGAACGAGCGCGCGTCGTCGACCCAGCCGGCGCCGGATCTGGCGAGCGCCTCGGCGAAGTTGCGGCGGATCCCGATGCGGATCGAGTTGTCCGCGATGACCTGCCAGTCCGGCAGCGGCAGCTCCGGGCCGAGGTTGCGCAGCAGCGCTTTCGGATCGTTCCTGATCTGCTCGGCGGAGGCTTCGATCTTCTGCGCCAGCGCACCGACCCCGGACTCCGCGACCGAGTACTCGCGACGGTTGGACTCGGTCATGCCCTCGTACCAGTCGAGCCCCTTGGCGTGCCGCGGCGCGAGGCCGACGAGGACCGCGCAACGGCTGACCCGGTCCGGCATCTGCGCCGCGCAGGCGAGTGCATGCGGCCCGCCGCCGGATCGTCCGACGACCGAGAAGTGGTTGATCCCCAGGGCATCCGCGATCGTCCGCACGTCGGCGGCCGCGTGCGCCACGCTGCGCAGCGGCAGCCGGTCGGACTCCCCGTACCCAGGGCGGTCGTAGGCGATCAGCTGAACGCCGAACTGGTGCAGCAGCGCGCTGCGCGGGAACGGCCCGATCCTGCTGCCGGGCGTCCCGTGCATGAAGAACACCGGCGCACCGGAACGGTCGCCGAGAACCCGCACCGTCAGCCGGCGGCCGTCCGGTGCCCAAACCGTGCGATCTGATTTATCGAACTCATCCATGCTTGACGGCCTCTCCATCGTGACCTGCCCACCCCCACCGCCCTGCGGGTTTCTTCGAGTAATGATGCGTACCCCGGCGCGACTTGATCACTCCTGCACATGCACGGCGGGCGAGGTACCGTGGCCGCATGGGCAGTAGCGGGACGGGGCCGGGGACGATCACCCCGGACGGGTGCGCCGTGGACTTCTACCGGCGGCTTCCGGCGGCGGGCGAGCCGGAGATCGTGCACGCCGCGGTGCCCGCCGGGTCGAGCGTGCTGGAGTTGGGGTGCGGGACCGGCCGGATCGCCACGCCGCTGGCGCGGCTCGGGCATCGCGTCGTGGGAGTGGACGAGTCGGCCGAGATGCTGGCGTGCTGCAGGCGGATCGAGACCGTGCGGTCCTCGATTCAGGACCTTGATCTCGATGAGCGCTTCGACGTGGTCTTACTGCCTTCGCACCTGGTCAACGCGGGTGACGAGGTGCGCCCGGTGTTCCTGGACGCGTGCCGCCGGCATCTCGCCCCTGGCGGCGTCGTGGTCCTGCAGCGCTTTCCGCCCGGGTGGATCGGGACGGTCACCGACTTCGAGCACGAGGACGGCGTCGGCGGCGTGCACACGACGTTCACCGTTCTCGGGCGGCCTGCGCCGGATCAGGTGCACGCGCGCATCCGCTACGAGGTCGGCGACGATGCCTGGGAGCAGGAGTTCACCACGTTCGAGGTCGACGACGAGGCCTTGCCGGGAATGCTGGAAGCCGCCGGCCTGCGCCTGGATCGGATCCTGACGCAGGACGGCGGCTGGTTCACCGCGACCGCTTAGCGGTTAGCGGTCAGCGGTCAGCGGTTACGGTTAGCGGTTAGCGGTTGGAACGAAGGTGGTCAGTAGGCGCCGAGCCCCTGGCCGAAGGCGCCGGCCGACTGGACCACGGACGAGCACGTGGCGGAGGCGTAGGTCTGGGCGCCGCCGGAGCACTCGCTGTCGCGGGTGGCGGACCACATCGAGAGCCAGGCCAGGCCCTTGGTCTTGGCCCACGCGGCGAGCGTGCTCGCGTCGGCGACGGTGAAGGTCTCACTGCTGGTGTCGTTCACGCCGATCATCGGGGTGACGGCGACCTTGGCGTAGGCCTGGGCGCTGCTCAGGCTGGTCCACACGGACTGGACCTGGCTCGCGGTGGCGGTCGCGGCCTCTTCGGCGAGGGTGGCCATGTCGCCGCTGAAGGAGCTGCCGTAGTCCATCGCCATCACGTTGACGGCGGCGATGTTCGCGCCGTCGGCCTTGGCGTTGCTCAGGACGGCGACGCCCTGGCTGGTCAAGCCGGAGGGCAGCACCGGGAGGGTGTAGGACACCTGGAGGTTGGAGTCCTCCTTCTCCAGGATCGCGATGGCCTCGTTGCGCAGGTTGATCGAGGTCGTGTCGGCGATCGCGGCGCCCTCGACGTCGAAGTCGATCTCGGTCAGCGAGTACTGCTTGATGACCGACTGGTACGCGGCCGCGAGGGCGTCGGCGGTGGCGCAGCTCTCGGCGAGCTCGGTGCCGGCCTCACCGCCGAAGGAGACGCGCACGTCGCCGCCCGCGGAGCGCAGGCTCGCGATGTCGCTGGTGATCGACGAGTCGGTGATCGAGGTGACGCCGCCCCACTCCGGCGTACAGGTGCTGCCGGCGGTGATGAAGGCGAGGTTGAAGTACTTCGTGCCCTCGGTCGAGGCCTCGGAACTCAGGTTGTAGAGCGGGTAGAGCGAGAGGTCCGCATACGGCGAGAACCTGCCGTAAGCGCCCGAGGAGGTGGAGGTGCCGGTGCTCGTCGCCGTGGCGGTGGCCGTCGCGGTGGCAGTCGTCGCGGACGCGCTCGGGCTGCTCGAGGCGGTGGCTGTCTTCGACGCCGAGGCCGACGCTGAGGCGGAGACCGTCGGCGAGGCGGATGCGGACGCCGAGGTCGTGGTCGTGCCGCCGCACGCGCTTCCGTTGATCGTGCAGTTCACCGGGTCGCCGGTGCCGCTCGCGGTGAAGCCGAACGTGGTGCTCGCGCCCGCAGCCAGCGCGCCGTTCCAGCTGTCGTTGACGACGGTGTACGTCTGCCCGCTGGCCGTCTCGGTGCCGTTCCACAGGGTGGTGATCGTGGTGCCGGACGGCAGTGAGAACGCCACCTTCCAACTGCTGATCGCGCTGCCGGTGGTGTTGGTGATCGTGTATGTGCCCGTGTAGCCGCCTTCCCAGGCGTTGGCGCTGAAGGACGCGGCGGGCACGGAGGCGTTGGCGCCGCCGGCCAGCGCGACGCCGGCGCCGGCCACCGCGAGCGTGGCTCCGGTGCCGAGGGCGATCAGCTTGCTGCGGCGCGAGACGCGTGGAGCACGGGGAGTGTGCGCGGCGCGGGAGACGCGGGGAGTACGTTCGCTGCCGTTTCCGGGCGTGGCAGAGCTGTGGGAGCCCATGAAGGTCCTCCGGTCAGGGGTCATGCTGCGGCCGAACGGCCGAGGTCTGTGGTCCAGACCGGTGGGCTCGGTCTGGACCGGTGCACCACCGTACTCACCTGCGGCGGCGATCACAGCCCTCTTTCATTAACCCCGCCCTAAGGCTCCCTCAGGGTCACCGGGAGCGGCGCCCCGGCCCTGCGCCGGCGGCCTCTGGCGCGCGAGGATTAGCCGCCGACGGCATACGTGTTCACTTGAGGGGAGGTGCCGTTCCAGGTGGCGATGACTTCGTACACGGTTCCGGATCCGGACGGGGAGAACTCGACTTCCAGCATGTCCGTATTGGTCCAGGAGCGGGCCGAGAAACCGCTGTTCGGGATGGCCGCGTCGAGGACGGCATGGTCGCGGTACAGGGTCAGGACGGCCGTTCCGCCCGCGGTCGTGTACCGCTTCTCGGCGCCGGCCGCGGAGGGGGCGGCGGACGCGGTCGGGCTCGCGGCCGCCGACGTCCTCCCGGCCGCCGCCGAGGCGGACGCGGAGGCCTTGCCCGCCGCGTGCGTCGCGGCGGCGGTGGAGCGCGCGGCGGGCGCGGAGGACGAGGGCGCGCTCTCGCCGGCCGCCCCGGCGGCCGCCGATCCGCCGATCTGCACCGGCCACGCGGCCACGGTGGCGACGTGCGGGCCCTCGACGGTCGCGGGCAGCACCGAGTCGAGCCCGGCCCACACCACGGCCATCGCCGTGGCCGTCGCCGCGCCCCAGGCGAGCACGGCGAATCCCGCGCGCTTCCTCGACACTGCCGCCGCCCTTCTTCACGCACCGGCGCCGGTCACCCGGCTCTCGGTGCATTGGCTGCACCCGGTCAATCCGTTAGGTTGCCACACTATGACCCGCGTACTGCTCGTCGAGGACGATCCCGATATCCGCAGCACCGTGATACGGCAATTGTCCGAGTTCGGGCACAGCGTGCGCAGCGCCGGGACCGCCTTGGCCGCGCTGCGCGAGGCGACCAGGGATCCGGGCGACGTGATCGTGCTCGACCTCGGGCTGCCGGACCTCGACGGGTCCGAGGCGCTCAAGATGCTACGCGCCGTCACCCGTGTGCCGGTCATCATCGCGACCGCGCGCGACGATGAGACCGAAATCATCCGGCTGCTGCACGCCGGCGCCGACGACTATCTGGTCAAGCCGTACTCGGCGGCGCACCTCGCGGCCCGGATCGCGGCCGTGCTACGGCGCTCGGGCACGGGCACCGGCACTCAGCCGGCCACGCTCAAGGTCGGCGGGCTGGAGATCGATCCGCGCCGCCGCCAGGCGCAGCTCGACGGCAAGCGGCTGGACCTCAGCCGCCGCGAGTTCGACCTGCTGGCCTATCTGGCCGCGCGTCCCGGCGAGGTCGTCACCCGCCGCGAACTGCTCTCCGAGGTCTGGCAGCTGCCCTACGGCGACGACCAGACGATCGACGTGCACCTGTCCTGGCTGCGCCGAAAGCTGGGCGAGCGCGCCTCCCAGCCGCGCTACCTGCACACCGTGCGCGGGGTCGGCGTGCGCCTGGTCGATCCGTCCGGGAACGAGCCACCGCGGTGAGCCGAGACACGGAGGGCACGCGCCGGCCGCCGGGCATGCGCTGGGCGCTGGCGCGGGTCGCGTTCGCCGTGACCAGCATGGTCGCCCTGGCGTTCCTGGTGCCGCTCGGCGTCGCGATGGAGCACCTGGCCGCGCAGAACGCCCGCAACCAGGCCGAGTCGAAGATCACCGCACTCGAGCCGCTGCTCGCGGTGACCACGGACAAGTCAGACCTGCGCGACGCCCTGGCCACGCTCAGCGGCGGCGACGACGTCGGCATCCGGCTGTCCGACCAGACCCTGCTCGGCACGAACCACGCGACCCCGGCGCAGCTCGCGGCGGTGGCGCAGAGCGGGCGCGCGACGACGCTCGCCGTACCCGGCGGGCAGGAGCTGATCCAGCCGGAGCTCGTCGGCTCGGGTACGAACCTCATCGAGGTCTATCTCCCCGACTCGGCCAGCACGCACGACCTCGCCGAGGCCTGGCTCACGCTCAGCGGCGTCGCCGTCGTCCTCGTGCTCGGCTCGACCCTCGTCGCGGACCGGCTGGCCACCCGCGTCGTCGGCTCGGCCAGGCATCTGGCCGACGCCTCGCAGCAGCTCGGCGAGGGCGACACCTCGGTCCGCGTCGAGCCGCACGGCCCGCGCGAGCTGGCCGAGGCGGGCGACGCCTTCAACGCCATGGCCGACCGGGTCGAGCAGCTGATCACGGCCGAGCGCGAGATGGTCGCCGACCTCTCGCACCGGCTGCGCACTCCGCTCACGGCGCTGCGGCTGAACGCGGCCGGGCTCGGCGAGAGCCAGGCGGCGCGCCAGACCCAGGAGTCTGTGATGCGCCTCGAACTCGAGGTGGACAAGATCATCAGGACCGCGCGGGCCGGCACGCAGAGCCGGGCCACCACGCCGATCACCTCGGCGGTCTGCGAGGTCTCGGCCGTGGCCAGGGAGCGGATCGCCTTCTGGTCGGCGCTGGCCGAGGACCAGGAGCGGCCCTGGCGCTTCTTCGGCCCCGTGCTCAGTGCCGGTAACGCATCGCTGAGCCCGGCGAAACCGGACTACCGCCCGGCGTTCGTCGCGATCTCGGCTCAGGAGCTCGGCGCAGCGCTGGACACGCTGCTCGGCAACATCTTCCGGCACACGCAGGAGGGCACCGGCTTCCAGGTGACCGTGCACCACGGCGACGGCGTCGTGGCCGTGCTGATCGACGACGCGGGCCCGGGCCTGAGCGAGCCGCAGAACGCGGTCAAGCGCGGCGCGGGCACCGGCGGCACGGGTTCCACCGGCCTCGGCCTGGACATCGTGCGCAAACTCGCCGAGCGGGTCGGCGGGTCGCTGAACACCGATCGCTCGCCGCTCGGCGGGCTCCAGGTGCACGTGACACTGCCGACGCTGGAACCGAGGTCGGCTAGCAGCCAGCAGCGGACGTCGTCTCCGTGGGCATCTCGCGTGCCACGAGCGCGACGTGCCGACCGAGGTGCCGCGTCACGATGATCGTGGCGGTGTTCGCCTTCGGCCCCGCGGGACGCAACTGCTTCCGCAGGGCCGCGGGGTCGATGTCGGCGCCGCGCTTCTTGATGTTGAGAGTGCCGTATCCGCGTTCGGCGACGAGCGCGCGCAGCTTCTTCACGGTGAACGGGAGCACGTCGGTGACCTCGTACGCGGCGGCGTAAGGCGTCGGCGTGTACCGGTCGGCCGTCAGGTAGGCGATCGTCGGGTCGAGAGTGCGCGCGTGGAGGGCTGCCGCGAGTTCGCCGATCAGCCGGGCCCGGATCACAGCTCCGTCTGGCTCGTACAGGTACTGGCCGATTTCTCCCGATCCCGGATCCGGCTCGCCCGCGGAGACGAGCGTGTGCGGCCCCGGCACCAGCGTGGCCCGCCGCTCGGCCGTGCGCAGCGTGCCGAAGTAGATCCCGGCCTCCTTCACGTCGCCGCCGTCCGAGACCCACTCCGCCTCCGCGCCACCGGGGATCGCCTCATGCGGGATTCCGGGCGCGACCTTGAAGCCGGCGGCCGGCAGCCGGTCGGCCAGTCCGACCGCGAAAGACCACGGCGGCGAGTAAGCGCCGGGGTCGAAGACGCGGCCGCGCTCACCGCGTCGCGCCGGGTCCAGGAAGACCGCGTCGCAGCCGTCCAGGGAAACCGCCGCCACATCCGCGCACTCGACCCGGATCAGCCCGTCGAGCCCGAGCACGGCCGCGTTCGCGCGCAGCACGGCGCACGTGACCGGATCGCGGTCGACGGCCAGCACCTCGATGCCCGCCTCAGCGAACTCGAGGGCGTCCCCGCCGATCCCGCAGCACAGGTCCGCGACCCGGCGCACGCCCGCCGCCGTGAAACGTTCAGCGCGCAGCCGGGCGACGGAGAGCCGGGTGGACTGCTCGTAGCCCGCCTCGGTGAAGTACATGGACCCGGCCCGCTCGCCGAACTTCGCCGCCGCCCGGCGGCGCAGCCGGTCCTGGGTCAGCGCCGTCGTGACGAGGTCGGCGGGGAAGCGGGCGCGCAGCCGGGTCGACGCGGTGAGCGGGTCGACCGGGTCCGGCAGCGCGCCGAGTTCGCCGAGCAGCTCCCGGCCACCGTCGGCGAGCAAGAGGTCGAATTCGGTGAGATGCACGGATCATATTCTTGCTCACAGATCCAGCCGGTACCCTGCACCCTGTGCGCTCACCAAGGATGATCATCCAGCGGCCTTCTGCCAGACCCCGCGCCGCGACCTGGGGCCCCTGGCTGCTCGCCTTCGGACTGTTCCTCGTGTACGGCGCCGACTCGATCGCCCGGTACTACCGGTCCGCGGCCGGCTCCTACGACCTGGGCATCTTCACCGAGGTCGTCAAGGACTACGCGCACTTCCACGCGCCGATCGTGGACATCCTGGCGCCGGGCTACGACCTGCTCGGCGACCACTTCCACCCGATCCTCGCCGTGCTCGGCCCAATCTTCCTGCTCTTCCCGAGCCCGGTGACGCTGCTGGTGGCGCAGGCCGCGCTGTTCGCGGTGGCCGCGGTGCCGATCGTCTGGCTGGGCCGGGACCGGATCGGCCCGGGCGGCGCGTACGCGGTCGGCGTGGGCTACGGGCTGTCCTTCGGCGTCGCGCAGGCGGTGGATTTCGACTTCCACGAGATCGCCTTCGCCGTGCCGCTGCTCGCCTTCGCGCTCTGGGCGATGCTCGAGGAGCGCACTCGCACGCTGGTGGTCTGCTGCTTCCTGCTGCTGCTGTGCAAGGAGGACATAGGGCTCACCTTCGTGCTGCCGATCGGCATAGCGGTCATCCTGCGCGGCCGGATCAGGCTCGGCGGCGCGATCGCGGCGATGGGCGTGGCCGGTTCACTGCTCGCGATCTACTGGATCATCCCGCACTTCAACCCGCAGCACGTCTACCAGTACTGGAGCAAGAACAGCTGCGTCGGCACAACGTCCGGCGCCACGCACGGGAACGCGGTCAGCTGCCTGTGGGACTCGGGGATGAACCAGGCGGGCGACAAGCTCGAACTGATCTTCCTGCTGCTCGCGGTCACGGCGTTCACGGTGCTCCGTTCGCCGCTCGTGCTGCTCGTCGTGGCCAACCTCGGCCTGCGCTTCATCTCGACGGACACGAGCTTCTGGGGCACGGCGTACCACTACAACGCCGTGCTGATGCCGGTGCTGGCCATCGTGGCGATCGACGCGATCGAGCGTGCGCGCCACGCCGAGCCGCCGGCCGACACGCCCCTTGAGGACGACGAAGGGGACGCGGATGAAGAAGCGAGGCCCGTCCCCATCCCCTGGTGGCGCCGCTGGGCCTACTGCGCAAGCGGCGCGATCGGCCGGCACGGCGCGGTCGCGATGCTCGCGGCGAGCGCGGCGATGGTCCCGCAGTTCGCGTTCAACCAGTTCTTCAACCCGGACACCTTCACCTTCGAC
>Ga0310811_10000484_pt1 | contig 51844 bp, 48 predicted proteins | sample YCmetagenome_FD_207642 | JGI IMG/M metagenome (GOLD analysis project Ga0310811, IMG submission 207642) | Soil microbial communities from experimental microcosm in Duke University, North Carolina, United States - YC | ecosystem: Engineered > Artificial ecosystem > Soil microcosm > Unclassified ... | reverse complement strand
ACGGCGTGGAGCACGCCGTCGACGCGTTCCTCGGCCTGCTCCGCGGAGCCAACACCGGCAAGATGCTGATCCGTCTCTGACCAGCCGATCGGCGCACTGCGGAGGATTTCACCTCCCGGGCCTTGCGGCGTTCGCGGGCCCGGGACGATAGTCCTCTCCATGCCGAGTATCGAGATCCCGGACCTGAGCGAGGACACGTACGAGGCACTCGAGCGGCTGGCCTTCGCCGCCGGGCAGAGCGTCTCGCAGTACGTCCGCGCCCTGGTGCTGCGCGAGACCCGGCACCACCTCCCCGGCGTGCCCGCCTACTCCGGCCTCAACGAGGCGCTCAACGCCCAGAGCACCCGGCAGCGCCGCACCCGGCACGCCTTCGGCGAGTCCCCGGCCGACTCGCGCGATTCCCGCGAGCGCTGGCGCGACCTGTAACCACGTCAGAGCGGCGTTCGCTCTTTCGTTCGCCCCGGCGCGACACCGCAAGACAGCTGTGAAACAGTGTCGTCGATGAGTACCGAGATAGCGCCGACGCCACCCGCCTTCGAGACCGGGAAGCCCTGGTGGCGCGGCGAGGCGTGGAGCGCACTGCTGCTGGGCGCGCTGTCCATGGTCGCCGGAGTCCTGGTAGCCGTGATCTGGCGTGCGGTCGCACCGACGGTGCAGGGCGTGGTGACCATCTCGAACGGCCAGAAGTCCGCCTACTACGCGAACGCCGAGACCAAGGGCTTCGTCGGCCAGGACGGCACCTTCGGCATCTGCGCCGCCGTCGCCGGCATCCTGCTCGCGATCGTCGCCTTCACCTGGTTCCGCCGCCGCGGCCCCGTCGGCGCCGCCCTCGCCCTCGCCGGAGCCGGCCTCGGCGCCGCCTACTTCGCCGCCTGGTTCGGCACCTGGCTGGGCCCCGGCCGCGGCTCCATCGTCAAGGCGGCCGCGAACATCCCCAACAACGGCACGTTCGACCTCCCGCTGCAACTGAGCGCGACCGGCGTCATCTGGCTCTGGCCGGCCGTCGCCGTCGGCCTGTACTTCCTGCTGATGCTCATCTTCGGCCCGACCGACCCCGAGCCCGAGGAGCCGGAGTCCTTCCCCCGCTGGGCCGACCCGGTCGACCTGACCGCGCCCGGTCCGGAGGACCCGGCGGCGAGGTGATGCGGCGCCCGGTGAGGGGCGGCCGCGGCGGCCGGTAATCTTGCGGCCGTGGCGAAGAACGGCAAGGCGGCGAACAAGACAGCGGGCGCGGGCACCCCGGCGACGGTGGCGCTGACGAAGGCCGACGTCCCCTTCGAGACGCACAGCTACGAGCACGACCGCGCCAACGGCAACTTCGGCACCGAGGCCGCCGAGGCGATGGGCGTCGTCCCCGAGCGCGTCTTCAAAACCCTGCTCGCCGACGTCGACGGCAGGCTGACGGTCGCCGTGGTCCCGGTCTCCGGCTCGCTGGACCTCAAGGCCCTGGCCACCGCCGTAGGCGGCAAGAAGGCCGCCATGGCCGACCCGGCCGCCGCCGAACGCTCCACCGGCTACGTCCTCGGCGGCATCTCCCCGCTGGGTCAGCGCAAGCAGTTGCGCACCGTCGTCGACGAGTCGGCGCTCGAGCACGAGACCGTCTTCTGCTCCGGCGGCCGCCGCGGCTTCGAGATCGAACTCGCCCCGGCGGACCTGGTCCGGCTCACGGCCGCGGTGACGGCGCCGATCGGGCGGGACTGAGGCGTCGTCGGCCGACGTGACGCTGTCAGCTGCCCGTGCCGCTCGACCGGCCGGCCCGTGCCGCCGAGTCCGGTGTTCGTGGGTTGACGGACTGTCCGCGCCCCACCGGCCCGCCCCGGCTTCCGGCGTGGTGCCGCGGCGCCGGCTGCCCACGGAACCGCGGCCGAACCAGGAGCGCTCCGGCGGGCTCCGCGTCGAACGGCATGATCTGGACGCCCCTGCGGCACTGGCTCCGAGGTCCCGGTCGTCGATGCCGAGCCGCCGGTCTGCGCCTGCCTAGTCCCGCTTCAGCAGGTCCACCGCAGGCAGGGAGCGGAGCTCCTGGATCAGCAGGGCCTCGCGGCGGAGCAGGGCCTGCTCTCGGCGCAGGCGCGTGGAGGTGTCGGCAGCGGCGAGGAGGGAGTGCTTCTCGCGGACGTCGATGATCATGGTGGCGGCGATCAGGTACGAGAGCACCGTCGCGTCGTCGGGGAGCTGGGGGAGCGGGCCCACCCGCACGCCGCGCAGGCCGGAGAGGGCGCGCTGGTAGGCGAGGAACTGGGCGGTGGCGGGGGTGCGCAGGGAGTCGGCGTCCTCGCCGGGGACGTCGTCGAGGAACTCGACCTCGCCGGTGGGGTACGGGGTGCCCGCCAGGTCGGCGGAGAGCACGCGGAAGCGTTCAACTCCCGTCGTGACCAGCGAGTACGAGCCGTCGTCGGCGGCGTCGACCGCGGAGATCTGGGCGGAGCAGCCGTACTCGTAGACGCTGCGGACGCTGCCTTCGCCGACCTCTCGGCCGTCCTTGATGGCGACGACGCCGAAGCGCTGGTCCGCGCCCTCGGGCAGCGCCTGCAGGTCCTCGACCAGCTGGCGGTACCGGGGTTCGAAGACGCGGAGCGGCATGACCACTCCGGGGAAGAGAACCGAGCCGAGCGGGAACAGGGGCAGCGTCGTCGGCATGCCCATAGCGTAAGGCGTGCGGAGCCGGGAGACCGCACGGCTCGGCGAACCCCTTCGGGCCGCGGCGCCGGCGCCTAGCTCACCATATGGATATCCGCGCAAGCAGCGGGTGAGAGGCATCTACACTGGTTGTGTGATCAACCGTATCGATTTGCGTGGAATGGACCTGCGTTCGGCGAACCTCGACGTGCGCACGCTGGTGCCGCGGGCCGAGTTCGACATCGAGGCGGCCGTCGAGACCGTCCGGCCGATCTGCGAGGACGTCCGCCATCGCGGCGAGGCGGCGCTGATCGAGTACGGCGAGCGGTTCGACGGTGTGCGGCTGCGCTCGCTGCGGGTATCCGGGGACGCCATCGCGCAGGCGCTGACCGGGCTCGACCCGCAGATCAGGGCCGCGCTCGAGGAGTCCATCCGGCGCGCCCGCAAGGTGCACACCGACCAGAAGCGGCGCGACGTGCAGACGGTCGTGGTGCCCGGAGGCATGGTCACGGAGCGCTGGGTGCCGATCCGGCGCGCGGGCCTGTACGTGCCCGGCGGCCTCGCGGTGCTGCCCTCCTCGGTCGTGATGAACGTGATCCCGGCGCAGGTCGCGGGCGTGGACTCGATCGCGGTGGCCTCGCCGCCGCAGCGCGAGTTCGGCGGTCTGCCGCACCCGACGATCCTGGCGGCGTGCGCGCTGCTCGGCGTCGAGGAGGTCTACGCGGTCGGCGGCGCGCAGGCGATCGCCATGTTCGCGTACGGGTCGGGGCCTGGCGAGACGGGCTGCCGCCCGGTCGACATCGTCACCGGGCCGGGAAACATCTACGTCGCCGCCGCGAAGCGGCTGCTCAAGGGGCGGATCGGCATCGACACCGAGGCCGGCCCCACCGAGATCGCGATCCTCGCCGACCTGTCCGCCGACCCGGGCCACGTCGCGGCCGACCTGATCAGCCAGGCCGAGCACGACCCGATGGCCGCGGCCGTGCTGGTCACCGACTCGCCCGCGCTGATCGAGGCCGTCGACCTTGAGCTGGAGAACCGGGTCGCGGCGACCAAGCACCGGGAGCGGATCACCCAGGCGCTCGGCGGCCGGCAGTCCGCGCTGATCCTGGTGGACGACCTGGAGGCGGGCCTGGCCGTGGTGGACGGCTACGCGGCCGAGCACCTGGAGATCCAGACCTCGAACGCCCGCGTCTGGGCCGGCCGGGTGCGCAACGCCGGCGCCATCTTCGTCGGCCCCTACTCGCCGGTCTCCCTCGGCGACTACTGCGCCGGGTCGAACCACGTGCTGCCCACCGGCGGCTGCGCCTGCCACAGCTCCGGCCTTTCCGTGCAGAGCTTCCTCAAGGGCATCCACATCGTGGAGTACAACGAGCCCGCGCTGGCCGAGGTCGCGCCGCACGTCGTCACCCTCGCGAACGCCGAGGACCTGCCCGCGCACGGCGAGGCCGTGCTCGCCCGCCGCCAGCCGGAGCAGCCCGCTCCGGCCGCGGCCCGGCCGGAGGCCGCCGACGCCGTCGAGCTTCCGCTCACCGACCCCGTCGACCAGCCCCTGGAGGACTGAGTGTCCGAGCCCGTGCTCACCTGGCGGGACCTGCCGATCCGGGACGACCTGCGCGGCCTGTCGCCCTACGGCGCGCCGCAGCTGGACGTGCCGTACCTGCTGAACACGAACGAGAACCCGTACCCGCCGTCCGCCGCGCTGGTGGCCGACCTCGCCGAGGCCGCCGCGCACGCCGCCGCCGGGGCGAACCGCTACCCGGACCGGGACGCCGCGGAGCTGCGCAAGGACCTCGCCCAGTACCTCGGGCACGGCCTGGTCGGCGGGAACCTGTGGGCCGCCAACGGGTCGAACGAGATCATCCAGCAGATCCTGCAGTGCTTCGGCGGCTCCGGCCGCACCGCGCTGGGCTTCGAGCCCTCCTACTCGATGCACCGGCTGATCGCGCTGGCCACCGGCACGACCTGGATCTCCGAGCCGCGCTCGGCCGACTTCACGCTGAACCCGGCCGACGCGGTGGCCGCGATCGAACGGCACGAGCCGGACATCGTGTTCCTCACCTCGCCGAACAACCCGACCGGCACTGCCGCGCCGATGGGCCTGGTCGAGGCGATCGTCGAGGCGGCGCCCGGCATGGTCGTGATCGACGAGGCGTACGCCGAATTCTTCCGGCCAGGCACGCCCTCCGCGCTCACGCTGCTCCCGGGCCGCCCGCGGCTGATCGTGACCCGCACCATGTCGAAGGCCTTCGCCATGGCCGGCGCGCGGATCGGCTACCTCGCCGCCGACCCGGCCGTGATCGACGCGCTGCTGCTGGTGCGCCTGCCGTACCACCTGTCCGCCTTCACCCAGGCCGTCGCCCGCACCGCGCTCGCGCACACCGCCGAACTGCTCGGCACGGTCGACGCGGTGAAGGCCCAGCGCGACCGGATCGTCGCGGAGCTGACCGCGCTCGGCCTGGACGTCGTCCCCTCCGACGCGAACTTCGTCGCGTTCGGCGACTTCCCGGACGCCCACGCGGTCTGGCAGGCGCTGCTGGACCGGGGGGTGCTCGTCCGCGAGGGATTGCTGCCCAATAAGCTGCGCGTGACGGCGGGCACCGTCGAAGAGACCACCGCGTTCCTGGATGGCCTCCGGGAGATCTTGACCGAGGAGAAGTCGTGAGCGAGCCTGCGAGCGAACCGATGGGCACAGCCCCTTCGCGAATGCGCTCGCCGAGCGCCGGCGAGGCGGCCTCATGAGCGAGACCCGTCACCGGCGTTACGGCCGCGTCGCGCGGACCACCAAGGAGTCCAGCGTCCTGGTCGAGGTCGACCTCGACGGCACCGGCGTCGCGGACATCGACACGGGCGTCGGCTTCTACGACCACATGCTCGCCCAGCTGGCCAAGCACGGCCTGTTCGACCTGCTCGTGAAGACCACCGGCGACCTGCACGTGGACTCGCACCACACGGTCGAGGACACCGCGCTCGCGCTCGGCGGCGCCTTCCGGGAGGCCTTGGGGGACAAGGCCGGGATCCGCCGCTTCGCCAACGCCTCCGTGCCGCTGGACGAGACGCTGGCCGAGGCCGTCGTCGACCTGTCCGGCCGGCCGTACCTGGTGCACGAGGAGCCCGAGCGGATGGCGCCGATGATCGGGGCGTACGACACGACCCTGACCCGGCACATCTTCGAGTCCTTCATCGCCCAGGCCCAGATCTGCCTGCACGTGCGCGTGCCCTACGGGCGCAACGCGCACCACATCGTCGAAGCCCAGTTCAAGGCTGTGGCGCGGGCGCTGCGGGACGCCTGCGCACTCGACCCGAGGGTGACCGGCGTCCCGTCCACGAAGGGTGTCCTGTGACCAACAGCTACAGCGCGGCGCTGCTCATCATGCTCGGCCTCTTCCTGCTCGGCGGTGTGATCTCGTTCGTCAAGCAGGGCCTGCCGAAGACGGTCATCGGGATGCTCGCGGTGTGCAGCGCTCTCGCCATCGCCTCCGGCGTCATGAGGTGGAAATGACGACGGTCGCGATCCTCGACTACGGCTCCGGGAACATCCGCTCGGCCGAACGAGCGGTCGCCCGGCACGGCGTGGACGTCACCGTGACCTCAGACTTCGACACCTGCGTCGACGCGGACGGGCTGTTCGTGCCCGGCGTCGGCGCCTACGCGGCCTGCATGGAGGGGCTGCGGGAGGTGCTCGGCCACCGGATCATCGGGCGCCGGCTGGCCGGCGGGCGCCCGGTCATCGGCGTCTGCGTCGGCATGCAGATCCTGTTCGAGCGCGGCATCGAGCACGGCGTGGAGACCGAGGGCTGCGGCGAGTGGCCGGGCACGATCGCCCGGCTCGAGGCGCCCGTCGTGCCGCACATGGGCTGGAACTCGGTGACCATCCCCGAGGACAGCACCATGTTCGCAGGGCTCGACGAAGGCAGCCGGTTCTACTTCGTGCACTCCTACGCGGCGCAGGAGTGGCACCTGAACGAGACCGGCGCGCTGGCCACACCGAAGGTCGCCTGGTGCGACTACGGCGCGCGGCCGTTCGTCGCCGCCGTGGAGAACGGCCCGCTGTGGGCCGCCCAGTTCCACCCGGAGAAGTCCGGCGACGCGGGCGCCCAGCTGCTCGCCAACTGGATCAAGACGCTCTGACCTTTCTTGTAGACGAGGAACCCCGCATGTCGAAGCTCGAACTCCTGCCCGCCGTCGACGTCGAGGGCGGAGCGGCGGTCCGGCTGGTCCGCGGCGAGGCGGGCACCTCCACGTCCTACGGCGAGCCCCTTGGGGCTGCCCTGGCCTGGCAGTCCGCGGGAGCCGAGTGGGTACACCTGGTCGACCTCGACGCCGCCTTCGGCCGCGGCTCCAACCGGGAGCTGCTCGCCTCCGTCGTCGCCGCGCTGGACGTGAACGTTGAATTGTCCGGCGGCATCCGGGACGACGAGTCGCTGCGCGCGGCGCTGGCCACCGGCTGCACCCGGGTCAACCTGGGCACCGCGGCTATGGAGCAGCCCGAATGGGTCGCCAAGGCCATCGCCGAGTACGGCGACCGGATCGCGGTCGGCCTGGACTGCAAGCTGGAGGACGGCTCTTGGCGGCTGCGCGGCCGCGGCTGGACCACCGACGGCGGCGAGCTGTTCGAGGCGATGGCCCGGCTCGACGCGGAGGGGTGCGCCCGCTACGTCATCACCGACGTGAACAAGGACGGCATGCTGGCCGGGCCGAACGTGCAGCTCTACCGCGAGGTGTGCGCGGCCACCGACCGGCCGGTGGTGGCCAGCGGCGGCGTGTCAAGCCTCGATGATCTCCGGGCGCTCTCCGGGCTCGTGCCGCTGGGCGTCGAGGGGGCTATCGTGGGCAAGGCGCTGTACGCGGGCGCGTTCACCCTCGAGCAGGCCTTGGAGGCTGTGTCCCGTTGAGTGTGGTTCGTATCGCGTCGGGCGGTCCCTGGGAGGACGCCTTCGGTTACAGCCGGGCCGTGATCGCCGGCCCCAACGCCTTCGTCTCCGGCTGCACCGCGGTCGAGGACGGCGTGGTGCACCACGAGGGCGACCCCTATCAGCAGGCGATCAAGGCGTTCGGCATCGCGCTGGCCGCGCTCGAGCAGAGCGGTTTCGGCCCGGAACACGTGGTGCGCACCCGGATGTACGTCACGCACACGCGCGACATGGCGCCGGTCGGCCGTGCGCACAAGGAACTGTTCGACGCGGTGCGCCCGGCGGCCACGATGGTCGTCGTGTCCAAGCTGATCGACCCGCAGATGCTGGTCGAAGTCGAGATCGACGCCTACCGGGACGGATCGAAATGACCCTGGCTGTTCGCGTCATCCCCTGCCTCGACGTGGACGCCGGCCGCGTGGTCAAGGGCGTGAACTTCGCCGACCTGCGCGACGCCGGCGACCCGGTCGAGCTGGCCCGTGCGTACGACGCCGCCGGTGCGGACGAGCTGACCTTCCTGGACGTCACCGCCTCGAGCGGGGACCGGGAGACGACCTACGACCTGGTCCGCCGCACGGCCGAGCAGGTCTTCATCCCGCTCACCGTAGGCGGGGGAGTGCGCACCCCGGACGACGTGGACCGGCTGCTGCGCGCGGGCGCCGACAAGGTGGGCGTGAACACGGCCGCCATCGCGCGTCCCGAGCTGATCTCCGAGATCGCGCACCGCTTCGGCAGCCAGGTCCTGGTGCTCTCGGCGGACGTGCGCCGCTGCCCCGAGGGCGTGAGCACCGAGTCAGGCTTCGAGGTCACCACGCATGGCGGGCGCACCTCGACGGGCATCGACGCCGTCGAGTGGTGCGCCCGGGCCGCCGAGCTCGGCGCCGGCGAGATCCTGCTGAACTCGATGGACGCCGACGGCACCAAGGACGGCTACGACCTGGAGCTGATCCGGCTGGTGCGCGACGCGGTGAAGATCCCGGTGATCGCCTCGGGCGGCGCGGGCCGGGTCGAGGACTTCGCCCCGGCCGTGGCCGCGGGCGCGGACGCGGTGCTGGCCGCATCGGTCTTCCACTTCGGCGATCTGAGCATCGGTCAGGTCAAGGACGCGCTGCGCGAGGCCGGCCACCCGGTGCGCTGAGTGACGCCCGGGCGCGCTTGACGCCCCTGATCCCACAGCATATGTTGCGGTAGCCAGGCCGTTCAGCATCATGCATAGCGTTCACATACGTGAACGATGGGAGGCGTCATGAGCGCACCGAAGATCACCGATGTCGTCGTGACTCCGGTGGCGGTTCTCGACCCGCCGCTGCTCAACGCCTCGGGCGTGCACGAGCCGTACCAGCTGCGCGCGGTCATCGAGCTGCGCACGGATGAGGGCGTGGTCGGCCTCTCCGAGGCGTACGGCGACACCCCGACGCTGAACAACCTGCGCAAGGCCGCGCCCTCGCTCGTCGGGCTGAGCGTGTTCGACCTCAACGGCCTGACGCAGCGTGTCGCGGCCACGCTCGCCGGGGTGACGCCCAGTACGCTGACCGACCTCGTCGGCAAGGCCTCGCTGCAGAAGACGGTAGGCCAGGCGATCGGCGCTTTCGAAGTGGCCTGCTTCGACGCGCAGGGCAAGGCGGCCGGCCTGCGCGTGTGCGACCTGCTCGGCGGCGCGGTCCGCGAGGAGGTGCCGTACAGCGCGTACCTGTTCTACCGCTGGGCCAAGCACCCGGCCGGCGCCACCGGCCCGGACTATGAGGACGACGACTGGGGCGACGCGCTCGACCCGGCCGGCATCGTCGCGCAGGCCCAGCGCATGGTCGACACCTACGGCTTCGCCTCGCTCAAGCTCAAGGGCGGCGTGTTCGACCCGGACGCCGAGGCCGACGCGATCGAGGCGCTGCGCGCGGCGTTCCCCGGCCACCCGCTGCGGCTGGACCCGAACGCGAACTGGTCGGTCGAGACCTCCAAGCGCATCGCGAAGCGGCTCGAAGGCCTGCTGGAGTACCTGGAGGACCCGACCGGCGGCAACCCCGGGATGGGCGAGGTCGCCAAGGCCACGTCGCTACCGCTGGCGACCAACATGTGCGTCACCGCGTTCCAGGAGATCCCCGAGGCGGTGGCCCTGGACTCGGTCAAGGTCGTGCTCTCCGACCACCACTACTGGGGCGGCTTCCGCGCCTCGCTGAAGCTCGCGGGCATCTGCGAGACCTTCGGGTGGGGGATGTCGATGCACTCGAACACACACCTGGGCATCTCGCTGGCCGCGATGACGCACCTGGCCGCGGCCGTGCCGAACCTGGACTACGCCTGCGACACGCATTCCCCGTGGACCCGCGAGGACGTCGTGCGGCCCGGCGCCCTCGAATGGAACACCGCGACCGGCTCGCTCCTCGTGCCGGGCGGCGCGGGCCTCGGCGTCGAATTGGACTACGACGCCCTCGAAAGGCTCAACCGCCAGTACGAGGACTGCGGCGTCCGAGTGCGCGACGACGCCTCCGCGATGAGGCTGGCCGAGCCCGGCTGGGAGCTGCGCACACCGCGCTTCTGACGGCTGAGAGGGGAAGTTTCGAGCCCCTTTACCTCCCGCCCTCACGGCCGAAGCACGGCCGCGATCAGATCTCCGCGAACGCGATTGCGGCCGAGAGAGCGGATGGGAGCAGGGCGATGGAGACTGAGCAGCCGGCGACGGCGTCGTTCTACGAGCGGATCGGCGGCGGTCCCGCGCTGCAGCTGGCGGTGGGCGAGTTCTACGAGCTCGTGGTCGCAGACGAGGAGCTCAAGGGCTTCTTCGCGGAGACGGACATGGCGCAGCTGAAGAAGCACCAGGCGGCGCTGCTCGCCAGCGTCCTGGGCGGGCCGAGCGCGTACGCGGGCCGGGACATGGTCGACGCGCACGCCGGGCTGGGGATCACGGAGCACCAGTTCCTGCTGGTGCGCGACTACCTCGTCTCGGTGCTGTGGAAGCTGCACGTCCCGGTGGACATCATCGACGCGGTGACTTCGACGGTCCTGTCCCTCAAGGGGTCCATCGTCACGGCGTAGCCCGCCGCCCCGGGGTCGGCCTCGCGCCGGCCCCTTCCCCGTGCGGCTGACAAATATTGACATCTGTCATTCCAAAGTCCAAGCTTGAGGCAACGCATACGACGAGGAGACGACGATGATCACTCGCACGCTGGGAACGGGCGCCGCCGCGGTCGAGTCCGGGGCGCTCGGGCTCGGGCTGATGGGCATGTCCGGGATGTACGGGCCCGCGGAGGAGCCCGAGTCCATCGCGACGATCGAGGCCGCCGTCGCCGCCGGGATGGTGCTGCTGGACACCGGCGACTTCTACGGCATGGGGCACAACGAGATGCTGCTGGGCCGCGCGCTGAGGCAGCTGGGGATCCCGCGCGAATCCGTGCGGATCTCGGTGAAGTTCGGCGCCCAGCGCGGCCCGGACGGCGCCTGGCTCGGCTACGACGCGCGGCCGGCCGCCGTGAAGACCGCGCTCGCATACACGCTCAACCGGCTCGGCGTCGAGTACATCGACGTCTACCGGCCCGCGCGGCTCGACCCGAAGGTGCCGATCGAGGAGACGGTCGGCGCGATCTCGGAGCTCATCGAGGCGGGCTACGTCCGCCGTCTCGGCCTGTCCGAGGTCGGCGCCGAGACGATCCGCCGGGCGCACGCCGTGCACCCGGTCACCGACCTGCAGATCGAGTACTCGCTCATCTCGCGCGGCCCGGAGGCCTCGATCCTGCCGACGACGCGCGAGCTCGGGATCGGCATCACCGCGTACGGGGTGCTCTCCCGCGGCCTGATCAGCGGCCACTGGAGCGCCGGGCGGGCCGGGGCGGCGGGTGACTTCCGCAACTTCAGCCCGCGCTTCCAGGGTGAGAACCTGGCGCACAACCTCTCGCTCGTCGAGGAACTGCGCTCGATCGCCGAGGCCAAGGGCGTGAGCGTCGCGCAGATCGCGATCGCGTGGGTCTCGGCCCAGGGCGAGGACATCGTGCCGCTGATCGGCGCCCGGCGCCGGGATCGGCTCGCCGAGGCGCTAGGCTCGCTCGACGTGCAGCTCACGGCCGCCGACCTGGAGCAGATCGAGAAGGCGGTGCCGAAGGACGCGGCGGCCGGCGACCGGTACGCGACCGAGCAGATGCGGTCACTCGACAGCGAGAGGTAGACGGATGATGGCGGCGGAGCCGCTCACGCGGGAACAGGTTCTCGCGGCGGCCGAGGAGGCGCTGCGGCGGTACGGTCCGACCAAGATGAACGTGGTCGACGTCGCCCAGGCCCTCGGTGTCTCGCACGGCTCCGTCTACCGCCATTTCCCGACGAAGGCGGCGCTGCGGGCCGCGGTGGTGCGCAAGGGCCTGGAGCAGAAGGCCACCCGGCTGCTGCCGATCGCCCAGGAGTCCGGTCCCGCCGTGGACCGGCTCCACCGCTGGCTGTTGGCCCTGATCGAGTTCAAGCAGGGCCTCGCCCGCGAGGATCCGGAGCTGTTCGGCGCCTATGCCGTGGTCGACAAGGACGACGCGGCCCTCGTCCGCGAGCACGTCGAGGTGCTGACCGGCCAGATCGCCCGGATCCTCGAGGACGGGGTCGACTCAGGCGAGTTGCGCGGCTCGGTCCTCGAGGGCAGTGCGCTCGCGATCTGGCACGCCACGACGCGCTTCCACCACCCGGCCCACCGGTACGAGTGGACCGACCCGAAGATCGGCGAGGACTTCGAGCGTGTCTGGACGCTGATCCTCGACGGGCTCGTCCAGCCCGGGGCGGTTCAGAGTTGACTCAGGGCCTTGATCGCGGTGAGGTCGCTCGCCGACGCGATCCCCGCGTGGTAGAGCCGTAGCTCGTCAGCTCCGGCCGCGCGGACCTGCTCGGCCCAATCGGCGATCCGCGCGCTATCGCAGCCCATGCCGCCCACGATGTTCAGCGTCGCGGCGAGCGGCTGCGGCGTTCCCGTCTTGGCGAGCGCGTCGGCGTACGCGTGCAGGGCGACGAGCGCGGCGTCCGAACGCACGCCGCCGCACTGGAGCACCGCGCCGAAGGTTCCGTCCGGCACCGCACCCGGATTCGCGCCGGCCGCCAGCGCGTCGGGCGAGGTGTGCAGCAGGATGGGGAGGTCGGCGCGCGCGGCGCGGACCGCGGCGACGACCTCGGCCTGGTAGGTGGAGGCGAGCTTCACGCGCAGGATCGAGACGGCTTCCAGCAGATCGGCCGGGAACGTCGCGGTCTCGGCGACGCCGAGGAAGACCGGAGCGAGCGCGGCGCGGACCACGTCCCGCAGCCCGTCGAGCCCGGCATCCGCATAAGAAGCCGTACACGCCGCGCAGAAGCACAGGTTCAGCAGGAACTTCGTCGCCGAGTCGAAGGCGACGCCGCCGGTCTTGTCGTGCGCGTGCAGGTGGTCGAAGCCGTACCAGCCGCAGGATTCGAGCTCGATGCCGTCGATGTGGGGCTGACCCGCCACCTCCGAAGCGAGCAGCGCGGAGTACGTGCGCACCTCGGGGGAGTTGATGCACAGCGCCCACGCGTACGGATCCCCGAACGCGTTGACGACCGCGTTCTCGTGGTGCATCGTCCCGAGCCGCTGATTGTGCGCGAGGATCGTCCACGCGTAGACCTTCAGGCCGGCGGACTGCAGCGCCCTCGCGCCCGCCGTGAACGACCCGGGCGCCCACGCCGCCTCGGCCGGGCGCAGCAGCGAGTCCTCCCAGTGCGCGCTGTCCGGATGGTAGTAGACGGCTGAATGGGTGGCCGTGACGACCTTTCGGGTCGGGTGACGCGGGCTCAGCGCCCTGACCGTGTGATACGCGGCGGCCAGCGTCACCCGGTCGGCGCCCAGATCCGCGATGCGGTCGGCGCAATCCGGGTCGCCCGCCACGTCCCACGGATAGAGGTTGACCCCGAGGCCTCTCACGTGAGTGCCGCTCTCGTGCGGTCGAGCAACGCGAGGAGTTCGGCCACGTGCTCGGGGGCCGGTTCGGTCAGCGGCGCGCGCACCGCGCCGACCTCGTGGCCGGCGGCGCGCGTCGCCGCCTTCACCAGCGAGACGGCGTATCCGGGCCGCTTGTGGCGCAACTGCACGTACGGACGGAAGAACACGTCAACGAGTGTATCCACGGTCTTCTGTTCTCCGGCTCCGATCGCGCGGTGGAAGGCGAGCGCGACATCGGGGGCGAAGCAGAAAACCGCCGACGAGTACAGCGCAACGCCGATGGCCCGGTACGCGAGCTGCGTCATCTCGGCGGTCGGCATCCCGTTGAAGAACAGGAAGCCGGACTCGCCCGCGGTGCGCACCGCGCTGACGATCCGCAGCATCAGGTCCAGGTCGCCGCGGCCGTCCTTGAAGCCGACGATGTTCGGCACCTGCGCCAGTTCGGCGACCGTCTCCGGCGCGAAGACCGTGGTGTCGCGCTGGTAGAGGATCAGGTCGAGGTCCGTGGACTCGGCCAGCGCCGTGTAGTGACGCAGCAGGCCGTCCTGTCCCCCGTCCGCGCTGTACGGCGGCAGAACAAGGAGCCCGTCCGCTCCCGCGTTCGCGGCCGCGCGCGCGTACTCCTTCGCCAGCGCCGTGCCGTAGCCGCAGCCGCCGATCACCGGCACGCGCGAACCGACGGCCTCGGCCGCGGTGCGCACGCACAGCTCGTACTCCGCCGGCGCGAGGGCCGGGAACTCGCCGGTGCCGCACGCCGCGAACACCGCGCCCGGTCCGTCGGCGAGACGCGCCTCGACGTGCTCGCGGTACGGGCCGGGAGCGAACCGGCCGTCCGCGTCGAAGGCGGTGACGGGGAAGAACAGCAGGCCGTCGAGGCGGCGGGGGCTGGCGTTCGGCGGCACGGGGTCGATCCCTTCGGAAGTGTTCACAATTGTGAACACGGTGCAGTATAGTGAACTTGTGGGAACCCTAGAACGGCGAACAGAGCACGTCAAGGCGGCCGAGTCGCCGGGCGCGAGCGCCGCCGTGAAGTCGGCGGACCGGACGATCGAGCTGCTCGAACTGCTCGCACGCACCAGTGAACCGCTGACCCTCAGCGAAATCCAGCGGGAACTCGCCTACCCGAAGTCCAGCCTCTTCGTGCTCCTGCGCACTCTCGTGGCCCGCGGCTGGGTGGAGACCGACCGGCGCGGCACCGGCTACTCCATCGGCGTCCGGGCGCTGCTGGTCGGCACCTCGTACCTGGACCGCGACCCGGTGATCCGCGCCGCGACGCGGGTGCTGGAGGACCTGCGCGCCGAGGTCAACGAGACCGTGCACCTGGCCAGGCTCGACGGCGCCGACATCGTCTACCTCGCCAGCCGCGAGTCGGCCCACCAGCTGCGGCTGACCTCCCGCGTCGGCCGGCGGTTGCCCGCGCACGCCACCTCGCTCGGCAAGGCGGTGCTCGCGCACCGCACCGACGAGGAGATCGACGCGCTCCTCCCGGCCGAGCTCGCCGCCATCACCCCGAAGACGATCACCGACCGCCCGTCGCTGTTCGCCGACCTCGCTGAGACCCGCGAACGCGGGTACTCGATCGAGCGCGGCGAGAATACGGCGGGCCTCGGCTGCTTCGCCGCCACGCTCGACTACAAGCATCCGGCGATCGAGGCGATCAGCTGCTCGGTGCCCAACGCCCGCCTGTCCGACGCCGACCACGCCGCGCACGTGGCCGAAGCAGTCGTCCGTCACGCGGCGGAACTCGGCGCGATCCTGCGCACCGCCGCATGACGGGCCCGAGGGCCGCACGGCCTCTGAGCGGCCAGACCACGTCACCGCCAGATCACCTCACCGCCTGATCGCCTCACCCAAGAAGGAGCGAGACGTGTCCACGATCCTCATCACCGGTGCCGCGGGCGGCGTCGGCGGCATCCTTCGGCCGCGCCTCGCCCGGCCCGGACGCACCCTGCGCCTGCTCGATCTCGCCGAGATCATTCCGGCCGCCGGTGAGGAGGTGATGGAGGGATCCGTCACGGACCCGGACATCATGCTCGAGGCGTGCCAGGGCGTCGACGCCGTCATCCACCTCGGCGGGATATCGGGGGAGGCGCCCTGGGAGCGCGTCCTCGACGTCAACATCAACGGCACCTACACGCTCTTCGAGGCCGCCCGCCGCGCCGGCGTCCCGCGCGTCGTGTTCGCCTCCTCGAACCACGCCGTCGGCTTCTACTCGCCGGACGACTTCCCGGTCCAGGAGGACGTGACCACGCTCCCGGACACGTACTACGGCGTCTCGAAGGTCGCCGGGGAGGCCCTCGGCGCGCTCTACGCCAAGCGCTACGGCATGGACGTGATCAGCATCCGCATCCTGAGCTGCTTCCCCGAACCACGCGCGCTCCGGTCGCTGTCCACCTGGCTCTCCCCGGACGACGCCGGCCGGCTGTTCGAGGCCTGCCTCACGGCCGACAAGCCCGGCTACCGGGTCGTCTACGGCGTCTCCGAGAACACCCGCGGCGGCTGGGTCTCGCTCGACGGCGCCCGCGAGCTCGGCTACGCGTCGCAGGACGACGCCGAGGCCTACCACGACAAGCTCGTCGCCCAATTCGGCCCGATCGACACGACGGACTTCGACTTCAAGCACCTGGGCGGCCCCTTCTGCTCGCCGGAATTCGACGCCGACAATCTTCTTTAGTACGCGACACCCTGCAAAGGACCATCGATGACTGCCTCTGCTGCTGAGCTGGAGCTGATCCAGGGCTACGACCCGCGCACCGGCGAGCCCGCGGGCGCGCCCGTCCCGGCGACGCCGACCGGCGACGTGGACCGGCTCGTCGCCGCCGCGCAGGCGGTGTTCCCGGCGTGGCGGGGCTTCGACCGCGCGGCGGCCCTGGACGCCGTCGCCGCGATCCTCGACGAGCACGCCGACGAGCTCGTCGCCCTCGCCGACCGGGAGACCGCGCTCGGCGTGCCCCGGCTGACCGGCGAGGTCGTGCGTACGACCGGGCAGCTGCGGCTGTTCGGACAGGTGCTGCGCGACGGGACGTACGAGGACACGATCGTCGAGCACGCCGAGGGCCCGCGCCCCGACCTTCGCCGCGTCAACCGCCCGCTCGGCCCCGTCGCGGTGTTCGCCGCCTCCAACTTCCCGTTCGCCTTCTCCGTCGCCGGCGGCGACACCGCCTCCGCGCTCGCCGCGGGCTGCCCGGTGATCGTCAAGGCGCACGAGGCGCACCCGCACACCTCGCTGCGCACCGCGGAGCTCATCAGGCAGGCGCTGGCCGGCATCGGCGCGCCCGACGGCGTGTTCGGCATCGTCTTCGGCTTCGCCGCGGGCGTGCACCTGGTCCAGCACCCGGCCGTCACCGGCGTCGGCTTCACCGGCTCCACCCGCGGCGGCCTCGCCCTCGCCAAGCTGTGCGCGGACCGGCCGGCCCCGATCCCGTTCTACGGCGAGCTCGGCTCCGTCAACCCGGTCTTCGTGCTCCCGGGCGCCGTGGCCAAGCGCGCGCCGGAGATCGCCGGCGGCTACGCCGGCTCGCTCACCCAGGGCTCCGGCCAGTTCTGCACCAACCCCGGCATCATGTTCGTCCCCGAGGACGAGACCCTGCTCCAGGCCATCGCCGAGGCCGTCTCCGGCACCGTCGGCGCCCCGATGCTCGCCGAGCGCATCCACTCCGGCTTCGTCGCAGGCCTCGATGATCTGGCCGGGGTGCCCGGCGTACGCCTGCTCGCCGAGGGCAAGCCCGGAGACGGCCCGTGGGCCCCGACCCCCGCCGTCTACGCGGTGAGCGAGCAGGACTTCCGCACCAACGCCGAGCGCCTGCGCGAGGAGCACTTCGGCCCGGTCGGCCTGATCGTCACCTACCCCGCCGACCAGATCCCCGCCCCCGCGGGCGTCGGCGACGGCCACCTCACCTCCACCATCCACCTCGACCCCGACAACGCCTCCGACGTCACCGCCGCCCGCGATCTGCTGCCCCAGCTGGAGCGCATCGCCGGCCGCATCGTCTTCAACGGCTGGCCCACCGGCGTCGCCGTAACCCACGCCCAGCACCACGGCGGCCCCTTCCCCGCCACCACCGCCCCCGCCCACACCTCGGTAGGCGCCACCGCCATCCGCCGCTGGCTCGTCCCGGTCGTCTACCAGGACGCCCCGGCAGAGCTGCTGCCGGAGACGCTGCGGGACTAGCCTCCGTCTTTCACGAGGCGTGTGAGTTCGTGGGCTGAGTCGGCTGTTCGGCGGTTGGTCGGTGTGCTTGGTTTGAGGGCATGCTGAGGTGCCGACGCGGGTGGTCGGGTTCTTCCTGGTTCTTTCGGTCGTGGCGGGCGGGGTTGTGGCGGGCGGGGTTGTGGCGGCCGGTCAGCAGGTGCGGGGCCGGGGCAGGGCGGCGAGCCGGTCGAAGGCTGTGGCCAGCTGTTTCGCCCAGGGCCAGTGCTCGGCGATGTGTAGGCGGGTGCGTCTGGCGGATCTGGTGATGCGTGCTGCGACGTGCAGGAGCCGGTAGCGGATCTTCTTCGGCTCGGCGAGCGCGAGAGCGCCCTCGAGTAGCAGCATCCGCATCCAGCACGTCAGGTCGATCCCGGTCAGCGCGAGTTCGAGCCAGGCCTGGTTGATCGCGTATTCGCGGGACGGGAAGCGGCCGAAACCGGAGTCTTTGCCGCACCGGATGCGGTCTTCGACTCGGGCGTGTGCCCGGTGGCGTGCCTCGATCCAGGTCAATGGTCCGTCGCCGAGCGGGGTGTCGGTGGCGATGACCTGGTGGCGGTAGCCCTCGATGGTGTCGAACAGGCTCAGTTGGGCGCCCGGGTGCGGGCGCTCGCGCCGCACCAGGAATCGGGTGCCGGGTGGAAGGGTCGCGCCGTATCCGTAGAGCAGTCCGGTCACTTCGGCGACCTGCGCGCCGTCGCGCACCTGTCCGTCGGCCTCGATCGCGGGGTACCACGCGGTGGCCGGCAGCTTCGTGATTGCCTGGCGGACCTGTTCGTCGATCGGTGCGCCGACCGAGAAGCGCACGTCGAGGCCTACCTCGCGCAGGGATCTGATGTAGGCGAGGAACGCGTGCGTGCACCCGGCGGTATCCGTGCGGACCAGGATCGCGGCGCCGTGCCGGTGTTCGTCCGGGATCTGCGCGAGCGCGAGGTCGAGCACCGCGATGTGGTCGGCCGCGGTATTCGATCCGGCCCTACCCGGGCGAAGGATGCCGGACAGTGCCTCGCCGCTGTTGTCCAGGAAGCACAGCAGCGGGTGATAGCCGAAGGTCTTCTTCCAGGTCGGGGTCGCTTGTTGCTTCTCGGAGTGGCACAGGACGATCGAGGCGTCGATGTCGAGCACCAGCCCGGGTATGACCCGGCCGGCGGCCGTGGCCTGCGGCAGGGCGCCGCGCGTCTCGGCGTGCTGCGCCCACGCGAGGTTCCGCGCTACGGCCCGGGCACCACGCAACCGGGCGATCGCCGCGGCGTCGATCGCCTTCAACACCCGCCAGGCCGTCGGGTCCGAGGCCACCGGGCCGAACAGTTCCGCCTGGTCGCGCAGCACCGCGAGGTCGCTGATCGCCTCCCCGCCGTCCGCCAGCATCACCGCGAGGTCCACCGCGACGCGTCCCGGCGCGTGCCCGCCGGCCCGCTGCCGCAACGACGCCAAGGCGTCGACGAACCCGGACTCCAGTCCCGTGGCCTCGGCCAGGTCCGCCAACAGGCGCGACCCGGCATGCCCGACCACACCCCGCCCCTCGGACGAGACGACAAGACGCGGGCGCAACGATGTACTCTTCACCTCGAAGGTGCTCCTTGCACTGGAATCCGTGACCCTAGACAAGCCACATCTTTCCAGTTCAGGGGGCACTTTTGCGTATCAGGACCACGATCCGGGCGCGTTGAGGTCGACGGCCGTCGCGAGGAATGGCGTGAGAGCGGCCATGAACCGGTCCGGGGCATCGCGGTGGATATGGTGGCCCACGGGAATCTCGGCGATCTGACCGTTGCGCAGCAACGTGAGCGCCTCGGCGAACAAGTGCTGCGGTACGTGGCTCGATACACCCCCCGCCAGCATCAGTGTCGGTGCGCTGATCACGGAAATGCGCGCCCACCATCGCGGATCGGGATCGTTGAGCTCGGCAACGACCGCTGCGAGCGCATCCCAGTCGAAGGGCGGATCAATCAAGGGTCTGACCGGCTCGGCCCTCTTGGCGAGCCCCGACTTCGGCAGCGGACTGTCCTCGATCACCAGGTGAGCCACCCTGCCAGGCTGCGTCTGGGCGATGAGCCAGGCGATCGACCCGCCCATGGAGTGTCCAATGACGTCCACCTGGGCTGCGTCGATCAGATCAAGCAGTTCGAGCACGTCGTCACGCATCAATGCAAACGAGTACTCACCGGGACGCCCACTGTCTCCAAACCCCCGCAGGTCAATGGCATACACCCGATGTGTCAACGCGAAGAACGGCACGAGCGCATCCCACGAGGACTTATCGCTGCCGGCACCGTGAAGCAGCACCAGGGGCATCGAGTCGGGATCGCCGGCCACGCGAGCCGCGATCTCGACGCCACTCACCGCGAAGAACTCCAACGTCGCCTCCCAGAACCCTGCCAAGCAGTAGCCACAGCGCTGTACGGAAAACCATCCAACCAGTGTCGACGGCGCGACGATGCCCTGACCGCACCGCACAAGTTCGCGACCCCTGTCACCCGGATGGTGAACCGCGCAGACCGTCGGTAAACCAACTAACCGCAGGCCACAAGCGCGCCTGCCCTGAGCGGGCTCACAGCAGATGAATGAGCGAAGCTAGTGGTTCTCGTTCTTGGGCAGGGCCGATCACATGCCGCGGTACGTGATCGGCCCTGCGACGTCAATGGGCTGAGGTTGTGTCGGCGGCTTGCCCGCTGCTCGCCGGGGGGATAAATCGGTTGGCGGCCTGCGTCTCGGATCATAGGCTTCGCCGTCGTGATCGATACTCTGACGGCGCGCAAGCTCTACGGCGCCGTGCGAATGTACACCGGCTCTGCGATATTCGACGACGTGCTTGCGCCGTGGATCGCCGAGAACGGCGACGAGGTACGCGAGTTGCTCGCGCCGCTGGACACCTACGGACGCTGGCGTCGAGTCGAGTACGTGTTCGGCGATCTGCTTGAGCAGGCGTATGCGTACAGCCGGGTCAGCGACATCCTGCTCCTGGGATTCCAGCCGGACCTGCCAGCCGATACGGATACGCCGTGGGCGCACGAGCTGCATCTGCCTGACCGCTTCGTGACGATCACGCGGGACGAATACGTCAGCGTCTTCAGCGCGCTCGGGATGCGTCGGGTCGACGTCGCGGAGTTCGATCCGTTCTTCCACGAGATTGTGGCCGTGGAGCAGGGCGAGGATCCGGACGCGCCGATCGAGATCGTAAGCGAGTTGTGGCCGGGCATGATGCTCGGCGAGCTGATGTTCGCGCGAGCCGGTGTCACCGTAAGATCCGGTGAGCGGCACGTCGTGGCGGGGATCGCCGACAGGTCGGGGATGGACGAGGTGTTCCTTCGCCGCTACCGGCCGACCGACGATCAGTCCTTGGGGTGGGGACACAACTCGCAGTGGAAGACCGACTTTCGCCGCGACTACCTGACAGCCGACGCCTACCGGTTCAACGTCGATGCCGACAAGGACATCGACGAGGACGCCGAATTGGGTGACCCGCGATTGACGCCGTCAGAGCGGCGCGATGTACTCAGGCACCGTTGCACGGTACGTCCGCTGGCCAACGTGCCCGAGCACGAACAGCCATGGGCCGGATGCTGGCGGCTCAGCCTCCCGCGGGACTGACCGCTGTCGGTGGCCGCCGATGAGACGGCACCGGCCGTGCAAGCCGCCCGGCACCCGAATACTCACTGGTGGGCGGGAGAAACGCCCGGGCGTAGGAGCCGACGCGGAGCGCAGCGACGAGTCGGCGACGTAGCGCGGGTAGGGCCGACAAACCGCAAGTGGGGGAGCCCTATACCCCCAAGTCGGCCCGATGCAGCCGCTCCACCGCCGCAGCGTCCCCGTGCAACTCGACCTTGGCGGCGTCCTTGCGGCCGTGGCAGAACATGGTCAGCTCGCCGGCGGTGCCGGTGACGGTGACCATCTGGGGGGTGGCGGGCTTGGCGACGACGGTCAGCTGCTGGGGGGTGCGGACGAGTGTCACGCCCACCGGGACCTTGCGGAAGAGGAGCTTCACGCCGGCGCGGAGGCGGCGCCAGAGTTCGTCGTCGAGTCCGGAGTCGAGTTCGCGGGGCTTCCAGTCGGGGGTGGCGCGGCGGACGTCTTCGAGGTGGACGAAGAACTCCATGGTGTTCGCGGCGTCGGCGACGGAGTCGATGCGGGTGGGGGACCAGGCCGGGGGGCCGGAGCGGAAGCGCTCGACGAGTTCGGGGTAGGGGATGCGCGCGCGGGTGGAGTCCTGGACCTTCTTCGTCCAGCCGGCCAGCGGCTTGGCGATGATGCCGGCCGCCGCGTCCGGCCGGCCCTCGCGCAGCACCAGGTGGGAGACGAGGTCGGAGGTGCGCCAGCCGGCGCACAGGGTCGGCGCGTCCGGTCCCACCTCGGCAAGGAGGTCCGCCAGGTCCCGCCGTTCCAGCGCTGCGAATCCGGTCATGCGCACAGGGTATCCGGCCCTGACGTGCCGGGCCATCACGCGCTAGTGTAAGGAGCGCTCGGGCGGAATTCCGGTATACACGGAGGTTGTTCCCCGGTTAGTCTCTTCGGGCTTGCGCACCATTGAACAGGGGGACCGAGTACCCATGCGACCCTATCCGGCAACCGCGTCGCCGACCCGCCGCGGCCTGTGGGTGTTGGGGCTGGCCATCCGCACCGAGAAGAAGGTGTTCGCGGGCGCGCTCATGGGCAGCGCGCTGTACGGCGGCATGACCGTCGGCGCGGCGTCCGCCGTGGGCTGGGCGACGGACCACGTCGTGCTGCCCTCGCTCTCCGCGCACCACGTGGGCGCGGCGACGCTGGCGGCGGGCGGGCTGCTGATCGTCGGCGTGGCGGTTGCGAAGGTGATGGGCATCTTCGGGCGCCGGCTGCTCGCCGGCGTGCTCCAGTTCCGGATGCAGGCCCGCTACCGCCACATGGTCACGGCCGCGTACCTGCGCCTCCCGCTCGCCTGGCATCAGCAGCGGCCCACCGGACGCCTCCTGTCGAACGCCAACTCCGACGTGGAGATGGCGTTCATGCCGATCGCGCCGATGCCGATGTCGCTCGGCGTCGGCGTCATGTTGATCATCGGCATCGTCGACATGCTGCTGACGAACTCGGTCCTCGCCCTCATCGGCATCCTGCTGCTCCCGGCGATCATCGTCACCAACACGATCTACGTCCGCTTCTCGGGTCCGCGCTTCGCCCGCGCGCAGGAATTGCGCGCGCACGTGGCCGAGGTGGCGCACGAGTCCTTCGACGGCGCGCTCGTCGTCAAGACCCTGGGACGCGAGACCAAGGAGACCGACCGCTTCGCCGACCGCGCCCGGGCCCTGCGCGACGCCAACATCTCCGCTGGTCGCGCGCGTTCGCTGTTCAACCCGATCCTGGAGGCGCTGCCGAACCTCGGCGTCCTCGCGGTGCTGCTCTTCGGCACGCGGCAGGTGGCCTCCGGAGACGCGCAGCCTGGCGACGTGGTCAACGTCGCCTACCTGATCACCTTGCTGGCCTTCCCGATCCAGTCCTTCGGCTGGGTGCTCGGCGACCTGCCGCGCGCCGTCGTCGGCTACGAGCGCGTCGCGGCGGTGCTGGCAGCCGAGGACCACACGGAGTACGGCGCGAAGCTCGGCAAGCGGGACGGCTCGCCCGCTGAGCTCGTGTTCGACCACGTGGACTTCGCGTACCCGGGCGCCGAGACGGCCCCCGTTCTCCGATCGCTCACCGCCTCGATCGAGCCGGGGCGCACGGTCGCCCTCGTCGGCGCGACCGGCGCCGGCAAGTCGACGATCGCGGCGCTGCTGTCCCGGCTTTCCGACCCGACCGGCGGCGCGATCCTGCTGGACGGCATGGAGCTCGCCGAATACGCGAAGGGCGAGGTGTCCGACGCGGTCGCGCTCGTTCCGCAGCAGACCTTCATCTTCGGCGACACCGTGCGCGCCAACGTGGCCCTCGGCGACGATGTCGGCGACGACCGGGTATGGGCCGCGCTGCGTACCGCGCAGGCCGAGAAGTTCGTCAAGGCCCTGCCACACGGGCTCGACACCGTGATCGGCGAACGCGGCACGACGCTCTCCGGAGGCCAGCGGCAGCGCCTCGCGCTGGCCCGCGCGCTCGTCCGCCGTCCGCGGCTGCTCGTGCTCGACGACTGCACGTCGGCCGTGGACCCGAGCGTCGAGGCGGCGATCCTCGACGGACTGCGCGAGCGGGGCGACGATCCGGACGCGGCGGGCGCGACGGTCGTCGTGATCGCGTACCGGAAGGCGACGGTCGCGCTCGCCGACGAGGTGCTGTTCCTGGAGAACGGTTCGATCTCCGCGCGCGGCACACACGATGAGCTGCTGGAAAGCAGCAAGGGGTATCGCGAGTTGATCACCGCCTATGCGAAGGCCGCCGAGGAAGCGGCCGTAGAGGAAGCGGTTGCGGCCGACGACGAGGAGATCAAGGAGGTCGTCGCGTGACGGCCGTTGCGCAGGACGCCGCCGAGCTGGCAGCTGAGCGAACCGCCGAGGAAGCCGTCGAGGACTCGGCTCCCGCCGCTCCGATCGTCGGCGAGGCCTCCGGCGGCCCGGTCGCCATCGTGCGCGCCGGCCTGCGGCTCTCGCCCGAGTTCGTCAAGGGCATCGGCGTCACGATGCTGCTGGCGCTGATCGCGACCACCGGCCGCATCGTCATCCCGATCGCCGTCCAGCAGGCCATGGACCACGGCTTCGGCTCGACCTCCGGCAAGGTGGACGTCGGCGAGGTGGAGCGGATGGTCGCCATCGCGGCGGTCGCCGTCCTCGCCACGATGCTCTCCGCGACCGCGATGAGCCGCCGCCTCTATAAGGCGAGCGAATCAGGGCTCTCCGGTCTGCGGATCAAGGCGTTCCGGCACGTGCACGACCTGTCCGTGGCGCACCAGCAGGCCGAGCAGCGCGGCTCGCTCGTCTCCCGCGTCACCTCGGACGTCGACACGATCACGAACTTCATCCAGGAAGGCGGCCTGATGCTGTTCGTCAGCGTCGCCCAGATGGCGCTGGCCACGATCGTGATGGCGGTCTACTCCTGGCAGCTCACGCTGCTGATCTGGGTCTGCTTCCTACCGCTGTTCGCCACCATGCGCGTCGTGCAGCGCAAGACGGGCACCCGGTACAGCGCCGTCCGCTCGGCCATCGGCCGGATGCTCGGCGCGGTCAGCGAGACGCTGGTCGGCGCGCCGATCGTGCGCGCGTACGGCATCGAGGACCGGATGGGCACGCGGATGGACGAGGCCATCGCGCGCACCCGGCGTGCCCAGGTCGGGGCGCAGCGGGTGGTCATCACGACGTTCAGCGCGGGCGAAGTCGCGGCCGGGCTGGCCAACGCGGGCGTCATCGTCGTCGGCACGATGCTCGGCGTCGGCGGGCACCTGACGGCCGGCCAGATCGTCGCGATGCTCTTCCTCGTCTCGCTGTTCATCACGCCGGTCCAGTGGGGCGTCGAAGTGCTCAACGAGGCGCAGAACGCGATCTCCGGCTGGCGCCGCGTGATCGGGCTGCTGGAGGCCGTCCCCGACGTGCCCGACCCCGGTGCCGAGGGCACCGACCTGCTGGAAGGGGCGCTCGACGTGCACTTCGAGCACGTCGCCTTCGCCTACCCCGGCGGCTCCCGCGTACTGCACGACGTCGACGTGACGATCCCGGCGCGCGGCCGGGTCGCGGTCGTCGGCGAGACCGGCTCCGGCAAGACGACCTTCGCGAAGCTGCTGACCCGGCTGATGGATCCGGTCGAGGGAGCTGTGCTGATCGGCGGCGTGGACGCGCGGCGGATCCCGTTCGAGCAGCTGCGGCGGCGCGTGGTGATGGTCCCTCAGGACGGCTTCCTTTTCGAGGGGACGCTCGCCGACAACGTGCGCTACGGCAAGCCCGGCGCGGACGACGCCGAGGTCGCGGCGGCCTTCGAGTCGCTCGGGCTCGGCGACTGGCTGGCCGGCCAGCCGCAGGGCGTGGCGACGGCGGTCGGGCAGCGCGGTGAATCGCTCTCGGCCGGCGAGCGGCAGCTCGTGGCGCTGGCCCGCGCGTACGTCGCGGACCCGGACCTGCTGCTGCTCGACGAGGCGACCTCGGCCGTGGATCCGGCCACCGAGCAGCGGATCGCCCGCGCGCTCGAAGCGCTCACCCGCGGCCGCACGACCGTCTCGATCGCGCACCGGCTCTCCACGGCGCAGGCCGCCGACGAGGTGTTCGTGTTCGACGCCGGACGACTCGTCGAGCGCGGGCCGCATCGCGAGCTCGTCGACCAGGGCGGAATCTACGCGGCGCTCTACGCCTCCTGGGCGCGCACCGCGGTCGGTCACGCTATCTGACGCAGGCTCATCGCCAGATCCGCGACCGAGTACATGAGCGCCAGGTTCGCGACCAGGAACGGAATCCAGACCCAGCGGCTGCGGATCAGCTCGGGCAGCGAGACGAGGAACGGCACGATCGCGGCGATGTAGCGCGGCTCGGAGGTGAACAGCGGCGAGGTGATGCCGAGCGCGAACATCACCGCGGCCCACGCCGTGAACGAGCCGGGCAGCAGGCCCAGGCAGGCGGTCAGCGCGAAGATCCCGATCACGGCGCAGGCCAGCGACGTGACCAGGATCGCCTCGTCGCCGGGCGAGTCCAGCAGCGTCTCGATCGTGGCGAACGGATCCTGCATGACGGCGCCGCGGTTGCCGCTGGAGACCTGCTGCGAGAACGGGAGGATCCAGTCGCCGAAACGCCACTGGCAGTAGGCGAGATACGCGCCGAGGCCGATGACCGGCGACGCGGTCCGGGCGAGCCCCGCGAGCACCACGCGCGGCGCCCACCGGGCTCGGCGCGCGTCGCGCACCGCCTCATAGAAGCCAGGCAGCGCGAGCACGATCCCGGTCGGCCGCGAGAGGCCGGCCAGCAGCCCGGCGAGGATCGCCCAGCCGGTCCGCCGCCTGCGCACCGCCAGGAAGTACAGCGCGGCCAACACCCCGGCCAGCGGCTCGGTATAGCCCATGACCAGGGCGAACGCTCCCGGAGAGAGCTGGCTGAGCCAGGCCGCGCGGCTCGCCGTCAGCCGGTCGCGGGTCTCGCGCTCCGCGATCAAGTGCACGAGTGCGCCGAAGAGCCAGGCGAGCGCCCAGCAGAACGCGAACATCAGGAACGGCACCGGAAGCCGGGTCACGAGCGCCAGCCCCGCGACGCACAGCGACGTCAGCGGGAAGAAGTGCGCGAGGCCCCCGGCTCCGGTGTGGTCGGCGAACACGTTTCCGCCGTGCGCCATGCCGTTCGCCTCGGATATGTACCAGTGCGTGTCCCAGGCGAAGAGCGGCGAAAGTATTCCGTCGCCGCCGATCCGGAGACATACTGCGAGCACGATGACGTGCGCGATCAGCCAGGGCACCAGCGTGGCGCGCAGGCCGTCTCGCAGCGCGGCTCGGGCGCCCTTCGGCGCATCCATGTGTTCCCCGTGGCATCGCGTGATCGTCTGAGCGAGACAATAGGGCACATGGATGAATCGAGGGTCGGGCGAGTGGCGTTGGACATGGACATCGCAGCGAAGTTGAAACGGAACGGCGAAGGTCTGGTGCCGGCCGTCGTTCAGCAGTACGACTCCGGTGAAGTGCTGATGCTCGCGTGGATGGACGACGAGGCCCTGCGCCGCACCCTCACGACCGGCCGCGCGACCTACTGGTCCCGCAGCCGCGCCGAGTACTGGGTCAAGGGCGAGACCTCCGGGAACTTTCAGCAGGTCAAGTCCGTCGCCCTCGACTGCGACGGCGACACGCTGCTGGTGAAGGTGGATCAGACGGGCCCCGCCTGCCACACCGGCACGCACACCTGCTTCGACGGACGCGAGCTGAAGCCGGGCACTGCGTGATACGGCGGCTGTGATACGGCGGCGTGCTGCCACAATGTCCCCATGACAACCGGTGCCACCACCCCCGACCTGCCCGCCTTCCGCGCTCTGGCCGACTCGCGGCGGGTCATCCCGGTCACCCGTCGCTTCCTGGCCGACGGCGAGACCCCGGTCGGGCTCTACCGCAAGCTCGCGGCGGAGCGCCCTGGCACCTTCCTGCTCGAATCCGCCGAGCACGGCGTCTGGTCCCGCTACTCGTTCATCGGCGTACGCAGCGAACTCGCCCTGACCGAGCGCGACGGAGCCGCGGCCTGGATCGGCCACCCGCCGGCCGGAGCGCCGACCGAGGGCGAACCGCTCGACGTCCTGCGGGCCACGCTCGACCTGCTTCGTACGCCGCACGATCACGACCGCGCCGACCTGCCGCCGCTGACCGGCGGCTTCGTCGGCTACCTCGGTTACGACACGGTCCGCCGGCTCGAGAGGGTCGGCGAGCACGCCAAGGACGACCTGAACCTGCCCGAGCTCACCATGATGCTCGCCGCCGACCTCGCCGTGCTCGACCACACGGACGGCACGGTGACGCTGATCGCCAACGCCATCAACCTCAACGGCACGCCCGACGGCGTGGACGCCGCGTACCAGGGCGCCGTCTCCCGCCTCGACGCGATGGCCGCCGACCTGACCCGCCCGGACCGGCTGCCCCCGGCCGTGCTCGACCTGGACGTCACGCCGACGTTCACCGGCAACCGGACGAGGGAGGACTACCGCGCCGCAGTGGAGAGCGCGAAGGAGGAGATCCGGGCGGGCGAGGCCTTCCAGATCGTCATCTCGCAGCGCTTCGAGATGGCCACCGACGCCACCGCGCTCGACGTCTACCGCGTGCTCCGCGCGACGAACCCGAGCCCGTACATGTACCTGTTCCGCTTCCCGAGCGAGCGCGGCGCGTTCGACGTCATCGGCTCCTCCCCGGAGGCGCTGGTCAAGGTCACCGACGGCGAGGCGATGCTGCACCCGATCGCCGGCACCCGGCCGCGCGGCGCCACGCCCGAACTGGACGCGGCGCTCGCCGAGGAACTGCTCGCGGACCCGAAGGAGCGCGCCGAGCACCTGATGCTGGTCGACCTCGGCCGCAACGACCTCGGGCGGATCAGTGCCCCCGGCACCGTCGAGGTCGTCGACTTCATGAGCGTCGAGCGCTACAGCCACGTCATGCACCTCGTCTCCACGGTCGTCGGCGAGATCGCCGAGGACCGCAGCGCGCTCGACGTGCTGCTCGCCGCCTTTCCCGCCGGAACCCTCTCCGGCGCCCCGAAGCCGCGCGCCCTGCAGATCATCGACGACCTCGAACCCACCCGCCGCGGCGTCTACGGAGGCTGCGTCGGCTACCTGGACTTCGCCGGCAACAGCGACACGGCGATCGCGATCCGCACCGCGCTGCTGCGCGACGGCACCGCGTACGTCCAGGCCGGCGCCGGAATCGTCGCCGACTCGGTGCCCGCGTCGGAGGACGCCGAGTGCCGCAACAAGGCCATGGCGGTGCTGCGCGCCATCGCGGCCGCGGGGACGCTGCGGGCTGCGGACTGACCCGCCGGACGCTCCCGGAATCACGTTTGCGAGGATGGTTCCATGGCAGCCGTAGAGTCCCCCGCCGCTGAGGTCACCGAGCAGACGCACGTCAGCCCCGCCCGCAGGGCGACGCGGGCGAAGACGCTGGCCGCGCTGCTCGCCGCGCTCGGCGCCGGAATCGTCCTGCTCACCATCGGGCGGGGATGGGCCCAGGGCTACGTCACCTCGCCGATCAGGTTCAAGGTCACCGCGAGCGGATCGCAGCTGACCGGCGTGCCGTACGCGCTGGGCCTGGCCGGGCTCGCGGGCGCGCTGGCGCTGTTCGCCGTGCGCAGGGTCGGCCGCTACCTCGTCGGGGCCGTCCTCACGCTCGCCGGCGCGGGCACCGTGTACTCGATCGCCGACCGGCTCAGCCGCCTCGACGAGGCCCTGCACACGCAGGCGGCCGCGCAGGGGCTCGGCTCCGACACCAAGATCAGCGGCATCGACAACAGCCTCTGGCCGTACCTGACGATCGCCGGCGGCGTGATCGTCTGCGCCGCCGGGATCTACACCCTCGCGCGCGGCCGCACCTGGTCCGGCCTGGGCAACCGCTACGAGTCCCCGGCGAACGCCGCGCAGGCCGCTGCGAAGCCGGCGAGCGACGTCACCGCGCGTGACCTGTGGGACGCGCAGGGCCGCGGCAACGACCTCACCGAGGCCGACGACGAGCCGGCGGCCGACCGGCAGACGTGAGATGCGTCTCCACCGGGCCCCCTGGTGACGGACCACGTCAGGCCATGAGGGACAATGGATCCAGTCATACTTTCGACTTTTAGGAGTCAGTGCGTCATGTCCGAGGTGATCGAGGAGACCCAGGCCGAGAAGAGCCACTCCAAGGTCGGCGAAGTCGCCGGCAAGGCGGCGCTGGTCGGGATGTCCATGATGGGCTCCTCGGTGGCGCACACCGAGCCGCACGCGGACCACGGCTACGCCCCCGCCCGCTGGGCCGCCGCCGCCATCTCCGGCATCGGCTGGCTCGTCGGCGGCATCGCCTTCCCCTTCGGGATCTGGGCGCTGGTCGTGCTCGGCGGAGTGCTGCAGATCGTGGCGATCATCGTGAACCTCTCGATGAACGCCGCCGGCATGGGCGCCAAGGCCAACGACGACTGGGCCGCGGCGAAGCTCAAGGCCGCCGAGGCCCGGGCCTCCTAGCCCGCGCCGGTAACCGACGTTCCGCCCCGGTTGGCGAGCACTGTGTCAACGGTGCTCTGACCGGGGCGGTTGTGTGTCCGCGGACGCCGACCGGCGGTCCGCGATGTGGATCTTGGCAGCGTGCGCCGCGCGGGGCCGATAGCATGGCATGGCAAGACGGCGCCGTGTGTGGCCTGCGGATCTGAGGGGACGGTAGCGGAGCGATGAACGTGCTCGAGGAGATCATCGAGGGTGTCCGCGCTGACCTCGCCGCGCGCCAGGAGGTCACCTCGCTGGACGACCTCAAGGCCCGCGCGCGGACCCAGCCCTCGGCCAAGGACGGGGTGCGGGCGCTGCGCGGAGAGGGCGTGGCGGTCATCGCCGAGGTCAAGCGGTCCAGCCCGTCCAAGGGCGCGCTCGCCGCGATCGCCGACCCGGCCGGCCTGGCCGCCGACTACGAGCTCGGCGGCGCCAGCGTGATCAGCGTGCTGACCGAGCAGCGGCGCTTCGGCGGCTCGCTGCAGGACCTCAAGGACGTGCGCGCGCGGGTGGACATCCCCGTGCTGCGCAAGGACTTCATCGTCTCCAGCTACCAGCTGTGGGAGGCCCGCGCCCACGGCGCCGACCTCGCCCTGCTGATCGTCGCCGCGCTCGAGCAGGCCGCGCTGGTCTCGCTGATCGAGCGGGCCGAGTCCATCGGCCTGACTCCGCTGGTCGAGGTGCACGACGAGCACGAGATCGACCGCGCGATCGACGCCGGCGCGAAGATCATCGGCGTGAACGCGCGCGACCTGAAGACCCTCAAGGTGGACCGGGACACCTTCGCCCGGCTCGCCCCGCGCATCCCCGACTCGATCGTGCGGGTGGCGGAGTCCGGCGTGCGCGGCCCGCACGACCTGATCGTCTACGCGAACTCCGGCGCCGACGCGGTGCTGGTCGGCGAGTCCCTGGTCACCGGCCGGGACCCGCGCTCCTGCGTCGCCGACCTGGTCGCCGCCGGGGCGCACCCGGCGATGCGGCGCGGCCGATAGCCGCGGCGTCCCCCGCCGGGTTTCCGGCTAGGATGACCCCTGTGAGTACCTCGACCTCCCCGCGCGCGGCCGCCCGACGGCGCCCGTGGTGGCGCCACGCGCCCGCGGGCCGGCGATGGCCGACGGCCGCGATCTGATCTTCGCGCCTGTCCATTTCGACACAACTCACCGATCGTCAATCCTCGTCAGGAGACGAAGTCCCGATGACGGACGCCACTGTCTTTTCCGACGCCTTCTTCGCCGCGTCGTACGCCCATCCCTCGGCCCAGCCGGACCCCGCAGGACACTACGGGCGCCTCGGCGGACGCTTCATGCCCGAGGCGCTGATGGCCGCCCTCGCCGAGCTCACCGAGGCCTACCAGAAGTCCAAGAACGACCCGGAGTTCCAGGCCGAGCTCACCCACTGGCTGCGCACCTACGCCAACCGCCCGTCGCTGCTGACCGAGGCCAAGCGGCTGTCCGCGCACGCCGGGGCGCGCATCCTGCTCAAGCGCGAGGACCTCAACCACACCGGCTCACACAAGATCAACAACGTGCTCGGCCAGGCCCTGCTCACCAGGCGGATGGGCAAGAAGCGGGTCATCGCGGAGACCGGGGCCGGCCAGCACGGCGTCGCCTCCGCCACCGCGGCCGCGATCTTCGACCTCGAATGCGTCGTCTACATGGGCGAGGAGGACACCGAGCGGCAGGCCCTGAACGTGGCCAGAATGCGCATGCTCGGCGCCGAGGTCGTGCCGGTCGCCACCGGTTCGCGCACCCTCAAGGACGCGATCAACGAGGCGATCCGCGACTGGGTGACCAACGTCGAGCACACGAACTACCTGTTCGGCACGGCCGCCGGCCCGCACCCGTTCCCCTCCATCGTCCGCGACTTCGCCCGCATCATCGGCGTCGAGGCCCGCGCGCAGCTGCTCGATCTGACGGGTGAACTGCCCGACGCGGTCGCCGCGTGCGTCGGCGGCGGATCGAACGCGATCGGCCTGTTCCACGCCTTCGTGCCCGACGAGTCGGTGCGGCTCTACGGCTTCGAGGCCGGCGGCTCCGGCGTCGATTCCGGCCTGCACGCCGCGTCGATCACCGGGGGAGCGGTCGGCGTGCTGCACGGCGCGCGCACCTACATCCTCCAGGACGAGTACGGCCAGACCCTGCCGAGCCACTCCATCTCCGCGGGTCTCGACTACCCGGGCGTCGGCCCGGAGCACGCCTGGCTGCACGACACCGGCCGCGCGGTCTACGAGCCGGTCACCGACGCCGAGGCGATGGACGCCTTCCAGCTGCTGTGCCGCACCGAGGGCATCATCCCGGCCATCGAGTCCGCGCACGCCGTCGCCGGCGCGCTGCGCATCGCCCCCGCGCTGCGCGAGGAGCTGGGCCGCGAGCCGGTCATCATCGTCAACCTGTCCGGCCGCGGCGACAAGGACATGCACACCGCGGCCGCGTACTTCGGAATGGAGGTCTGAGCCGTGAGCAAGCTCTCTGCGGTCCTGGCCGCGGCGAAGGCCGAGAACCGGGCGGCGCTGATCGGCTACCTGCCCGCCGGCTTCCCGAGTTTCGAGGGCTCGATCGCCGCGTGCAAGGCGATGATCGACGGCGGCGTCGACATCGTCGAGATCGGCCTGCCGTATTCTGACCCGCAGATGGACGGCCCGGTCATCCAGCAGGCCGTGCAGGTCGCGCTCGACGCGGGCGTGAACACGCTCGACGTCCTGCGCGTCGTCGAGGGCGTCGCCGCGACCGGTGCCCCGACGCTGGTCATGTCCTACTGGAACCCGATCGAGCGCTTCGGCGCCGACCGCTTCGCCAAGCAGCTCGCCGCCGCCGGGGGAGCGGGCACGATCCTGCCCGACCTGATCCCGGAGGAGGCCGACGACTGGATCGCCGCCGCCGACGCGCACGCGCTCGACCGGGTCTTCCTCGTCGCGCAGACCTCCACGCCGGAGCGGATCACGCTGACCACCGGCGTGTGCCGCGGCTTCGTCTACGCGGCCTCCCTGATGGGTGTGACCGGCACCCGCGACGCCGTCAGCGGCAACGCCAAGGGACTGGTCGAGCGCACGAAGGCGGCGACGGACGTGCCGGTCTGCGTCGGACTCGGCGTCTCGAACGGCGCCCAGGCGGCCGAGGTCGCGGGCTTCGCCGACGGAGTCATCGTCGGCTCGGCCTTCGTGCGCCGGCTGATCGAGGCGCCCGACGAGGCGAGCGGCCTGGCCGCCGTCCGCGAACTGGCGCGCGATCTCGCGGATGGCGTCAGGAGCGGCCGCCGGTGAGATACCGTGTGCTGAATGTCGGCAACTCACCGTAGTCATCTGATGGGGCATCCAGGAGTGAACGACCGCATGGCCACCAAGTCCTCCCTCCTGGATGCCCGCAGCACCGCGTGGATCTCGCTGCTCGCCCGGCTGCTGCTCGGCGCGATGTGGCTCTTCTACAGCGTCCCGAAGCTGACCCAGCCCACGCAGAACATCGCCGACGTGCGCAACTTCCAGATCGTGCCGGAGGGCCTGGTCACTCCGTTCGCCTACGCGCAGCCCTATCTGGAGCTCGCCTTCGGCGTTCTGCTCATCATCGGCCTCGGCACGCGGCTCGTCGCGCTGCTGTCCGCGATCCTGCTGCTGGTCTACATCGGCGGCATCATGTCGCTCGGCGCGCGCGGCATCTCCATCAGCTGCGGCTGCGGCGGTGGCGGCGGGCAGGTCGCGCAGGGGCAGACCCGCTACACGCTCGACGTACTGCGCGACACCGTCTTCCTCATCCCGGCGCTCTGGCTGCTCTGGAAGCCGCGGTCGAGGTTCTCCGCGGACACGGCGCTCGCGATCTGAGTATCCGCAGGTGAACTGACGTGCCGTGACTATCCGCGTGTCACTGTTCACCGGGCGTGACAAGTGCGGCACGATGTTCACCATGGCACCGGAGTCGAACAAGCCGAACAAGCGGGCCCAGGCGCGGGAGCGCGCCGCCGCCGCATACGCCGCCGAGCAGGCCAAGGCCAAGCGCAAGCGGCAGTACTTGATCGGCGGCCTGGTCGTGGTGATCATCGCCGCCGCGGTCGGCATCGGCATCGCGGTGCAGCACCACGTGAACCAGGTCAACTCCTCGCCCGCCAACGGCAAGCTGATCTACCCGGCCGGCACCGTCGACGGCGGCCTGGCGATCCCCTACGGCAGCAACGAGAACGCCAAGACGACGCTCACGATCTACGAGGACTTCCGCTGCCCCTACTGCAAGGAGGCGGAGTCGATGTTCAAGCCGATCTACACCTCCTACGCCGACGCGGGGAAGATCAAGGTCCGCTTCCGCATCGTGAACCTGATCGACAAGAACGACGGCGGCACCGGTTCCATCCAGGCGGGCAACGCGGCCGCCTGCGCCCAGGACGTGGGCAACGCGAAGTTCAAGGCGTACCACGACGTCCTGTTCGCGAACCAGCCGAACGAGTCGGACGACGCGTTCGCCTCGAACGCGACCCTCGTCTCCTATGCGAAGCGGGTCTCCGGACTGGTCAGTTCGAGCTTTGAGTCATGCGTGAATTCCGGCAAATACCAGCCCTGGGTCGGGAAGAACTACGACGCCCTCAAGACGGCGGAAAACGGCAGCGTCTCCACCCCCGACTACCTGATCGACGGCACCCGCTACCAGCTCACCTCGCAGAGCGCGTCCGTGCAGGAAGCGGCCTTCACGGCGGCCCTGGACAAGGCGATCGCGGCGGCCGGCTGAGCCCGCGGTGTGCGGCCAAGGTCACGGAGAGATCACGCCTTGCCGAGAATTCGCCGAGAACGGGTGGGTGGCCTGTCGGGGTGACGCGCCGCGTGATTAGGATTCTGCGGCGGGTGGTGGTCCGCTCGGGCCGACCTGGGCCATCCCGACGAGTGGAGCGGATGACGAGGCGATGAGCAGACGGAATCGGATCGGCAAGGAGCTGGCCAGGGAGCGGGCGGCCCTGGCGAAGGTCGAGGCGGAGTACCGGGCGAAGCGCAACAAGCGCCTCGCGATCTACGGCCCGATCGCCGGAGTCGTCCTCGTCGGCGCCGTGCTGACCTTGGTGTTCACCCATGCCTTCGGATCCACCGGCACCCCCTCGGCCAAGTCGACCGCCTCGGTGAAGGCCTCGGCCTCGGCCTCCGCCACGACGTCGGCCTCCGCGTCGGCGAGCTCATCAACGTCCTCGAGTGCCAAGGCCTCGGCCTCCAGCTCGGCCACCTCAAGCGCGAGTGCGAGCAAGTCATGACGACGACGCCTGTGGCGTTCCTGCCCAGCCCGACGACGGCCGAGATAACTCTCGGCCCGTTCCCCATCCGGTTCTACGCGCTCTGCATCATCGCGGGCATCGCCATCGCGGTGTACCTCGGCGAGCGCCGGTGGCGGGCCAAGGGCGGCGAGCCGCACATCATCACCGACATCGCGATCTGGGCGGTGCCGTTCGGCCTGGTCGGCGGCCGGCTCTACCACGTGATCACCGATCCCGAGCTCTACTTCCCGCGCGGACAGGACTGGGTGCGCGTCTTCTACGTCTGGGACGGCGGCCTCGGCATCTGGGGCGCGATCGCGCTCGGCGGCCTCGGCGCCTGGATCGGCGCGCGCCGCCGCGGCGTGAAGCTGCCGCCGTTCGCCGACGCGGTGGCCCCGGGCATCGTGCTCGCGCAGGCGATGGGCCGGTGGGGCAACTGGTTCAACAACGAGCTGTACGGCGACCCGACGTCGAAGCCCTGGGGCCTGACCATCCACTGCATGGCCACCAGCGGCACCCGCGTCGCGGTGCCGTGCTCGGGCGTGCCGGGGACGACGACGGTGCTCGGGCACTTCCAGCCCACGTTCCTCTACGAGGTGGTCTGGGACGTGCTGGTCTGCGTGGCGCTGCTGTGGGCAGACCGCCGCTTCTCGATCGGCCACGGCCGGCTGTTCGCCCTGTACGTGATGGGATACACGCTGGGCCGCGGCTGGATCGAGCACCTGCGCAGCGACTACGCGCACCACTTCTTCGGGCTTCGCGTCAATGACTGGGTCTCCATCCTCTGCTTCGCCGGCGCGCTGGTCTTCTTCCTGATCTCGCAGCGCACCAAGCCGGGCAAGGAGTACGGCCCCGACCTGTACTGGCCGCACTTCAAGCCCTACGCGCCGGACGGGACGCCGGAGGGGGCGGCCGACGACGCCGACTCCGACGACGCCGAGTCCGCCGAGGCTGCGGAATCCGCAGATCATGCCGGGAAGACGGAGTCCGAGGAGGCTTCGGAACCCGGTGCGGAGTCAGCCGATTCTCAAATCTCCACCAAAGATCATCCGGATACCGAGACGCCGTCTCGGCCCGAGGCGGAGTCCGCGGCCGTGAAGCGGGCGGCCTCGCCCGAATAGCCGCAGCTCACAGCCTTGTCGGCAGGCGAAGGCCGCCCCCGTGACCGGGGGCGGCCTTCTTCCGTTCATGCCGCTGTGACATGAGTCATAGGCCGGAAGAGTGAAAGTCGCGCAACGTGGGGAAAACAGGGTGTAGCGCGCACCAACCGCAGGTCAGAGAAATGCTGTCCGAATAGTGAGACCGCACCTGACCTCATGACGGAATCTTGACCCATCGTGTAACCTCAATTCACCGCGGCAGGGCCAGAGTCGTCCCTCGTGCGCGCACATTCACGTTGCGGCCCACACAGACGACACGGAGGACACCGATGGCTTCATCGTCCCCCCAAGCCGGCGCACTCTTCAGCGCTCTGCCTCAGGCGCAGGGTCTCTACGACCCGCGGGCCGAGAAGGACGCTTGCGGGGTCGCTTTCGTAGCCACTCTCACCGGTGAGCCCAGCCACGAGATCGTGGACCAGGCGCTCACCGCCCTGCGGAACCTCGAGCACCGCGGCGCCTCCGGCGCCGAGCCAGACTCGGGCGACGGCGCGGGCATCCTGGTGCAGGTCCCGGACGCATTCCTGCGTACGGCCGTTGACTTCCCGCTGCCCGAGCGCGGCGGCTACGCGGTGGGCCTCGCCTTCATCCCGGACACCGACGAGGACGAGGCGGCCGCCGAGGCCTCCGTCGCCCGCATCGCCGGCGAGGAGGGCCTGACGGTCCTCGGCTGGCGCGAGGTGCCGATCACCCCGGACCTGCTCGGAGCCAGCGCCCGGGCCGCGATGCCGCGCTTCCGCCAGCTGTTCGTCGCGGGCGACGCCGGACAGAAGGGCATTGAACTCGACCGCTTGGCATTCGTGCTGCGCAAGCGCGTCGAGCACGAGACAGGGACCTACTTCCCCTCGCTGTCGGGACGCACCATTGTCTATAAGGGAATGCTCACTACCGGACAGCTCGAGCCCTTCTTCCCCGACCTGTCGGACCCCACCTTCACCAGCGCCATCGGCCTGGTCCACTCGCGCTTCTCGACCAACACCTTCCCCGCCTGGCCGCTCGCCCACCCGTACCGCTTCATCGCGCACAACGGTGAGATCAACACCGTGCAGGGAAACAAGAACTGGATGCGCGCCCGCGAATCTCAACTTGTGACCGATGTGATCCAGGGCCCGCTGGAGCGGATCTTCCCGATCGTCGACCCGGCCGGCTCCGACTCCGCCAGCTTCGACGAGGTGCTCGAGCTGCTGCACCTCGCCGGCCGCTCGCTGCCGCACGCCGTGCTGATGATGGTCCCCGAGGCGTGGGAGAACCACACCGAGATGGACCCCGCCAAGCGCGCCTTCTACCAGTACAGCTCCTGCAAGATGGAGCCCTGGGACGGACCGGCCTCCATCACCTTCACCGACGGCACCCTGATCGGCGCCGTCCTCGACCGCAACGGCCTGCGCCCCTCCCGCTACTGGGTCACCAGCGACGGCCTCGTCGTGCTCGCCTCCGAGGTCGGCGTGCTCGACCTCGACCAGGCCAAGGTCGTGCGCAAGGGCCGGCTCCAGCCGGGCCGCATGTTCCTCGTCGACACCGCCCAGCACCGTATCGTCGAGGACGACGAGATCAAGTCCCAGCTCGCCGCCGAGCACCCCTACCAGGACTGGCTGCACGCCGGCCTGATCAAGCTCGGCGAGCTGCCCGAGCGCGAGCACATCGTGCACACGCACGCCTCCGTGGTGCGCCGCCAGCAGACCTTCGGCTACACCGAGGAGGAGCTGCGCGTCCTGCTCGCCCCGATGGCCAAGAACGGCGCCGAGCCGATCGGCTCCATGGGCTCGGACACCCCGCTCGCGGTGCTCTCGCAGCGCCCCCGCCTGCTGTTCGACTACTTCACCCAGCTGTTCGCGCAGGTCACCAACCCGCCGCTGGACGCCATCCGGGAGGAGTTGGTCACCTCCCTCGGCACCACCATCGGCCCCGAGGACAACCTGCTCGACACCACTCCGGCCGCCTGCCGCCAGGTCGAGCTGCCGTTCCCGGTGATCGACAACGACGAGCTGGCCAAGCTCATCCACATCAACGCCGACGGCGACCTGCCGGGCCTCAAGGCCGTCACCATCTCCGGCCTGTACCGGGCCGCGGGCGGCGGTACCGCGCTGCGCGAGCGCCTCGCCGAGATCAACGCCGAGGCCTCCGCGGCGATAGCCGACGGCGCGCGCATCATCGTGCTCTCCGACCGCCACTCCGACGCCGAGCAGGCGCCGATCCCGTCGCTGCTGCTCACCTCGTCCGTGCACCACCACATGATCCGCGAGAAGACCCGCACCCACGTCTCGCTGCTGGTCGAAGCCGGCGACGTGCGCGAGGTGCACCACGTGGCGCTGCTGATCGGCTTCGGCGCCGCCGCGGTCAACCCGTACCTCGCCATGGAGACCGTCGAGGACCTCGCCAACTCCGGCACCTTCGTGTCCGTCACCGGCGAGAAGGCCATCCGGAACCTGATCAAGGCGCTCGGCAAGGGCGTGCTCAAGGTCATGTCCAAGATGGGCATCTCCACCGTCGCCTCCTACCGCGGCGCCCAGGTCTTCGAGGCCGTCGGCCTGAGCAAGGAGCTCACCGCCACCTACTTCACCGGCGTCGCCTCCAAGCTCGGCGGCATCGGCCTCGAGGAGATCGCCGCCGAGGTCGCCGCCCGGCACGCCCGCGCCTACCCGCGCGGCGTCAACCGCGCCGCGCACCGCGACCTGGAGATCGGCGGCGAGTACCAGTGGCGCCGCGAGGGCGAGCCGCACCTGTTCGACCCCGAGACCGTCTTCCGGCTCCAGCACTCCACCCGCACCAAGCGCTACGACATCTTCAAGCAGTACACCGCGCGCGTGAACGAGCAGTCCGAGCGCCTGATGACGCTGCGCGGCCTGTTCGCCTTCGACAACCGGGACCGCGGCCCGATCCCGATCGACGAGGTCGAGCCGGTCAGCGAGATCGTCAAGCGCTTCTCCACCGGAGCCATGTCCTACGGCTCCATCTCGCTCGAGGCGCACCAGACCCTCGCCATCGCGATGAACTCCATCGGCGCCAAGTCCAACACCGGCGAGGGCGGCGAGGACCCCGAGCGCCTGCACGACCCGGCGCGCCGCTCCGCGATCAAGCAGATCGCCTCCGGCCGCTTCGGCGTCACCTCCGAGTACCTCACCAACGCCGACGACCTGCAGATCAAGATGGCCCAGGGCGCCAAGCCCGGCGAAGGCGGCCAGCTGCCCGGCGGCAAGGTCTACCCCTGGGTCGCCAAGACCCGGCACTCCACTCCCGGCGTCGGCCTCATCTCGCCCCCGCCGCACCACGACATCTACTCGATCGAGGACCTCGCCCAGCTGATCCACGACCTGAAGAACGCCAACCCCTCGGCGCGGGTCCACGTCAAGCTGGTCTCCGAGGTCGGCGTCGGCACCGTCGCCGCGGGCGTCTCCAAGGCGCATGCCGACGTGGTCCTCATCTCCGGCCACGACGGCGGCACCGGTGCCGCCCCGCTCACCTCGCTCAAGCACGCCGGCGGACCCTGGGAGCTCGGCCTCGCCGAGACCCAGCAGACCCTGCTGCTCAACGGCCTGCGCGACCGCATCGTGGTGCAGACCGACGGCCAGCTCAAGACCGGCCGCGACGTCGTCATCGCCGCGCTGCTCGGCGCCGAGGAGTTCGGCTTCGCCACCGCCCCGCTCGTCGTCTCCGGCTGCGTCATGATGCGCGTGTGCCACCTCGACACCTGCCCGGTCGGCGTCGCCACCCAGAACCCCGAGCTGCGCGCCCGGTTCAGCGGCAAGCCCGAGTTCGTCGTCAACTTCTTCGAGTTCATCGCCGAGGAGGTCCGCGAGATCCTCGCCGAGCTCGGCTTCCGCAGCATCGAGGAGGCCGTCGGCCGCGTCGAGCACCTGGACACCGCCAAGGCCGTCGAGCACTGGAAGGCCGCGGGCCTCGACCTCGCACCCGTCTTCCACCTGCCCGAGCTGCCCGCGGACGCCCCCCGGCGCCGCACCACGACCCAGGACCACGGCCTCGAGAAGGCGCTCGACAACGAGCTCATCGAGCTCGCCAAGGACGCCATCGAGGACGGCACCCCGGTGCGCATCCAGCTGCCCGTGCACAACGTCAACCGCACGGTCGGCACCATGCTCGGCCACGAGGTGACCAAGAAGTACGCCGGCGCGGGCCTCGCCGAGGACACCATCGACATCACCCTCACCGGCTCAGCCGGCCAGTCGCTCGGCGCCTTCCTGCCCCGCGGCATCACGCTGCGGCTGGAAGGCGACGCCAACGACTTCGTCGGCAAGGGCCTGTCCGGCGGCCGCATCATCGTGCGCCCGCCGCGCTCGGCCGGCTTCGACGCCGCGAAGAACATCATCGCGGGCAACGTCGTCGGCTACGGCGCCACCAGCGGCGAGATCTACCTCTCCGGCACCGTCGGCGAGCGCTTCGCCGTCCGCAACTCCGGCGCCACCCTCGTCGTCGAAGGCGTCGGCGACCACGCACTCGAGTACATGACCGGCGGCCGCGTCGTCATCCTCGGCGAGCACGGCCGCAACATCGCCGCGGGCATGTCCGGCGGCATCGCCTACGTGCTCGACCTCAAGGTCGCCCGCGTCAACCCCGAACTCGTCGCCGTCGAGGCTCTCGACGCCGACGACCGCACCTTCCTCCACAACGCCGTCAAGCGTCACTTCGAGGAGACCGGCTCCCAGGCCGCCGCCGTCCTGCTGGCCGACTGGGCGGGTTCCATAGCCCGCTTCGCCAAGATCATGCCGACCGACTACAAGCAGGTTCTCGGCACCCGGGCCGCCGCGGAGCGCGCGGGCCTGTCAGAGCAGGAGACCCTGGACAAGATCATGGAGGCCGCTCATGGCTGACCCGCGCGGTTTCATCACGACCCCCGTCCAGCACCCCGAGCGCCGCCCGGTCGGCGAGCGCGTCAAGGACTGGAAAGAGGTCTACCCGCAGCGCGCCCTGCTCCCGTTCATCCAGAAGCAGGCCGGCCGCTGCATGGACTGCGGCATCCCCTTCTGCCACAACGGCTGCCCGCTCGGAAACCTCATCCCCGAGTGGAACGACCTGGTCTGGCGGGACGACTGGTCCGAGGCCATCGAGCGGCTGCACGCGACCAACAACTTCCCCGAGTTCACCGGACGGCTCTGCCCGGCGCCGTGCGAGACCGCCTGCGTGCTCGGCATCAACCAGCCCGCGGTGACCATCAAGAACGTCGAGGTCTCCATCATCGACAAGGCCTGGGACGCCGGCCTCGTCAAGCCCCAGGAGATCGAGCGGCACAGCGGCAAGACCGTCGCCGTCATCGGCTCCGGACCGGCCGGCCTGGCCGCCGCCCAGCAGCTCACCCGGGCCGGCCACACCGTGGCCGTGTACGAGCGCGCCGACCGCATCGGCGGCCTGCTGCGCTACGGCATCCCCGAGTTCAAGATGGAGAAGCGGCACCTGAACCGCCGCATCGAGCAGATGCGCGCGGAGGGCACCAAGTTCCGCACCGGCGTCGCCGTCGGCCAGGACATCCTCGCCTCGCAGATCCGCGGCCGCTACGACGCCGTGGTGCTCGCCGTAGGCGCGACCAAGGCGCGCGACCTGCCGGCGCCGGGGCGCGAGTCGAACGGTATCCATCAGGCGATGGAATATCTTCCGCTGTCGAACAAGTCGGCTGAGGGCGACTTCGTCATTCCCCCGATCCACGCCAAGGGCAAGCACGTCGTCGTCATCGGCGGCGGCGACACCGGCGCCGACTGCGTCGGCACCGCCACCCGGCAGGGCGCCGTCTCGGTCACCCAGCTCGAGATCATGCCGCAGCCCCCGCAGGAGCGCCCCGCGGGCCAGCCGTGGCCCACGTACCCGATGACCTACCGGGTCACCTCGGCGCACGAGGAACTGTCCGCATTGGAAAACGGTGGCGAGCGGGTCTACGCGTCCAGCACCACGGAGTTCCTCGCCGACGAGGACGGCAACGTCAGGGCCCTGCGCCTGACCGAGGTGAAGTTCGAGAACGGCCGCTTCGAGCCGGTGCCCGGCACCGAGCGCGAGATCCCCGCGGAGCTCGTGCTGCTCGCCATGGGCTTCACCGGCCCCGAGCAGGACAACGGCCTCGTCGCCCAGCTCGGCCTCGAGCTCGACGAGCGCGGCAACATCCGCCGCGACGCCGACTTCCGCACCAACGTGCCGAACGTCTTCACCGCCGGAGACGCCGGCCGCGGCCAGTCGCTGATCGTCTGGGCGATCGCCGAGGGCCGCTCCGCGGCGGCCGCGGTGGACCGGTATCTGGGCGGCAACTCCGACCTGGCCGCCCCCATCCAGCCCACCACGCGTCAGCTGCTCGTCTGATCCACCCTCAATTCGCGTTCTGTACACCGCTTCGTCAGGGGCGACTTCCGGTGAAGTCGCCCCTGACTGGTGTGGTTAGGATGGTGGGTACCGGTCTGGGTGGTGCGCGCACTCGTCCGGCGTTCGACTCCCTGGATTGGGCATAGTTACTTATGGGTAAGGGATAGGGTCGCTCATATGCGTCGCGCGAAGATCGTCTGTACACTCGGCCCCTCGGCCGGCTCTCACGAGCAGCTGTCCGCCCTCGTGGCCGCGGGCCTCGACATCGCCAGGCTCAACCTCTCGCACGGCGCCTACGCCGAGCACGAGGAACGATATTTCAACGTCAGGAAGGCCGCGGACGACGCGGGGCGTGCGGTGGGCGTGCTCGTCGACCTGCAGGGCCCGAAGATCCGGCTCGGCCGCTTCGCGGAGGGCCCGGTCGTCGTCGAGCGCGGCGACGAGTTCACCATCACCACCGAGGACGTCCCCGGTGACCAGAAGATCTGCTCCACCACCTACAAGGGCCTGGCCGGCGACTGCAAGCCCGGCGACCGGATCCTGATCGACGACGGCCGGGTGGCCATGGAGGTCGTCGAGGTCGACGGGCCGCGGGTCAAGTGCCGCACCGTCGAGGGCGGCAAGCTCTCCAACAACAAGGGGATCAACCTCCCCGGCGTGGCCGTCTCGGTCCCCGCGCTGAGCGAGAAGGACATCGCCGACCTGCGCTGGGCGCTCGGCGAGAACGAGGTCGGCCTGCGCGCCGACATGATCGCGCTGTCCTTCGTGCGCAGCGCCAAGGACGTCGACGACGTGCACGCGGTGATGGACGAGGTCGGCGTGCGCCTGCCGGTCATCGCCAAGGTGGAGAAGCCGCAGGCGGTCGACAACCTCGACGAGATCGTCGACGCGTTCGACGGCATCATGGTCGCCCGCGGCGACCTCGGCGTCGAGATGCCGCTCGAGCAGGTCCCGCTGGTGCAGAAGAAGCTCATCACGATGTGCCGCCGGAACGCCAAGCCGGTCATCGTCGCCACCCAGATGCTCGACTCGATGATCAGCGCCAGCCGCCCCACCCGGGCCGAGGCCAGCGACGTCGCCAACGCCATCTTCGACGGCGCCGACGCGGTCATGCTGAGCGCCGAGACCAGCGTCGGCGACTACCCGGTCGAGACCGTCGAGACCATGGCCAAGATCATCTGCGCCGTGGAGGCCGAGGTCCTGGCCAAGGGCCTGCCGCAGGCGATCAGCAAGCCGCGCACCAAGGGCGGCGCCGTCGCCCGCGCCGCCGCCGAGATGGGCGACCACCTCTCCGCGAGCTTCCTGGTCGCCTTCACCAAGAGCGGCGACACCGCCCGCCGGCTCGCCCGGTACCGCAGCCCCATCCCGGTGCTGGCCTTCACCCCGGAGCCGATCGTCCGCAGCCAGCTGGCGCTGACCTGGGGCGTCGAGACCTTCATCGGCGAGGAGGTCGACAGCACCGACGCCATGGTCGTCCAGGTCGACCACGCCCTGCTCGAACTCGGCCGCTGCAAGCCCGGTGATCTCATCATCATCACCGCCGGCTCCCCGCCCGGAATCCCCGGCTCCACCAACGCCGTCCGCGTCCACCGCGTCGGCGACGCCGTCGGCGGTGCCGCTCCGGCCTACCGCAAGGCCGAGGCGCAATAAGGCAGTAAGGCAGTAAGCAGGTGCAGGCGCGGTACATGCGGTAGCCGGATCAACCGGACCGCCGGAGCACCGGAGTAGCCGTCCGCAGCAGCGACGCTCGGCGGGTGAGGCCCTGAAGCCTCGCCCGCCTTCGTCGTCTCCGGGCTCGGGTCGGTTGCGGTCGCCGACCGCTGGGCTCGGCGGTCGGCTGCGGTCGGCTCACGCGGGCACGCTCCTGTGGGAGGCACAGCGGCGGCTCGGTGCCTCGTTCTGCCGTATCCCGGGGGCCCGTGGAAGGGCGAGCAGTCCGCGCCCCACCCACGCCCTCCGTGCGGCGCCGAGCGTCGTGACGGAGCGCCGGTGGCCTGCGGGGGATCAGTCGCGCCGACGAAGGAGTCGAGTCGCTTCACCGACTCCCTTCGCGCGATGGATATGTTCTTGTTCGGGTTGTTGTACCGCCACTCGATCCCCAGCTTGTCGAGCGTGTCCGTGAAGAGCTGCCGTATGTGCACGCTCTTGTTCGAGAAGTGGTACCGCGCGTAGTAGTAGCGAGTCGTCCGATCACCACGGGTGCGCGTGGCGACGTTGTAGACGCGGCAGCCGTCCGAGTGAATGAGGCCCCGAACGAAATCCTCCGGGTATTCGTCCACGATCTCCTGCTGCCAGGGTTCGAGGATGATGGATCGCTCGTGCTTGCGTCCCGGTCCATGCTGCGGAAACAAGCATGTCCAGTGGACCGAACTGGACAGCACGTCGTGCACGCCCGGGCGCGCGCGTCGCCAGACCTTGTTGTGCGGCATCACCGCGCGCATGGCCGCCTCGCACGCATCCATCAGGCCGGGCCAGCAGGTCGAGAAGCTGATGGCGAGCGTGTGCTGGCTCTTCTTGTCGACGATGAGCCCATCGCCCAGGTAGAGACCGAGCAGATACGCATAGGCCGCTCCGGGGACGTCGGGACCCGTACAGCGTGCGCAGGGTGGATGTCGACTCTCTTTGTTCCCATATCGGCGCTGATCCGGCGGAATCCGCTGCCGTGTGCCGTATCGCCAATGCCGCACGGTACGGACCGATATCTCGAGGTGCGCGGCGATGGCCTGGTCGGTCAGGCCGAGCCTCTTGAGCTGGAAGCTGCGTTCGACGAGTGCGTAGTCATACATGACAACCAGTATGAGCTGGTCGAACGTGTGAGCGACGCCTCGTGGCGATTTCTCACCGGAAAAGCCCAATAGGCATATTTTCAGTGCGGGATGCGGGAGTCGAACCCGCATGTCCTTTCGGACAGATGGGTTTGAGCCATCAGCGTATGCCATTCCGCCAATCCCGCTTAACCCGTGCGCGCCGAATGCCCGAGGAGCTCTCCGACGGCTGCCAGCATACCGGATCGCGGACCGGCCGTGCGTGGGGGTTTACGGGTCGTCTAGGCTGGTGGCCTACCGACAGTGACGAAGTCAGCAGCAAGAGGGGCCGAAGATGACCGCCGAGGACAGCAACCAGCCGCGCAAGCGCGTGGTGATCGCCGAGGACGAGGCGCTGATCCGCATGGACCTGGCCGAGATGCTGGCCGAGGAGGGGTACGAGGTCGTCGGCCAGGCCGGGGACGGGGCCGAGGCGGTCAAGCTCGCCACCGAGCTGCGCCCGGACCTGGTGATCCTGGACGTGAAGATGCCGGTGCTCGACGGGATCTCGGCGGCCGAGCAGATCGGGGAGGCGAAGATCGCCCCGGTGCTGATGCTCACCGCGTTCTCGCAGCGCGAGCTGGTGGAGCGGGCGCGGGACGCGGGGGCGATGGCCTACCTCGTCAAGCCGTTCTCCAAGGCCGACCTGGTGCCGGCGATCGAGATGGCGACCTCCCGCTACGACGAGCTGCGCGCGCTCGAGAGCGAGGTGGCGGACCTGCAGCAGCGCTTCGAGACGCGCAAGATCGTGGACCGCGCCAAGGGCCTGCTCCAGGCGCAGCTGGGGATGACCGAGCCGGCCGCGTTCCGCTGGATCCAGAAGACCTCGATGGACCGCCGCCTGACGATGCGCGAGGTCGCCCAGGCCGTCGTGGACGGGACCGCCCCGACCTCCGCCGGCCAGTAGCCGCCGGCGGCCTGCGCCGGCATCCTTCGGCCGCCCCCCGCGATGCGCGGGTGGGCGGCCGTTGTCATGCGTACCCTGAGTATCTGGCCAAACGCATTCCGTGGGTGAGTCCGGCATGGGCGGTTTTCTGCGCTATGCGGGAATTTCGGAGCCGGGTGGCGGAAACAGGTTTTGCCGGGCCGATACGACAAACGGTTGTTCGCGGCTGGTGAAGGGCGTTTTCCACGGGCCGTCAGACGACTTCGGCAAGATCAGGATTTGATCCACTTGCTGTGCAACCTGCGTGGATGCCGATGCCGCGGCAAGCACGGAGGTTTACCAAATCGCAGCACGGACAGGCTTCTCACGATGCAAACGAGTCTCTAACATGAGCGGACATGTCGGCCGTACTGACGGCCAGTAATACCCGATCCGTCGCCTGACGCGAGTGAAGGATTCCGAATGGCAGCAGAGACCGCTCCGGCCACCGCCGGGGTCAGCAATCATCTGAAGCGGAACGTAGGCCTGATCGGCCTGCTGTGGGCTTCGGAAACGTCGATCATCGGTTCGGGATGGCTTAAGGGAGCCGAGCGGGCACTGGTGACTGCCGGTCCCGCGGCGATCCTCGCCTGGGGTATCGGCTCCGTCGCGATCATCATTCTGGCGCTGGTGCACGCCGAACTCGGCGGCATGTTCCCGGTCGCCGGCGGCTCCGCCCGGTTTGCCCACTACGCCTTCGGCGGCGCGGCGGGCGCGTCCTTCGGCTGGTTCGCCTGGCTGCAGGCGGCGTCGGTGGCGCCGATCGAGGTCGAGGCCACGCTGAGCTACACCGGCCACTACTCGTTCGCCGCGAACTGGACCACGGCCAGCGGCACGCTGCACGGCTGGGGCTACGTGGTCGCGATCCTGGCGATGGCCCTGTTCGTGGGCGTGAACTTCGTCGGCATCGGAGCCCTGTCGCGGATCAACAACGCGATCACCTGGTGGAAGATCGCGATCCCGCTCGCCACGATCCTGATCGTGGCCGTCACGCACTTCCACCCCTCGAACTTCACGGGGGGCAACGGCTTCATGCCCTCCGGCATCGAGGGCGTGTTCGCCGCCATCAGCGGCAGCGGCATCATCTTCTCGCTGCTCGGCTTCGAGCAGGCGATCCAGCTCGGCGGCGAGTCGTCCAACCCGAAGCGGGACATCCCGCTCGCGACGATCCTGTCGATCCTGATCGGCGCCGCGATCTACATCCTGCTGCAGGTGTTCTTCATCGGCGCGATCCCGGCCGCGAACATCCCGCACGTCTGGGCCGACCTGAACTTCCCGGGCATCTCCGGGCCGTGGGCCGGCATCACGACGCTCGTCGGCCTCGGCTGGCTGGCGAAGGTCCTCTTCTTCGACGCCGTCGTCTCGCCGTTCGGCACGGGCATCATCTACACCACCGCGACCTCGCGCTACTCGATCGCGATGGACAAGAACGGCTACTGGCCCAAGGGCGCGGGCAGGCTGAACAAGCGCGGCATTCCGTGGGTCGGCCTGATCCTGTCGTTCATCGTCGGCTGCGCGTGCTTCATCAACTACTCCAACTGGGACAACTTCGTCGGCTTCATCACCTCGGCGAGCGTGCTGATGTACGCGGGCGCGCCGCTGGCCTTCGGCGTGTTCCGCAGCAAGCTGCCGGAGTGGGAGCGTCCGTACCGGCTCTTCGCCGGCGGCGTGATGGCCCCGCTGGCCTTCGTGGTCGCGAACCTGGTCATCTTCTGGTCCGGCTGGCCGACGCTCGAGGGCCTCGGCCTGGCGATCCTCCTCGGCTATGTTGTCATCGTTGTCACCCAGTTGTTCAAGCTGAACCCGACCTCGCTGATCCTGGACCTGAAGGCCGCCTCGTGGCTGCCGGTCTACCTGATCGGCATGGGCTTCATCTGCTGGATGAGCGACTTCGGCCCGGGCCACAGCTTCGCGTTCAAGTCGCCGTGGATCCACGCCTGGTGGTCGGACATCCTCGTGGTGACCGTCTTCAGCCTGGCGATCTACTACTGGGCGCAGGCCGTGTCGCTGGCGCCGGACCGGCTGCGCGAGGCGATCGACTCCACGTCGGTCGAGGAGCTGCCTTCGCACTGACCACCTTGATGTAAGAACACGACCGTTCCTCCCGTTGCGGGACGGTATAGGCGGGGCCTCGGCGGCGCAGAGTCGCCGGGGCCCCGCTCTGCGTGTTCGCCGCCCCTTCCACTCCTGTGGTTTCCGTGATAGAAACGCGCCCGAGTCGCTGTGTTTTCCTTGGGGGATAGTCGTCTGTCGCGGGACGAAGGCAGGGTCGTAGATGCAAGGTCCGCCGTTGCCGGATACCACTTACTGGTCGGGGCACAAGGTGCTCGCGCTGGCCGAGCAATACGAGCACGAGGGCTTCGTCGCGGAGTCCTTCGAGCTTTATCGGCGTGCGGCGCACCTGGTCGCGACCACGCTCCCGGTGGACCGGTCGGCCGCCCTGCTGGGGCAGATGATGGCTTCCGGGGCGGTCGGGCCCGCCGAGGAGATATTCCACGAAATGGTGGAGACGTGCGGTCCACACCCTTCTTCGACGGCGTATGCCGCCAGTGCTCTGATGACAGCCCACGTTCCGGACTTGGCCTATTACTTCCTCGATGCCGTACTCGCGGAATACCAGAGTTCTGAAGGCGAGTTGGAGTCTCTGGCGGCATATCTGAACGCCGGCCGGCGTTCCGAGTTGGCGGTGTACGCCTTCACCGCGGCCGCGCGGAACAAGCCGGTGGCGACGGTGCTGCGTTATAGCGCACTGCTGCGCAAGCGCGGACATTCGAACTCTGCGGTCGACCTGCTGGTGTCGGTCGCCGCGGGGCGTCCGGACGACGCGGCGGAGCTGCTGACGGCGCTGCGCAGGGCGGGCCGCGAGCGCGAGGTGGAGCCGGTTCTCGCCGGCATGGCGGCGACCGGGGACGCGGCGTGCGCGGCGCTGCTGAACGCCCTGCAGGGCCAGGGCGGGGCCGAGGAGATCAGGGTCCTGGTCCGGCTGCTTTCGGTGCGGCCGTTCGCGAACCTCGCCGCGATCGCCGGCGCGGTGACCTCGGCGGAGGTCGCGCAGCAGCTGGTGCCCGCGCTGCTGGCGTGCTCAGAGCAGGAGCAGGCGGCCTACTTCCTGTCCGAGCAGGCCGAGCTGTCCTCCGCGCAGCGCGGCCGGCTCGCGGCGCTGCTGGCCTCCGCCGCGCCCGCGCAGTGCCCGGACGCCATGCTGTCCTGGTATGCGGGCTGGGTCGACCCGGCCGGCCTGGTGTGGCTCTCCGAGCAGCTGACGGAGGCGGGGATGCCGCTGGAGCCGATGCTCGGCGCCGCGGCGCGCCGCCGGGACTTCGAGCCGCTGCGCGAGGCGCTGCACCGGCTGGGCAGCCACCAGCTGGCCTACCGGCTCGCCGGAATGCGCTCCGAATTCGGGCTCTGACGCCGTTCCGGTGGCGTTCCGGCGGCATTCGGTACTAGGGGGCGCACCTAGGGGACTCATCCCCCGGGAGGAGGCCGGGCGGATGACTCGGTCCGCGGGCTGAGTCGCGGAAATCGATCCCGCAGGCGATTCGCTTCGAGTCCTGCGACGGCATCGTGGGGAGCGTCGCAGAACGCTCGATGAGTGAGGCCGTCATGTTGATCCGATTCCTGTCCCGAGAGCGCGAGACCCAGCTACTCGCGGGGTGCGCCGTGCTGCTGGTGCCTTGGATCGTGGTGCTGGCCCTGACGCTGCCCGCGCACACCGTGGCGCGCAACTGGTCCGTCGCCTGGTCCGGCTTCGACGTGCTGCTCGCGATCATGCTCGGCGCGACCGCCTGGCTCCGCCGCAAGGGGGATCCGCGGGTGGGCGCGCTGGCGGGGGCGAGCGCGGCGATGCTCGTGGTGGACGCCTGGTTCGACACCTCCACCTCCGCGGTCGGCGTCGACGCCGCGATGGCCTGGGCGAGCGCCGTCTTCGTGGAGTTGCCGCTGGCCTTCGTCTGCGCGCGGATCGCGCTGCGCGGGCAGCGTTGAGGTCCGTACTATCCGGCTGTCGGTGGCGCCGGTTACATTATTGGTGACTGCGCGGGCGTTTCGGATTCCGCACATTCGGGCTTGGAGAGGGTTGGCGGATGACTCGGCGGGCGTGGCTGCTGTTCGCGGCGATGGGGGTCATCTGGGGTATCCCGTACCTGATGATCAAGGTCGTGGTGGACGCCGGCGTGTCGCCTGGCTTCCTGGTCTTCGGGCGGACCGCGATCGGCGCGCTGTTGCTGTTGCCGGTCGCGATACGTCAGGGCGCGGTGCGCCCGGCCCTCGCGCACTGGAAGCCGGTGTTGGCGTTCGCCGCGATCGAGCTCGGCTTCACCTGGTATCTGCTGAACTCGGCGGAGGAGAAGCTGAACAGCAGCGTCGTCGCGCTGCTGATCGCGATGGTCCCGCTGATCGGCACGCTCATCGCCTGGCGTCTCGGCGACCGCTCGGTGCTGCGGCCGGGGCGCCTCGGCGGGTTGGCGGTCGGGCTCGGCGGCGTCGGTGTCGTGGTCGGCGCGAATCTGACCTCGGGCGGTACGCCGGTGTGGGCGATCGGCGCCGTCGTGCTGACCTCGATCGGCTACGCGGTCGCGCCGATGATCGCGGACCGGAGCCTGACCGACGTGCCCGGGATCGGCGTCACGGCGGTCGCGCTCAGCGTCGTCGCGCTGGCCTATCTGCCCTTCGGGATCCTCGACGCGCCCGCGCAACTGCCGAAGTTCAACGTGCTCGCCTCGGTGGTCGGGCTCGGCGTGATCTGCACCGCGCTGGCTTTCGTCTGCTTCTTCGAGCTGATCGCCGAGGCGGGCGCGGTGCGCGCGACGGTGATCACGTACGTGAATCCGGCCGTCGCGCTGCTGTGCGGCGTCGCGGTGCTCGGCGAGAAGCTGACGGCCGGGATCGCCGTCGGCTTCCCGCTCGTGCTGATCGGCAGCTACCTCGCGACCCGCAAAGACCGGCCGGTCCCGCCGGCCGAGCCCGCCACGGTGGCGCCCGCCCCGGTGGAGCAGGTCAGCTCTCCGGCGTGATGATCATGCAGGTGATCCGCGAGGTGCACACGCGTCGGCCGTCCTCGTCCGTGACGACGACCTCGTAGGTCGCCGTGCGCCGGCCCAGGTGCAGCGGCCGCGCGATGCCGGTGACCTGGCCGGAGACGGCGGCCCGGTGGTGGGTGGCGTTGATGTCCACGCCGACGATGAGCTTGTCGGGTCCCGCGTGCAGTGCGGCGCCGATCGAGCCGAGCGTCTCGGCGAGGGCCACCGAGGCGCCGCCG
>Ga0310811_10000483_pt1 | contig 51874 bp, 47 predicted proteins | sample YCmetagenome_FD_207642 | JGI IMG/M metagenome (GOLD analysis project Ga0310811, IMG submission 207642) | Soil microbial communities from experimental microcosm in Duke University, North Carolina, United States - YC | ecosystem: Engineered > Artificial ecosystem > Soil microcosm > Unclassified ... | reverse complement strand
CGGGCGTGGCCAGCATGCTGGGTTCTGGCCGGCGAGGAGGAATGCATGGAAAGCGCGCCGAGCAGGACGGCGATGTTTGCGGCCGTGTCGCGTGGATTGTTTCGCCTGGAGACGGCGTCGCCGTGGGTACTGGACGATGTGCTGGCCCTGGTGCTTGTCGGCCCGGTATGGCAGCAGCTGCGAGACCAGTTCGATCCGCTGTTCCCCGGCCCGGTCCGCAGCGAGTCCCGTGCGGCTGTCTGCACCCGCAGCCGGTACGCCGAGGACCGGCTGGCTGCTGGTGCCTTCACGCAGTACGTGATTCTTGGCGCGGGGCTTGACTCGTTTGCGTGGCGGCGGCCGGATCTGCTCGGCTCGCTGACGGTGTTCGAGGTTGATCACCCTGCCTCCCAGGCCTGGAAGCTCGAGCGGGTCAGGGAGCTCGGCCTGCCGCTCAGCGACTCGCAGGTATTCGTGCCGGTTGATTTCGAGGCCGGACCGGTTCAGGATGTTCTGGGCCCGGCTGGGTTCGACTGGGCGCAGCCGGCGATGTTCTGCTGGACGGGCGTCGCCCCCTATCTGACGGCACAGGCAATCGAGTCGACGTTGCGCACGATCGCGGCGGCTGCTCCCGGGTCTGAGGTGGTGTTCTCCTACCGGGCCGAGGACTGTGCGCTCGACGACGCGGGGACGGAATTCGCCCGTATCTACACGCCGATCGCGGCTTCTGCCGGCGAGCCTCTTCAGCCTGGCTGGCCGGTATCCGAGATCGAGAGGCTGATCAGCCGGTGCGGGCTAAAGGTCGTGGACCACCCCGCACGTGCAGACCTCCAGCAGCGGTACTTCGCCGGCCGTACCGATGGCCTGCGGCCCTATACCTTCGAGACCCTGGTGGCCGCGCGGGTCACCTGAGCGAGCGCAGGCCACGTCGGCAACTTCACCGTCTGCGAGGGCCAGGCGGTGACGGTACGGCAGAGGAGTACAGCAACCTCCAGGGCCGCGTCGTGTCCGCTTTGCTCATGCTGGGCGCAGTCCGAGGGTTTCGAGGGTCCGGGTGGCGTCCCGGGCGTGGTGCCTGCAGGCGGCGGCGACGCTGGCGTGCCCGGCCGTTTTCAAGATGCCGATGGCCAGGTTGCGAAGGGCGGCCATGGCCTGGGGTCCGCTGCCGGTGCGGATCTGGGAGAGAACGTCGCCTCGTTGAACGAGACTTTGCCGCCCGAGAACACCGCCTGGCTGAACGAGACCTCGCCGTTGGGGGAGCGGTGGCCATGGACCGCATCTTCAGGGAAGATCCGGAACCGTAGTCACTTAGAGCCTGCTGACAAAGGATTTTGGTCGCTGAGGCCGGGACCTGGGGAACAGCGGGATCATCGTCACCGCCTGGTGCACCACCATCGCAGCCGTTGCCTACCTGTGGGCCAAGAACACCTTCACCAAGGCATGACCACATGAACGGCCGTTCGCCAGCCCCATACGGGCCTGGCGGCCCGTTCGCTTTGTCTGTCCCGGAACACCTTCAACTGCTTGAGCTTCGGGTGATTCAGGGCCACCCGTGCATGGCCAGCGTGGCCACCCGCTCCAGTTCCTGTCGGCTCGCGCCGTCGCGGGCCGACTGTGACATGCCCTGCAGCACTGAACCGGTGTAGAGGGCCAGCGTCGTCGCGTCGGTGTCCGGGGGGAGGAAGCCCGCCTCGATGTCGGCTCGGATGCGTTGTTCGAACATCGCCACGTTGCTGGTGCGGATCTGCCGAAGTTGTTCGGCCACGTCGACGTTGTTGGTGTTCTCGCCTGCGGACAGCAGCATGCAGCCGCGCGGGCGCCCGGTCCGAGTGTGTTCGTTGGCCGCCTCGCGCAGCACCCGTGCGATGGACTGCTTCGCGGTGGGCTCCTCGGCCAGCGCACGGGCGAAGAATCCGCCGTAACGGATCCCATAGGCCTCGACTACCTCGTCGAACAAGGCTTTCTTATCGCCGAACGCCGCGTACAGACTGGGTGCGCCGATACCCAGCGCCGTCGTCAGGTCACTGATCGAGGTCGCCTCGTATCCCTTCGACCAGAACAGTCGAACGGCCTGGTCTAGGGCCGCCGCCCGGTCGAACGACCGGGGCCGGCCGCGCATTGGAGTCGCCACGCCAACATTCTATAGCAATCACTAGAGATTGCTGCTACGGTCCATTCTCTAGTGATCGATACAGAAAGGAAGTGGCGTCGTGGGCGCACTGACAGGCAAGACCGCGTTGGTCACCGGGGGGAGCCGGGGCATTGGGCGGGCGATTGCCGAGCGGCTGGCGCGGGAAGGCGCGCGGGTGGGCGTGCACTACACCGCCAACGCCGACGCGGCCAAGGAGACCGTCGCGTCGATCGAGGCCGCGGGCGGGTCGGCCTTCGCCATCCGGGCCGAACTGGGCGTCCCTGGCGACGTCGAGGCGTTGTGGTCGGCCTTCGACGCGCATGCCGACGGGCTGGACATCCTGGTCAACAATGCGGGCATCGCGGATATGGGCGGCATCGCCGACACGTCGCCGGAGATGTTCGACAGGGTTTTCGCCGTCAACACCAGGGCGCCGTTCTTCATCGCGAAGCTCGGGCTTGGCCGGCTACGAGACGGTGGCCGCATCGTCAACATCTCCACCAGCTACACCCTCGGCAACACCGAGCCCCAGCTGATCGCTTACTCGATGTCGAAAGCCGGAATCGACGTGTTCACCACGACACTCGCCAAGGAGCTAGGCCCCCGCGGGATCACCGTCAACGCCGTCAATCCCGGCGCGATCGACACCGATCTCAACGCCTGGTGGCTGCGCTCGGACCGAGCGGCGCGCGACGCCACCGCCGCCCGCTCGCCGTTGGCCCGCGTCGGGGTGCCCGATGACGTAGCAGGCGTGGTCGCGTTCCTTGCCTCCGACGACGCTGGGTGGGTCACCGGCCAGAAGCTCGACGCCACTGGCGGCGCCCTGCTCTAGTTGTACTTGGCCGAGATCTTGGTGACGCATGGCAGTGATCAGCTGATCACATAGAAGACCTCCGGGCTTAGGGCCTGCTGACGAAGGGTTTGGCCTGTACGGCCGAGTTTGAGGCGATCTCGGCGGTTCTCCCGGCGTGTCACACCTGCGAACAGGAGCGGGCTCCTGATAGCTGAGGTGTTGTCGAAGCAGCTCAGCAGCCAGGAGCCCGTGGTTGTCTATCTACACACCCGCGCCCGAAAACGCCAGTGGTTGCGCTTCACCGGGATGTCGATGTCACGGCAGAAGAGTGGCGTATCCGTCGGATCTGTCCGATGCTGAGTGGGCGGTGCTGGAGGGCGAGGCGCGGGCGGTGATGGCTGAGCTGGTCAAGGCCATGGGGCGGCCGATGGTGCATGACCTGCGGGCGGTCCTGGACGCGATCGGCTATGTGACCAGGTACGGCATCGAGTGGCGGGCCCTGCCGGTCGACTTCCCGCCACATGACGCGGTGTATGCGTTCTTCCTGCGCTGGTCGGGGCGCGGTCTTCCCGAACGGCTGGCCGGGCGGTTACGCGGCCGTCTGCGGGTCATGGCCGGACGAAGCGAGCTGCCCACGGCGGGCTGCATCGACTCCCAATCGGTCAAGGCCGCCGAGACTGTTGCCGCCGTGACCTGCGGCTATGACTCCGGTAAGAAGATCAAGGGGCAGAAGCGGCACATCGCCGTGGACACACTCGGGCTCTTGTTGTGCGTGCTGGTCACCGCTGCCTCGGTCCAGGACCGCGACGGCGCCCACTCCTTGCTGGCCCTGCTGCGGGAGAAGTTCTCCACCATCGCCCTGGTCTGGGCCGATGGCGGCTATGCCGGACGCCTGGTCACCTGGGCACGAGATGTCCTGCGCCTGAGTGTCGCCATCGTCAAGCGCAGTGACGACATGCGCGGCTTCGTCGTCCTGCCCCGCCGCTGGGTCGTGGAACGCTCATTCGCCTGGCTGATGCGCTACCGGCGGCTGGTGCGGGTCCACGAACGCAAGCCCGAGCATCACCAAGCCCTCATCTGGTGGGCCGCCGTCCATCAGATGACCCGCCGCCTGGCGCGCGAACTGGCAGGTCGCCCACCTCATGGCCGGTGGGGAGACCCGCCGCCACTCGCGGACCTGATCAGCCCCGACCGCCGCGGCAAGGTCTTGGAACTGCTGGCAACCCAGCCCAGCCGGGCCTGGAAGGGAGCAGAACTGGCCGCGATCCTCGGGATCGAGAACATCAACAGCTTCCGCGTCCAACTCTCCCAATGGTCCCACCAGGGCCACATCAACAAGATCGGACCAGCCCTCTACGCCCGCACCTCATCGAGCACTTAAACCTTCGTCAGCAGGCTCTCAGTTTGTCACGCAGAAGGCCACCCCCGATCTTGGGGATGGCCTTCTTGCTGTTTGGAGAGTCGGGGCGACAGGATTTGAACCTGCGACTTCTTGCTCCCAAAGCATTGACCATGATCCTGGGGTCTAGCGCTTGTCCTGGTGAATCCCACATGTTCAGCGCACTGAAGGGCCAGGCCGGGCACCCCGGAAATCGACCAGTCGGGCACTCGCTCGGCAGTGATTTGAAAGCCGCAGAAGAAGAGGTCTACAAGGACCCGTAGGTTCTGCCTGGCTGCGATCAAGAGTGCCGAGTCCCGCATCGCGCCCTTTTCGCCGTCACGCGACGCAGAACTCGTTGCCTTCTGGGTCGAGCATCACGACATGACCAAGCTGCTCACCGTAGGACTCCTCGCGGACAGCCGTTGCCCCGGCGGTGACCAGTTCGGCTACCTTCACACGGATGAGCTGCTCGCGCTCGGCCATGTCCCAGGGCGGCTCGCCCGCCACTCGGATGTCGATGTGCATCTTGTTCTTGGCTGTCTTGCCCTCCGGCACCCTGAGAAAGCCGATGGCAGGACCCAGGCCGTTCGGATCGACGATGGAAGCACCATCTGGATCGTCGTAACCCGGCTCACTCACATACCCGAGCGCGCTCGCCCAGAACGCCGCTATCCCCTGCGGGTCGGCTGCATCACAACCAAGCGTCCAATGTGTCGCCATGTCTGCAAGGTACCGCTGTGCACGCCTCGGCGATATGTGATCGATGAGATCACCGCCGGGACCATCCGCAACAATGCCGGCACCCGCTCCGCCGGGACGCGAGCGGGTGGCCGGCCGTGCGCGGATCAGGCGCCGAGCTTCTCGCGGCCGTGCGGGGCCTCCCAGTCGGCCTCGCGCGGCTCCACCTCGATGCGGACGGGACCGTCGTTGAGGAACGAGGCGCCCTTGAATTGGAAGGAGCCGAAGTCGGTGGTGTCCCGGAAGGCGGAGTGCTGGTATAGGTCGCGGGCGTAGCCCCACAGGTGGGGGAAGGCCGTGAGCGGGCGCTCGCTGATCTTGCCGAGCGGGTTGTACCCGAGGTCGAACCGGGCGAGCGTCACCCACAGCCGGACGTCCGACTCGGTGATGTGGTCGCCGAACAGGAACCGGCGGTCGGCCAGCCGGGCGTCGAGGTCGTCCAGTGTCGCGATCAAGTCGTGGCGGAACTCCTCGTAGTCCTCCTGCGTGGTCGCCCCGGCGACCCGGTAGGTGCCGTTGTTGACCTTCCGGTAGATCTCCTCGTTCAGCTCGTCGATCTGCGGGCGCAGGTGCTCCGGGTAGAGCCGGATGTCCGGGTCTCCCCACTGCTCGAACTGGGTGCCCAGGTCGATGGTGATGTCCGGGAAGTTGTTGCTGACGATCCTGCCGGTCTGCCGGTCCCAGAGCGCCGGCACCGACAGGTGTCCCGGATAGCCCGGCTCGGTCGCGTCGTAGGCCTGTTCCAGGAAAAGGAACCCGTTCACCGGGTCGGCCCCGCGGCGCTCGCGGAACGCCCATCCGCGGGCGTCGCGCTCGTCGTCGACGTAGGAGAGCGTCACCACCTCGTCGAGGCCTTTGAGCGACCGGACGATCGCCGTGCGCTGCGCCCATGGGCAGAACCAGCCGACGTAGAGGTGGTAGCGACCGGGCTCCGCCGGGTATCCGCTCGAGCCGTCGGCGGTGATCCGGTCCTGGAAGGGGTAACGCGGACGATTCCATCCCGAGGAGCTGTCGATCCGCCCCGGGCCGTACGGGCCGTAGGTCTCGATGTCCACCGGGCTCGCGTATGCGGGGCTCTCCGCTGGTGCGGTCATGACGTCACCTTCCGGGCACTGGCCGGTCGTATCGGCTCGTTCTCATTAAACCTGTAATTCCTACCAGAGTAGTCTGGAAATTGAGATTCGCAACTGTGATGCTCCTCGAGCGGTGCCCGGGGTTCAAGCCTGGTCCAGTGAGCGCGACATGCGGGCGGCCGCGTCCACGAGCGCCCGGGTGATTCTGCCGGTCTGGGTGGAGGCGACGGCGGGTGTCGCCGACACCGACAGCGCCGCGACCGTGCCCACGTCGCCTGCCGTCACGGGAACCGCCAGGCAGACCACCCCCTGCCGCCATTCCTCGTGCGACGCGGCGACGCCTCCCTCGCGTACGGCCTGGAGCCGCTGGGCGAGCACGTTCACGTTCGTGATCGTGTACGGCGTCAGCCGGGCCGGCTCGGCGAGGGCCTTGTCGACCACCGTCTCGGGGGCGTCCGCGAGCAGCGCCCGGCCGGCAGCGGTGGCGTGCGCGGGCAGGCGGGAGCCGTACAGGACGGGGGAGCCCAACTCGTCGAGCACCATGGCGTGGTGCCCGTCGAGGACGAACAGCCGCGCCGCCGACCGGGTGACATCGTGGAGTTCGCGCAGGAAGGGCCGGCCGGTCGCGCGCAACCTGCGCAGGCAGGGGGTGAGCTCGCCGAGGGCCCACAACCGCGTGCCGACGCGGTAGGTCCCGTCGCGCTGCCGCTCGAGGCCGCCCCACAGGACCAGTTCCCTGGCCATCCGCAGCGCGGTCGGCAGCGGGAGGCCGGTCCGTTCGGCGATGTCCGACAGCCGCAACGACTCCGGCCCGTCCTGGAACGCCCCCAGGACCGACAGGAGTCTTCCGGCGACGGACATGTTCACGCCCTTTCAGTGGGTGAAAGTCGAGCCTTCCTACCAGTCACAACTCGCTGTCAGGTTGGAAATTCCGGGTTTTACCTAATTCCGATCCTGATCTAAGGGAATGCTCATGGACCTCTCGGCCGACGAACTCCTTTCCACCACCCGTGCCGTGCGCAAGCGCCTCGACCTCACCAGGCCCGTGCCCCGGGCGCTGATCGAGGAATGCGTGGACCTCGCCGTGCAGGCCCCCACCGGCCGCAACCGCCAGCGCTGGCACTTCGTCGTCGTGACCGAGCCCGAGCGGCGGGCGGCCGTGGCCGAGGTCTTCCGGCGGGGCGTCGCCTCCGCCGAGGGCGCCCGGCCCGTCAACCCTCAGGACGTCAGGCGGATGTACGCCCATCCAGGGTCCATGGAGCGGATCGCCGAGGGCTTCACCCATCTCTACCAGGTCATCGACCGGGTCCCGGCTCTCGTGATCCCGTGCGTCGAGGGCCGCACGGACGGCGCGCCCGTGCTCGACCAGGCGATGACGTGGGGCTCGATCCTGCCCGCGGTGTGGAGTTTCATGCTGGCCGCCCGCGCCCGCGGGCTCGGCACTGTCTGGACCACGGGCCAGGCGACACTCGAGCGCGACATGGCCGAGGTGCTCGGCGTCCCGTACGACGACGTGATGCTGGCCGCCTTCATCCCCCTGGCGTACACGATCGGCACGGATTTCCGTCCGGCCCGCCGTGTCCCACATGAGGAGGTCCTGCACTGGGACCGGTGGTGAGGAGACCACCCCTATTTCCTGAAATATCCCGTTAACCGGGTGATGTAAGGATCTCCGGGGATCGTACGGAGAGGTCGGGCATGACGGCGCTGGATCATCGTTATCGCGGGGAGCATCCGGTCCGGACCCTCGCCTACCTGTTCAGCGAGGATCGGCGCGGCATCGCCGTTGCCGTCGTCGCGTTCATGGTGAAGCACAGCCCGACCTGGACGCTTCCTCTGATCACCGCCAACGTGATCGACGTCCTGGTGGCGCACCGGCCCGTCGTGGAGTTGTGGGCCAACACGGGCGTGCTGCTCTTCCTGCTGGTCCTCAACTATCCCGGCCATCTGCTCTATGTCCGCAACATGCACGGCGCCATCCGCCGGATGGGAACGCGGGTGCGGTCGGCGCTGTGCCGCCGTATGCAGGACCTGTCGATCGGCTATCACTCCAGGGTCAGCGCCGGAGTCCTGCAGACCAAGGTCATCCGCGACGTCGAGGTCGTGGAGCAGATGGCGCAGCAGGCGAGTGACGGCGGCCTGAGCGCACTCGCCATGCTCGTCGGCGGCCTCGGGGTGATCGCCTTCAAGGTGCCGCTCGCGTTGCCGGTCTTCCTCCTCGTCGTCCCGGCGGCCTCGGTCCTCGTCATGCGCATGCGCGGCCGGATGCGGTCCGACAACGAGAGCTTCCGCCAAGAGGTGGAGCGGCTCTCCTCACGCGTGAGCGAGATGACCGCGCTCATCCCGATCACCCGGGCGCACGGGCTGGAGCAGGACGCGCTGCACCGGGTCGACCGCACCCTGAGCAAGGTCCTGCGCACCGGCCTGCGTCTCGACCTGGTCAACGGCAGGTTCGGCTCGCTCGCCTGGATCATCCTCAACGTCCTGGGCGTCGGCTTCCTCGCCGGGTCGGCGCTGATCGCCTACTACGGCGTCCTGGCGATCACCCCGGGCGACGTGGTCATGCTCAGCACCTTCTTCGCCACCCTCACCTCGGCGGTCACCACCTTGATGAGCCTCACCCCCGTGATCGGCAAGGGCCTCGAGGCGGTCCGGTCGATCGGCGAGGTGCTGCAGGCGCCCGATCTGGAGCAGAACGCCGGCAAGCAGGAGGTCGACGGGATCACCGGGACATTCGAGTTCCGCGACGTGACCTACGCCTACGAGCCGGGCCGCCCGGCGATCGACGGCCTCAGCCTCACCGTGGCGCCCGGCGAGACGATCGCGCTGGTGGGCGCGTCGGGCGCGGGCAAGTCCACCGTGCTCAACCTCGTCATCGGGTTCCTGCGGCCCACGTCGGGCGCCATCCTCCTGGACGGCAGGGACATGGAGACGCTCGACCTGCGGACCTACCGCCGGTTCCTCTCGGTGGTGCCCCAGGAGTCGATCCTGTTCGAGGGCAGCATCAGGGAGAACGTCACCTACGGCATGCGCGACGTGCCGGAGGAGACCGTGCGGCGGGCTCTGCGCGACGCCAACGCGCTGGAGTTCATCGACCGGCTTCCCGGCGGGCTGGACACGGTCGTCGGTGAGCGCGGCGCCCGGCTCTCGGGCGGCCAGAGGCAGCGTCTGGCCATCGCCCGCGCGCTCATCCGCGATCCGCGGGTGCTGATCCTGGACGAGGCCACCTCCGCGCTCGACTCGCATTCCGAGGCGCTGGTGCAGGAGGCGCTCGGCCGCCTGGTGACCGGCCGCACCGTCTTCGTGGTCGCGCACCGCCTGTCCACCATCCGGGGAGCGGACCGGATCGTGGTGATGGCGGACGGCCGGATCGTGGAGATCGGCTCGCACGAGGACCTGCTCCGCGGCGGGGGCGTCTACTCCGGGTTGCGGGCGCTGCAGGCCGGCTGAGCCTCGAGGAGGCGGCGGACGTCGCGGCGCGATCGCAGGCGGACGAACCGCAGGTGTGCGTGCTCCGCGGAGGCTGCGGCTCGCGTGTACCTGTCCCGGTACTCGCGGTGTTTCGTCCACGCCCACATCACGACCGACTCGTGCGGATCGAGTGTGGTCAGGTTGCGCCAGAGTTCCCTGTTGCCGTTCCACAACTCGGCCCGCGTGGCCGCCCTCCTCAGCGTGCGGATGACGACCTGCCACATGACGACCCGGCGTGGGGGGTCGACCCAGATCACCGTGTCGGCGCGGGCCCAGATCCGCTCGCGCACGGCGCTGTAGTTGCCGTCGATCACCCAGGCGTCGCGGGTGACCAGCGCGTCGATCCGGCGGCGGAACTCGTCGGCGGGCAGGGGCTCCCAGCCCGGCTGGTGATACAACGCGTCCAGCTCGACATGCGGCGCGCCCAGTTGCTCGGCCAGGCGGCGGGCCAGCGTCGTCTTGCCCGACCCGGAGTTGCCCACCACCGAGACCCTGCGCATCGTTCCCACGAACCGGAACCCTATAGTCGCCGGGCGCGCCGGGCGGTTATCGTGCGCGTACGGGCGACGTGAGGAGTTCACCGATGACAGTGCGTGACGGCGATTCGGACTCCGGCGTCGTCTGAACGGATGGGCGCCGGAGGGTAACCACCCTTCCCACCCATTGGAGCCTGTTTTGCGTGCCTCCGTCACGTATTTGATCATTCGCGGGATGGCGGCCTTCGCCGCCGGCTGCGCGTTCACCCTCAATCTGGTGTACCAGGCACAGGTCGCGGGTCTCGGTCCCCTCCAGCTCGTCATCGTCGGCACGACGCTGGAGGTCGTCTGCCTGGTCGCGCAGGTGCCGACCGGCGTGCTCGCCGATCTGCGCAGCCGCAGGCTGTCGGTCGTCGTCGGATATCTGCTGTTCGGGACCGGCGTGCTGATCGAAGGGATGGCGCCCCATTTCGGGCCGATCCTGGTGGCCAACGCGGTCCTGGGCGTCGGCTGGACGTTCGTCGACGGCGCCCAGGACGCGTGGGTCGCCGACGAGGTCGGCCCCGGACGCGTGAGCCCCCTTCTCGTGCGCGGTGCGCAAGTCGACCAGGCGGCGACCGTGGCCGGCATCGGGGCGTCGGTCTGGCTGGCCGGGTTCGGGCTGAACGTCCCTCTCGTCGTGGGCGCCGTCGTCTGGCTGGTCCTCGGCCTCCTCCTCGCCGCCGCGATGCCCGAGCGGGGCTTCCGCCCGCAGGCCCGGCACGCCGCGTGGCGGGGGTCGATGCGGTCGATGCGGGACCAGGCCGGGCTTGCGGTCGCCGCGGCCCGCCGTAGCCGCCCGATGAAGCTCATGCTGGTCGCGGTGCTGCTGACCGCCTTCGCGAGCGAAGGCTTCGACCGGCTCGGGCAGGTCCACTTCATCCGGTCCTGGGGCACCGGGCCGTACTGGTTCGGAGTCATGGCCGTGGCGGCGATGGCGGGGGCGGCCGGCGTCACCGAACTGGTCCGCAGGCTGACCGACCTGACCGACCCGGCGCGTACGGCTCGCACACTGGCCGTCTTGCAGACGCTGGGCGCGGCGGCGACGGCCGCGTTCGCGCTGACCGGCGTGTTCTGGGTCGCCGCCCTCGCGTGGGCCGGGGCGAGCATGGCGAGGTCGGCGGCCGAGCCGGCGCGCGCCGCCTGGCTGGCCCGTCAGACGGAGCCCGCGAGCCGTGCGACGGTCTACTCGCTGTTCTCGCAGGCGGACGCCGCCGGAGAACTCGTAGGAGGCCCGCCTCTTGGCCTGCTCGCCCAACGCCTGTCGATCGGCGCGGCGCTCACCGGGTCGGCCGCGGTGCTCGGCCTCGCCGTGCCGTTCCTCACCGCCGCGGGCCGACGGCTACCAGTCCCCGGTCCACTCGGTGACGACCACGGTGTCGTCCAGCCGGCAGCGGAGCCGGAACGGCCCGGGGGGAACGCCACCGCAGGTGAAGCGCCCGAGGGAGTCGGTCCTGACGGCGACGCGGCCGCCGCCGATTCCGGTGCCGGCCGCTGTGCCCGTCTCGACGATGATCTCAGCGGGTCGCGGCGGGACGAGCCGTCCCACGATGGTGGTGGCGGCGCCACTGTGCACGACCTCCACCTCGACGGTCGTCCCGCCGCATTCGTACGCGAGCAGGCGCGTCCCGCCTCCCGTCCGGACGAGCAGCGGCCCGGTGAGTGAGTCGAAGGTCAGCCGGGCGAACTCGTCGTCCACCGCACGCATGGCGTGAGCGGCCACGGCCGGCGGGATGAGGGAGGAGGGCAGGGGATCCATGAACTCCACGGCACGGGACAGGGTGCCTTCGAGTCGGTCGTCGTCGGAGTTCATGGATTCCCTCGCTCTGCCGGAAGAGTGCGCTGGAGCCCCTACGAGGTGGGGGTGTAGTCGAAGGGACGCCAGGTGTCGGGGATCAGCGCGAGGGCGTCCCTTCCGCGTACCTTCGCATGGCTGTGACGCGTGGCGAGCAGGTCCTTCGCGGCCTCCCTCGGATTGCGCTCGCCCGTCCAGAGCATGTGGTTGGCGATCATGGCGGCGACGATCGGCGTGGCGAACGACGTGCCGCTCCATCGCGCCAGCCCGGTGAAGTCCGTGCTGGTCCCGACCGGCGGCTCGGTGCTGAGGACGCCAGTGTGGTTGGGGAGTTGGCAGACGCACTCCTCGTAGGCGTCATCGCCGCCGAGGTAACGGCAGTCGTCGAAGGTCGAGTGCTGGTACACGTAGGGCACACTCTCGCCGACTCCCGTCAGGGCGCTGGTGAGGCGCTCACCAGGAGCGTAGACGCGGACCCACGGTCCGTAGTTGGTGAAGCAGGCGCCCTTGGGCTCCTCGTCGTTGCGCAGCGCCCCGACCGACACGACCGCGTCGCGGAAGTCGCGGTCGCCCGCGTACGCCGCGGGGTGGAACTTCCTGGACAGGCCGTCGTTGCCGGCCGCGGCGACCAGCAGGGTCCTCGTCTGGCGCAGCCGGTCCATGAAGTGCTCGAGCCCCTTGAGCGCCGCCTGGTCGGCCGTCCCCGTGCCGGCGGACAGGCTGAGGATGTCGGGCCAGCCACGCTCCGCGATGACGCCGAACAGGACGTTGCCCAGGTCGTTCTCCAGGATGGCCCCCGCCTTGACACCCTGCAGCGCGTTGTGGACGTAGACGCTCGCGGTGGGCGCCACGGCCCGGATGAGACCCAGGATGAACGTGCCGTGCCCGACGTACTGGAGGAGTGTTCCGTCGGGCGCCGTCTCGTGCGGCTTCAGCATGCCGCCGGCGTCGATGAGCGGCAACGATCCGCCGCCCCTCGGCGCTCCGCCGATGAAGAGGTCCGCCGGCTCGCCGGTCCCTGTGGCGATCCACGAGTGTTTCCTGTAGTCGCTCACGAGCCCGGTGTCGATCACCAGGATGTCGACGGTCTCCTCGGAGTCGATCCGCGGGGCGAGGCCCGGGTTCAGAGCCCCCTCGCCGGTCGCCCGCACGGTGTCGGGCTCGTCGGCGGGGCAGCAGTTCACGTTGGTGATGCTGACGACGTGGTTCATGGTGGCGAGCGTCGACCCGTGCGTGCTCCGTTCGGCCCGCAACTCGTTCAACGCGTCGGTCACGCCTCCGTCGTCGTCGGCCTCCTCCGCGGGGTCCCCGACCTGGATGCGATAGGTGTCCGACGGCTGCGTGTCCGGGTTCTCCGTGTTCTGGATCAGCCGCCGGCGGTTGCGGGGGAGCCTCTCGTTGAGCAGGGTGAGGACCTGCTCGACGTCGTCGCCCCGCGTGAGGATGTGGGTCTTCTCGTAGACGAGTCCCTCCGCCTCGTTCATGGTCACTTGAACGGGATTGGCGGCGTCGTCCGCGAACGCCCGCCGTATCACCTCGAACTGCTCTCTGAATCTGTTCGGCGCCATGGAGCCGCTCCTTGTGAAGCCGGATGTCGTGGTGTCATGAACGAGAGCCGGTGACCGGCGGTCTGATACATCCGCGTGATGCACGGAGGGTGGACGTGCCGGTCACTCAATGTCTAACATCGAGCCGTGGTCGCGGGAAGATCATCGGGGCGACCGTCCGTACCGGATCCGGTGGAACTGCTGCCCCTGGTGTTCGCGCGACCGGGGGAGGCCCTCGAACGGGCTCACGCGCTGCTGGACGCGGAGCCCGGCCCTGGGCCGTATGAGGCCTCCATCGCGCACCAGGTGATCGGCATATGGCAGCGCGACTTCGGCGAACTCGCGGTCGGACTCGGGCACCTGCGGCGAGCGCGCGACCTGGCGGCGAGGTCCGGTTCCGCCGACCGTGAGGCCGATGTGCTCGCCACCCTCGGAGCCGCGTACGTCCACGCCGGCCGCACGAGACGGGGGCTGGACACCCTGGACCAGGGGGTCGCCCGCGGGACGGGGGTCACGCTGGCCCGCGTGCTGTTCCGCCGGTCGTACGCGTCGTGGGTGCTCGGCCGTCACCGCGAGGCACTGGAGGACCTGCGGCGGGCCATCCCCATCCTGAGACGGGCGGGCGACATCATCTGGAGCGCCCGGGCGCTGACCCTGCGCGCCACCGTCAACCTGGCCATGGGCGCCGCCGAGTGGGCCCAGGCCGACTTCGCCGCCGCCGAGCGGCTGTGGGACGCCACCGACCAGGAGCACGACAAGGCCGTCGCCGTGGAGAACCGCGGGCTCGCCGCGTTCCGCGCGGGAGACCTCCCCGCCGCGCTCGGCCACTTCGACGAGGCGGCGCGGCGCTACGCAACCCTCGGCACCCCCGCGTTCGTCCTGGCCGGCTCCCGCTGTGGCGCCCTGCTCGCGGCCGGGCTCGCCCGTGAGGCGGCGCAGGAGGCCGACGCGGCGACGGAACTGCTCGACCGGCTGGGCGGCCAGACCACGCGAAGAGCCGAACTCATGCTCGTCGCCGCACGGGCGCTCAACGACTCCGGCGATCCCGAGGCGGCGGCCGCCCGCGCCGACGCCGCGGTGCGTTCGTTCTCCGCGCAGCGGCGCGAGTGGTGGGAGGCCCACGCGCGGCTCGTGCGCGTCCAGGCCCGCCTCGCCGCCGGGCAGGCGTCCGAGACTCTCCTGCGGGAGGCGGTCGCGGTCGCCGAGGGGCTCACCGGACTCGGGTCGCCGGAATCCGTCCAGGCGTTCCTGCTGGCCGGCCGTACGGCCACGGCCCTCGGCCGGCGGGCCGACGCGGACAGACATCTGGCCGTCGCCGCGAAGGCGAGGTGGCGGGGACCCGCCTTCGCGCGGGTCGACGGCTGGGTCGCCCAGGCGCTGCTGGCCGAGGCGGCGGGGCGGAGCCGCGGGCTGCTCGACGCCTGCCGGCGGGGGCTCGAACTGCTCGACGAGCACCGCATGACGCTGGGGGCGTCCGAGTTGCGGGCCCGCGTGACCGCGCGGGGAGCCGAACTCGCTACCCTCGCGCAACGGGCGACCTCGGGCGACCCGCGGAGGTTCCTCGTCTGGAGCGAGCGCCGGCGTGCGGTCGCGCTCGCCGTCCCGCCCGCCCGGCCACCGGACGACCCCGAGTTGCAGCGGGACCTGACGGCGTTCCGTGAGATCTCCAGCCGCGTGGAGGCCGCCAGGTCGGCGGGCAGCCCGGTGCCGTGGTTACGCAGGGAGCAGGAGCGGCTGGAGCGGGACATCCGCGCGCGCAGCCTGCGGATGCGGAGCGAGGGGACCGCGCCCGACCACCGCGTGGACGCGCGTGCCCTGCTCGCCGCCCTCGGCGACGGGTGGCTGATCGAGATCGTCGCGCTCGACGGCCGGCTGGTCGTCCTGCTCTGCGGGAGCGGCCGGGTCCGCGCGTTCCAGGCGGGCCGGGTCGCCGACGCCGCGGCGGAGGCCGAGCACGCGCGCGCGGCCCTGCGCAGGTTCGCCTACCAGGGGCCGGGCGGGCGGACCGCCCTTCTCGAGGAGGCCGGGCGGCGGCTCCAGGAGACCCTGCTCGGGCCCGCCGTACGGCATCTGGTGGGGGAGGAGCCGGTCGTCGTCGTCCCGCCCGGGCCGCTCCACGGCGTGCCGTGGGCGCTGCTGCCCGCGCTGCGGGAGCGCGTGCTGAGTGTGTCGCCGTCCGCGAGCACGTGGCTGCGCGCCCGGCGGATCGAGCCGCGCGGGGACCGGGTGGTGCTCGTCCGCGGCCCCGGCCTGGCGACCGGCGGTGCGGAGGTGCCGGTCCTGGCGGACCTGTACGGCGGCGCGACCGTGCTGGAGAACGGGACGGCCACCGGCGACTCCGTGCTGAAGGAGATCGACGGCTGCCGCATCGCCCACATCGCCGCGCACGGGACCTTCCGCGCCGACAGCCCGATGTTCTCCTCGCTGCAGATGGACGACGGCCCGCTGATCGTGCACGACCTCGAACGGCTCAGGAGCGCTCCCTACCGGATCGTCCTGTCGAGCTGCGACTCGGGCACGCTCGAACCGGTGGGCGCGGACGAACTGCTCGGCCTTGCGACCGCGCTGCTTCCGCTCGGCACCGCCGGGATCGTCGCCAGCTCGGTGCCCGTGCACGACGAGGCCGTGGTCCCGCTCATGGTCGCCCTGCATCAGGCGCTGAGGAGCGGGCGCGGACTGGCCGAGGCCCTCCGCGACGCACGCGCGACGCTCCCGTCTTCCGCTCTCCACCAGGCCACCGGATGGTCCTTCTCCGCCATCGGGGCCGCCTGAGCGGCGAGCGGTCCGGTCGAACGGCCGTGGGTCACGGGGTCGCGCAGACGGACTCCACGAAGTGCCCGACCTCGTCCTCGGGCAGGTGACGGGCCAGATCCGCCTCAGTGATCAGGCCCACGAGCCGGTGGTCCTCGATGACGGGAAGCCGGCGGATCCGGCTCTCCTCCATCGTCTGGAGCACACGGCTGACATCCGCGTCAGCGGTGATCGTGACCGGCTTGCCCTGGGCGAGCTGGCCGGCGGTCATCGTCATCGGGTCGCAGCCGATCGCGACGCACTTGGTCACGATGTCCCGATCGGTGATGATGCCCTGGAGCCGGTCGTCGTCACCGCAGATCGGCAGGGCGCCCACGTCCAGGTCGCGCATGAGCACAGCGGCGGCCCGGAGCGTCTGATGTTCACCGACGCATTTGACCCCAGGGTGCATGATCTCTCGCGCTGTGGTCACCGGGATCTCCTCCTTCGATATTTGCCTCACCTTCCATCATGTGAGGGGGCCGAGCGCGGGAAACAGTGTCGAAAGTCCCGATCCGGGTGTTCGGCCGACGCCCTATGCGGTCCGGTGCCATTCCCCGCGGGGCACGGTCCGGTGCCATTCCCCGCAGGACAGGGGTCCCCCTCCGTCGTGGAATCCCGGAGTCACCCGCCGTCCTCGCCGTGCCCGGCGGGGTGGCCGGGCCCGGGATCGGCTGAGGGGGGATCGGCGTCAGCGGCGCCGTTGGAACGGGGGTCGGCGCAGTGGCCGGGCTTGGTACGGCCCAGGGCCAGCACCTCCGGAGCGGCGTGGTCGACCTGGAGGGTGGTGTGCCCGATTCCCCATTCGTCGTGGACCAGCCGTTCGGCTGCCTGCCGTACGGTGTGACAGTCCGCGCCCGGCGCCACCAGGATGTGCGCGGACATCGCGGGATAGCCCGAGGTGACCTCCCAGATGTGCAGGTCGTGGACTTCGGCGACGTGCTCCAGAGCGGCGGTCTTGCGGCCGATCTCGGTGGGGTTCAGGCCTGCGGGCGCCGCCTCCATGAAGATCCGGCCCGAGTCCCGGACCAGAGCCCAGCCCGCCTTCAGCATCAGCGCCGCGACGATGAGGGCGGCGACGGCGTCGGCCCTGCCCCAGCCGGTGAGCCAGACGACCGCCCCGGCGACGGTGGTGGCGATGAACGCGTACAGGTCGTTGAGGATGTGCTGGAAAGCGCCCTCGACGTTGAGGCTGGTCCGGTCGGCCCTGTTGAGGAGCCACGTCGCCGCGAGGTTGACGATGATCCCGGCGAGCCCCGTCGCGACCACGTAGGCGCCCTCGACCTCGGGCGGCACGATCAGCCGCCGGATGCCCTCGGCCACGAAGTACGCCCCCAGCAGGAGCAGCGTGATCCCGTTGATCTGCGCTGAGATGATCTCGGCCCGCTTGAGGCCATAGGTGAAACCGCCCTGAGGCGGCCTGGCCGATATCCGCATCGCGATCAGGGCGAAGACGATCGCGATGGCGTCGGTGAGCATGTGGCCCGCGTCGGAGACCAGGGCGAGTGACCGGGCGATGAGGCCGATCACCACCTCCACGGCCATGAAGGCGACGATGAGCGCGAGCGCACCACCGAGCAGACGCCTGTCGGCGTCGGCGGCCACCGCGTGCCCGTGGCCGTGTCCGTGCCCATGTCCGTGCTTGCGCTGGGCATCAGTCGGCACGACATGTGAACGTATATTCATATGTGCGAGTGTAGGCCGGTCGGAGCCGCTGTCAAGGCACGCCGTAGCGGGCCGGTCGCGTTCCGTATCTCACTCGAGAGCCCTCCGGGAGGGCCAAGAACGATTGATTGATTGCTCAGATGTGTAAACGATAAGTAACTGGAGAACTACTTTCAGTAAGCATCGCAGGCCGGCCCGGCAACACTGGGCCGACCCGCCGGGCTCCCGCTGGGGGAGGCGATGCCATCGAAGGGAGACAGCGTGGCAATCGCCAAGCGGACGGCCTCCGTGCGGATCCTCCATGCCGCGGCGGCCCACAGTGCCCGCGGAGACATGTCGAAAGGCTCGGTGAGGTAGGTCATGGGCGAAGGACATGGGCACGGCCACTCCGCTGTGGATGTGGCCGAGAACGGCTCGGCCGTGCGGGCGGGCTCCGACCCGCACGGGGTGACGGGCCTGCTGAGCCCGGCCGCCGTGCGCAACCAGGTGTTCACGGTCGTCCGCCTGCGGGAGGGATACGACCTGGCCGAGGTGGACCGTTTCCTCGGGCAGGTCGAGACCACCCTGAGCCGCGTCCTGCGGGACAACGAGGAGCTCAGGGTCCGGCAGGACCAGGCGGAACAGAACATCCAGCGGGCGGTGCTCTCGCCCGGCGACAGCGCGGTGCGCATCGTCGAGATCGCGCAGGAGGCCGCCGACCGGACCTTGGCCATGGCCCAGGAGGAGGCGCACGCGATCCTGGCCAGGGCGCAGGAGCAGGCCGAGATGGTGGAGAGCGACGCGCTGGGACGGGCGGCGCTGCTGCAACGCGAGGCCAGAGAGTCCCACCGGGACGTCCTCGAGCGCCGGGTGGAAGGGTTGCACGCCTTCGTGGCCGACCTCGGTGCGCGCCTGCGGGAGATCGTGGACGGCGAGATCGGCCGGCTCCACGGACTGCTCGACGAACTTCCCGATCTCGGCGGTGTCCAGCCGATCCTCGCCCAGCACGCCGCCTCGGATGATCCCGACGGCGACCGTGACGGCGACACGGCACCCCTGGTGAGCGGCCTGGCGGCGGGGGAGCAGTCCCATCCGGGCGCGAACGGGCGCGCACTCGGATGAACGCCGCGACGTCGCGGGACAGCGTGCGCGACACCTCGCACCGCAGCGAGCACCGCAGCGAGCACCGCAGCGAGTGGGACAACGAGCAGAACGGTGACCGGACCGACCGGCGGACCGAGCAGACCGAGCAGACCGAGCAGACCGAGCGGACCGAGCAGATCGAGCAGATCGAGCAGATCGAGCAGATCGAGCAGACCGAGCAGATCGACAGGAGATCTCAGCGATGCCGCTAACGGATTGGGTGGGCACCGTCGGGCCGGTGCTGGAGGCGATTCCGGGCAGGCGGGAGGCGTGGGCGGCGGTGGTCCTGGTCTGCGCCGCGACCCTGGCCGGTGCGTGGATGGCCCGGCGCAACACCCGGCGGTTGAGCCTGTGGCTGGCGATCGCCTCGGCGATGATGCTGGTCACGGCGCTGGTCGACCTGCTGCCTGACGCGTGGTCGGAGGCCGTGGAGGCCGGAGTCCCCCTTTGGACGCTCCTTCTCTCCGCCTCGTTCGGCTTTCTCGTCATCACCTATTTCACGCGACGCGGGTGTGCCTGTCCGTCCGACGCGGCTCCGGGCGCGATGCACGCGCCCGGGCGTCATCGCCGGGTGAAGCAGGCGGTCGACGCGGCGTTGTTCGGCGGCATGGGAACCGCCGCCGCGCTCACGCTCCACCGTGCGATCGAGGGCGCGACCCTCGGGCTCACCGCGTCGGCCGTCGTGATCGTGGCGCTGACGATCCACTCGGCGAGTGAGGGGCTCGCGCTGGCCGCTCTCCTGGACCTGGCCAGGCAGCGCGTCGCCCCCTGGCTGGTGGTCGCGTGCGTGAGCCCGGCCGTCGGGGTGCTGATGGCCACCGTCGCCCCGATGCCCGGCTGGCTTGTGCCGATCCTGCTGAGCATGGTCATGGGCGTGCTGCTCCGCACCGCGGTGGTGGGCATGAAGCTCGCCGCGAGCAACCAGCGGGACGGCCGGCTCTCCCGGCGCCAGGTCACGATCGCGGCCATGGCCGCCACGACCGTGGGGGTCATCATCGTCACGGCGCACACCCTCCACGGCGAGGGTGAGCCCGAGCAGGCGGCCCCGCTCTTCCGGCACTCTCTCGCGGGGTTCCCCGACGCGGCCGTGGCCCACGCCCACGGGGCGCCGCCGGCTCTTGCGGGTGGCTCGAGCACCTCGCCGACGGCGCCGCTCGCCCGGGTTCCCGGGGCGACGGCGACGACCGACGCCGGCCCGCTCAACCGGGCGGAGCTCCGTGAGGCCGTGACGTCGGGAAAACTGAGCCTCGGCGACGTGCTCAAACGGCACGATGAGACCACCGGGCGTGTGGTCGTCGGCCGGATCGTCCGTCTTCTGCCCGGATACCTGCCGGAAAGGGTCGACTCCCTGATCCAGTCGAGCGGCGTCGATGAGAAGAGGCACATCGCCGACCTGTCCGAGGACGAGCGCCGCAAGTTGCTGGCGGTCTTCGACGGCCATCCCGAATGAGCTAGCATCGTTATCATGGATGCGAAAACGCGGATACTTCAGGCCGCCGCGACTTTGCTCTCCGAGTCGCCGGAGGCGGACATCTCGACCCGGGCGGTCTGTGAGGCCGCGGGGGTCGGTGCGCCGGCGCTCTACCGGCAGTTCGGCGACAAGGAGGGGTTGCTGACCGCGGTCGTCGACTACGGCTTCGAGCAGTATCTGGCGGGCAAGCGGGCGGCCCAGCCGTCGGCCGACCCCGTGCAGGACCTGCGGGACGGATGGGACAACCATGTGGCGTTCGCGGTCGACAACCCCAACTACTACCGGCTGATGTACTCGCCCGGTCTCTCGGCCCCGCCGGGCGCGGCGGCCGAGGCGCACGGGCTGCTGGTGGAGGTGCTCGAGCGATGCGCGGCGGCGGGCAGGCTCCGGATCTCGCCGCAGCTCGCGGCTCAGATGGTCATGTCCGCCAACGCGGGAGTCGCCCTGTCCCTGGTCTCCCGCCCCGCCATCTACACCGACCAGGGCTTCTCTCGTCTGGTGCGTGACGCCGTCATCGCGTCCATCACCGTCGACGAGGCTCCCGCGGACGGCGGGACGGCGCCGGGAACGGCGGCCGGAGCGCCGGGCGTCCCGGTGACGGCGACCACACTCAGCGCGCAGTTGCGTGACGCGCCTCCGGCGGTCCTGACCTCGGCCGAGACCGCCCTGCTCCAGCAGTGGCTCACAACTCTCGCCGGGGCGCCGTCCGGGGCCTGAGGCCAGGCCGTCCGGGGCGGATGCCTGGCCTCTTCGAGTGCGACGGGATCTTCCGCCGAGGGCCGTCCGGCCCGGCCGCTCAGGGGCGCAGCGCGGCCAGCTGCTCCGCGAACGGGACGACCGTCTCGACCGGTCTGGTCGCCGGAGGCCGCCGCAGCAGCAGGTCGGCCAACTCCCCGGCCGCACGGTCGATCCTGACGGCGAGGCCGTCCGTGTGGGCGTCCCCGCCGCCGCCCCAGTCCTCCGACGCCGCGTACACGGCCGTCGGCAAGACGAGCGCCCGCAGGTAGACGAACATCGGGCGCAGGGCGTGCTCGAGAGCCAGCGAATGCCGGGCCGTGCCTCCTGTCGCCGCGATGAGAACAGGCTTCCCGGCGAGCGCGTCACTGTCGATCACGTCGAAGAACGACTTGAACAGCCCGCTGTAGGAGGCGGTGAAAATGGGGGTGACCGCGATCAGTCCGTCCGCCTCCGTCACGGCCTCGATCACTTCGCGCAGCACGGGGCCGGGGAATCCGGTCACCATGTTCTTCGCGACGTCGGTGGCGACGTCGCGCAGTTCGACCACGCGGACCTCGACCTCTCGCTCCTCGGCGAGCCGCCGTCGGGTCGCCTCCGCCAGCCGGTCGGCGAGCAGACGCGTCGACGACGGCTGGCTGAGGCCGGCGGAGACGGCCACTATCTTCAGGGGCTTCACGTTCTTCTCCACACTCGTTCGTTCAGAAGTCAGGATCCGGAGGCCGCGGGCTCGGCCTGCTCGGCGTCGCGCCGGGCGATAAGGGACCGGTGGGTCGGGCTGTCGGGCACCTCGCTCGGCCGTCCCACCGCGAACTCCTTGCGGAGCACGGGCACGACCTCCTCGCCGAGGATGTCGAGCTGCTCCAGCACGGTCTTGAGGGGCAGCCCCGCGTGGTCCATCAGGAAGAGCTGACGCTGGTAGTCGCCGAAGGACTCCCGGAAGGTCAGCGTCCTGTCGATGACCTCCTGCGGGCTTCCCACCGTGAGCGGGGTCTCCCTGGTGAAGTCCTCGAGCGACGGCCCGTGGCCGTACACGGGGGCGTTGTCGAAGTAGGGGCGGAACTCACGGACGGCGTCCTGGGAGTTCTTACGCATGAACACCTGACCGCCGAGGCCGACGATGGCCTGCTCGGGGGTGCCGTGCCCGTAGTGGGCGTAGCGCTCCCGATAGAGGCGGATCATCTGCCGCGTGTGCTCCATCGGCCAGAAGATGTTGTTGTGGAAGAAGCCGTCGCCGTAGTAGGCGGCCTGCTCGGCGATCTCCGGGCTGCGGATCGAGCCGTGCCAGACGAACGGCGGAACGCCGTCCAGCGGGCGGGGCGTCGAGGTGAAGCCCTGCAGCGGGGTGCGGAACCGCCCCTCCCAGTCGACCACGTCCTCGCGCCACAACTGGTGGAGCAGGGCGTAGTTCTCGATCGCGAGCGGGATGCCCTGGCGGATGTCCTGCCCGAACCAGGGGTAGACCGGGCCGGTGTTGCCACGGCCCATCATCAGGTCGACCCGGCCGTCGGCCAGGTGCTGCAACATCGCGAAGTCCTCAGCGATCTTCACCGGGTCGCTCGTGGTGATCAGCGTCGTCGCCGTCGAGAGGATCAGGCGTTCGGTCCGCGCCGCGACGTACCCCAGCAGGGTGGTCGGTGAGGACGGGACGAAGGGCGGGTTGTGGTGCTCGCCGGTCGCGAAGACGTCCAGCCCCACCTCCTCCGCCTTGAGGGCGATGGCCACCATCGCCTTGATTCGCTCGTGCTCGCTCGGCGTCCTACCCGTGGTCGGGTCGGTGGTGACGTCGCCGACGGAGAAGATTCCGAACTGCATCGTGCTCACCAGTCTCCTTGTCGTTGAAATTTCAACCACCTTTAACGCAGACGAGGGGATCTTATTCCCGTTCGGAGAACGCTTGAAGCGTGACGGGAGGCCTCGACGGCCCCGCTGATCATCATCGATGATGAAGCATCCGGCGGAGAGGGGAGGCGCACCGCCCGATGCGGGACAAGGTCATGGGCGACCTGGTCAGAGGACAGGTCTGCCTGCTTGTTGGTTTGCTGCTCTGTATCGTGCTGATGCCCGAGGGCCTGGGGGCCAACAACGGGATGAGCTACTACGGCGTCCATTGGGAGACGGCCCTGCCCTACGCGGTGGGCATCCTGAGTGCGGCGTTGTTCACCCGAAGGGCGTTACGCCACGCGGCGTCCACGTCGCCGTCGCCAGGTCATCTGCGGATCGCGGCCGACGCGTTCGCGCTCCTGCTCGGCGGGATCATCCTGACGCCGTACACACTGAGCGGCGCGGTCGACTGGACCCACCGGATGCTGGGCGCGGCTCTGTTCATGCTCCAGTTGCTGCTCGCCTTACGGCTCGTCGCCTGGGCGCACGGCGCAGGCACCGCGCTCCTGCTCGTCCAGCTCGCCGGCGGCATCATCGCGGCCGTCTATCTGCTGCAGGACGACGGGTTCCTCCTCCAGGGGGAGGCGACGTTCCAGTTCGGCTTCGGCGCGCTGCTGATCAGAACCATTCCGCTCTTGTCGGTCTTACCGATGTCGCCCGCGCCGTCGATGGACAACCCGCTCGGCGGACCCGCGGTGGCGTGTTGCGGCGACGGAGACGGCGGCACCCCCGCCTGAACCCCACCCCGGCCGATGACGTCAACCCGCGCATCCGGCACCACAACAAGACGGTCCGCGTCCGCCGCAGGCCCGCCGTCACGGCGTAGCGCGGCTCCTGCGCGGCGGGCGGGGGAGGAACCCGCTCGTCCTGGCCAGGTAGTCGGCGTACTCGGGGCCGCGTGAGCGGGCCATCCGGCGCTCAAGGAGGGCCTTGCCGCTGCGGTTGACCAGCATGTGGGTCATCAGGAGCGGTGAGACGACGGTGAGCAGGGCGGCCCAGTGCGCGCAGGCGACGAGGAACAGGCCCCACCACACGGTCGCGTCGCCGAAGTAGTTGGGGTGGCGGGTCCACGCCCACAGGCCGCGGTCCATGACCTTCCCCCGGTTGGCGGGGTCGGCCTTGAACCGGGAGAGTTGCAGGTCGCCGATGGTCTCGAAGAGCAGGCCGACGAGCCACACGGCGACGCCGAGCCAGGTGACGATCCCGAGGGGTGCGGTCTCGTACATCGCGACCTGGACGGGCAGCGACACCACCCACATGATGGCGCCCTGCGGCCAGTAGATCGTCCTGATCACATAGGGGATGACGGGGCCGGTGTTCCTGCGCATCAGCGCGGCGTAACGAGGATCCTCGCCCGTGCCCCGGTTCCGCGCGTGGATGTGCGCCCCGAGCCGCACTCCCCACAGCGCGGTGAGGACGAGCACGAGTATCCGCCGCCCGTCGAGCCCGTCCCCGAGCACCTGCGACGTCACGAAGCTCACCGCCGCGATCACCACGAAGCCGAGGCCCCAGATCGTGTCGACGATGCTCTGGGTGCCCGTCCGCAGCGCGTACGCCATGGTGGCCAGCATCGTCACCACGACGGCGAGCGCCGTCACGAGCAGGTTGGTCAGCAGTCCCGTCATCGCGTCATCTCCGCGGCGAAGTCCAGGAACCCGTCCCTGGCGTTGGTGTAGCGGTGGACAGGGCCCTTGCGGCTGCGCCCGAGCAGATCGGCCAGCTCCGCGGGGCCGGAGCAGGACGCGGGCACGGTGCCCCACTCGACCGAGTCGGAGGCGCGCAGCCCGCTCCCGGCGGCGACGATCACCTCGCCGTTGAGCTCGCACGACGGATCGCACAGCGCCGCCACCACGGGGGCGACCGCCTCGGGGTCCATCAGGTGACGATGCTCGCCGGCCATGCCGTTCTCGGTCATCTGTGTCAGCGCGTAGGGGAGGAGCACGTTGGTGTGCACACCGCGCGGCGCGCCTTCGACGGCGACCGTCCGGCCGAGGGCGATCACCGCGCCCTTGCTCGCGGCGTACGCGGACACGGTGGGCTCGCCGTGCAGGCCGGCGGTGGAGGCCACCATGACGATGCGGCCGTGTCTCTGCTCGCGCATGACGGCCGAGCACGCCGCGGCGACCTGGGCGGTGCCGAGGACGTTCGTCCGGATGACGGCCTCGAACGCCTCCGGCGTGGACTTGTGGAACATCGCGGGCGCGCTGACGGCGGCGCTGGTCACGCAGGCGTCGATCCGTCCCCAGGTGCCGGTCGCCAACTCGACCAGCCGCCGCGCGGTCGCGGGATCGGCCACGTCGCCGTGTTCGGCGACCGCCTCACCGCCCGCGGAGCGGATCTCCTCGACCACGTGGTCGGCCGGGCCGAGCCCGTTCTCGTCGACCACCCGGTTGCGGTTGTTGACCACCAGTCGCGCGCCGAGGCCCGCCAGGTGCAGGGCGAACGCCCGGCCCAAGCCCCGGCCTCCACCGGTGACGACGACGACGCGCCCGTCGAGGGAGCTCACGCGGGCACCCGCTCGATCAGGACCGCGACGCCTAGTCCGGCCGCGCCGCTGACGGCGGCGACGCCGTACCTGCCGCCGAGCCTGTCGAGCGCGTCGGCGCAGCCGCCGACCATGATGGCTCCGGTGGCGCCGAAGGCGTGGCCCATGGCGATGGTCCCTCCGGCCGGGTTGAGCCGGTCGGGCCCGGGCCCGAGGTCGCGGCGCAGCCGCAGGCACAACGCGGAGAACGCCTCGGCGAACTCGAACACGTCGATGTCGGACGGCTTGAGCCCCGCCTTGGCGATGACCTTCTCGACCGCTGTCTGACCGGCCGTCAGCATGATCACCGGGTCGACGGCGGCGGTCGCGGACGCGATCACGCGGGCACGTGGCCGCAGGCCCTGGTGGTGCGCCTGCTCCTCGGTGCCGAGCACGAGGAGTGCCGCGCCGTCGGCGAGGGCGGGGGAACTGCCGACCGTGTGCAGGTGGGAGATCGCCCCGACCTCGGGGTGGGCGGCGACCGCGAGATCGTCCTGGCCGGAGGCACCCAGTTCCTCGAACGCGGGAGGCAGCGCGGCAAGGGCCGCGGCGGTGGTGCCGGGCCTGATCAGCTCGTCGCGGTCGAAGACCGTGCCGTCGGCGCCCTGCACCGGGACGACCGAGCGGGCGTAGTCGCCGCGGTCCCATGCGGCGGCGGCCTTGGTGTGGGTCTCCACCGCGTAGGCGTCGAGTTCCTCACGCCGCCAGCCGTCGATGGTCGCGTTCAGGTCGGCGGCGACGCCCATATGGATCGAACCGACCCGCTTGACGGTCTCCGGGTCCGACCACAGCGGGCCGCGGTCGCTGAACATCGGGACGCGCGAGACGCTCTCGACGCCTCCGGCGACGGCGAGGCCGAGGTCGCCCGAGCGGATCCGCGCGGCGGTCTGGGCGACGGCGTCGATGCCGGACGCGCAGAAACGGTTGATCGTGCCTCCGGGGACGCCGTCGCCCCACCCGGCGAGGAGGGTCGCGGTGCGAGCCAGGTTGGCGCCCTGCTCGTCGACCTGCGATGCCGATCCCACCACCACGTCCTCCACGGCCGTGGGATCGAGGCCGGTGCGCTCGACGATGGCCTGCTGCAGCGCGGCGACCAGGTCGACGGGGCTGCGGTGGTGGAGGGAACCGCGGGCGGAGCCTTTGCCGCGAGGGGTCCGCACATACTCCAGCACGTAGACGTCGGACACGATCGCGCCTCTCTGCCGCCCGACATTGACTCTCATAAATGTAGTGTCGACACTCCGGCCCGGCAAGGTCCTCTCGTTGACGGAACACTCTCATTGTTGTAGTAAGAATGGGAGAAGGCAGGGAGGTGCGGGCATGCCGGAAGCCGTGTGGATCCTCGGCGGATTCCAGACCGATTACGCGCGCAACTGGTCCAGAGCCGGTGACGGGTTCGCCGAGCTGGCCGGGCAGGTGGTGCGCGGCACGCTGGAGGACGCGCGCCTCGCACCCGAAGACGTCGACGTGATCCATGTCGGCAACGCCTTCGGCCAGCTCTTCACCGGTCAGGGACAACTCGGCGGCATGCCGGCGACGGTCGTCCCCGAGCTCTGGGAGACTCCGGCGGCGCGGCACGAGGCCGCCTGCGCGTCGGGAGGCGTCGCCGCCCTCGCCGCGATGGCGGACATCGAGGCGGGCCGCTACGACTGCGCCCTCGTGCTCGGTCTCGAACTCGAGCGCACGGTCTCCGGTGACGACGCGGCCGGACACCTCGGCGCGGCCGCCTGGGTCGGGCACGAGGGGGAGGACGCCCGGTTCATGTGGCCGTACATGTTCAGCGCCCTCGCCGACGAGTACGACCGAAGGTACGGCCTCGACGACTCCCACCTGCGCGCGGTGGCCGAGCTGAACTTCCGCAACGCCCGGGCCAACCCCAACGCGCAGACCCGAGGCTGGACCTTCACCGAGGGCAGTTTCCAGGCCGACGACGCCGCCAACCCGGTCGTGGAGGGCAGGCTGCGCCGTACGGACTGCAGTCAGATCACCGACGGCGGCGCCGGCGTGGTCCTGGTCGGCGAGCGGTTCCTGGCCCGCAGGCCCGACCTCGCACGCGAGCCCCTCGCCCGGATCCTCGGCTGGGGCCACCGCACCGTCGGCCTGCCGCTGGCGCAGAAGCTGGAGCGCAGCTCGGACGATCCCTACGTGCTGCCGCATGTGCGGCGGGCCGTGCTCGACGCGTTCCGCCGCGCCGGCATGGCTGACGTGGACGACCTCGACGGCATCGAGACCCATGACTGTTTCACCATGTCGGAGTACGCGGCCATCGATCACTTCGGCATCACGGGACCGGGCGAGAGCTGGAAGGCGATCGAGAACGGCGACCTGGAGATCGGCGGGCGCATCCCCGTGAACCCGAGCGGCGGGCTCATCGGCGGCGGCCACCCCGTCGGCGCGACCGGCGTGCGGATGGTACTGGACGCCGCGCGTCAGGTCACCGGCCGGGCCGGGGACTACCAGGTGGAGGGGGCGCGCCGGTTCGGCACGCTCAACATCGGCGGCAGCACGACGACGACGGTCGCCTTCGTCGTCGGCGCCGACTGAGCGAGGGAGAACGCAGTGGACGTCGACGTCGTCGGAAGGGTCCTGTCGACCCTGCCGGAGGATGACGATCATCCGTACCGGACCGGGCCGTGGCGGCCGCAGACCACGGAATGGCGCGCCGACGACCTGGAGGTGGTCGGCGAGATCCCCGCCGACCTCGACGGGGTCTACCTGCGCAACACCGAGAACCCCGTGCACCCCGCGCTGGAGCGCTACCACCCGTTCGACGGCGACGGCATGGTCCATGTCGTGGGCTTCCGGGACGGCAAGGCGTTCTACCGCAACAGGTTCATCCGCACGGACGGCTTCCTGGCCGAGGCGGACGCGGGCAAGCCCCTGTGGGCGGGCATCGCCGAGCGGCCCGCGAAGTCCCCGCGCGAGGACGGCTGGGGCGCGCGCGGCCGGATGAAGGACGCGTCGAGCACCGACGTCGTCGTCCACGCGGGCGTGGCGCTGACCAGCTTCTACCAGTGCGGAGACCTCTACCGGCTCGACCCGCTCACGCTGGAGACGCTCGGCAAGGCCGACTGGGGCGGCCGCTTCCCCTTCGACCGCGGCGTCTCCGCGCACACGAAGGTCGACCCGCGCACCGGTGAGCTGCTGTTCTTCAACTACGGCACGGACGAGCCGTACATGCACTACGGCGTCGTCGGCGCGGACGACCGGCTCAGCCACTATGTGGACATCCCGTTGCCCGGTCCGCGCCTGCCGCACGACATGGCCTTCACCGAGAACTACGCGATCCTCAACGACTGCCCGCTGTTCTGGGAACCGGAACTGATGGCGCGCGGCATGTACGCGGCCCGGTTCCACCCGGAGCTCCCGACGCGGCTGGGCGTCATCCCGCGCAAGGGCGACTCCTCGCAGGTGCGGTGGTTCGAGGCGGACCCGACGTACGTCCTGCACTGGGTCAACGCGTACGAAGAGGGCGACGAGATCGTCCTGGACGGGTTCTTCCAGGGCGACCCCGAGCCGAAGGACACCGGCGACGGCGGCTACTACCAGCGCATGTTCCGTTTCCTCGCGCTGGACCGGATGCAGACGACGCTCCACCGCTGGCGGCTCGACCTGGTGACCGGGCGGTGCCGCGAGGAGCGCCTGACCGACTCGATCACCGAGTTCGGCGTGGTCAACAACGCCTACGGCGGCCTGAACTACCGGTACGCCTACGCGGCCACGGGCGCCAAGGGCTGGTTCCTGTTCGACGGCCTGGTCCGGCACGACCTCGTGACCGGCGGCGAGGAGCGCTTCCGCCTCCCCCAGGGCGTGTTCGGCAGTGAGCCCGCGATGGCGCCGCGCTCGGGCGCCTCCGCCGAGGACGACGGCTATCTTGTTACGCTGACGACCGACATGAACGAAGATCGATCCGAGTGTCTGATCTTCGACGCGGCGCGGGTGGCCGACGGTCCGGTGGCGAGGATCAGGCTGCCGGAGCGCGTCTCCAGCGGAACGCACGCCACCTGGGCGCAGGGGGACTCCATCCCCGGCTGGCGAGAGGCCGACTCCCCGGTTCGGGCCCTGCGGCTCTGATGCGGGCGCGGGGGCTCTGATGACGGCCCGGGCGGAGCGGCGCGTCGACGGCGGACCGGACCGCAGACAGACGGAGACGCACGTGCTCGTCCATCCACCGGATCGGCCGACCCGGCTGCCGGCAGGCCATGCCAACGCCGTCGGCCTCACCCTGGGGCTCGTCGGCGACGAGTGGAACCTGCTCATCCTCCGCTACGCGCTGATGGGGGTCCGCAGGTACGGCGAGTGGCGCAAGGCGATGCCCATCTCGCACGCCGTGCTCACCCGCAGGCTCGCCTCGCTGACCGACATGGGGATCCTGGAGAAGGCCGGGGACGAGGGCCAGGGCAGACGGTTCGAGTACCGGCTGACCAAGCGCGGACGCGACCTGTGGCCGGTGCTGCTGACCATCTGGGCCTGGGAGTCGGCCTGGGTGCCCGAACACGTCGAGTCGCTGCCGCGCATGGTCCACCGGACGTGCGGCAAGGAGTTCCTGCCCATCCTCTCGTGCGCCGCCTGCGGCGAGGCGGTGCGCCCGCGCGACATCACCGGCGGCTTCGGCCCGAGCGGCACCTGGGAGCGGTCCGTCCCCGCCGCGACGACCCGCCGCCGATCCGGGTCCACCTCGGAAGGCGGCGCGGGGATGTTCCCGCAGACCATGGCCCTCATCGGCAACCGCTGGTCGGCGGCCATCCTGGGTGCGGCGTTCCAGGGGCTGCACCGGTTCCGCGACTTCGAGCAGAGGCTGGGCGCGCCGCCGACGATCGTCGCAGAACGGCTGCGCTCCTTCTGCGACCTCGGCGTCTTCGAGCAGGCCCCCAGCGCGGAGCGCGCCGACTGGCTCAGCTACCACCTCACGGAGAAGGGGCGTGCCTTCTTCCCCGTCGTCATCACCACGATCGACTGGGGCCAGCGATGGTTCCTGGCGGAGGAGGGCCCCGCCCTCGTCTACACCCACCGCGCCTGTGGCCATGACTTCCAGGCACAGCTCACCTGCGACGCCTGTGCGGTGCCGCTGCGCGGAACCGAGGTCGTGGTGGAACGCCCGGCCTGACGAGAAAGGAGGACCAGGTGTCCTCAGGCATCGCCGATCTGCTGCGCTCCTCGGCGTCGCGGAGCCCCGGCTCCCCAGTGGTGACCGGTGACGGTCGCGCCCTCACCTACGGCGAACTGGCCGAACGGTCCGACCGGGTGGCCGCGGCCCTGGCTCGGCTCGCCCCGGGGTCCCGGGTGGGCTACGTCGACAGGAACGCGACCGAATACTTCGAACTGCTCTTCGGCGCCGCGAAGGCCGGCGTGGTGCTCGTCCCGCTGAACTTCCGGCTGGCCCCCGACGAGATGCGCTGGATCCTCGGCGACGCGGACGTGTCGCTGGTCGTGGCGGGTCCCGACCACGTGGAGGCCCTTCGCGACGCCGTGGACGTCCCGGTCATCGCCGTGGGTTCCGACTACGAGGAGTGGCTCGCCGGGCAGGAGCCCGCCGACCCGAAGCGGGATGCGACCGGCGACGCGCTGGTGGTCCTCATGTACTCGTCCGGCACCACCGGCCGGCCCAAGGGCGTGCACGTCACCGCCGCCGGTCTCGCCTCCGCCGTCGAGTTGTTCGGCGCATGCTTCACCCTCGGCCCCGACACGGTCAGCATGGTCCCGATCCCCTACTACCACATCGCTGGGGCCGGGTGGGCGCTCATCACGATCGCCGAGGGGGGCACGCTCGTGCAGTGCCGTGAGCCGACACCCCAGTCGATGCTCGGCCAACTCGTCGATCACCGCGTGACCCACACGGCGCTGGTCCCCGCCGTCATCCAGATCATGACCGAGCTGCCCTCGGCCCGCGACGCCGACTTCTCCGCGCTCCGGCAGGTCGTCTACGGCGCCTCGCCCATCTCGGAGAGCCTGCTGAGCCGGGCGGTCGCCCTGTTCGGCGCGGAGTTCTTCCAGTCCTACGGCCTCACGGAGACGATCGGCGTCACCACGCTGCTCGGACCCGACCAGCACCTGCCGGACAACCCCGTGAAGGGGCGGCTGCGCTCGGCGGGCCGGGCCGTCCCCGGCATGGAGGTCGCGGTGCTCGACCTGGAGACCGGCGGGACGGCGGCGCCGGGAACGGCCGGTGAGGTCATCGTGCGCGGGCCCTGTGTGACGACCGGCTACTGGCGGAACGCCGCCGCGACCGAGGCCGCCTTCCTCCCCGGAGGCTGGCTGCGGACGGGCGACGCCGGGTCGATGGACTCCGACGGCTACCTCTACCTGCACGACCGGCTCAAGGACATGATCGTCAGCGGTGGGGAGAACGTGTACCCCGCCGAGATCGAGAGTGTGCTCGCCGGGCATCCCGCCGTGCTGGAGGCCGCGGTGATCGGGGTGCCGTCCGAGAAGTGGGGGGAGACGCCGCTCGCGGTGGTCGTGCTGCGACCGGGCGCGGAGGCCACCGAGGACGACATGCTGACCTGGGCGCGGGAACGGCTCGCGCACTACAAGTGCCCCACGAAGACCGTGTTCAGCGACGCGCTGCCGCGCAACCCGTCCGGGAAGATCCTCAAGCGGGAGCTGCGCCGTCCGTGGTGGGAGGGCTCAGAGCGCCGCATCGGCTGACGCGCGGAGCGTGGTCCGCCGGATGACTCCGCGCACCTGTACGGCGGAGCCCGGGACCGGGCTCCGCCGTACAGGGTGGGTCAGCGGATCAGAACAGGCGTGCCTGCGGCGTCGGCAGGTCCACCCTGCCGGGGCCGTGCCAGCCGTGCTTGCCGCCGAATCCGTGTGCGCCCTTGTCGCTCACCAGCGGCAGTGTGACCTTGCTCTTGGACAGGTCGACCGTCACCGCGGCTCCGGTGGCCGTGTCGCGGGAGTAGCTGGAGTCGGTGCCCGCGAGGATCACGCCCAGCCGGTGGCCCTGCTTGAAGGTGTAGTCCTGCGGCAGGGTGTCCCACGTGACGGTGGCGGACTCCCCGGCAGGCAGGGGGGACGACGTCGTCAGCGAGTCGCGGTTCTGCACGTCGATCCAGCCGCGGGCCACGATCTCCAGAGGCCGGCTCACGACGTTCGTGGTGGTCGTCCGGTAGCAGGCGTCGTCGGTCGCCGTGCTGTCGCCGTAGCAGGTCTCGTCGGTGTTCGTCGTGATGCCGCCGCCGGACCGCCAGTCCACCCGGGCCTCCTCGCCGAAGTCGACGAGCAGCGCGGTGAGGTTGGAGGTCGGCTTGTCCAGCGTGACCTTCAGCGACACCTCGGGGGTGCCGGACATCCGCAGGTCGCCGGGGAGCTCGCCGGTCGTGAACGCGGCGCGTCCCGCCGCCGGGGTGCCCACGTCCGCGGTCATGGCGTTCTCCGACTGCCTGAGGTCGGTGAAGGTCGCCGTCGTGCCCTTGTCGGCCTTGGTGAGGCCGAGGGTGCCGTCGGCGGCCGGGCGCAGCGCGACCTCGTCGGTGTGCGGGGCCGGCCAGTCCTTCTGCGTGATCCAGGTGTCGGGAGCGGCCTGGATGTCGGCGCGCGGCTCTTTCATGATCCCGTTGTGGACGCCCTGCAGCCAGTAGTCGAACCAGCGGTGCAGCGTGTCGACCCAGACGTCACGGCGGTAGTCGAAGGGATCGACGTGCTCGTACTGCCCGAGCCAGATCTTGCGCGGCACGTTCCTGTCGCCCAGCGCGTCCCACCAGGTGGAGAGGTTGTCGGTTTTGACGTTGAGGTCGTTGAGCGTGTGCACCGCGAAGACGCTGGCGCGGACCTTCCGCACGTCGGAGATCGAGCCGTGAAGGTAGTCGCGCTCGTTCCAGAACGCGTTGTAGTTGCCGGTGTCGTCCCCGGCCGCCGCGTCCAGTCCCGTCCGTACGGCCGCGCACTTGGCGTCCGGATCGGTGTCGACGGCGTTGGAGAGATAGGACGGGTAGTTGTAGTTGTAGACGACGCCGTTCATCCGCTGGTAGCGGTACCACGAACTGATGGCGTTGATCGGCACGATGGTGACCAGGCCCTCGACGCCCGTTCCCGCCACCGCGTTGGCGAGCGTGCCGTCGTACGACTTGCCGATCATCCCGGCCTTGCCGGTGCTCCAGGTGGCCTTGACCTGCTTCCCGGCGGCGTCGTACGCCTTCGCGCGGCCGTTCAGCCAGTCGATGACCGCCTTGCCGCCGAGGACGTCCGCCTTGCCGCCCATGTCCGGGCATCCGTCGGACTTGGTCGTGCCGATCATGTCCACGTTGAGCACGGCGTAGCCGCGTGGCACGAAGTAGTTGTCGTAGAACAGGGGGAACTTGAGCGGGTTGCCGTCGGCGTCGTAGGTCTTGCGCTCCGCCTCGTTGCCCCGGCCCGAGTTGTCGTAGTAGGGGCTCTCGTCGATGATGGCGGGAACCTTGAGCCCCCTGTCCGACTCCTTCGGCCGGATGATGTCGACGCGTACGCGGTCCTTCGTGCCGTCGCCGTCGCTGTCGACACTCGACTCGACGTAGACGTATTCGCGGATGGCGTCGGCGTAGGAGAAGACCGGCTGGGTGACTCCTCGCTCGACCTTGATCTTGGGCTGTGTCGCCGCGCCGGCCGGTGTGGTCCCCACGACCATGGCCAGTGCCGCTGTGAGGGCGAGAGCGGCTGAGACGCCTCGCCGACGGGATTTGAGCACGCAAATCCTCCCGGATTACCGGAAAAAGGGACGATCGCGCGCAACTCTCACCCCGCATTGGGGGCCTGACAAGATCTCTTTACGCCTTGTACACCTCCTTGCGGCCGGTATGTGACATATGAGACAGAAGGTGCACCCTGTGTATCAAGAGAGATCACATCCGGTGATCAAGGGCCCGCCTCCCGTGTGCTCCACGTCAGGAGTGGGTCTCGCGCAGGCGGTTCTTCAGCAGCTTGCCGCTGGCGTTGCGGGGGAGCGCCTCGGCGAACGTCACACCCCGCGGGCACTTGAAGTGGGCGAGGCGCTCGCGCGCGAAGGCGATGACGTCGTCTGCGCCCACCTGTGCGGCTCCAGGCCGGAGCACGACCACGGCGTGGGGCACCTCGCCCCACTGCTCCGACGGCACCCCGATCACGGCGACCTCGGCCACCGCCGGATGCGCGGTGAGCACGCTCTCGACCTCGGCGGGGTACACGTTCTCCCCACCGCTGACGATCATGTCCTTGAGGCGGTCGTGCAGGTAGAGGTAGCCGTCCTCGTCGAACGAGCCGCCGTCTCCGGTGCGCAGCCAGCCGCCGGGCAGGACGGCGGCCTCGGTCGCGGCCGGATTGCGCCAGTACCCGAGCATCACGTGGCCGCCGCCGATGAGCACCTCGCCGCGCTCGCCGGGCGGCAGGTCGCGGATCTCGCCCGGCAGGGCCGCGGGGTCCACCACCCGGATCGGCACGCCGTGCATGGCCTTGCCCGCCGACAGCAGCCGCCGTTCCTGACCGGGGCCGGGCAGGTGGTCGGCCGCTGTGAGCATGGTCACGCCGCCCGTCGACTCGGTGAGGCCGTAGCTCTGGATGAATCGGCAGCCGATGGTCTCGGTCGCCCGGACGATCACCGGCAGGGGGATCGGCGAGGCGCCGTACACCACGTATTTGAGCGCCGACCAGTCATGGGCGGTGACGCCGTCGAGCGACACCAGTCGCTGGATGAGCGTCGGCACCATGACCGCGTGGGACACCCGGCGCGCGATCAGGAGGTCGCGTAGCTCCTCGGGCGCCGTGGCGTTCTCCAGCAGGATGGCCGCCCCGTTCACGGCGGCGATCAGGGCCAGGCCGAAGCCCGAGATGTGGAAGTACGGGATCGGCGCCATCGCCACCGACGTCTCGTCGAGGTCAATCTCGTGGTGCATGGTCGCCAGGGCCCGGCCGAGGTTGCGGCCGCTCAGCATGATGCCCTTGGGCGTCCCCGTGGTCCCGGAGGTATAGAAGATCACCGCTGTCGCGTCCGGATCGGGGCGCGTGCCCGGATCGACCGGCGGGTGACCGGCCAGCCAGGACTCGTACGGCGTCGCGCTCGCGACCGGCTCGGCCGTCACGACCCTGACGACGGACGGCGCCGCCGTGGACGTCAGGCGCTCGTCGCCCGCGCCGAGCACGAGCACGGCGGGCTCGGCGTCGGCGAGGATCCGCGCGACCTCCGGCGGGGCGAGCCGGTTGTTCACCGCGGTGGCGATCGCGCCGATCTTGGCCGCGCCGTACAGGACCTCGAGGAACGAGGCGGCGTTGACGCCGATGTAGGCGATCCGGTCGCCCGCGCGGACGCCGTCGGCCAGCAACGCCTGCGCGACCCGGCTGGAACGCTCATCGAGCTCGGCATGGGTGACGATCCGGCCGGCCTCGATGACGGCGGGCAGGTCCGGGGTGGCCGCCGCGCGGCGGCGCACGATGTCGGCCAGACGGTCGACGCGGGTGCCGTCGGCGTGCAGGGCGTAACCGGCGTCCGGACCGGTTCTGAGCGAGGTGTTCACGATGCCCCCTGGGAGGTGCCCTCGGTGCTGAAGGTGTACGGCGCGAAGACCGGCGGCTCGAAGATGCCGGGCGGGGCCGCCACGACGTCGCCGATCGCGCGGATGACCGGTCCTGCGGTGACGAACTGCGCGGCGGTGGTCCTGCTGTGCGGATCGTCCGGTTCGACCAGGTTCAGCGTCATGGTGAGTCCCGGCCTGCCGGTCACGGTCACCGTCCAGTGGTCGCGCCCGGCGTAGCGCGGCATGGCCGGGTCCATGGTCCAGACGATGGACAGGGTGAGCACGCGGCGGCCGGCGGACAGCGCGTGCCAGCGCCACTCGGTGGCGGCGACGGTGCCCTTCCTGATGGTCCCCGCCGCCACCTCGAGGTCGCGGACGGCGGGCTCGATGTGGTGATCGGGCTCGTAGGCGTCGACGGCGAGCCCCATGCGTTCGGCCATGAACGCCAGCGTCTCGGTGTAGAGCCGGCCGTACAGCCGGGGCAGTTCGCCCGCCGTGAGGTCGATCGCGGCGGGGTCGGAGCCCATGCCCATCACGTCGAACACGAAGTTCGGATCGGGCATCCGGGTGGCGTCCAGCACCTCGTCGACGACGATCCGGTCCAGCTCGAGACAGACGCCGGACAGGGCGAGGGCCAGGCGCTCGCCGATGACGCCGGGGCTGATGCCGACGCCGTACAGCGTGGTGCCGCCCTCGGCGCAGGCGGCCAGGAACATCTCCTCGCGCTCGCGGCCGTGCGCGCGCGGGAAGTGGTTGCCCGCCGTGGTGATGACGTTCTTGCCGGAGCGCAGCAGCGCGAGGATGTCGGCGTCGTGCGTCTCGTACGGCACCTGCAGCCGCGGCGTGTGCACGACCACGTCGGCGGGGATCGCCAGGATCTCGTCCCTGTCGCGGGTGGCGACGATCCCGGTGAGGGGACGGCGCGCGATGTCGCCGGCGTCGCGGCCCGCCTTGCGGTCGCCGTAGACGTACAGCCCGGCGAGCTTGAGACCGGGGGAGTCGAGCACGGCCCGCAGGCAGGTCTTGCCGATGGCGCCGGTGGCCCACTGGATGACGCGCACGGTCATGCGGCACCTCCGGGCCTTTCATGAGGGACGAGACGGATGGTCAGCCCGGCGGTCTCGATCACGCCCGACTCGGACGCCCGGAGGTCCAGCGCGACCAGGCCGCGTCTGCCGGTCACGGGGACGAACCTGATCAGCCCACGCTCGGCGCGCACGGCGGCGCCTTCCACTGTGCTGCCCTCCACTGCGGCGCCCTCCACTGTCCTGCCTTCAACGGCGCTGTTCTCCGCGGGGGCGCCTTCCACGGGCAGGCCGAACAGCCGCGACCACAACACCGCCGTCGCGGCGGGATCGGCGACGGCCACGTCGACGGCGACCAGGTCGCCCGCCAGCGCCCCCGGAGACACGCCCGGGGTGTCCCACGTGTCGTAGTGCCAGGCGCGTCCGGGCGGCATCTCGTCGGCCTCGACGAGGACGCCGAGGTCGCCGGGGTGGAGCTGGTTGATCGTCGCTCCGTCGAGGTCCTGCCGGTGCACGATCCGCACGCCCGACGCGGCGCACCGCTCGGCCAGCGCCGTCGCCTCGGGGACGCGCAACGCGACCAGGTAGCCGCCTTCGCCGTCCTCGAGGAAGCGGTGCAGGCGGGACTGAGGGCCGGAGGGGGCGACCACCTCCAGGTAGGTGTCGCCGAGCGTCAGCACCTCGTTCGCGATCGCCCAGGCGGCCAGCTCGGGATCGGGGAATCCCGGAGCCAGCCCGAGCCGTTCCCGGATCCCCGCGGTGGCGAGGTCGTGGACCGCGACGGTTGCCTGGACGAGTTCGGGCGCGCTCATCGGCCCGTTCGCAACGTGGACGCGTGCAGCAGCTTCGCCAGTTGCCGCTCGTAGCGGCCGGGGTCGCGAGCCATCCGCGCACGGGCGTCGACCGCCATCCAGTCGGTGTCGGCGACGCTCTCCCCGCGTTCCACCGCACGCAGGCTGGCCCGCGCGACGTCGCGCGGATCCTCCTTGCGCCCGTCCACGTGCGCGGCCATCCGGGTGTCGACCGAGCCGACGATCAGCGAGGTGACCTGCGTGCCCTGCGGTTCCAGCTCGGCTCGGGCGATGGTGCCGAGCCAGAGCGCGGCGGCCTTGGACGTCGAGTAGCCGCCCATGAACGGGGTCGGCACCATCCCGGCCACCGACAGCACGTTGGCGATGGCCCCGCCGCCGTTGGCGGCGAGCACGGGCGCGAACGCGCGGATCATGTTGAGCGTGCCGAAGAAGTTGACCTCCATCTCGGCCCTGGCGGCGTCCGGATCGTCCGTCAGCACCAGGCGCCGGTTGGCGAAATGGCCCGCGTTGTTGATCAGGACGGACACGTCGGCGCACATGGAGGCCGCCGCGGCGACCTGGCCGAGGTCGGTGACGTCGAGCCGTACCGGCACCGCTCCGGCCTCGACGAGCGCGGTGTCCACGTCGCCGGGGTCTCGGGCGCCCGCGTAGACCCGGGCCGCGCCGCGAGCCAGCAACTCCTCGACGAACGCCCTGCCGATGCCCCTGTTGCCGCCGGTGACGAGGGCGGCCCGGCCCGTCAGCTCGATCATCGGGCCGCTCCGCCGTAAACCGGGTCGTTCGGGTGCTTGCCGCCGCGGACGAGCACGGACGGGTCGGGGACGAGCATGCCGAAGATCCAGGTCTCACTGGCGGGCGCGTCGTGGTTCCACTCCCACACGAGCGTGCGGTGCGCGATGCCCCAGCGGCCGTCGCGGCGCTCGAACCTGTCGATGATCCGGGCGCCGACGAACGAGTGGCCGTGACCGTCGGGCGTGCGCACCCGCGTGAACGTCGTCACGTACGACTCGGCCTGGGCGGTGTCCGGATCGTCCCCCAGCTCGACCAGCACGTTGGTCATGCAGTGCATGGTCTTGCCGCGCGGATGTGCCACCACCGGGGCGACGCTCGCCACGTAGTCCTCCGCGCTGCCGCTGAACACGCCGCCGTGGTCCTCGGTCGCCCCGGGGAGGTAGCAGGCCGAGACGCCCGCGACGTCACCCCGATCCACCGCGCGCAGATAGCGCGCCAGCACCTCGTAGATGTCCTGTTTGTCGAGCAGTTCCCGCAACCGGTCCGTCACGCCTGGCCTCCTCACCGTCTCAACCTCACCGACTTGACCGCACCGACTTGACCGCACCGACTCAACCGCACCGTCCGGCCGTCTCGCCGTCCGGGGGGAGCAGCCGACAGGCCACGCATCACGCTACAACTAAGAGAGTTAAGCGGCCAGGGTTGATTGCGGACGAGTTTCGGCCGTGGCGTGACCCGTTGACGCGGTCACTCTGTCTGCTGTAGTAACGCTGTGACCGGCAACACACTGCCGCCAGCCGTACGGAACTCGCAGGGGAGCGACGTCGGATGCACAGAACTCACAGCGCCCAGGACGCCGGAGCTCACAGCGCCCAGGACGCCGGAGCTCACCGGTGACCCGGGGACTGCACTCGCGGGAGCGGGTCGAGGAATACACCCGCCTCGGCTGGTGGAGCGACGAGACGATGGACGGCCTGTTCCGCGTCCGGGTCGACGCCGCCCCCGACCGGCTCGCCCTCGTGGACCCGCGCAACAAGGACGACCTGCTCGGGGTCCCGCCGCGGCGGCTCACCTGGCGTGAGCTCGAGGCGGAGGTGAACCGGCTCGCCGCCGTGTTCCTCCGGCACGGGCTGGGCGCCGGTGACGTGCTGGGCGTGCAACTGCCCAACACCGTCGAGTTGGTCACCGTCTATCTCGCGTGCTGGCGGCTGGGGATCGTGGTCTCGCCGCTGCCGGTGCAGTACCGCGAGCATGAGGTGACGGAACTGGGAGCCCTCGCCGGGTTCGCCGCGTACGTCACCGTCGCGCGGTCCGGTGACCGCCGGCCGGCCGACGAGGTCCGTACGGCCCTGCCCGGCCTGGGGGCGGTCCTCGCGTACGGGGAGGACCTGGACGCGGAGCTCGCCGGGACCGACCCGGAGGAGGCGCGCCGGCTCGTGGAGGACTACGCGGCCGCCCACCCGGCGGACCCGAACGACTGCGTCACGATCTGCTGGACGTCGGGGACCGAGAGCACGCCCAAGGGGGTGCCGCGCACCCACTACGACTGGCTGGCGATGAGCTGGGCGACCGTGGACGCGCCCCGGCTGACCGGCGAAGACGTGCTGCTCAACCCGTTCCCCATGGTGAACATGGCGGGCATCAACGGGATGTTCCTGCCGTGGTTGCGGGTCGGGGGCGTGCTCGTGCAGCATCACCCGTTCGACCTGCCCACGTTCCTGGCGCAGATCGCCGAGGAGCGCGCGACGTACACGGTGGCGCCGCCCGCGCTCCTGTCTCTGCTGCTGGCGCGCGCGGACCTCCTCGCCCGCGCCGACATTTCGTCGCTCCGCCTGATCGGGTCCGGGTCCGCGCCGCTCCCGCCCCCGATGGTGAAGGGCTGGCAGGACGTCCACGGCATCGGCATCGTGAACTTCTTCGGCTCGAACGAGGGGATCGCGCTGCTGACCGACCCCCACGACGTGCCCGATCCCGAGCAGCGGGCACGCTACTTCCCCCGGTACGGCGTGCCGGGGGTCAGGTGGAGTTCGCGGATCTCCCGCCAGGTGTCGGTCAGGCTCGTCGACCCCGACACCGGCGAGGAGGTCACGGAGCCCGGCCGCCCGGGAGAGTTGCGTCTCAAGGGCCCGACGGTCTTCGCGGGGTACCTCAAGGGCGAGCGCCTGCCCGATCCGTTCGACGAGCGGGGCTACCTGCGGACCGGTGACGTCTTCGTCATCGACGGCGAGCGCGGCGAGTTCCTCCGGTACGTCGACCGGGCCAAGGACCTCATCATCCGCGGCGGCATGAACATCGCTCCCGCGGAGATCGAGGGACTGCTCTCCGCCCATCCCGGGGTCGCCGACGTCGCCGTCGTCGGTTATCCGGACGAGGTCCTGGGCGAGCGGGTCTGCGCGGTCGTCGTGCCCAAGGAGGGCGCCGAGGTCACCCTCGACGACCTTCTCGGTCACCTCCGGGCGGCCAGGATCGCCTCCTACAAACTGCCGGAGCGGCTGGAGACGCGTACCGTCCTGCCGCGCAACCCGGTCGGCAAGATCCTCAAGCGCGAACTCCGCCGTGAGATCGCCTGACACCCGAGACAGCGGAGGAGACAGATGGACGACGCCGCGCGACTGCAGGTCGCCCGCGACATGGTCGAGGCGTGGAACACCATGGACTGGGAGCGGGTGGTGGACCTGTTCGCGCCCGACGGCGTCCTGCACAGCGTCATGCAGGAGCCCATCGTGGGCCACGACGCGATCCGCGGACGGCTCACCGCGCTGACGGACGGCCTCGAACGGATCACCCTGGAGATCAAGGCCATGGGCGTCATCGACGGCCGGGTCTTCATCGAACGGCGGGACGTGTTCGACGTGAAGGGCCATCACGGCGAGGTGCCCGCGGTGGGCGTCCTGTCCGTGGAGGACGGCCGCGTCACCGAGTGGCTGGAGTACTACGACCGGCCGACGCTGCTGCGCGGCATGGGCCTGGGCGCCGACTTCGCGCACTGACGGGCGGGCTCCTCGGGGCCGCACCGACGACGTCGGCCCCGAAGGAGTAGGGGGGTACTCATGACCGGCACGCCCACCTGCCGGTCATATGGGGACATGGAAGAACACCTACCGGTTGAGCCGCGACCTGTGCCGGAGCCGTCACCCGACGATCCGCCCCAGGACTTCGACGAGCCCGACTACGACGAGATCGATCGCGAGGTGGCGCGCGATGCCGAGACCCAGTGAGCTGCTGAAGGAGATGACCAGGTACCTCGGGTACGCGGAACCCGCCGGCGGGAGGACCGTGTTCGGGGCCTCCTACCGTGAGCGGAAGGACCTGCGGCCCACGGACGCCTGGGACAAGGGCGCGTGGTGCGACATGTACGTCGCGCAGTGCGCGCTGGCCGCGGGCGGCAAGGACATGCTCGCCGTCGTCGGCGACTTCGCCTGGACGGTGGGCCACGCCCAATGGTTCAAGGACAACGGCCGCTGGCACGCGGGGACGGCCGGCATCCGCGCCGGCGACATCGTCTTCTTCGACTGGGCGGGCGGCAAGAAGATCGACGCCATCGACCATGTCGCGACGGTGGAGAAGGTCCACTCGGCGCGCGACATCCAGACGATCGACGGCAACATCGGCGACTCCTGTGTGCGGAACCGGCGGACGAACGCCTGCGTGGTCGGCTTCGGCCGCCCGGCGTACGACGGCAGGCCGTCCGTCGCGAATCTCTCGCTCGCGGCCGTGCTGGCCGAGTTGGGAGACGCTCCCGGGTTCCCCGGCACGGTTCAGCAGGGGCACAAGGGCGCGAACGTGCGGCGCGTCCAGGAGAAACTCCGCCGGCGCCGGTTCAAGCTCGGGCCCGCCGGGGTGGACGCCGACTTCGGCCCGGACACCAGGGCGGCCGTCAGAGGCTTCCAGGAGAGTCAGAGCATGGACGCGACGGGGGTCGTGGACAAGCGGACCTGGGTGGCCCTGTGGGAGGCCCGCCTCAAGGCCTGACCTCCGCGCGGATCTCCGCCCGCGAGGGCCGCGCCTGCTCGACCGGTCTGTCACCGTCCGGTCAGACGGTGACCCACTCCGTCGTGAAGACGACGTCGCCGACGCGGCAGCGGAAGCTCAGCGGACCGGGCGGAACCCGGTCCACGATGAAGCGGCCGAGCGCGTCCGTGGTGACGGACACGGGGGTGTCACCCCGGACCTCCACCACCGCGTGAGCCGGCGGCGTCACCTGGCCGACGACACGGCGGGACGGCCCGGCCGCGGTGATCTCCAGATCGAGGCCGGCCGCCTGTCCGCCGAAGCCGAGCACGCGCGCCTGCGCCGGGCCGCGGACGGCCGCCGTCCCGGTCATCGAGTCGAACGTCAACTCGGCGAGTTCGGCGTCGACCGTACGGAACCGGAACGCCTCGACGGCGACCTCCACGAGGGAGGCCGGCACCGGGTCGAGAAGCTCCGCGGCCCGCCGCAGCGCACCCTCCAGTTCCGCGTCGTCGTCGACGTCACCGTTCACGCACGTCACCGTTCACGTCGCCGGCCCTCCGGTTCGCCGCGTCATCACGTGAGCAACCTTCTCAGGTGACCGAGGCAGCGCCCCCGCGTCGGGCCGATGCTTCCGATCGCGATGCCGAGACCGGCCGCGATCTCGGCGTAGCTCGGCGGAGGCGAGGCCATCAGGACCCGCAGCAGCCGCCTGCAGTTGTCGGAGAGCTGTTCGTACGCCTGCCAGACACGGCGCAGCGCGGCTTCCTGCCCCGCGGCCTCCTCGGCGTCGAGCACGGCCTGCTCGGGGGAGCGGTCGTCGGCCTCGGGCGACAGCACGTCCACGTCACTGGTCGGCACGACCCTGCGGGATCCGCGGATGACCTTGAGGCACTCGTGGCGCGCGGTGCTCGCCAGCCAGGAGCCGACCTTGTCCGGTTCCCTGATCCGGGTGAGGTTGTCGGCGAGCCGGAACCACGTGGTCTGGAAGACCTCGTGGGCGTCGGCGTCGATCAGCCGGTGCGAGCGGACGACCGACCAGACAAGTGGGCTGAGGCGGCCGACGAGTGCCTCCCAAGCCGCCGCGTCTCCCTTGGCCGCGGCCTGGAAGAGGGCGCCGGTCGAGTCGATGTCCACGCGGCACGCCCTTACGTCGGGTGCATCCGGGATCGTCATCGTACGACGAGGGGGACCTGCCGTGTGAGGAGCGAGACCTGTTCGAGATCGGCCGCGACCTCCCGGGTGCCGCGCGCGGTTTCCGCCGTTCCTTCACGGCATGGAAGCGGGGGAGTGAATCTGGCCGGGAACGGATCCGGGCCGTCCGGGTGATAGCCGGTGAACCTGGTGCGCGCCTCGCACGAGAATCGGAGACCGGATGAGAACAGAGCCGTATCCGCCCCCCACGGCGCGGCAGACCCTGAGCGACGCCGAGGTGATCGAACGGTCCGGGCGCGAGCCCGAGACGTTCGCCGTCCTCTACGACCGTCATGCCGCGCACATCCACCGCTATGTGACCCGCAGGCTCGGTGCGGACGTCGCCGACGACGTGGTCGCCGACACCTTCCTGGACGCGTTCCGCCAGCGGGGCCGTTACCGGAGCGACCGGGCCGACGCCCGGCCGTGGCTGTACGGGATCGCCGCCAACCTCATCGGCAAACACCGCCGCTCGGAGACGCGGATGCTCCACGCGTTCGCCCGCACGGGAGCCGACCCGGTGGCACAGACCTACGCCGACCAGGTTGACGACCGGGTGTCCGCCGCCGCGGCGCAGCGGAGGCTCGCCGACGCGATCGCCGGGCTCCCGCCGAAGTACCGGGAGGTCCTTCTGCTGGTCGCCTGGGCCGGACTCTCCCACGAGGAGACCGCGGAGGCTCTGGGCATCGCGCCGGGCACCGTGCGGTCTCGGTTGCACAGAGCCCGGAAGAAGGCGCTCGCCGCGCTCGGCGGACAGAACCCCGTTTCCATCACTGAGGAGATCGGCAATGAATGATCTGGACTTCGTCCGTGAGATGCGGGCCGACGCCCCCGAGACCTCGCCCGCCCGGTTGTCGGCGGGGAGGGAACGCCTGCTCACCGCGATCACTTCACCGGCCGCCACGCCGGCGAGGTCGCGCAGGACCCTGCCTCGCCGTCCTCTGCTCGTCGCGGGTGGCCTGACCCTGGCCACGGCCGTCGCCGCCGCCGGTGTGGTCGTCGGGTTCCCGCACGACGACGGAGGCGTCGTCGCCCCCCGGCCCACCGCTTTCCAGCTGAGCGCGGCGTCCGAAGTGCTCAACAAGGCGGCACTGGCCGTCGAGGGACAGCCGAAGCGGGCATTCACGCCCACGCAGTGGCTGTACTACAAGGCGTTCAGCTACCAGTACGGAAGCGCCCTGACCACCAGCGAGACCTGGGAGACGTTCGACGGCATGATGGACGCCGACGTCGCGACCGGCAAGCTCGTCGTCTACAGACACACCAGGACCGGGCCGAGTGACGGGACGCCGCTCGGCGCCTACCGGCTGCTCACTTCGTTGCCGACGGATCCGGACGCGATGATCGCCGCCCTCTACGAGATCGCCGGATCCCCGCCGAAGGACGGCGGACTCAGCCGCGACGAGTTCGCCTTCAGGAGCATCCAGCAACTCGTGTGGAACTCACTGGCGGGCGCGCCGCCGCACGTCCAGGCCGCGCTCTACCGGGCGCTGGGGCGGCTGCCCGGCGTCGAGGTCCGGTCGAAGGTGGAGTACGCCCCCGGCCGGTCGGCCATCGGCGTCTTCTCGAGCCCGACTCATGCCCTGCTCCTCGACCCCGTGACGTATCGCATGATCGGGTGGGCCGCGGTGAGCGACGGAACGCGTCCCGTCAATCCGAAGCCCGACGTGACCGGCAAGCCCGGCGATCCGTGGAACATGCCCGCCCGTCCCGCCGGCACCGTCCTGTCCTCCTTCACCCGCAGCGAGGTGATCGCGGTCGCCGCGCCGGGCCGGCGCCGGGCGTGACGTGCGCGGTCGATCAGCCCGAGGCCAGACTGATCAACCGCCGCAGCGCGGTCCTGTCGCTGCTGCCGAGGTTCTCGTAGGCCCGGCACAACTGGTTGGCGACCGTCCTGATGGACAGTCCCAGCCGCTTGGCGATCTCACGGTTGGTGAGGCCCGCCGCCGCCAGGCCGGCGATCTGCCGCTGCCTCGGGGTCAGGCGGGGGGTCGCGAGGTCGAGCAGCGCCGGGGTGCGGGCCCCCTGGCAGGCCTGGGCCAGCGTCGAGGCGTAGGCGATGGAGGCGTCCGCGGATCGGGTGTCGCGGTGGGCCTTCGCGGCGTGGCCCGCCGCCTCGGCGGCATGCAGCAGCAGGCCGAGGTCCGCCAGCCTCCTGGCAGCCTTATCCAGGGCGGGCCCGTCCGCCGCCACGAGAGCGGCGGCGTGGTCGGCGAGCAGGGGAGCGAGGTCTCCCGGCAGGGTGTCGGCGAGCCGCCTGAGCCGATCGGCGACCAGGCCGGGCGCGCCGAGCCGTACGACGTCGTGCAGGGCGAACAGCTCACCTGATCCTGGGCCGGTGAACCGGCCGTCACCGTGCGGCGCGTGCGGCGGTCCCGGTTTCGCGGCGCCGGAACGGGCGAGGCTGTGCAGCGCGAAGAGGCCATCCGGCAGGCGGGCGCCCGATCTGCACGCTCGGGCGGCCGCCAGGGCGGATCCCACCGCGGCGTCCTGCTCGCCCCGGGTGGCGAAGACCCACGCCCGCGCGAGGAGGAACGAGGCGGGCGTGGCCAGGAACTCGGGTAAGGAGTCCTGCGGCCACCGTCCCAACGCGTCCTCCGCCGTCAGCAGGTCACCGGACTGGGTGGCGGAGCAGGCCAGCTCCGCCAGGCACGGCCCGTGCAGGGGAGAGCGCCGCAGGCCCTCGGTGCTCCAGGCCACCGCTTCACGGAGCTCGCCGCGGAGCCGGGCGATCCAGGCCCGGCGCGCGCAGAAGTCGACCATGCCGGGTTCGTCCCAGCCCTCATCCTCCTCCGTGAGCCGCTCGCCGATGCCGGGGACGACCTGCGTCACGTCGCCGGCGTGGCCGAGCGCGGTCAGCTCCGCGCACTGGGCCGACAACGCCGCCGCCAGGTTCTCCTGAGGCCGTGTCGTACGGCTCAGCCGGAGCGCGCGCAGCCGCCCGACGCCGGCACGTACGGCGGGGCCGAACAGGGGATGGGCCAGCCGTACGAGAAGGGCGTCGTCGGTCACGACCAGTCCCTTCGCCTCCAGCCTCTCCAGCGGGGCGACGGGAGTCCCGGCGGCGGTGGCGTCGACCGGCTCGCCGAAGGCGACGAGCTCGAGCGCCTCCCGCTCGGCGCCGTCGACCTCTCCCATGGCGGCCCCGACCAGATCCCTGAGCCGGCCCGTCATGGGCACGGCTCCACGCCACCGCCACACGCCGTTCACCCGCCGCAACATGCCCGCCTCGCGCGTCGCGACGACCAGTTCGCGGAGCAGCCACAGGTTCCCGTCGCTCACCCTCCGGAGCCTCTGCGCGGTCAGCGCCTCGACATGGTCACCGAGCACCGCGCTGAGGACCTGGGTCACCTCCGTGGCGGGCAGCGGGCCGAGACGGAGGTGGGAGAGCATGTGCTGCCGCCCGAGTGCGAGGACGGCGTCGGGGGCGGCGGCGCCGTCCGGCAGGGTGAGCAGGACGCGCGCGCGCCGGTTGGCCACCAGGTGATGGACGAGCGCCGCCGAGGCGTCGTCGAGAAGGTGGGCGTCGTCCACGACGAGCACGCGCACCGGCCGCAGCGCGTCGACGGCCCGGCTCAGCGAGTCGGCCGCCGCACCGGGCAGCAGGTGCGCGAACGCCGCGAATCGAAGCGGCGCGGTGCCGCGCGTCCCGGTGACCCACGCGTGCGGGAGACCGGCGACGGACTCGGCCGCGAGACGGCTCCTGCCGGCGCCGGCGACGCCGGTGACGACGATGCCGCGGCGGTCGCCGTGAAGGGCTTCATGTATCAGGTCGAGCTCGGCTCCGCGCCCGCCGAACGGCCACTTGTCCCGAGGATCCTCCATGTGAATGAAGAGCAGGCCGCCGCCGCTTTGATACATGCCGGTCCGGCAGGGACGGCGCACTGCGTCGCGTCCGCGGACGTGAGGGATCTTTCAAGCAATCTTGACTCCGCATTCACGGACCCTTGACCAGAGAGCGCTCTCGCGTCAAGATCGGGCGAACGCCGCCCGGAGGCGCACCATGACCGAACCCGCGCCGTGAGAAGGACTCCTCATGATCAGATCCCTGGCCCGATTACGCGCGAGCCGGAGCATGCTCGCGACGCTGGCGGCCGTCGTCCTCCTGGGCGGCGGGGCCGCCGGGGTTCCGAGCGCCGGAGCCGACGCCGCGAAGGGCGGCAGGCAGCCCGTCGTCGGCAAGCCCGCCCTGGACGCCCACGGATGCGCCCGCATCGAGAACCGCCTGCCGGCGCTCGCCGACTGGCCGAAGGTCGAAAGCCAGATCAAGCGCGACCCCTCCGACGACAAGCGCATCAAGAAGATCCTCGGCGGCATGACGCTCGCCGAGAAGGTCGGCCAGATGACGCAGCCGGAGATCGCCGCCATCACGCCCGCCGAGGTCGGGCAGTACGGCATCGGGTCGGTGCTCAACGGCGGAGGCTCGTGGCCGGGCCGTGACAAGCACGCGTCGCCGCAGGCCTGGCTGGACCTCGCCGACGCCTACTGGGCCGCCTCGAAGGCCACGCGGACGAAGATCCCCGTCATCTGGGGCATCGACGCCGTCCACGGCAACAGCAACGTCTACGGCGCGACCCTCTTCCCGCACAACATCGGCCTCGGCGCCGCCCACGACCCCTGCCTCGTCCGCGACATCGGAGCGGCGACGGCGAAGCAGATGCACGCGACCGGTCAGGACTGGGCCTTCGCGCCCACCCTCGCCGTGGTGCGCGACGACCGGTGGGGCCGCACCTACGAAGGCTTCTCCGAGGATCCCCGGATCACCCGCGCCTACGGCTACGAGGCCATCCGGGGACTCCAGGGCGGCGACTCGCACGGCATCAGCCGGAAGGGTGTCATCGCCACGGCGAAGCACTACATCGGCGACGGCGGCACGGACAAGGGCGTCGACCAGGGAGTCGACCCCTCGTCCGAGGCCCAGATGATCAACATCCACGGCCAGGGCTACTACGGCGCGCTGGCCGCGGGCGCCCAGACCGTGATGGCGTCGTTCAACAGCTGGACGAACGCCGACCTCGGCATCAACGAGGGCAAACTGCACGGCAGCGAGCGCGCGCTCACGGGCATCCTCAAGCAGAAGATGGGCTTCGACGGCGTCGTCGTCTCCGACTGGAACGGCATCGGCCAGGTCGCGGGATGCACCAACGCCAGTTGCGCGCGGGCGATCAACGCGGGCATCGACATCGTCATGGTGCCCAACGACTGGAAGGCGTTCATCTCCAACACGGTCGCGCAGGTCGAGAGCGGCGAGATCCCGATGACGCGGATCGACGACGCGGTCACGCGCATCCTGCGGGTGAAGCTGCGCGCCGGCGTGTTCGACGAGCCCAAGCCGTCCGCCCGCTACGCGGCGGGATCCGCGGACGCGCTCCAGGCGAAGGACCTCGCCCGCGAGGCCGTTCGCGAGTCGCAGGTGCTGCTCAAGAACGACCACAAGGTGCTGCCGCTGTCGCCCTCGGCCAAGGTGCTCGTCGTCGGCAAGAGCGCCGACAACCTGCAGAACCAGACCGGTGGCTGGTCCCTCACCTGGCAGGGGACCGGCAACACCAACGCCGACTTCCCGAACGGCACGACGATCCTCGGCGGTCTGCGCGCGGCGCTGGGCACCGACGACGTCACCTTCAGCGAGACCGGTGACGGCGTCGACCCCTCGGCGTACGACGCGGTCATCGCGGTCATCGGCGAGACGCCGTACGCCGAGGGTGTCGGCGACCTGTCGCGGCGCACCCTGGAGGCGGCCAAGCTCTACCCGGGTGACCTCGCCGTGCTCGACAAGGTCAGCGGCAAGGGCGCGCCCGTCGTCACCGTCTACGTCTCCGGCCGCCCGCTCTACGTCAACAAGGAGCTCAACCGCTCCGACGCGTTCGTGGCCGCATGGCTTCCCGGCACCGAGGGCGCGGGAGTCGCCGACCTGCTCGTCCGCGGCAGGCACAGCGGCGCGGGCTACACGGGCAAGCTGTCGTACTCGTGGCCGAAGTCGGCCTGCCAGACGCCGCTCAACACCGGCGACGCGGACTACGACCCGCTCTTCCCCACGGGTTACGGCCTGCGCTACGGGCAGTCCGGCTCTGTCGGGACGCTGGACGAGACCTCACCCGAGTTCGCCTGCGGCCAGACGGGCGGAGGCGGCACCGCCACCGAGGACCTGGAGATCTTCAACCGTGCCGACGTCGCGCCGTACAAGAGCTTCATCGGCTCGGCGGAGAACTGGGGCGGCACCGAGATCGGCGTGGACGGCGAGGCCGCGCACTCCGAGATCAGCGTCGTGCCGTCCGACGTCAACGTGCAGGGCGACGGCCTGAAGGCGACCTGGAACGGCAGCGGGCCCGCGCAGATCTACATGCAGGACCCGGCGGGCGGCAGCGATCTTCGTGGCTACCTCAACGCCGACGCCGCCCTGGTCTTCGACACCGTCGTGCACCAGCCGCCGGCGGCGCGGACGGTGATCAGCACGCACTGCGTCTACCCGTGCTTCGCCGAGATCGACGCGACGCCGTTGTTCCAGCGGCTGCCCGTGGGCGCCAAGGCCACCGTCAAGGTCCCGATCTCGTGCTTCGCCACCGGGGGCCTCGACCTGAGCGTCGTCAACACGCCGTTCCTGGTCTACACGGACGGGGCGTTCTCCGCGTCGTTCGCGAACGTCCGCTGGGTGCCCGGCGCCGCGAAGGACGCCGACGCCGAAACCTGCGCCGGCACGACATAGCCCGGCGTGGCCAGACCTCCGGGTGGTGGGAGTGGACGCCTCCCACCACCCGGGCGGTACTTCGCGACCCCACCTCGCGCACCGGTTCGAACCGAGCCGGTGCGCGAAGCGTCATATGGGCAGGAGCCTCTGGAGGCCGATGTGCGCTGGCGATGGACGGTCATGCTCGTGTCCCTGGCAGGGATGGCGGCCTGCGGGCCGACCGGCGATCCACGTGAATCGGAGGGGACCGCCGAACCGCCCCAGGTGACCGTGCGCGGCGATGGGCGGCAGGTGTCCCTCGAGGCGTTCACCTACTGTTACCTCAACACGTGCGCCGACGGGAGGCCGGAGGACCTGCCGGACCTGGGAACGGTGACCGGCGACATCACCGTCTCCTTCCCTTTGGAGGACTGGACGTTCGAGGCGACGCAACTGCAGCCCGCCGTCGCCTTCCCGCAACCCTGCGACGTGCAGCTTCCCGCACGTCTCGTCGGCGCCGGAACCGGCACGTGGCGGCTGGAGCCCGCCGGGCCTGCGGGGAGATACCGGATCGACGTGTTCGGGCATGCCCCGGGCGGAGGCGACCTCGTCACCGCGTTCGCGGTCACCACCACCCGCGCCGGTTCGACGCCTGCTCCCCAGGCGGGCCTGGGCGCCTTCCACGACCACGACGGCAAGCCGGACAACTACGGCACGTTCGAGTTCTGGATCGACCACCTGAGCACGTCGCCGCGCAAGGCCGCCGCCACGCTGACCATCACCGGGCGCAACGGCCGGGCGAGCTACGACCTCCCTCTATCCGAGGACGATTGCCGGCCGAAGGGGCAGGTCAGGTTCCATGCCGAGGTGCCCAACGAGAGGGTGTTGGGCGCCGTCGGGCGGGAGCCGTACACGATCGAGGTCGAGGTGGAACTGGACGGGAAGCGGCACACGGCGTCGATGGTCTGGCCGCGAGACGCGAGCACGGACCCCGACGCAGGAGGGGCGCTGACCCCCGTTTTCGCCCCCGCGCTCCCTTGACGCGCGCGGCGTCGCGTTCCGCGTGGCGAGTCACGAAGACGCCGGTGCCGTGTTGCCGGATGTCAGCGCCGCCTGGACGATGCGAATCGCCTCGCCCGTGTCGATGCCGACGCTGGCGATCACGGCCGCGTAGTCGGCGGCGGCACGGCGCGCCCGCTCGCGTCCCTCCTCGCCCGCGGCCGACACGAACGAGCCCGCACGCCCGCGGGTCTCGATCAGCCCCGCCTCCTCCAGCTCGCGGTAGGCCCTGCCGACCGTGTTGACGGCGAGGCCGAGGTCGGCCGCGAGGTGGCGGATCGTCGGCAGCCGGGAGCCCACAGCCAGCGTGCGGTCCTGGATCTGCCGGGCGAACTGGGCGCGCAACTGCTCGAACGGGGG
>Ga0310811_10000482_pt1 | contig 51928 bp, 53 predicted proteins | sample YCmetagenome_FD_207642 | JGI IMG/M metagenome (GOLD analysis project Ga0310811, IMG submission 207642) | Soil microbial communities from experimental microcosm in Duke University, North Carolina, United States - YC | ecosystem: Engineered > Artificial ecosystem > Soil microcosm > Unclassified ... | reverse complement strand
GCGAAAAGGCGAAAAGCTGGGTCCGCGAATTCACGAGCAGCTTGCTCAAATTGGACGGGACCCAACTCTCGTGCGCTCCTTCTTCAGGCACCCATCTGTCCGCTATGTTTCTGACCTATGAGTAATAAGCGATAATCGAAAGTAAGCCCACCTTCTGATAGAAATTCCCGATCGTGCGCCGTTCCCTGCAGCAAATCGAAACGTTCTATTGGACCGCCCGTCTGGGCGGCTTTCGTGCAGCGGCGCGCCACCGGCATTTGACGTAGCCGACGATCTCCGCCCGCATTCACGAACTGGAGTCGCAACTCGGCGCGCAGTTGTTCAAACGGGACCGCGGGCGCACCGGGCTGACGATGTCGGCCAGGATGCGCAACGTTGTCACGGCGGCGGCCACCGCCGACGCGATGTTCTTCCATTGTGATGCCACGCGCGCCATCGCCTGTGGGCGACTCCGACTGAACGACCTCATCGCCAGCACTGCGGCAAAATCACCAGCGCTCCGAGCAGGAACGCTGCGATAACCGCGGTGTCGTGCATTCGTCGCATCGCTTACCGACATCTTGGGCAAGTGTACGCGAGGCCGTCAGGCCACCGTGCCGCTCGTCTCGACCGCATTGCCCGGCTTGCGGTTGCCGATCACGAAGATCATCGTGAGCACCCCAATCAGATCGATAGCCGCGCCGAGCATGAAGCCGCTGCCATAGCCGCCGAGGTACTGCACCGCCAAGCCCATCATCGTCGGGCCGACGATGCCGGAGATGTTGCTCATCAGGTGCACGAACCCGCTCACACCACCGAGATGCCGCCCCGGCACGAGCTCGTGCATGGTGGCCCAGCACGCCTGCGACGACGCCGTGAGAAACATCACGGCGCACGCGACCAGGATCACCGCTGGCGCGGTGGAATCCACCATGCTGACGCCGAGCATCGCCAGACCCGAGAGCGCGAGCGGCACCACTGCCGAGATCTTTCGAGCGAGCAGCTTGTCCTTCATGCGCTTGAAGAAGGCGTCGGCGATCAGGCCGCCGCCAAAGTAGCCGATGCCGCCACACGCCCACGGCACCGCGCTCAGGACGCTCATCTGCTTGATGTCGAGATGGAGGGCGTTGGTGAAGTAGCTCGGCATCCACGAGATGAACACGAACAGCGTGTAGTTCACCGCGAACAGTCCGACGCCGAGCGCGAGCGTGCTCGGACGCATCAGGTAGCTGCGCAGCGGCATGCTGTCGTTGCCGGCTTCTGCGGGATGAATCGCGCTGCGGCTCGCTTCGATCATCTCGCGTTCCGTTGCGCCGACGCGACGGTTCTCGGCCGGCTTGTCGGTCGCGAACAAACGCCATGCAACGATCCAGACGAGCCCGAGCGCAGCGATGATCACGAATGAGGTGCGCCATCCGTACGCAACCGCGATCAGCCCGACAATCGGTCCGGCGATCGCGCTCCCAACGGTTTGACCGGAGAACGTGAAGCCGATCATCGTCGAGGTTTCGTGACGCGGAAACCAGTTGGTGATCGCGCGGTTCGTCGTCGAATTCATCGGACCTTCGCCGAAGCCGAACAGCGCGCGGGAGAGCAGCAGCGTGCCGAAGCCGGTCACGGCCGCGGTCAGGCCGCAAAAGATTGACCAGCTGCCCATCGCCCAGCTGAACACGTGGCGCGGTCCGTATTTGTCGGCTAGGTGGCCGCCGACGAACGCAAAGATGGAATAGCCGAAGAAGAAGCTGCTGAACACGATGCCCAGTTCCGACGGCGAGAGGCTCAGTTCCTTGTTGATGATCGGCGCGACGACACCGAGTGCCGCGCGGTCCATGTAATTGATGGCGCCCGCGACGAACAGCAGCAAGGCGACGACATAGCGATATCTACCGGTCTTCATTTGTCTCCAATCCTTTGGGAACCCCTTCCATCGCTGTCAGGTAGTCGCGTGGCTTGATGAAGTTGCCGACTGGACAGCCGCCGCAGTAACTGCGATATGCTCCGCCGTTCCGCCAAGCGGTTCTTCGTCGCGAGAAGAGTAGGTTTTCCCGAAGCGCGAATCTACTCTACGGTGGGATATGCCAACGCCCCGTTAGCGTAACTTGCTTATACGGAGGTATAAGCGGTTCTGTCGCATCAAGGCGGTGCGATATGATTTGCGTCGACAAAACGAATCGCATGCTCAATGAAACAGACCTAGACCGCCTACCGATAGACGGGCGACTTCTTTTTCCGTAAACTTCCGCATGGTGGATGGTTTTTTGGTTGCTGGTTTCCGACTTCGACAATCAGACTCTCAGCTGAAACCTCCACCGCCTTCAATCTCCCGCCGAAGCAGCGCGCCTGACCGCGGTTATACGCCCGTATAACGGGGCAACGCTAACGCGGTATCAGCATATCCAACCGTAGAGTAGATTCGCCCTTCGGCAAAACCTATTCTTCTCTTATCGAGAAAGCGCTCGTCGTTTGCGTGTTGACCCAATACGACTTCGGACATGCTGTCAGAGAATGGCTCTCACTTGCTTCGAGATAACAAGCATGCAATCCGAGAGACAGGATCGAGTCAGAGGTGATTGACCAGAATGGAATCAACCCGTCCGGATCAGCGACGAAGGGCGCCAAGGCGCGTTGATAGTGAATGCCACAGGAGATTGCCATGTTCGTCTATTCGATCCGTTATCGCTCTGGCTGCGGCCGTTGGTCGGTCGCCTTCGCACAGGCCGCCTCACAGTCCGACGCTGAAGCGATTGCAACCTGCCGTTATGGCGCTTTCCATTCCGTCAGCCGTGCCGGCTTGGTCCGAGTATAGAAAAAGGTAGTTGTGGTGGAGGCAGCTATGGAATTCGACGCATTTATCAGACAAGCCGAACGGGACGCCAAGGTGGTCGACGCGCTGTATATCGCGCGTCACATGCTGGCGACGTACCACGGTCTCATTGTCCATTCCGAACGTGAACAGTTGAAGATGGACTTTAGCCCGCAGATCGAGCAGATCGACACAGCTCTTCGCCTCCTTGGCATCGATATTGACGATCCGATGATTGCCCCTACGCCGGGAGCCCGCAGATCGAGCAGATCGACACGGCTCTTCGCCCGCTTGGCATCGATGTGCAACCGCGACCGCTCTTGAGTGACGACATTGGACCACCATTCAACTGGCCGCTCCAAGGAACGGACGAACGACCGAAGATGGCCGCACGCATGCCCCATCCAGAGCGCATGCGCAACCTGAACTTCGCAAGACTGTGATCGGCAGCAAGCCACCACTGCGGCCCTTCGGTTTTCTCCACAACGGACGGTCAGCCTCGGATTAAAAAGGTACCTCGCGGCAAATTTGTCATGTCTGTGTCCGTTTCGTGTTATCTACTACCTGATATCCTCGACGCGATATCCGCAATTGCTTCACGACATGGATAGATCCGTAGAGTGTCCGGCGTCGTGTTTCCTCACATGAGCCTGAGTTTTTTCAAACAATGGTTAAAAGCCCCTGCAACCGTAGGCGCAGTGGCTCCTTCGTCGCGCTGTCTCGCCGACGCCATGGCGGACGGTGTCGAGTCGTTCGAGGCAATCGTCGAGGTGGGTGCCGGCAGCGGAGTCTGGCTGAATGCGCCGCCAGCGAACGTCTGGCATCTCAGCAGCGAGACCAACTGGTGAAGTAGCGAAACGCGTGCCGTATAACCGGTGATATACAGCGCAGCTATTGACGGCTCGACCACGTTATGAGCGACTCGGACAACGGCCGTATTCCTGACGATCGGATCCTTGAGGTCCAGAAAACCGCCGATTCGCATGAAGTCACAGTAAGCCCTCGCTCGCGCCTGTTTTCGATGCAGATTTGTAGCGGCGTTGTCGACAAATCAAGCGCTCAGCTCGAAGGACCGCTATTGGCTGCCTTCTGTCCCAAGCGGCGGACTCGGGTCGACAGACGACGAGCATCCCATCTGCCCGAGCGCAGATGTCCGCCCACTTGATCACGTTGATTTAGCGACGGGCGAAGGCAAGCGGTCAGGCGTTTGAGCACTTGGGCCACTGCCGGGTTCAACGTCTTCATCGGGCTTTCAGTCGCTCATGTTGTTCCGCACATCATAGCGGGGCGCCTTATTGCAGCAGAACCCAGGTGCAGCGCGTACCTATCCGGCATGGCCTCTCCTTATATGAGAAAGGACATTCTCAGATGTAGCGATTTGGCCTAGCAACGGACGCTGAGGCCTGGGAGGCCGCCGCGTATAGAACCGCTATCGATCAGATGTCGCGATTGTTCCATGAAGTAGATGCGAGTGCAGGATTACTGCTGCGGCCTTTTTCCGAGAAGCTTCCAGCCGAAGACATCCACGACCTAAAGGTGCCGCGCCAGATGCCCAGGTCGGGCGCACCGCGCCGGCGGCTTCGCGCGCACGTTTTCCTGGATGTGATGCGGTACGCTCAGACGGGACCGCACGCAGGGACGCCGACCGTCGCGCCCACAAGCGCGGCGAGCTCCGGCGCAGGTTCGCTGCCTCGCCGATAACGCGAATATCTTCGCTGCCGGGCCTCCGAACTAGTCCACCCGATTCTGAAGGGGATCGTCGAAGAGATCTGGTGTCGTACCGTGCTGCCGCGCGGGCAGGTTGCCACTACGAACCTGCGCAAGCACGGCCGGCAGCAACCAGTTGTCTTCCATTGCGTCGATGCCGTTCTCGATCATCTGCTTCAGGAAAAGCGACTGCTTTCGTCCTGTGACTTCTGCCAGCAGCCGCAATCTCTGCTCGATCGCGGGATCGACGCGTACCGCGATCACCTGCAGCTTGTTCTCCGCCTTCCTTCTCAACGTATGCTCCTGATCACATCTGCGCGCCGGGAAGGGGCGCGGTCGCGCGCTGTTTTACCACGATCGGCGGGCAGTGTCGTGCATGGGGGACGACTCAACGCGCGCCCGGTTCTGGATATTGTGTCCGCTCCGCTCTATTCCGTTCGATCGTGTGAACTTTGCGACCTTCGAAGCAAGACGGCGGAAACAAGAATGATATTCGGAGGGGTATTTTCCGAACTACGCGACGCACGGCGGGCGCAGGGCAAGCGTTACGGGCTGGAGCCGCTGTTATGTGCGATCGTGATGTCGCCGATGGCGGGTGCCAACTCGTTCAGGACGATCGAGATCTTCATTGCCGAGCGACTCACGGAGTTGAACGAACTGTTCGGTACGAGCTGGCGTAAGGCGCCGAGCTGGGTGGACATCCGCAAGTTCCTGCTCCAGATCGATGAGAGCGAGCTGGAGAGCGCGGTGCGTCGTTTCGCGCAAAGCCAGTCATCAGCGCCATCCGGACGACAGTTCATTGCGCTGGACGGCAAGGCGTTGCGCGGCAGCGCCTTGCGTCTGGATGACATGGGTGCCCGACACATCGTTTCGGCGTTCGATCAGCATGGTCTGATCGTGCTCGGCCATGTCGAGGTCGCGGAGAAATCGAACGAGATTCCCGCTGCGCAGGATCTGATCGAATCGCTCGGGCTGGAAGGCCGTGTCTTCACGATGGACGCGTTGCACTGTCAAAAAAAAACGCTAGCGCTCGCGCGGGAAAAGGGAGCCGACGTGCTTGTGCAGGTCAAGGGCAACCAGCCAACCCTGCTTGCCGCATGTGAGGGCCTTGCCTCCTATTGCGCTGCGGCCCAATGCAACGTGCAACACAAAAGGGCACACGGCCGTATCGAGACGCGTATCGTGCGCATCTGGAGTGTGCCGGAAAACTGGCTGGAAGATGACTGGCAGCCGCTGGTACAGCAGATCGTCTGCGTCTCACGTACGGTCGAACGCCGCCACTGCACTGACGGTTGGGTCCGCACCAGCGAGACCGCGTGGTGGATCAGTACATCCGGCATGAGCGCCGCAACCTGTCAGATGGCCATCCGTGGCCACTGGTCAATAGAGAACCAGAATCATCATGTGCGCGATGTGGCCTTGCGAGAGGATCACTGCTCGACGCGAACCAAGCCCGGAATTTTGGCGCGCCTGCGCTCCATGGCCCTGAACTGCATGCGGGCTACATCAGGCCGAAGCATCACCATCGAGCGGCACCGCAACGCGCTGAACTTTGAACATTTGCGGCGCTGCGTCTGTGGAGCCACGAGACATTGACAGCCTTGGGCGCCCGAAACTGCCGCGTACCGTCGAGCGTCGATTTCGGTGGACGCGTGATGCGAGGCCTAGGACACGACGGCGACGGTCGCCATGAAGGGCACAGCCGTGTAGCGGAGAATGAACTTGATGGGCGTCATTGCAGGTTTTTCGAAAGACGCTCGAGCCGCGACCGTGCTGACCCAACGTTTAAACTGGTGCGTGACGCAGCCGAGTGGCGGGACGGCCTGCGACAAGCCGCAGGCCGTGCGTCTGGTGCGCTCTGAGGGGAGAAACGTATGTTCAAGCATCTGCTGGTGCCGACTGACGGGTCGGCCCTCTCTGAAGCCGCGATCCAGATGGCGGTGACGCTTGCCACAGAAAGCGGCGCCAAGGTCACGGGGCTCCATGTCATCCCGGAATTCCATGTCCTGGCGTATGGCACCGAAATGATCGCGGACACCGAGGACCAGTTCATTCAGGTTACCCGACAGCATGCGGATAACTATCTCCTGGTCGTCACAAAAGCGGCTACCCAGGCCGGTGTCGAGTGCGATACGGTTACCAGGAACCACACTCACCCGTACGAGGCGATCATCAGCGTTGCAGCGCAACGAAACTGTGAACTCATTGTCATGGCGTCCCACGGCCGAGGCGGCATGCGTGCCTTGTTGATCGGCAGTGAGACCCAGAAGGTGCTGACGCACTGTCAGATCCCGGTTCTCGTCGTCCGGGAGCCGACGCAGACCGGTGCGGGCCGTGTTGTGGAATCCAGCACGCCATCAACTGAATCAAAGCCTTCTTCGCCCCAGACGTACATCGTCGCCCGCGCTTCGCTCGCGGTCATCCCGGTGCGTGCCTCGCCCCCATCGCCGGCACCGCCACGAGGCTGGCAACGGTGACCGTGGACTTCAGGCTTTCGCGCGTGCGCGGAAAACGTCGGCGGACGTACTGAGCGGGTTCGGTATTCAGTCGGCACGTCCGCTGCCCAGCACCCACACCGCAACGATCACCAGAAAGATCGAGCAGGAGCCCCACTGGGTCAGGACGCTTGACCATGCCAGCGCTGGATTCGAAGTCGCCTCTGTATGGCCGGCCATATGCAGGAGTACACCGGGCGCGAGCTTCAGCTGCCGTTCCACGGCCCACCACTTCAGAGTCAGGGCAATCGACGCCAGTCCGCTGCCGATCACGATGGCGCCGAGGAACGGGTCACCACCCGTGCGCGACCGCCGGGACGCGAAGCCTCGCGTGAGGTATGTCAGGGCGGTGCCGTTGACGATGGCCGAGAGCATCACAAACCATAGTGTGGAAAGCGCAGACTGATCGCCACCATGAAGGCGATTATCGTCAGCACCTGTGGCCCTGCTCTGCCGATTGCCTTCAGCGTGCTCAATCGCTCACTCATCGCCCGTCGTCCTTGAAAACATCAGCGTGGCACACTGGGGCGGTCATCACACGTGGGCTCCGTGCGGAACCCTTACCCGTGAACGCCGTGATTGGCGAGTGTCCCGGACCGTGATCATGACGGGGAGGTTGCGTGTTTCGTACGAAGCGCGGCGAGAATGCCTCTCAGGATATCGATGGGGGGCGGCGGACAACCCGGTACCGTGACGTCGACAGGAAGAGCTTTCGAGAGCGGTCCACACACGGCGTAGCTTTCCTTGAACATGCCACCGGTGCAGGCGCACTCGCCAACTGCGACGACCAGCTTCGGATGGGGCGTCGCTTCGTAGGCCCGCCGCACCGCTTCCTTCATGTTCAGTGTCAGCGGGCCCGTGACCAGCAGCATGTCGGCATGGCGAGGACTCGCGACGAATCGGATACCCAGACCTTCAATGTTGTAGTACGGATTGTTGAGCGCATGGATTTCCAGTTCGCAGCCATTGCAGGAGCCCCCATCGATCTCGCGAATGCACAGCGCCCGGCCGAGTACGTCGAGTATTTCCTGCTGGATCTGCTGGCTTTCGGTGCGCCATGCGTCATCGCCTTCCGGCACACGCTCATCCGGTGTGTCAGTTCTCGCGATCTGTTTGAGAAGTTGCCACATTACAGGTCGTGTCCCGCGTAGTTCAGATTGAACGACTTGTTGATCAGCGGGAAATCGGGAACGATATTGCCGATGATCGCGTGTTCCAGTGCCGGCCAGTTGTGCCACGACGGGTCATGGCAGTGACAGCGCAAAATGGTCCCATCAGCCCCGGTCTCGAGTGCAATGAACACGTCGCCCCGCCAGCCCTCGATCCATCCCACCCCACAGGATGGTGCGCCTTCGTGTTCAATGGCCGTGACGATGTTACCGCCCGGCAGGTCGGAGAGGAGAGTCCGGATCAACCGGACCGATTCGTAGACCTCGTTGAACCGCACTGCGACCCGGGCTGCCACGTCACCCCGGTCATCGCTGACCGCCTGCACCTGAACCTCGTGGTAAGGCGCGTAGGGATGATCGACGCGCACGTCGATTTTCCGGCCGCTTGCACGTCCAATCAGCCCGCACACGCCGAAGTGCTCCGCCACTCTTGCGGAGAGGATGCCCGCACCTGCAAAGCGATCCTGCAGCCCTGACTGGTCGTCGTAAATGTGCTGCATCACACGAACCTGCGCGTCAATCTGGTCGCACTGCGTCAGTATCGCGGTGACGAAGCGCGCATCCAGGTCCGTTGATATCCCCCCGGGAACGATCCGATCCATCAGATAGCGATGTCCGAAAGCCTGATTGTTCAGACGCAGCCAGTCTTCCTTCAGACGGGAAAACTGTGCGAGGCCATACGCGAACCCCGCGTCGTTGCCGAGCGCTCCAAGATCACCCAGATGGTTGGCAATGCGCTCGCGCTCGAGCAACAGCGCGCGCAGCCACTGCGCGCGTGGCGGAATCCGTCCATTCAACGCGTGCTCGACCGCCATGCAATAGGCCCACGTAAAGGCGACCGTGGTGTCTCCGGCGATGCGTCCTGCGAGACGGTGTCCGTCGAGTGCGGGCATGTGCTCGAAGAGCCGCTCGATTCCCCGGTGCGCATAGCCCAGCCGCTCCTCGAGACGCAACACCTTTTCGCCGACGACCGAGAAGCGGAAGTGTCCGGGCTCGATCACGCCTGCGTGGATCGGACCGACGGCAATTTCGTGGACACCGTCCCCATCGACGTGGACGAACGGATAGTCCGCTTCCTGGGATTGAAACCGCTCGGTCCCGGAGGACAATTTCTGCAACGGAAAGTAATCGGCAGGCCAGTTGCCATGATTCAGCCACGGCCGTGTATCTTCGGCGCCGATCGCACGCAGCCCGACCAGCTCGTAGACGGCCCGTTGCATACGCGTCGCGCATGGAAAGACGGTCGACAGGTCTGGGTATCCGTCGCTGTCCCCATGCCCGTCGCCTACCGGCGACTGAAGCCACAGGATGCCGTCTTCCAGTGCATACGCGGCGGAGATCACAAATGTGCCGGCCGTCTCTTCGGTACCCCACAGGGAGATCAGACGGCCACCCGTCTCGCGCACGGTGCCGGCGGTGCGGGTCCACGCGTCATGATCGACCCGTGCGAGAAAAGCCGACGACCTGCCCGCAAACACGGACAGGCGAACCAGGTTGGGAAACCCGAATGCTTCGATGTGCATGTGTCACCCCGCGATCATGGCCGCCGCCTGCCGATACCACGTCGCAAGATAGGGCGGAATGTAGAGTCCCAACATCAACCCGATGCCAAGATGGACAAACACCGGCAGCAACGCCGGCGGGTGTTCAAGAACCTTGGCCGTCGTGTCCCCGAACACCATGCCCTGCACGCGCACGAAGATGGCCGCGAACGCCACAGCAAGCGCGAGCAACAGGAAGGGCGTGGCCCACGGGAGTTTGCTCATCGCGGTGGTCAGGATCAGGAACTCGCTCGCAAAGACGCCGAATGGCGGCATGCCCAGGATTGCGAGCGCACCGAGCATCATGCCCCACCCAACGGTTGGGCTCACGCGCAACAGGCCGCGAATGTCGTCGATCGCCTGGGTGCCGGCCTTTTGCGCCGCATGCCCGACGGTGAAGAAGATGGCCGACTTCACAAGCGAATGCACCGTCATGTGGAGCAGACCCGCAAAGGTCGCAATGGGGCCGCCGAGCCCGAAGGCGAACGTCATCAGACCCATGTGCTCGATCGACGAATACGAAAAGAGCCGCTTGACGTCTTTCTGCCGGAACAGCGAAAAGGTGGCGATCAGCACCGAGACCAGTCCGAAGCCGACCAGCAGGTGTCCCGGCAGGCCGTTGTGGAGTGCGCCATCGGCCAGGACCTTGCAGCGCAGCACGGCATAGAGCGCGACGTTGAGCAGCAGGCCGGACAGCACGGCCGAAATCGGCGTAGGGCCTTCAGCGTGTGCATCGGGCAGCCAGTTGTGCATGGGCACGAGGCCGACCTTGGTGCCGTAGCCGATCAGCAGGAACACGAACGCGAGCGAAATGATGGTCGGGTCGAGACTGCCCTTGACCGCGTTCAGACTGGTCCAGAGCAGCGCATCGCCGCCGCCGAGCTGCCGGCTCGCGGCGAGATAGAGAAGGATCGTGCCGAACAGCGCCTGCGCGATGCCGACGCCGCACAGGATGAAATACTTCCATGCGGCTTCCAGACTTGCCGCCGTGCGATAGACGCTGACCAGCAGCACCGTGGCGAGCGTGGCGGCTTCCATGGCGACCCAGAGAATGCCCATGTTGTTGGTGAGCAGCGCGAGCAGCATCGCGAAGATGAACAGCTGGTACATGCTGTGGTAGAGGCGCATGCGAGGGCCGGTCATCTTGCCGCGGTCACGCTCGATGCGCATGTACGGCCTCGAAAAGATCGACGTGGTCCAGCCGACGAAGGCCGTCAGTGCGACCAGGAACACGTTGAGCGGATCGACGAAGAACAGCTTGCCCAGCGCGAACGCAGGCCCGTGCGCCACTGTTTGCACGGCGAGCAGCGTGGCGGCCGCGAATGTGAGGAAACTGAAGCCGACGTTGAGCTCCGCCGCGACATGGTGCTGTCCCACGAGTGCCAGACTTGCGCCTGCGAAGAGCGGGATTCCGAAAACGAGCAGCAGTACCCAGGCTTCAGTCATCTGTCAGTCATCTTTGAGTTTTTCAAGGTGGTGAATGTCCAGGCTGTCGAACTGCTCGCGAATCTGGAACATGAACACGCCGAGGATCAGGATGCCCACCAGCACATCGAGTCCAATGCCGAGTTCGACGATCATCGGCATGCCGTTCGTGGCCGCGGCCGCGGCAAAAAACAGACCGTTTTCCATCGACAGAAAGCCGATTACCTGAGGGATCGCCTTCGCGCGCGTAATCATCATCATGAACGACAGCAGCACGCAGGCGAGGGCGATGCCGAGCGTGCCGCGCGCGACCGACGACGCGAGCTGGCTGATCGGCGATGCGACATTGAATGCAATGATCACGAGCACGATGCCTATCAGCAGCGTGGCGGGAATGTTGAGGAGCGACTCCACGTCCGTCTTGACGTTCAGGCGCTGCACGAGCCTGTAAAGAATCCACGGAATCAGGCCGACCTTGAGCACCAGCGTGAGTGCGGCGGAGATATAGAGGTGCACGTCGGCGGTGACGTATCCGAGGATCACATTGGCTGACACGAGTGTCAGGCCCTGCAGCGTGTAGAGGTGAATCAGCGACAGGATCCGGCGCTGGCTGAGCATCGCGAACGACACCAGCAGCAGGATCGCGGCCAGGAAGTTGATGATCTGCGTGGCGAATCCGTGCATCACGCCCCCAGCAGGAAGTGAACCAGCATGCCGATGACGGCCAGCAGGAACGCTGTCGCGAGGAACTCCGGCACGCGGAAAATACGCATCTTCGCGTTGGTCGTCTCGACGACCGCGAGCGCCGCGCCCCCCACCAGCAATTTGACGAAGAGCGCCGGTATCGCGAGCAGGAGCGCCATCGGATTGCCGGCCTCGGCGATGCCCCACGGAATGAACAAGGCAACGCCGATGCAGGAGTACGCGAACAGTTTGAGGTTCGCGGCCCATTCCATCAGCGCGAGATGCCGGCCGGAATACTCGAGGATCAGCGCTTCGTGGATCATCGTGAGTTCGAGGTGCGTGGTCGGGTTGTCGACCGGCAGGCGCGCGTTTTCGGCGAGCGACACCATCGTGAATGCGATCCCCGCGAACGCGAGGCTCGGATAGATCGCCAGTTCGCGATGGCTGAGCGTGGCGACGATGGTGGTCAGCAAGGTCGACTGCGTGATCAGCGACGCCGAAAAAAGGACCATCAGCAGGGCAGGCTCCGCGAGGAAGCCCACCAGCATCTCGCGGCGCGCGCCGAGGGTGCCGAACGCGGTGCCGATGTCCATCGCGGCCAGCGAGATGGCCACGCGAGCCAGCGCGAAAAGACCCACCAGGGCGATCGCGTCCGCGGCCGGCGAGAGCGGTAGATCGGTGGAAAGCGTGGGCACGATCGCGCAGGCGAGCGTCATGCATGCCCAGACGACATATGGCGCACCGCGGAATATAGGACTGGCGTGGTCGGCGACGACCGACTCCTTGTTGAACAGCTTGTGTAGCATCCGGTAAGGCTGCCAGATGCTCGGCGCCCGGCGGTTCTGTAATCTGGCGCGGCACATGTTGACCCACCCCGTCAGCAAGGGCGCCGCCGCCAGTGCGAGCAGGATCTCAAGCCCCTGGGAGAGCAATCCGGAGAGCGTGATCATCGCCTCACCAGCATCAGCAGCACGATCAGCACAAGAAAGCTGTGCATCAGATAGACCGCGATGCGGCCTGTCTGGAGCAAGCCGGCCAGTGCCGCGATGCGCTTGACCAGCCGCGCGATCGGCTCGTAAATCAGGGTCCACGCGCGATCTGTCACGGTGACGCTGTACGCGGGGTGTTCGTCGAACGGAGAGGGCAGCCGCCGTTCGATCCCAAACAGCGGCGCGAAGATTTCTCGGATCGGCTGCCCGAACCCTTCTGCCGTGTCCTGCATGCGCGCGTTCACGAACGGAAAGCCACAGGCCCAGGGGGGCGCCCGCCGCAGGCGCCCATGGTAAAGACGGCGCACCAGCACCCACGCGAGCCCGCAACAGGCCAGGAAGAACAGCAGGAAAACCACCGGCATGTAGCTGGCCCGGCCTACGCTGGTGGGCGCAAACAGCAGCCAGCCATTGCGCGCGACGGCCCCGCCGATGCCGGCTCCCACCAGCATCTGGGTGACGCGATCCAGAACCACCACGAACTGCACCGGCAACAGCCCGAGCAGCACGCATAGCGCCGCGAGCCACGCGAAGCCAACCCGCTCCCACGGGCTCGCATCGCGTGCCTCGCGCAGCTTCGGCTCGCGGGGCTGGCCGAGAAAGATGATGCCGAAGAACTTGACCATCGTGTAGCCCGCGAGCGCAGCCACGAGAGCAATCAGCGCGGCGACGAGCGGCGCCACCATGTTCAGGAACGGGTCAGGCAAGCCCGGCGTGAACAGAAAGCTCTGCAGTAACAGCCATTCGGAGACGAAGCCGCTCAATGGCGGCAGGCCGGCGCTGGCGATTGCGCCCACTAGTGCGGCCCACGCAGTCCACGGCATGAAACGGATCAGGCCACCCAGCCGCCCGAGATTGCGCTCGCCCGTCGCGTGCAACACGGAACCCGTCCCAAGAAACAGCAGGCTCTTGAATGTCGCGTGGCTGGCGATCTGGTAAAGCAGCGCCGTCAACGACAAGGCGGCCAGCGCGTTCATCCCGTACGCGCGAAACAGGACCCCCAGCCCCATGCTCACGAACATCAGGCCGATGTTGTCGATCGACGAGTACGCAAGCAGCCGCTTCATGTCCGTCTGGATGGCGCTGAACACGACCCCGAACAGGGCGGTGAAGAGTCCGAGTATCAGCATGAGCACGCCCCACCACGCAATCTGCACGTGCAGCAGGTCGAACACCGTGCGTAGCACGCCGTAGAGGCCGGCTTTCAGGACGAACCCGCTCATGAGGGCGGATACCGGCGACGGCGCGGCCGGATGAGCCTCGGGCAGCCAGACGTGCAGCGGGAAGATCCCCGCCTTGGTGCCGAAGCCAAACAGCGCCAGCAGAAACGCGATGGATGCCCAGAACACGTCCAGATGCTGCTGACGCATGTTGGCGAACGTATAGTCGCCGGTATTGGCCTGCAGCAGGCCGAAGCACAGCAGGAGCGCCAGCGCGCCGACATGGGAGATCAGGAAGTAGAGCCACGCGGCCCGGCGGATCTCTGCAATGCGGTGATTGGTCATCACCAGGAAGGTGGCCGACAGCGTCATCGTCTCCCACGCCACCATGAAGCAATACGCATCGTCCGCCAGCAGTAGCACCGCCATGCTCGCGAGGCACACGTGATATTCAAAGCAAAGCAGCCCGGGCGGAGTGCCTTCGCCCTTGCGGAAATAGCCGGCGGAGAACGCACTCACGCCCGTGCTCACCACGCCGAGTACGCAGAGGAAATAGGCCGACAGGCCGTCGAGCCGCAGATGGAATGGCAGGTCCGGCAACCCGAGTGGCAGGATGACTTGCTGGGGACCTGAGAAAACGCCAGTTAGGCCCAGTCCGCTGAGGAGCAGGCCGAATACCGCACCCACCGGAAACAGTCCATGCGCTACCACCCGTGTGCGGCGCAGGTTGGCGAGTCCCAGGACTCCAACGACCAGCCAGCCTGCAATCACAAGCAGCACATAATGGATGACCAGCAGGTGTTCCATCGGCGTTGTCTCCGGTGCCGTCAGACGTCCTGTTCGACGGTCGTTGTGTTGGACGAAGGGTATCCCGGAACGGGCTCTGCCCGGTGATGACGTTCCATTTTTTTGACATACCGGTACAGGTCGAGCCCCATCGATTTCGTGATGGCTTCAGCGCGGGCATAGAGGTCAAGCCATCCCGGTACGGTCTCCTGCTTGACGCCGATGGCAATGGTGTTGCCTTCGCCTCGTACCATGGTACGGAACAGTTTTCCGTCGCACGCACGGCGTAGCCGGTCGAGGTGGGTGGCGAGTCGCGCGTCGCTGTTCAGCAGGTTGGCCACCAGCACACCTTCGCTGCGCAGCGCGGTATGACAGCAGTCGTAAAAGGACTGGCTTGACAGGCTGGCAGGTAAGCCGAATGCGTCGAAGCCGTCGAGCAGGATCACATCCGCGACGCCAATCCTGTCCGAGAGATACTCTGCTGCGTCGGCGTGCACGATCTGGAATCGCTCCGATTCAGGCGGGATGAGAAACCATTCGCGTAACGCGATCACTCTCTCGTCGATTTCGACCGTGGTCACCCGCGTCGACGGAAACTTGTGAAAGCAGTATTTGGACAGCGATCCACCGCCCAGCCCCACGATCAGGATGTCCCAGGGGTCAGGGCGAAAGAGCTGGAAGGACATCATGGCCCGCGTGTACGACAGGTCAAGCTCGAGCGGAGCACTCTTGCGCATCGAGCTTTGTATGCCGAAAGCGTCGAAACACAGCGACCGCGTGCGCAATCCCTCGCGTACTACGGGTTTGCCAAAGGTCTGTCCCCAATGCTCCGCGAGAGCATGCCTGAGCTGATTGTTGTGATCGGCTGACAATCCCATGGTTTCCTGAAGTTGCAGATCAGTTGTCGCAAGGCTGAGCCATGCAGCAACCGATGAGTCACGGTAGCCTTAATGTGTCCGCCCGTGCGATGCCGCCCCGGTTACCAGGCGATTTTCGAAACGCGACACTGCTTGAGTGAGCATACGCGCCGCGTTTTCGAACAGGGCGTCCGGCTCGAGCATGACGGCTGCTTCAGCGAGACGCCCTTGCGTGATGGATATGGCGATCACCAGCGCGATGGTATGGAAGCTCGCGTGCGCCAGCTTCAGTTGCTGAAGCTCGGGAGCGTCCTCCCACCGCAGGCCATCTTCATGAATCCAGCGCCCGAGCGCGCAGCAACGTTCGTTGGCGAACGCGGATGTGACGAGCCCCACGCGCTTGTGCATCCCCTTGTGCATCGCGTTACGCAACGCGACGCCAGTTAGCCGGTGCTCTTCAAGCGTGTTGTCAAACGGCATGGCACTTTTCCTTAATGCGGCGCGCCAGGCGGCCGGCATCCTGCAGGTTGGCTGGCTTTGTCCTCTCGCTACCACAAACCGCGTCACCCCTGTGTCGCTGCCGACGTGTATGCGGCCGTAGTTTCCCTGCGCGTTTCTCCCTGGGGAGAGGCTTTCGCCCGCGACATCAAGTTACCAGTTGATGATAATTACGTTATCATCCTAGCAGTTTTATTGATCCGGTTCCACACGTGATGACCCGTCGACAGGCGCGGAGTACGTGTCGTGTTCGTTCAGGGCATCGGAATGCGGGCGTTCATCCTGCGCGTGGAATTTCAAGCAGCCAGCTTGCTGCACCGGTCCCTGCCTGCGCCGAAGTGCGGTTGGGACGCGCGAACACACGAGTCGATACCTGATGCCAGCACACTATTTCCGGACCCTGACGGGAAGGGATCGCAGCACCGAGGCCAACAGGCAGCTTGGTTTCTCGCTTGCGTTCGTGGCTGGCGCTACTAACGCCGGCGGCTTCCTGGCGGTGAAGCAGTACACGTCCCATATGAGCGGCGTAGTGTCCTCGATTGCCGACCAGGCGGCGCTGGGCGACCTCTCACTGGTTCTGGCCGGCGCTGGATCGCTGATCTCGTTCCTGCTGGGCGCCGCCTGTTCCGCCGTGCTCGTCAATTGGGGGCGCCGGCGGCGGCTGCACAGCCAGTACGCGTCGCCGTTGCTGATCGAGGCCGTCCTGTTGCTGTGTTTCGGGCTGCTCGGTAGTCATCTGGCGCTGTGGGAGACCCTGTTCGTGCCGGCGACGGTCGTGCTCCTCTGCTTCATCATGGGTCTGCAGAACGCGATGATCACCAAACTATCCGGGGCAGAAATCCGTACCACCCACATGACCGGAATCGTGACGGACATCGGCATCGAACTGGGCAAGCTCTTTTACTGGAATTCCGCGAGGACCGACCCCGGCGCACCCTTCGTACTGGCGAATCGGACGAGGTTGAAAGTGCACGGGACGATGCTGTCCATGTTCGTCGTCGGTGGTTTTGCCGGGGCGATGGGATTCAAACACATCGGCTACGCCGCGACGATACCGCTTGCGGGCGTGCTGATTGTTCTGGCCATCGTGCCACTGGTTGACGACCTGCGCGCGCAGGTCTATCGACTCGACCGTTAGGCGCCGGGCACAGGTCGCGAGACAGGTTCCGGGTCAGTGCCGGTTGCGTTATCGGCACCTTCATGGTGGCCGCCGTTCCCCGATCCCAGCAGTGCAGGGTGCAGCCGTTCGTTTAAGAGCCACGTCGACCCTCGATGCGCGAACGCTCTCGATGCGCACGTGCGTGTGCATCGAAGAACGGCGAACAGCCTGGCCCGTTCTTCGGAATAGGTACTCCAGAATCATGGTAATGTAATTACCATTGACTTATCCTTGAATGCTAATAATATAGCAGGCTTGGGCAGGAATCTTGTTGGTCACGTTGCAGGCCGGGCTTGCGGGAAACGAGGTGTATGCCTGCGCGCGGCAGGGAGGTCGACGTGATTGATGCAAGTGTTCCGCTGCTGTCCCACGACTACACGCACCTGTATCTGCGGGACGTGATGGGTCGTCGCGGATTGATCGTTATCGGCGTGGGCAGGGCGGGCGAGCGCGGATTCCAGATGCTTTACCGTTTTTCGGATATCTGCGACCGCCTGGAAGAATGTGGAGTCAACGTCATTTTTGTCTATCAGAGGGAATCGGCCCGTCATGTTCTGGATGCGACCTCCCTGCTCGGAGCCCGCTACAGGCAGAAGCCATTTCTGCTTCTGGACGACGATGGCCAGTTTTTTGTCGGGCCGCTACACCCAAGGTCGCTTCGCGCCGTTTATCTCGATCGCGAAATGAAGCGGCTCGACACGGCCGAAATCGCTTTGGGGAGTGAAAGATGGGACCCGTTGTTGCGGGTTTTCTTTGCCCAGGTCATCGCAGGTTCGATGCACTGAGCGCGCCCGGCGGGTTCGGACCCGGGTTACGGTTTATGCATAAGGGAGTGGGTTGGTCGAAGCATTGGTTCAGGTGGGCGACCCGTGGGGTTTGAACGGACACGGGTCGGCGAGGCTTGCCGTTCACGCATCCCGGTTCGCGAGCGACATCATCTGCAAGGCGAACGGCCGGTCCGTTAATGCCAAGGATGTCATGTCGGTGATGTCCCTGCGGGCAAAGCCAGGCACGCAGCTGCACATCATGGCAACCAGTCCTGACGAGACCGCAGCGCTTGAAGCGCTCTCGGCCATGCTGCGTACGCAGGAATCCTCTTGACGGACCGCTGCCAGGGGGGGCGTGGCCCACGCCCGCCGATTGCCCCTGCATCGGAATCTTTTGATCACGCACATGAAAAGAAAGAGGAAGGCGAACAGGCCGGTGGTCATAGAGAATGACCAGGTCGTTTCACTGTACTTTGATGCGCGCGGGGTGCAGAGCACCATGTTGCGACGCGATCCGTACGCCCTTGCGCTGGGCTATACGCGCACCATGATGGGCTTCCTGCTGTTCCAGCCATTCCCACGCCGCATTTCGATGATTGGTCTGGGTGGCGGCTCGCTGGCGAAATACTGCTATCGCCATCTGCCCGACACCATGATTTCCGTCGTCGAAATCAATCCCCAGGTGATCGCGCTGCGCGACCGGTTTCATGTGCCGCGTGACAGTGACCGCTTCAGGGTGGTTTGTGCCGATGGGGCGCAGTACGTCACGGTTCCGGATCACCGGCCCGACGTGCTGCTGGTCGACGGTTTCAATGCCGATGGCCTGCCCGCAGAGCTGGGTAGCAGGACGTTTTATGAAGCCTGTCGCCGCAGGTTGAGCGATGACGGCGTCCTGGTGGCCAATCTGGTGACCGACGAACCGGATTTCCATCGCTACCTGCGCTCGCTCAGGGAAGTCTTCGCGAACGCGGTGACGCTGGCGCCGTCCGAAGGCAGTGAACACAACGTTACTGTTTTTGCGTGGAAAGGAGTCGATGAGCTTCCGTCTTTCGCAGCGATGCTCGACCGGGCGCGCGCACTCGGACCCACGCATGCGGTGAATCTCCATGCGACGGCCACGCGCATCGAGTACGGCAAAAAATTTAACTGGCATCGATATGAGCAAACGTGCTGAGCGGATGCGTCTGTCGCTGACGGATCGCAACCCCTGCACGTTCGTGGCCTGTTTGAGCAGGTACATTCCCGAGGATGGAAGATGACAGCGGGAAGCCACAACGACAGCAGCCCCTTGACCCATGCTGCGATCTGGGCGACCCGGGCTGGACAGGATTTTCTGCGTGCCAGGGCGGAGATTTAGCGCACCGTTGCCGCGCGTTGCACGTCGTTGGCTTCCCGGCCACTAAAAGGCTGGGCAGCGGCGAGCATGCGGGAATCGCCGGCCACCGTGTGATTCTGGTGCCACGAAGATGACTCGGGCCACGCGATGTATTATAATTTAATTAACATACTGGACTTCGCCCCCGTCATGGAAACGAAAAGCGCTCGACTCACGATTCTGATCGATCCTGTGAAGAAGGAAGCGTTCGAAAAGCTGTGCGCGGCGCAGGACCTGACGCCCTCACAGGTAGTGCGGCAATTGATCCGCGACTACCTCGATCAGCATGGCGTCAGCTACCGGACCAAAAGCGCAATTGGCGCGCGTCCGCGCCGAAAAACCGCCTGAGGTACGCCTGCGCCAGGTCAGTGATGTGATCCCGCGCAGGCATCGCACTGGGTCCTGGTTCCACGGCACTGCAGGTCTCGTGGGCATCCAGGTTCAGCGCGCATCGGCAAGATAGCGCGATGAGCGTAACGTGGCAATGTCCGGCCGTCGCGGACGCAACGATATGACAGGTCGCAGGATGCACCGTCTTGAGACGAACGCAGAGTTGCCGTGCTTTCTTGCGTTATCCGAGATATTTGCCTTTCGCACCACCGGAGCGTGGCTGCAGCCCGATCATCTTGTTGATGAGTACGAGGATCTGGCTGCGTCGCCACGATCATCATGCCGACTGGCGCCTGCGGGTTGAATTGAGTCGAATGGCCGCGGATCTCGCGCGGCAACTCGTGAAGGCCGGCGACATCGTGCGCGGCCAACTGGATGCATCATGGTTCTTCACCAGCGACATGCCGATCAACTTCGCATCACCGCGGGTGATCGTCGTCTACGCCACGATGCGTGACTACCCTGAGCAGGGACATTAGCGGCGTTGCGGCATAGCCCTGGCATGCGACGCAACCCCCATGCTGCCTGTCTCATTCCGGCTCCCGGTGCCTTGAATGTCACGGCTTCCTGGGGCCGTTGCATGAGGTGCCTATATCGACCGTCGCGCGTGCCTGCATGTTAGCGGACGCGTCACGCGGCGCTTCCGTTCCGGCCGCACAGATCGGGCGCCCGTCAGCCATTTCGTCAGCCGGTCAGCTTCTGCCTGAATGTCCAGTCCGAAGCGAGCCCCACGCCTTGCTTCAAACGGCGCGCGGCCCCGCGCAGGTTCAGGGGATGTGTCGTGGCCAGGACGCGTGCACGCGCGAGGAGCTTATCCCGGGAGGGAAGTCTCGGCGCGCCCTTCCAGGCAAACAGCGTGTAGTTGCAACTGTCCTCGGCCATGAAAATGGAAAACGACTTACCGAACACTGAACGCACCTCTTCCAGGTAGTATGGAATATGAGGGTCATCGGCGACGAAATTGGCGACCAGCACACCACCGTCGGCAAGCCGCGCATGGCAAGCCGAGTAAAAGGCGGCGTTACCCAGCTGTGCGGGCATGCCGTGTGCCAGAAAACCATCCACCAGAATCACGTCCGGGCGCGCATCGCGGCTCTTGACGTATTCCGCCCCGTCTGCACAGATTACTTCGAGTCGCTCATCATCGGGCGGAATGTGAAATGTGTCGCGCAACGCGATCACCGCGGGATCGATCTCGATGGCCACTATCCTTGTATCCGGAAGATGCCGGTAGCAGTACTTGGCCAGCGATCCCCCGCCTATACCGATCATGGAAATCCTGGTGGGCGCTGGCCGCAGCAGCAGGAATCCCATCATGGTCCGGGTGTAGCCGAGCGCCAGCCTGTCAGGGTCACGCCGGGACATGAAACTCTGCGTGGCCAGCAGATCGAAGTGCAGCGAAAGTGCGTGTTCGGTTTTCAGCACCACGGGCGTACCGTCTGCGGATGGCCCGGCAAGAAACTTCATATAGGCGTCGAACGATGCGTGAGAGTGATCCATGCTGCGGTCTGAATGACGTTCCTGTTCGGTTCTTTGTCCGCCCACTGCATGCAATTACCGCAGCGTCTTCGGGCTGACTGGCGGCCCACATTTGCCCTCCGGCTCCAGTCCAGCCAGTCAGACGTCCTGTCGCCGGGACCATTGACCTGCGACGGGACGGCTAGCTCCCTGGGGGCACACGTCTGCGGCTTCCATTCCCCTCGCGCTGGATCGGGCCTATCGGGACAGCCGTATCCGCCGCGGTGACAAGGTGTTGATGCATGCGGTGGGTGCCAGTGTGACGTGGGGTGCGTTGGCAATGCAAGCTTAGGGAAGCGGTCCGTGAGCATCAGGTCACGCCGGTTTCTCGTTCCGATGCCGACCGCGTTCCATGCCGGTCCGAGGTGTGCTCCGAATATGAGCCAGATGAGCTGGCGCGCGTGTCATTTACTTGTCGAAACCAGCTTCGGGAGAAAGCACGGAAATGTTCCTGCTGAGCCTGCGAGACGATATTGTGCATGCTGAGCATGTGTTTGAACTCAATAGCGGCGCGGCGCTTAAGCGATTGCCCGACCACTATTGGGCGAGACAGCTCAACGCTCTTCTGGTGCGCAGTTTGCAACAAGGCGACTTGCTGTCGGAGCGTCGTGTGCAGGCGCTGCTCCAACAGATCGGCGAGCCGGCTGATGTTTTTTCAGTCAGCCCGCCTCGCTGATATTGAGCACGCGAGCGCCGCCCGAACCCGTCCTGCATTACCCGTGCAATCGCCCGGCAGTCTCCGTAAAATATCTCGTGCAGTAACCGGGAGCGAAACGCAAAGAAATCCCGCCGATAGCGACATCCGGTGCTCTTCTGCGGGACGTCGCAGCAAACACTGTGGCCATGCAAGGCGAAGTCAACGCGGAAACGCGCCGGCCACCAGCGCTTGCTCCTGACAGATGAAACATCATGGGGCCCGCGACGATGGGGATGCGGCACCTGCATCGGCGACGACCAGTGCAGTCATGTTGACAATGGCACGCACCGTGGCGGACGCGGTCAGCACGTGTACCGGCTTCGCGGCGCCCAGCAGCATCGGACCGATCGTGATGTTGTTGCCGGCCGCCGTCTTGAGCAGGCTGTACGCGATGTTCGCCGCATCAATATTCGGCAGGATCAGCAGGTTCGCGTCGCCTTCGAGCGTCGATTCGGGTAGCACTTCGCGGCGCAGATTTGCGTCGAGCGCGACGTCGCCGTGCATTTCGCCGTCCACCTGCAGGTCCGGCGCGCGCTCGCGCAGGATCTCGAGCACGTCGCGCATCTTCTGCGCGGACGGCGCGTTGCTCGTGCCGAAGTTCGAGTGCGACAGCAGCGCGACCTTCGGCTCGATGCCGAAACGGCGCACTTCTTCGGCGGCCATGATCGTGATCTCAGCAAGCTGCTCCGGCGTCGGATCGACGTTTACGTGCGTGTCGACCAGGAAAATCTGCCGGCCCGGCAGCACCAGCGCATTCATCGCGGCATAGACGCTGCAACCTTCGCGCTTGCCGATCACCTGGTCGATGAAGTGCAGATGACGATGCGTCGTGCTGATCGTGCCGCAGATCATGCCGTCGGCGTCGCCCTTCTTCATCAGCATCGAGCCGATCAGCGTGGTGCGGCGGCGCATTTCGAGCCTCGCCATCTGCTCGCTGATGCCCTTGCGCGCCATCATCCGGTGATATTCCTGCCAGAAGTCGCGATAGCGCTCGTCGTGATCTGTATCGACGACGACGAAATCGACACCCGGTGTGATACGCAGGCCATAGCGCGCAATGCGATGCTCGATCACCGCCGGACGGCCGATCAGGATCGGCTTCGCGAGCTTTTCGTCGACGATGATCTGCATGGCACGCAGCACGCGCTCTTCTTCGCCTTCCGCGAACACAATGCGCTTCTTCCCCGGCTCGACGCTGCGCGCCAGCTGGAAAATCGGCTTCATGGTCGTGCCGCTGTGATACACGAACTGCTGCAGATGCTGTTCGTACGCTTCCATGTCCTCGATCGGACGTTCGGCGACTCCGGATTCCATCGCGGCCTTCGCCACTGCCGGTGCGACCTTGACGATCAGGCGCGGGTCGAACGGCTTCGGAATCAGGTACGCCGGACCAAACGAGAGATCCTGGATGCCGTACGCGGTCGCGACGATATCGCTCTGCTCCTGGCGTGCCAGTTCGGCAATTGCATTGACCGCGGCGATTTCCATTTCACGCGTGACCGTCGTCGCGCCCGCGTCCAGCGCGCCGCGGAACAGGAACGGGAACACCAGCACGTTGTTCACCTGGTTCGGGTAGTCCGTGCGGCCCGTGCAGAGCACAGCGTCCGGACGCACTTCGAGCGCCAGTTCCGGCAGGATTTCCGGAGTCGGGTTGGCCAGCGCCAGGATCAGCGGCTTGTCAGCCATCTGCCTGACCATGTCCTGCTTCAGCACGCCGCCGGCCGAGAGACCCAGGAAAATATCCGCGCCGCCGATCGCCTCGGCGAGCGTGCGAGCCTCGGTTTCGCGTGCGAAGCGTTCCTTGTCCGGGTCCATCAGTTCGACGCGGCCCTTGTAGACCACGCCGGCGAGGTCGGTGACGGTGATGTTTTCGAGCGGCAGGCCGATGTCGACCAGCAGATCCAGACAGGCCAGCGCCGCCGCACCCGCGCCGGACGACACCAGCTTGACCTTCTTGATGTCCTTGCCGACCACCTTCAGACCGTTGGTGATGGCCGCCGCGACGACAATCGCCGTGCCGTGCTGGTCGTCGTGGAACACCGGAATCTTCATGCGCTTGCGGCATTCACGTTCGACGATGAAGCAGTCCGGCGCCTTGATGTCTTCAAGATTGATACCGCCGAAGGTCGGTTCCAGCGCGCAGATCACCTCGACCAGCTTGTGCGGATCGGACTCGTTCAGCTCGATATCGAACACGTCGATGCCAGCGAACTTCTTGAACAGGACGGCCTTGCCTTCCATGACCGGCTTCGAGGCGAGCGGGCCGATGTTGCCCAGACCCAGCACCGCGGTGCCGTTCGTGACGACGCCGACCAGGTTGCTGCGCGCGGTGAAACGGGCGGCGTTCAGCGGGTTCTCGACGATTTCCTCACACGCGAACGCGACGCCCGGCGAGTAAGCCAGCGCGAGGTCGCGCTGGTTGATCATCTGCTTGGTCGGGGCGATGGCGATCTTGCCCGGCGTCGGGAACTCGTGGTAATCGAGGGCGGCTTCGCGGAGTTTGCCCTGGGCTTGGGTAGGCATGATATCCCCTGGTTAACAGCATTTACAGACAATGATAATGATATTATCACGTCAACGGCATGCGCAGAGGAGCTGTGACGCCCGACATGGCGGCACCACGCGCGGGCCTGTAACGGCCCGGCAAGGCGGGACCACCGACAGAAATGAATCAAGGGAAAGCTCAGATGAATTCAGCTCCACGCAACTACGGCCTTGGGCGTCTGCGCCTGCATCACGATCCGGTCAGTCCTGATGGTCATCAGGCGCATCGCGACGTCACCCTGCAGGCGTCACCGGATGGCAGAACCGCCGTGCTCGTCGAGATCGAGGAGCGGTACAGCGATCATCATGCGACGGGTCCCGAACAGGAGGTCCGATATGAGATTTCGGTATCTGATCTGGTCCAACTGATCCGGGCGCATGGTGCGCGCCTCTGAGATGGTTCATTACCTCGCGAAGGCTGCCGCACGTGCTGCGCGCTAACCCTGACGTCAAATCCCATGGAGCGACCGCGTGACGAAAAAGGCTGTGAAGAAGCAGACACTGGACGTGGTGCCGGGCAACCTCAACGTGACGAGTGGACACGCCGGCATAGACGTTACGGATCGCGCACCCACGGCGGCGGCGGTCACAACGCGACCAGCGAGCTCCTCGACGCTCGACGGAGCGAGGGACTCCGGGTCCGCGGTCGCAACAGTTCCACCGGGGACCGGTTCACGCCGGATGAAAGCAAACGCACGTGTGCACGACGCCGGTGTCGCGCTACCGGATGAGTCCGCTGGAGAAAACGACGATGGCCGCTCGGGCCTGCGCGCGCTGATCAAGCTCGGAAATGAGCGCGGGTTCGTCATTCGTGGGGAAATTAGCGATTGCCTGCCTGAGCGCCTGGCGCAACCTGATGCGATCGACAACGTGATCAGAGCCTTCAGCGACATGGGCATCGCCGTATTCGAGCAGGCACCGGACGCCGAGTCCATGGTGATGCACGATCATGCGGTCGCGGGTTCGTCTGATGAGCAGGTCGACGAAGAGGCCGTGGCGGCCATCTCGAGCGTGGACGCCGAGTTCGGCCGCACCACCGATCCCGTGCGCATGTACATGCGCGAGATGGGTACCACTGAACTCCTCACCCGCAAGGGGGAAATTGCGCTTGCGCGGCGCATCGAAGAGGGCCGCAACGACATGATCCGGGCCATATCTTCGTGCCCGACAACGATTGCGGAGATACTCGCGATCGCTGACGGCGTTGCCAGCGGCGCAACCGCTATCGAAGAGGTCGTCGATGGGATGATTGACCCCGCTGCAGTGGAGACGGATGACATTATTGCCGTCGCGGAGGAAAGCGTCGACGGCGATCCGGTCCTCGACGAGGATCAGGGCGACGAAGATGATGACGGAGCTGAAGCCGCGTCGGCCGATCTGCAGAGCGAGACCCTGAAGCGCGACGCGCTGGCGAAGCTGGCAACGGTAGCTGACTGGTTCGAGCAATTGCGGGATGCCTACGAAACGGAGGGTTATGGATCTGGGCGTTATCGCGCCGCACAGGCAGCGATCGAGACCGAACTGACGACGATCCGCTTCACGGCGCGCACGATTGAGCGTTTGACGAGCGCGTTGCGGGTATCCGCCGACGGGGTCCGGACCATCGAGCGCGAAATCGCGCGGATCGCGGTTGACCGGTGTGGTGTGCCTCGCGACATGTTTGTCGCGCATTTCCGGGGCAACGAGACCAACCCGGCGTGGCAGCAGCAACTCATCACAGCAGGGCACCCGTTCAGTGGCGTGCTGGAGCGAAACCTCCCTGCGATCCAGCTGGAACAGGAAAAGCTCCTTGCTTTGCAAAAGCGGGTCGTGCTGCCGCTCGATGACTTCAGGGAGGTCTGTCGGGCGATGACCGAAAGTGAAGCAAAAACGCTGCGCGCGAAAGGCGAAATGATCGAAGCGAATCTGCGGCTGGTGATCTCGATCGCGAAGCGGTACGTGAACCGCGGCCTGCTGTTTCTCGACCTGATACAGGAAGGCAATATCGGTTTGATGCGAGCCGTTGACAAGTTCGAATACCGTCGCGGCTACAAGTTCTCCACCTATGCGAGCTGGTGGATCCGGCAGGGCATCAGCCGGTCGGTCGCGGATCAGGCGCGCACCATCCGGGTCCCGGTCCACATGATCGAGTCGATCAACAAACTGAAACGGATCTCGCGCCAGATCCTGCAGGAGACCGGCCGGGAGCCCGATGCCGCCGTGCTGGCGGAGCGGATGGAGATACAGGAAAAGAAGATTCGGGAAATGCTGCGGATCGTCAGGGAGCCGGTTTCCCTGGATGCGACAGTCGGGGAAAACGAGGACACTTCGGTAGGCGACCTGATCGAGGACCCCGCGGCGATTTTGCCCGACGATGCAGCGCTGCACGCCAGCATGCGGGATGCCGTCAGTGAGGCGCTCACGACGTTGACGCCGCACGAAGCGAAAATTCTGCGCCTGCGTTTCGGTATCGATAGCGGCACGGATCACACACTGGAGGAACTAGGACAACAGTTTGAGGTGACGCGTGAGCGGATCCGGCAGATCGAAGCCAAGGCACTGCGCAAGCTGCGGCACCCGGCCCGCTCCGGGCGATTAAAGTCGTTCCTGGGCGAGGAGTAGGAACCAGAGCCGATACACGGCCCTATGGGGCCGGGTACACCGGATGAGAAACGAAGCGCCGCGTTGATGTGCAATCTCGACAGACTGTGCGACCGTATCAAGGCATTCGACGCGTCGGCTACCGATGCTTCGGGCGACAAGGCGTGAGCACCGGGCAAGGTTCGAGCGAGTATCAGGCCAGAAGAGTCGGTTGCTGTGACGGGGCAGCATGCGTTACCGATCCACCTGCACCAGCATCCGGAGTGATCATCGCGCGGTCAATGCGTGAATAGAAATACCATGAGCACTGAAAAAATCAATCTCGACATTCACAGGATTCTCACACTGCTGCCGCATCGCTATCCGATCCTGCTGGTCGATCGGGTGCTCGAACTCGAGCCGCACAAGTGCATCAAGGCGCTGAAGAACGTGTCAATCAATGAACCGTACTTCATGGGCCACTTCCCGAGTCGTCCGGTGATGCCGGGCGTGCTGATTCTGGAAGCGCTCGCGCAGACAGCTGCGCTATTAACCTTCTCGGAAGAGCCGCATGATCCGGCCAGCACGCTGTACCTGTTCGTCGGCATCGACAACGCGCGATTCAGGCGCGTGGTGGAACCCGGCGACCAACTGATCCTGAACGCGACGTTCGAGCGGCACATGCGCGGCATCTGGAAGTTCAAGGCTCGCGCCGAAGTGGATGGCGTGGTCGCGGCAGAGGCCGGTCTGATTTGCACGGTCAGACAGACGGATGGAGACGGACAGTAAGGTACCCTGGGACGCTGACTCGGCATCCCCATAACAAAAGGCTCTGTCGCGCTAAGGTGATCAGGTAAACTTCGGCGACCGAAATTGAGACGACCACGATGGCCATGACGGGCAAGACGCCGCGTACGACGCTACCACCGGGAATCGCGAAGGTGATGAAGAGACTGCACTATCCTCTGGACGTGATACTTCTGTGCGTGCGGTGGTATGTGGCCTACTCGCTGAGCTTGCGAAATCTCGAGGAAATGATGGCCGAACGGGGTTTCGAGGTCGACCATTCGAGCGTGCATCGCTGGGTGATCAAACTCGTACCGTTGTTCGAGAAGGCCTTTCGCAAGCACAAACGTCCGGTCGGCAAGAGCTGGAGGATGGATGAGACCTACGTCAAGGTGGGCGGCCAATGGAAGTACTTGTATCGCGCGGTGGACAAGGCCGGCAATACGGTCGATTTCCTGTTGCGGGCGCATCGCGACAAGGCGGCAGCACGCCGTTACTTCGAGAAAGCCATCGATCGGAACGGGACGCCCGAGACCGTAACCATGGATAAAAGCGGGGCGAATCTGGCCGCCCTCCAGGCCATCAACGCCGAGCGGGAAACGCCCATCAAGGTCCGGCAGGTCAAGTATCTGAACAACATCGTCGAGCAGGATCATCGGGCGATCAAACGCCGAACCAGGCCCATGATGGGCTTCAAGGATTTCCGGTGTGCCCGCATCATCCTGTCAGGCATTGAGACGATGCATATGATCAGGAAAGGCCAGATGAAGGACCGCGGCGTCACCCGAACCGATGCCGAACAGTTCTATTCGTTGGTGGCGTAAGGACTCCTTGTCATTGCGGAATTTTCTTGCGTTGCCGTCATTATCGCGACACAACCAGTTTGGCGACGGCTCTACATTCGGCGCGGATCTCGGCTACGAAGCGCATCAGTTGGGGGTTAATGCGGGCTACTACTACGCGCGCGATATCACTCATTCGGGGGCGCTGGTGGGGGTGAATCCGGTGGGCAGTCCGCTAATCGGCAACAATGTCGGGACGTTGACGCTCAACAACGACGAGGATCTTTACCTCGTGGCGAAGTATTCCTTCGGCGCGCTCACAGTCAAGGGCGGCTATGAGCGTTACGAGCTCAAACCGCCAACCGACCCTGCTGCTGCCGGTGCAACGACTGATTACTATGGATTCCAAGGCTCGCTTGTGAACACGGTCAACGCCTCCAAGACCAACGTGTATTTCTTCGGTGGCGACTACAAAATTACGCCGACACTTGATATTGCCGCCGGCTTCTACGATACGCAGCTCATGCAGAGTGCACACGTTGCAGGTGGCAACCAGCTCGAATACTCAGTGCTGCTCGACTACAATCTGAGCAGACGTACCGACCTCTATGCCGGGTATATGTTTTCGAAGTTCAATGGGGCCGAGTTTATCGGCTACGAGCCGACCAATTACGTTGCGGCAGTTGGCATTCGCACGTTCTTCTGATTGTTCGAAGCGGGGCGGGGCCCGGGCATGACAAAGGGCGCCGCTTCGTTTCCGTTTCGATGCGCACGATGTCGGGCTGTCGGGCTGTGGTGCAAATATCGCCCGGCGTCATAGTAGTTGTCGATGTGCCAAGAAGGAAAGCGACAAGAGGTCGCTGTACATGCTGTATCCGTGATAAGGGTTGGCCCCTCGGTTTCGCCGATCAGGCGGTGATACCAAACCACCCAGACGATAATGCGGTGAAATTCACGCGCGATAGCGGGGCAGTCAGAATCGAACTGAGGCAAACCCCCCGCGGTCCGCAGGCGGTCGTGATCGACAACGGGCCCGGCATTCCCCGTGCCGAACGCGGAGCCGTCATGCAGCGGTTCTACCGCGCTGAGCAAACGCGGCATATTGCGGGATCGGGACTGGGTCTGAGTGTCGTATGCGCCGTCATGAGGGTCCACGACTTCAGGCTGACCATTGAAGACGCCACACCGGGCACCCGTGTGACGGTCGAGTGCTGGCCGCATACACTCGCGTAGCTCGCCGTGTCCTTATTCGTAGCTGAACCCATCGATTCGAGCTGATCGCATGCGCATTCTATTGGTGTCGCCGGCCATTCCCGAAGCCGGCTGGTTACACAAGGCGTTTCAGGAAAGTGCACATAGTCTGCAACGTGCCGACGACACGCGCGACGCGCTCTTCGTCGCCTCCCAGGAGCCTTTCGACGCTGTCGTCGTGCTGGCTGCCGATGCAGCCGCGCAGGCCGCGATGCTCGCTGCCGTGCCGCTGTTCGCGAGTCTGCCGAATAGTCCCATCGTCGTGGCGATGGTGCGCTCGATCGCCACGCCGGATCGGATCAAGATGCTGCGTGCGGTTGCCGACGCCTGTCTGTCGTACCCGTGGTCGTTCATCGAAATCCACGAGCGGATGCTGGCGTTGTATCGATCCTCATCGAAGGCGGCGAACGAAACCGTCACGGCGCCCGCACTCCTGACGCTTGACGCGGCAACGCGGGAACTGGTCGACGCCAATGTCCATCTTCCACTGACGAAGCGTGAATACCAACTTCTCGAGTGTCTGCTGCGCCAGCCGAACATGCCAGTGTCGCGCGATCAGTTGATCAGGTATGCATGGTCAGAAAAGGAAGATGTCGATCCCGCAAGCGTCAATCTGGTGGTTTCGCGTCTGCGCAGGAAGCTGGCGCAAGGATTCCCCCATGTTCAGATTGAAACGGTGAGCCGCATCGGTTATCAGATATCTGGCGCGCGCTAGCCTGTCTGTGTACCGGCTCGGATTGTCTGGACACGGTTTTGCAGCTAAGGCGGGCTCTGTCAGGTTGATGCTGAGGCGGCGGTAGAATGCCGTGATGAAGAAGAGAAAATCCCTTTATCACGGCCACCGCTTTCCCGCCGGCGTCATCAGCTGCGCGGTTCGCTGGTATTTCCGGTTCAGCCTGAGCCTGCGCGACATCGAGGAGTTGTTGCTTGAGCGTGGTGTCGTGGTCACGTACGAAACGATTCGTTGCTGGTGCGGCAGCGCCGAGTCATGCTGGATCAGGTACCCTGGGAAGACGGTCTTAGTATCCGCCTGCGTGACTTGCGGGCGCTTCATGAGCGGTTCCTGCAAGAGTGCCGGCATCTGGGCCTGACAGCCGCAGACTATCCGTTCAACACAGCGGATCGCGCCATTCGGTCACTGTCCTCACAGGCTGCAGATTCCCGGCAAGGTGTTGCGAGATTCACTCCTTGACGGTGCCCAGCGAGGTCGGCATCACCCGGCATTCCGATATTGCCGACAGTGCACATCCGTTGGTCATCACAGCGTGACATACCAGATGTTCAGCGAAAATCGTTGCCCCGCGCACCACCGCACGCTCGAAACGCGGTGTCACCATTGCGGCGGTGAAACATCATACGTCCTGAACGCGAGTCTTATCGGTTCGCCGTACCGCTGTGCGCGGTGCGGCACGCTCTATGGGACGATATCCTCCGGTCCTTTCGAAAAAGCCAGCGATGCGCAAGGAGGATCGTATCGCCATCTCACGGCATTTCTATAACCGCATGCCCGGTAGATTTCGCCTCGGCCGTGACGACCATGACGCGTAGCTCGCTACAGTGTTCGGCAGAGCGCGAGCGTGCAGTGTCGACCTTTCGGTAACGCGATGTGGTTCTTCGTCGCCGCCGCGATCGCTACGCAAAAACGGGGGTTGACAACATTACTTCGCTTTTGGTGACAACTTTCCTTCGCCCTACGAATGACTGGGGCTGAACGCTACCGTACAGACGTATCTTCTCGCAGGTGAGAACTTCAGTTCAGGCCAGACCGGGCGCAACGCAAAATATATCGGGCAGACGCCAGCCTTCGAGACGATCGCTGGTCATTCGGGAATAGTTTGAAGCCCCAGCATCTGTTCCAGGGAGACGGGCCAATGCGAATCGCACAGATTGCCCCGCTGCACGAGGCCGTTCCGCCTAAATTCTATGGGGGCACCGAGCGCGTGGTGTCCTACCTCACCGATGCGCTCGTCGACGTGGGGCACGAGGTGACCCTGTTCGCGAGCGGCGACTCGCACACGAAGGCGACGCTTGAAGCTGCGTGGCCGCGTGCATTGCGCCTCGATCCGTCGACCCGCGACGTCCTCGCCCCACACATGCTGATGCTCGAACAGGTGCGCCGTGTCGCCCACGAATTCGACGTGTTGCACTTCCATCTCGACTATCTGCCTTTCTCGCTGTTTTCGCAGTTCGACACGCCGTTCGTGACGACGCTGCATGGCCGCCTCGACCTGCCGGAACTCCAAGCCGTGTTCAATACGTTTCCGAAGGCGCCGGTCGTGTCGATCTCCGACTCACAACGTTTGCCGCTGCCGCAGGCGAACTGGCTGGACACGATCTATCACGGTCTGCCGGAAACGCTGCTCACGCCGCAAACGCAGAAGGAGCCGCAATATCTCGCTTTCCTCGGACGTGTGAGTCCGGAGAAAGGAGCAGACGTCGCCATCAGGATCGCTGCACAAAGTGGTCTGCCGTTGAAGATCGCGGCGAAGATAGACAAGGCCGACCAGAAATACTTCAGGACGAAAATCGAACCGCTGCTGTCGCAGACGCACGTCGAATTTCTCGGGGAAATCAGCGAGCAGCAGAAGCCTGGATTCCTGTCGGGTGCGAAGGCGCTGCTGTTTCCGATCGACTGGTCCGAGCCGTTCGGCCTAGTCATGATCGAAGCGATGGCGTGTGGGACGCCAGTGATTGCATTCAATCGCGGCTCGGTACCCGAGGTGATCGATCACGGTGTCACCGGCTATATCTGCGAAGACGTACAGGGTGCCGTCGGTGCGTTGCAACGTCTCGATGAGCTGTCACGTACAGAAATCCGCGCCCAGTTCGAACGTCGCTTCAGTGCCAGGACGATGGCACGGAATTACCTCGACAGCTATACGTCACTCCTTCAGGCATCAAGGCGCCCGGTGTTGCGACGTGCCGTCGCGGGTTGATCGGCGCCTCGATAGTTTTCCAGGACGAAGCGATGGCGCCGGAATCATGTTGCTACATGAAAAGCCGGGCCTGTTCAGAGAAGTGCAGTGGACCAAAATATTGGGTATCCGGAAAGAGCAGGCAGACATACTGAATGAATAGGTCTGCTGGTAAAAACAGGAACTTGCCCCGATGCCCGAAGACGACCGGAGAGCGATGCGCATGTTGCGCCTGAGCGCTCCACCAGCTTCGGCTCGAACGCCCCCTGACGGTCGCGCGGGATATTGAGCGGCAACTCGCCAAACTCCCCCTGCAGCGTCTTGGCGCTATGGCCATTACGGGTGTTGCCCGTGGCATTGGTCACCGTTTCGCTTTTGCCATGGCCCAGGTGTTCGGACATCTCCGTCTCTAACGCACGCTCCACCAGCATCCTGGTAAGCTGCTTGAGCAGGCCGTTCTCGCCTATCAGGTCTTCCGGCTTCTGGTAATTCGCCAGCAGGCTGTCTGCCAGCTTGACGAGCTCAGCATCGGGTTGCTCTCTTTTATTGCGTTTCGCTACGGTCATCTATGCTCCTGTTGCTGGCAGTCTCCTGCCAAATGACCGTTTACACAAAACTTTTTACACCCTGCTTCTAAAACCAACGAACCATCCTGCTCAACCCGCCTGACGGCACCAGCAGTTGATCACTTCAGCAGTGCGTTGGGCTAGCCTTGTGTTCCAGTGCCCACGGTTGTCTGTTCCTCCAGCCACCCACGCCACACTGCCATCAGGACCGCCAGGATGACGGGACCTACAAACAGTCCTACCAGGCCGAAGGCCGCAAGCCCGCCCAGCACACCGAACACGACCAGAAGAAACGGTATCCGGGTAGCGCTGCTGATCACGAGCGGACGAATCAGGTTGTCCACCCAGCTAACGACCAGTGCGCCCCAGAGTAAAAGGCCGACCCCGGCTAGCGTTTTTCCTGTGACGAGGAGCCATACACCGATCGATCCCCATACGAACGGCGTGCCAAAGGGTATCAACGCGATCAGCACCGTAAACGCAGCCAGCAACACCGGCGCCTGCATCCCGGCAACCCAGTAACCCAGGCCGGCAAGCGCGCCCTGCGCCAGTGCCGTCAGCACGAGCCCGTAGACGACCGCCTTGGTCGTGCCGCCGATAGAAGCGAGATAGGCGTCCAGGCGATCGCCCAGAAAACGCCGTAGGATGCGGCGCACTTGATCCAACGCGCTTTCGCCGTCCCGGTACATAAAAAACAGCGTCAGCAAGGCAAAGCCCAATTTCGTCGCATTGCGACCCACGCCGCCGACTAACTGGCCGACCTCCCCGGTCCACTGTCGGCCCCACTCAGCGATTTGCGCGCGCAAAGCCATCGGATCGGCCGATACTTGATTCAGTAGATCCTGCAGCCACAGCCCGAGCCACGGGACGCGCGCAATCAATTCCGGCAGTTTGTGCGGCCCATTGGCGAGGTAGCCGGCGACGGTCTGGTAGGCCGCGGCCAGTTCGTCACGCAGCAGCACGATCAGCCAGATTGACGGCAGAATGAACGCCGCCGAGAGAATGATCGTCATCAGCAGCGCGCTGCCGGTGGCGTTCCCGCGCATAAGCGAGCGCAAGCGGCGATAAGCGGGCCAGGTCACGTAGGCAAAGATGGTGGCCCAGGCCACAGGCACCAGGAACAGGTGCAGCACTACGTAGCTCAGCACTACGAGCACGCCAAGAAGAAAGGCGAGGATGACGCGCCTGACCAGGGGCTTCGGATAACTCTCGCACATGAACGCCTTTCCTTTAGATCCGCGGAGAATTTGCGGGCGCACCGGTGCTTCCGCGCGCCGTGGCCCGTGGTCGACACAGGAAGCCCGTTACCGGCGCCGCCTGAGCCCCCTTGCCTAACGTCGACGTCGCATGTCGGAATGCCGCGCGCAACCCTGCCTCACTGACTACCCGCGGCTTTGCAGCACGGCAATACGCCTGTCGATCGGTGGGTGCGTGGAGAACAGCCCGAGCCAGCCCGGCTTGTCGGTGATGCCGGACGCCTTGAAGGATTGCGGAAGTTCGCCGGGTGCAAGTCCACCCAGGCGGGCCAGCGCATTGATCATCGGTCGCGGAGAAGCCAGCAGTTGCGCAGAGCCCGCATCAGCGCGGAACTCGCGCAGGCGCGAGAAGTACGCGACGATCACCGAAGCGAGAATGCCGAAAACAATCTCGCAAACAATAACGGTAATGTAGAACCCGGGACCGACACCGCGTTCGGTACGAAACAAGGTCTTGTCCACGAAGTACCCGACCACACGGGCGAAGAAAATCACGAAGGTATTCACCACGCCCTGAATGAGCGTCAAGGTGACCATGTCGCCGTTGCTCACGTGCGAAATCTCATGGGCAAGGATAGCCTCCACTTCCTCCCCGTTCATCGATTGCAGCAATCCGGTGGAGACAGCCACCAGGGCTGAATTCTTGAAAGCCCCTGTGGCGAACGCGTTTGGTGCGCCTTCAAAAATTGCGACTTCCGGCATGCCAATGCGAGCACGCTGCGCGAGCTCCCGCACGGTGTCGACCAGCCATCGCTCAGTCGCATCGCGCGGCGACTCGATGACGCGCGCCCCGGTTGTCCATTTCGCCATCGGTCTGGAGATAAGCAGCGAAATGATCGAGCCGGCGAAGCCGATCACCAGCGAGAACACGAGCAGCGCATTGACGTTAAGCCCGCTCCCGGTCAGGAAGCCGCCGACGCCCAACACATTCAATACTATCGAAAGCACCAACATCACCGCGAGGTTGGTGGCGAGGAACAGCAAGATTCGTTTCATTCGCAAGTCTCCTGTAGAAGCTGGCTGAATGACTGCGGTGACATAGAACCCTCAACTCTCCTTTGACACCGGATAATCGAAAGGTTTATGTAATGTTACTATTTCAGCACAAGACGATTGCTACCGTCTTCGCGAGACGCTTAATCCTGCTCGGGGCAGGTGGCTCCACCCACCGGGGAGAATTCTGATGAGCGAGAAATCCTCCTCCGACGATGTCGGAGGCTCGAATGAAACGACCGAAGCGACGCTGGCCGCGCTGACAATGCAGATCAGCAAGTTCGTCAGCGAAGGGACGCTCGATAGCCGGTGCGCCGCAAAGCTGGTCAAGCGACTGAAAAAGGAAGCTGAGACCGTCGCTGAAAGCGGCAAGACCACGAAGACGGGCGAGAAAGAGCTAAAAAAAGCTTTCGGCGCTGTAGATGCATTACTGTGCGATCACGATGCGAGGCTGCTGGTCACGGCCAACGCAGCGCTGCGGACGACAGACGAGGTAGCCAGTCCCAGGAAGTCGCCGTAACGTTTAAGGGCGTGGGAAGGAAAACGTCGGCCTGTCGGAAGCATGCAACCGCGATGTTGTTTACCAGGTCTCGGGGCTCACCCACGACGACGCTCAATTCTCAGGCACTGTCGGAGTGCTCTTGAGCTTCGGACCAATCTTTCCGAGTTCCGTACGTGCCTGACGAAGTACGTGGGCGGCCGACGTCATGGCTAGTGGCGCCAGCAATGCGGCGACGATCAGATCGGGCCAGGCCGCCCCGGCTCCGGATACCCCCGCAGCAGCCAGCAGGACGGCGATGTTGCCGGGAGCGTCGTTCCGCGTGCACAACCAGGCGACTGGCCTGGCCGGGGGCGATCCTCGCAGTGCCAACGGTGATCTTCAGCCTGTATGGGATGAACTTCGAGGGCATGCCCGAACTGAAAACTGCCTGGGGCTACCCCCTGCCGTTGTTCGTCATCGTTACTGCTTGCGCAGCACTAGCATCTGGGGTTCAACAAAGGACAGCTTGTGAGAGACCGGTTGGGCTACGGTTCAGCGTCCTTGTCCCGGTAACGGGACGAATCGATGATGTGACTCTGGCGAAGGTTGTGTGCGATGACGCAACCGTCCTCGATTGGTTGCGAACCGCGATTCACCATGGTAGAAGCACCGCACGAACGCGCCCGTTTGCGGCACGAAGAACACGACAGGAGTATGCGGTGAAACGAACCGCCGAAAATCAGCGGAAGGTGGTCGCGGTACGCGTCAACCCACAGATCGAGCAAAGGTTGCGGCTACTGGCAGAATTAACGGGACGCAGGCAATCGTTTTTCCTGCAGCAGATGATCGAAGGCGGCATTGGCGCGATGGAGGATACCTGGCTGCCGCCGGATGTTCTCTGGCAGATCCGGAGCGGCACGATGCCGGCGCGGCAACAGGCGGACGACGCGATTCCAGACCTCTTTGGCAGCTCATTGCCCGACGAGGCGAGCTGATAAGGGGTTGCGTTTTGCGCAGAAAATGGCGGTCAACTGGTTGCGGGTTTCCCTCTAGCGCGAGCTGGAGGCAGTGAATCGATGTGGCATGAGCGCGCAGGGGAGGTTTGAGTTGTGAAAAAAATGCGATCGTTATGCTACTTTGAGCGATCAATTGTCAGGATTACAGATGACATGGGCGTGATGCTTCATGGCGCGCTGCGCCATCGCCATGGTGCTGGCATCAGCGCTGATTGTCAGCAGTAGTGCCGCAGGTTGATCATCGTGTAAGCGAGGGTCTTGAAGGCGTAATGGACCGGGCTCAGACGCTCGAAGCGAAGCAGCAGACGCCGGAACTTGTCCTCCCAGGCGAAGACCCGCTCGATGGTCCTGAAGCGCTCCTCGAGAATGGCTGGATCGAAGCGCAGTTTGCGGCCCCGCTTCGGCGCTTTGCGTCCACGCGGATTTTCGGGAATGTTGGGAATCATGTCCCGGTTGAAAATCGCCTTGCGGTTGGCCCGGCAGTCGTAGACGCTGTCCAGGCTGACCGTTGCGCCTTGCAGGCCATGCCAATGGCGCGGACCATGTGGCTCAGTATGGGCAGCGCGTCACGCAACAGCGGCGATTCGTTGTGGTTGCCCGGGGCAGAAACGAATGGCGCGATCACGTTGCAGCGGCGATCGCAGAAGGCGACCACCTTGTCGCCTTTCTGGTGTCTGTGCCCGCTGTACCCCAGGTTGTCGCCGCCCTTCTTCGCGGCAGTGCTCGTGCCGTCGCCGTGAATGACCGTGAGGTCCAGGAGCTGGTCCTGATGAAGCCGCCGATGTACAGCAGCTGAAGGATTCAACACTTAGTTTCGTTGGAATCGCGTGCCCGCCTTGACTTCCAGCGATCCGTAACATCCACAAATCTGGACTTCGACCGATCCGGCCGCGCAGACCACCAAATCCAGTCCTGATGCGGCTCGCAGACAAAATTAGCCCCCTCAGAAAACCCGCAACCAGTTCTGAGGTAATTCTCTGGACATCCCATTCAAAGGGAAATATTACGGATTGTAATATATGTGGTGGTGAGCTACTCTTCTAACCTGGGTGTTTCCAGGAAGAGTGAAACGCCGTCAAGGATAGCCACAGCGAGCAACAGTGGCATCTGGCTGGCATCCAGATGTTGGTTTGATCGCGAAATGCTGTCGAACTAGGCCGAATGCCGACCGGAAAACCTGCGGCCACTCGAAATCGATCTGCCGCCGGTTTGCTCGTTGAAGCCTGATCTGAGCGACGGAGTGGGAGCTGAACCTGAGTCGGACGATCCACACGAAACTGAACAGGATTTCGAGCGTGAGGATCAGGCGCGAGATGCGGCGCGCGTTCTTGCCAACAAGTTGCTTAAAGAACATGAGTTCTGAATTGCCGCGCCGACCGTCCGAACCCAGACAACTGACGAACCGTCGAAAACAGCGACGGAAATAGCCATGTGGACTTGCCGGAACCGCAATGCGCGGTTCGCCTTCGATGAGGTCGAGCCGCAGACCGACGAGAATGGATTTTTCTTCATTTGTCGGGGCTGCGACTACCGGAACAAGCTGGATCATCGTCGTCGCGTTCCTCGTGATGGGCGGCCTGCTGCTGCTCGTGCACAAGGCGAAGCTGGGCCGCGCAATGCGCGCGATCGCTGAGAACCCGGACGTCGCGAGCCTGATGGGCGTGAACCCGAACTTCGTGATCTCGGCAACGTTCATGATCGGCTCGGCGCTTGCTGCGCTGACGGGCGTGATGATCGCCTCCGAATACGGCAATGCGCACTTCTACATGGGCTTCATCCCCGGCCTGAAGGCGTTCACCGCATCGGTGCTCGGCGGGATCGGCAACCTGGACGGCGTGATGGTCGGCGGCGTGATTCTGGGTCTGATCGAACAGCTGGGTGCCGGCTACATCGGCAACCTGACGGGTGGCGTGTTCGGCAGTAACTACCAGGACGTGTTCGCATTCATCGTGCTGATCATCGTGCTGGTGTTCCGTCCGTCGGGCCTGTTGGGCGAACGTGTCGCGGATCGCGCGTAAGGGGAAGGAGCAGCTAACATGACCTCAATTCAACCGATCGAGCCGTCCACGACGCTCATCCCTGAAAGGAACCTGACGAAGACGCTGACCGTCGGCATCATTACGGCGATCTTCGTAATCGCCGCACCGATGATCATCGGCGCGGCCGGCGGCAACTACTGGGTGCGCGTGCTCGACTTCGCGATGCTCTATGTGATGCTCGCGCTCGGCCTTAATGTGGTGGTCGGCTTCGCCGGCCTGCTGGACCTGGGCTACATCGCGTTCTACGCGATCGGCGCCTACACCGCCGCATTGCTGAGTTCGCCGCACCTCGCGTCGCAATTCGGGTGGATCGCGCATCTGGCTCCGAACGGGATGCATACGCCGATCTGGATCATCGTACCGATCGCCATGGCGTTCGCGGCGTTCTTCGGGATCCTGCTCGGTGCGCCGACCTTGCGTCTGCGTGGCGACTACCTCGCCATCGTGACGTTGGGCTTCGGGGAAATCGTGCGGATCTTCATGAACAACCTCGACCGTCCGGTGAACATCACCAACGGCCCGAAGGGGATCACGGGGATCGATCCAGTGTCCGTCGGCGGCTTCGGTCTCGCGCGGACGCACTCGCTGTTCGGCTTCCAGTTCCCGTCGGTGTACTCGTACTACTACCTGTTCGTGCTGTGTTCGCTGCTGGTGATCTGGACCTGTACGCGTCTGCAGCATTCGCGTATCGGCCGAGCGTGGGCCGCGATCCGCGAAGACGAAATCGCCGCCAAGGCGATGGGTATCAACACCCGCAACATCAAGCTGCTGGCGTTCGCGATGGGCGCGTCGTTCGGCGGCCTGTCGGGCGCGATGTTCGGCTCGTTCCAGGGCTTCGTGTCGCCGGAATCGTTCACGTTCTGGGAATCGGTGGTGGTGCTGGCGTGCGTGGTGCTCGGCGGCATGGGCCATATTCCGGGCGTGGTTCTCGGTGCGGTGCTGCTCGCCGTGTTCCCGGAATTCCTGCGCTCGACGATGGGACCGCTGCAGAACATGATCTTCGGCCATGAAATCGTCGATACGGAAGTGATCCGTCAGCTGCTGTACGGCCTCGCGATGGTCATCATCATGCTGTACCGCTCGGAAGGCCTGTGGCCGTCGCCGAAGCATGAAGACAAGATTGCGAAAATGGCGAAGCGCGCTGGCAAGAAGCCGGTGCGTGCCTAACTGACACGCCGCAAACGCTCAGCGGGCAGATCAAGCTGCTTGAAGAAGCGCTGGACAAAAAGCTGTTCAGGAAAAACGGGCGGACGATCGAACTCACCGATGCAGGGCGCCTGGCGCTCGATTACGCCGACGAAATATTCTCGCTGGGCTCGGAACTCGAGAGCGCGGTGCGGCGCGAGAACGAATCCGGCGCCAAACGCGGTTTCGCGTCGGGATCGCGGATGCGTTGCCAAAGGCAATCGACTACCGGCTGCTGGAACCAGCGCTGAGCGCTTCAGTGTCGCTGCGCATGATCTGTCACGAAGGTAAGCTGCATGCGCTGCTCGCGCAACTGGCCGTGCACCGCCTCGACCTGATCATCGCGGATGCCCCCATTCCCGCCGACGTCAACATCAAGGCGTTCAATCACCGGCTCGGCCGTTCGACGCTAAGCTGCTTCGGCGCGGAGACGCTGGTCCAGAGCGGCAGGAACCGCTTCCCGTTGTCACTCGGTCAGTTGCCGGTGTTGCTGCCGGGCACGGAATCCGCGGTGCGCCGCAAGCTGGATCACTGGCTGGCGTCACATGCAATTTCGCCGCGCATCGTCGGAGAATTCGACGACGGAGCAATGACCATGGCGTTCGGCCGTGAAGGCCGCGGCCTGCTGTTCGCACCAACCGTGCTGGAGAGCCAGTTACAGGCAGAGCACAAACTGATGGTGGTCGGGCAGATCAACACCATCGTCGAAGAGTTCTTTGCGATCTCGATCGAGCGCCACATCAGTCATCCGGCTGTCGCGATGATCATGGACGCGGCGCGTAGCGAATTGTTCAATGGTTAGACGGTGCCGCTTCGGTAGACAGCGCATTGTCTTCGAGCATTCACGAGTGGTCGCTGCACCGCGCGACCGCTGCGTTCTGCGCAACGCCGTATGCAAACGATAGCGACCGGCGCATCAATCGGTATCCTTGCAGAGTTGAACCGCGCTTCATTGCCTGACGTCCACAACGCAATGTCGATCGCCGCCGCGTCTGCGGCGCGGAATATACGACGGCTCACCGAGTCAATTTTCGGAAATCCCATTCAAAGGACAATATTACAGATTGTAATGTATGTAGCGGTGAGCTACTCTTCCAAGGGTGATCGCAGGAAGTGTGGAGCGTCGTCAAGGACACCCACGGCGAGCAACAGTGGCGTCTGGCTGGCATTCAGCAGTTGTTTTGATCGCGAAATGGCGTTGAACCACATCGAATGCCGACCGGAAAACCTGCGGTTCACGACCGCTCGAAAGCGATCTGCCGCCGGTTTGCTCGCCGAAGCCTGATCTGAGCGACGGCAGCCTTTAACGCGTTGCCGCACTTACGTCTGCCGGGTAGTCTGGAGAGCATCAGGTTGGTCAACGGAGTAACGGTCTGACGCTGCGCGTTGCCGATCGATTCAGCGTACTCGTCCGCAACAAGTCGGTTCCTCATGCCTACGTTCAACCCATAGCCATCAGGATACCAAACCATTTTAAATTCGGGAAACATCAGGGCAGCGCAACTGCGTGCAGTATCAAGGTTAAATTTGACGCAGAAGCAAACGGCTCGTGGCGCTAGCGGTCGGAGTTTGAGAGTCACAAAACGAAGGTATGCTCAAGAAGCATACATCCAGCCCTGACAGCTGATAGGTAAGGAACAGCTATGAGAGAGTCCCGATCCAGTTTCGGTCTGCATGGCACTGTCACGTCAGTCGAAACCCGCAACCGCGTGCTGCGTAACACCTACTGGCTGCTAGCGTTGTCGATGGTGCCGACGGTGTTCGGCGCATGGCTCGGGGTTGCGACCAGCTTTTCGCTGTTCGCCAGCATCAGCCCGACTTTGAGCTTCATCGGGTTTCTCGCGATCGCGTTCGGCTTCATGTTCGCGATCGAGCGCACAAAGGAAAGCGGTATCGGCATGGCATTGCTGCTCGCCTTCGCGTTTTTCATGGGCCTTATGCTGTCGCGGCTCCTGAGTTTCGTCCTCGGGTTCTCGAACGGGCCGCAGCTGGTCATGCTGGCATGCGGAGGCACCGGCGTCATCTTCGCTGCCATGGCGACCATCGCCACAATCAGCAAGCGCGACTTCTCGGGCCTCGGCAAGTGGCTGTTTGTGGGGCGTCATCGTGATTCTGCTCGCCGCGTTCGCGAACATCTTCCTGCAATTGCCGGCGTTGATGCTGACGGTGTCGGTGCTGGCTATCGTAATCTTCTCGGCTTACATGCTGTTCGACGTGCAACGCGTGGTGAATGGCGGCGAAACGAACTACATCACCGCCGCGCTCGCCATCTATCTGGATGTGTATAACGTATTCGTCAACCTGCTGGCGCTGCTCGGCATCTTCGGCGGCGAACGCAAGTGAACGGCTGTCATGACGTCTCCAGCCAGGTTAATGTGAGGTCGCAGTGAAGATACTATTGCCGGTCGACGGTAGCAACTTCACCAAACGGGCGCTCGATTTCATTGCAAGCAATGGCACTCTATTCGGCCCTAGCCATACTTACATGGCACTCACCGTTGTTACACAGATTCCTGCCCATGCCCGCGGATTCTTGGAACACGACGTCGTCCAAGCGTATTACCGGGAGGAAGCGGAAAAGGTGCTGGCACCCGTGCGCGAGTTCGCAAGCCGACATTCACTCTCGATGACGACGCACCATGTCATCGGTCATGCTGCGGAATGCGTTGCTGCATTCGCCGAGGCCCAGCAACCGGACCTCATCATAATGGGATCACATGGCCACTCGGCGATTGCCAATCTCGTCCTTGGGTCCGTGGCAGCGGGCATATTGGCGCGCTGCGGCAGCCCGACTCTCATCGTTCGCTAGTTCAAGAATTGCTACAAAGACAGCCCGAGATAAACACCCAGCGCTGCATCCGTCGCACACTTTTGCTGGGGCAGCCCCATGTCTTAGCGAAAATCGACGAATTCGGGGTGCCACATGCGGTGTGTCGCCACGCCGCCATAAGTGACAGTTGGGACTGCAGCGTGAGCGGCTGCATTCCTGCCAGCCGTCGTGGCCGCGCCTTTCAACGGCATGGATCACCCACTTGCAATTCAAGGGATGCTACAAAAATGAAGTTTCTTTTGCGCTTCTTTACGATCGTCCATGGGCTGATGGCTGTTCTCTTCACCTGCGCGGCGCTGATGTTGATTGCGATTGCTGCTCGCATCGGATCGATTGCATTTGCGAGTCAATGGGACCAGGCAAGCGCGCAATCCATCATTGAAGCTTTGGGGCTGCTGGCTGGGGCCGTTGTCGCCTTGCAGATCGCCGAGACCATCGTAGAGGAAGAGGTCATACGGGAGGCTGACGTGAGCGCGCCGACGCGGGTACGACGTTTCATGTCGCGATTCTTAGTGGTTGTCGTCGTCGCGCTTGCCATCGAAGGGCTCGTGGCAACGTTCAAAGCGCTGCACCAAGACCCATCGCAGCTTCGGTATGCGGCCGGGTTGATTGCTTCGACAGCCTTGCTTCTTGCCTCCTGGGGGCTGTTCGTCCACCTGAATCGGTCCGCGGAAGAGTTAGAGCCGGAGGCCATGGCGGACGCGAAACGCGAAGACAAGAAAGTGCAATAGTCCAGTGCCGAATGTGCTGCCCGAATAGCTGAAGTCATTTCAACGAGTATCAATGCGACTTCAACACATTAACTGTTCAAATTGTTCCGTAGGCAACGGTGAAACACAGGCCCTAAACGACCGATTAAGAGAACTGTGGGTGTCCCTTGTGGGTCGGGTCCAGCCGATCAATGACGGTCAGAGGGCGGCCGAGGTCGTGTCAAAACGCAAAATCACTAGGTTTTAGGGGGTGCTTTACCCCTCCCGAGGTGTCGCGAGGCCGATATAGGGCGTTCTTGACAAGCCGTTTCTTGCGCTGAGCCGAAGCGGCGTGCGTTTTGACACGGTCTGGGCCAGGAGGTGCTATTTGAATAGCAACCAGGGATGCCTGTTGACGCGCGGCAACCGGTCATCGGTCGATGGTCCATGATCTGCGCCAAATCAGCGCTGCGAAGCCACTCTCTCAAGTCTCAACTGGTCTGAAAATTCCAAGGTTGGTCACCGGACCTCGCGAATGGTGGCTTCGTACGGCATAGGAGTTTTTGGGGCCAATCCAGCTCCTGTTCGTTGCCTGCTCCGAACAGTTCTGCCCCAGATCCGGGACAGGTTTTCCGACCTGGTTCTCCTATACTGATGTAAGCTTGCGAATCGCTTACAGGCGGCCGACGCAAGTGTGTAACGCTGCCGCCTAGGATCGGAGACAGGCAATGACACAGGCCAAAATGAAGTCGGCGCTGGATGCTGTGCTCAAACAGTCGGTCGAGCGCCACGGCGGCGTCCCTGGGGTGGTGGCCATGGCCACCGACCGCCACGGCAACTTCTACGAAGGCGCTGTCGGCACCCGTGAGCTGGGCAAGGACAGCCCGATGACCACCGACTCGGTATTCGCCATTTTTTCCACCACGAAGGCCCTTGCGGGCGTCTGCATGATGCAACTGGTGGAAGAAGGGAAAATCAGCCTCAGCGACCCTGCTGGCAAATACGTCCCGGAAATCGACGAGTTGCAGGTTCTCGACGGCTTCGATGACAACGACCAGCCCAAAACCAGACCCCCCAGACGGAAGATCACGGTCAACGACCTGATGCTCCATACCTCGGGCTTGTGCTACGAATTCTTTAGCGCCGACGACCTGAAGTACCGCACGGCAAAAAAGATTCCGACCATTGTGTCCAGCACGTTCGCGGCCATTCGCACCGTGCTGCTGCACGACCCTGGCGAGCGCTGGACCTACGGCGTCAATCTCGACTGGCTGGGCCGCATTGTCGAGCAGCAACGCGGAAAGCGCCTCGGTGAAGTGATGAAGGACCGTATCTTTGACCCGCTGGGTATGAAGGACATCGCCTTCACCATGAGCGACTCGATGGCACAACGCCGCGCCACTATCCATGACCGCGCAGCGGACGGCAAGGTGACTCCGTTGCCCGATCTGGTCCTGCCGCAACCTCCCGAGATGGACTGCGCCGGTCATGGCCTGTATGCCACGGTCGGCGAATACATGAAGTTCATCCGCATGATCCTGAACGACGGAGCCGGGCCGAACGGCCGCGTGCTGAGGGCTGAAACGGTGACGGCCATGAGCCGGGACGGTCTGGCCGATTTGGCTGTTTCGGTCGGCGGTTGGGTCACCTCGATCCCGTCACTGAGCAATACGGGCGAGTTCTTCCCGGCTCTCGACAAGGGCTGGGGCTACACGTTCATGATCAACCGTGAAGATGCGCCCTCGGGGCGGCCTGCTGGTTCGCTGATGTGGGCGGGTCTGGGCAACCTCTTTTTCTGGATTGACCGCAAGAATGGCATCGGCGGCTATTGGGCCAGCCAGATCCTGCCATTCCAGGATGCGGTTTCCTACCCGGGGTTTGTCGAATTCGAGACCGCCGTCTACCATCATCGGTAAATCGGGCGGGCGGTGAGCCGGACCATGCAGTCCGGCGTGCCGTGCCTACCGCCGTAGGACAGTCCGGCTTGCATCACCGCTTCGTGGCCGGCTCCCGACCTCGTTTTCATCTCACGACCGGACGGCTGACGCTTGCCAGGTCAATGCTGTCTTCAGGCGGATTGTCGTTGCTCGATGTCGCCCGCACGGGTTTCCAGACCCAGCAGCATTTCACCGACGTCTTTCATCGCTACACGGGGATGACCCCGCGTATTTTCCGCCTCGCCGCCCGAGGCGCGACGCGTGCATCGGAGGACTACGCGGCATGATCGCAGAAACCCGACACGTCCAGACACGGATGAAAAAGAAACGGCAATAACCCGCACCTGATCTATAAACACATTGTTTCGAAGGCGGCGCAACGTTGAGTAGTTGGAGGCGTTGTCGATGAATTCGCAACGTCTGATGCGATACCTGCAGCGGACGGACAAGTGCTTCCCTTGAATGGCCGGAAGGGGTCGAGTTATGCCTTTCCCATATTTGCTGCGATCGGCGATCTCGTGAGGTCTGCGTCGGGCCGGGTTCGGCCACGAACGATCGATCGGCATCGACTTCCGGATCGCTGATAATCGATGCGCACCCGTATTTGGACGGAGCGTTCCCATAAGAACTCTCGTTGTTGTCCTGCTCTCGCTGGTCAGCGAGCTTTGCTGTTACTGCCTACGATGTACATATCATTCGTAAAGCGTTTTGGGCCGAAGAGTCCGAGTTCCAATTCACCTCGCAGAGTGACAGAGCGACCTCGGCGGTGACAAACAGGTCCAGCTTGTCCAACGCGACGACGAGTAGGGCAAACGTTTGGAGACTGCCATACATTTCCACTACCAACAATTCCACATCAACGCGTCACCTCTTGATGAAGGCGGCCACTATTACGGCGGCGCTAAGATCTATCGGCGCGCCCCGGTGGGTGGCGATGCCGTTGAGGTGAAGTATTCGGGCGACCTCGGCGATTATTCGTCCGACGCGGATGCTATTGAGGCGGCGCAGCGCTGGGCGATTCAGTGGTGCGACGAGAACTTGGCCTAGGTCGCGTGCAACGATTCCTCGAGAATCACGCTGGAGACAGATATGGCCGAAGGGAAAGAGCAATTTGAAGAGCACAAAGGTTTCACTATCCGGGTCCTGGCTGTCCCGGAGCATTCGCCGCACCCACCAGACATCCAGTTCGGGTATGCCGGATAGGTCTGTCGGCCCAGCGACGATATTCGCTATTCACCTAGCAGGGTGAATTTCTCTCACGCGATACCTGACCTGCCAAATGCAGAGGCCGCAGAGCAAGCCGGGTTCGCCGAAGGGCGGTCGATCGTCGACGGGACGCATCCAGACTTATCGGTTGATGGTCTGTAATTCCGAGCGTCGCCTCCAGGAGCTCGACTACCCCCGTGTGCCTGACGCAGGTAGACCTGCAGCGGACCGTTTATCCATTCAGCCGGACCGTGTCCGGCCATGAACCGCCATTCGCCCGTGCCATCGGTCGGACGTTCAGACGTCGGCTCCGCCTCTGCAACCGGTCATTAGACTCAATAAGGGACGCGAGGGTCGCTTCATCGGCCCTAGCCGAACCATGTCGAGGTTCCGGAAGGCGGATGTTGAATCGGGCGTCAACGCCGATGTGGGCAAGACTCGAGCAACCACCAGAGGCCGTGCGGCTGCAGCACTCAAAACCGGGTGCCCAAGTCGAATACAAGTTCATTTGCCAGCAAATGTAGGTCATCGCGGTGGGTTCGTTCGGTGCTTGCACATCGCCACCCGCAGGCAATGCGCTCCCTGCGCCGTCGTGTGGGACAAAGCGGCGATGCAGAGCGCCGTAATACCTGTCGTGCTGTTGCGCATACGCATGTGCCGCGGCATGCCAGTCGTCGGTCGCGAGCAGGCAGTCGCGCAGCACCCGGACATCGCGCAACGTCAGCAAGAGTCCGCATCCCCGACGAGCACGACACCTCCACGATACGGATGATCGACCCAACTGTCGGCGCCGGGAAACGCGGCGAGCGGCCCAGCCACACTGGCGCCGGCATACCAATCGCGGGGCATGCCGGTCTCGACACACGCATCAACGAAGTCGCCGACATGCTGGCTGCCGCTGATCGGCCGCGCCCGCTGCAAGGTGCTGGACACAAAATATGACCGAAACCGCTGCCGGCCGAGCGGAAAGATCAACGCCCCCAGCCCGCGCGACGGATTCTGAAAATACTGGACCGCGTCGTCGATGACGACGTCGTAGTTACCGTGTGCCATCTCGCTCGATCCTCCGCCAAATCGGGGCGCGTCGCCGCGTATGCGGATAGTTATAGACGAACGGAAGGGGATATCGCATTTTCCGGGCTGTGTGAGCCACCTGTGAAGGCGTTGACTTGGCTCTGCGCATTCATTTGCCGGCGGGTGGTATCGGAATCATCCCCGGGAAGACATACGCCTGCAACATGGCAATCACACCAATCACCGCCGCCCCAGCGATCGAATGAAAGAACACAGTCCGGAAAATCGGTCCAAGTGCGAATGACCGCTCCTTCGGATCGTCGTAGCAGGCGGCGCACGCGACCATGATGGATTGAGCGTCGATCATCTTGCCCATTACGCCGCCCGTCGAGTTTGTCGCCACGATCAGGATGGGGTTCAGGTTGAGTTGCTGCGCGGTGATGCGCTGCAGGCTGCCGAAGAGGGCATTTGACGCCGTGTCGGAGCCCGTCAGGAAGACACCGAGCCAACCGAGGTACGCCGCGAAGAACGGATAGAGCACTCCGGCACCCGTGAATGCAAGACCGAGGACTGCATCGGTGCCTGAGTAGCGCGTCAGGAACCCCAAGCCCAGCACCTGGGCAATGACCAGCACCGGGATCTTCATCCTGCGCATGGTCTGCATGAAGGCGTCCTTCCATTGCGTTACGCTTAGCCTGAGTACGAGACCGGAAAGCACTGCTGCGACAAAAACGCCTGTGCCCGCGGCGGACAACCAGTTGATCGTGAATCGGGCAGCCTCCGCTTTAGCGTTGACGGGTACGACGGGCGGCATCCGTTGCACGAGGTTATGCAGCGCGGGCATGTCCCAGACAGGCAGCGACAGCGAACCCTTGAACGGCGAACCGAGCAGCGTCGTGGAAAATGTGAATCCGGCAAACAGGTTGTTGAGAAACTTCTTGAACTCCGGTACGCCCCACAGTGCACAACAGGCGATCAGAATCACCCACGGCATCCATGCATAGGCGGTTTCGGCAGCCGAGTACCTGTAATTCCACCCGGTGCTTTCTGTCGTCGTTGTCGCCGTGCTCTTGCCTGCTCGCACGAGTGCCTCACGTTCGGAGCGGAGCAGGAAGCGTGTCTTCGGGTGCCAGATGAAGCGCAGGAATAGCGCCGTGCAGATCACCGAAAAGACGCCCGACACCACGTCGGTCATCAGGTGGAGTGCGTTGCTCCCGGAAGCGTAGAACTGCATGAGCGCAAACGATCCACCCGCACACAGCATCGCCGGCCAGACTTCGAAGACTTCCTTCCATGACCCGCCTTCCATCTTCACGAACGTCGCGACCAGCCAGAAGGGCACGAGAACCGATACGAACGGCAACTGATGGCCCGCCATCGAGGAAAGCGTGACCTGATCGAGTTCGCTCACGGCCGCGAGTGTAACGATCGGCGTGCCGATCGCGCCCCAAGCGACGGGTGCGGTATTGGCGAGCAGGTTCAGCACGGCTGACTGAAATGGCTTGAAGCCGAGGCCCACCATCACAGCCCCTGCGATCGCGACGGGTGTCCCGAATCCCGACGTACCTTCGATGATTGCGCCGAATGAGAAGGCGATCAATACGCACTGCAGCCGCCGGTCGAACGAAATGTGGACGATCGATTCCTTGACGATCTCGAACTTTCCGCTAACAACGCTCATCGTGTAGAGGAACATTGCGGCCAGGACGATCCAGATAATTCCCAGAAATCCAGAAAGGGAGCCGAGCGCAAAGGCCGAGACGGCCGTCACCACTGGCATTCTGAAAACCAGACACGAGACAATGAAGGCGGCGACGACGCCGAAAAAAGCCGCGTAGGGTGCCGGGATGCCCAAATGCACGTTGCCCTGCGCATCGCGATGGCGGTGCAAGGCAATGAAATAGAGTAGCGTCAGAATCGGGATCGCGGCAACGATCGTGGACAGGAATGTATTGCCCAACGGGTCATAGGTCTGCTGGTACATGTTTTTCCTTTTTGACCTTAGGATTTGCACCCTGCTCGTAGTCCGTTCGAGGCTTGTCGAAGCTGTGCTGGCGAGAACAGCGCACAACATTCCAGGACTATTGTGTCCACACGCTCCTTAGATGTTGTGCGCTCGCGGTCCCGCCGTAGCGATAGGCATCCTTTCGTCCGTACGGTCAAACACCTTTTCCGGCTCGTCCGCCTCCTCCGGAGTCTCGTTATCGAGGACCCGGCGCATTCTGGATTGGTCCAGTTCGTTGGTCCACCTGGCGACCACCAATGTAGCCACAGCATTGCCGATGAAATTCGTCAGCGCGCGCGCTTCGGACATGAAGCGGTCGATACCAAGGATAAGCGCAAGACCTGCAACTGGTACATGTCCGACCGCAGACAGCGTTGCCGCAAGCACGATGAAACCGCTGCCCGTAACACCAGCAGCGCCTTTAGAGGTCAGCAGCAAGACGGCTAGCAACGTAAGCTGATGCGTGAGGTCCAGCGGCGTATTCGTCGCCTGGGCGATAAAGATGGCAGCCAGTGTGAGGTAGATCGACGTGCCATCGAGATTGAACGAGTATCCGGTAGGAATGACTAGTCCAACCACTGATTTCTTCGCGCCAAGATTTTCCAGCTTCACCATGACGCGAGGCAGCGCTGCCTCCGACGAGGAGGTTCCAAGAACGATAAACAGTTCTTCCTTGAGGTACTTGATCAACTTCCACACGCTGAAACCATGGAACCGGGCAATCAGTCCTAGCACGACGAAGATGAAGAATAGGCAGGTCGCATAGAACGTGAGCATCAGCATCCCAAGGGAGAGCATGCTGCCGATGCCGTATTTGCCGATGGTAAAGGCCATCGCGCCAAAGGCGCCGATCGGCGCCACTTTCATGATGATGCCGACGATGCGGAAGAACACGTGGGAGATCTTCTCGACAAAGTCGAATACCAATGTGCCTCTGCCGCCGAACGAGTGCAACGCGAAGCCAAACATGAGCGCGAACAACAGAACCTGAAGTATCTCGCCCTTGGCGAACGCGTCGACCACGGTCGAAGGGATAATGTTCATCAGGAAGTCGGTGGTGCTCTCCATCTTCCGCCCGCTGGTGACCGTAGCCACTGCCTTCGCGTCCAGCGTCTTCGGGTCCACGTTCATGCCGGCGCCGGGCTGTACCACGTTGACGATCACCAATCCGACCACCAGCGCGAGAGCGCTGACGATTTCAAAATAGAGCAACGCCAGGCCCCCGGTCTTGCCCACCTTCTTCATGTCTTCCATGCCGGCGATGCCGACGACCACGGTGCAGAAGATGATGGGGGCGATGATCATCTTGATCAGTTTGATGAACGCGTCGCCGAGCGGCTTCATCGCCTCGCCGGTGTGCGGGGCGAAAATTCCCAACACGATACCGGCGACGATCGCGACGATTACCTGAAAATAAAGTGATCTGTAAAGCGGTTTGTGCGAAGCCATGTGAGCCCCAAAACAATCACTTCAGTCGTCATTCAGAGCATCGTTCGACACGCCAGCGTGTCCCATATGACGGCGGGCACGCATCCCGGCACCGAACTGTGGAGCGCAGTCGTGATACCTATGCATGTTGCGCAGATCGCGGGAACGGCTGGCGTACCCGGCAACCTGCAAATAGATTCTTACCAAACCATTACGAAGGCTATGCTTCGCATCCGTCCGCGGCAACCGGGCAAACCCGAGCGTGCACTGCAACAAACCGTTCGCTAACAAAAGCTGTTGCTGCGTTGGCACCGGGAAGCCTGCGCATTCGCGATCCAGTATGCGACCTGAACGGGCCGGGCATGCGTGGCGGCTTCCGGAGTGCAATGGGTTGCCATCCGGGGCCACAACTGACCCGACGCCACGAACCGGGAGTGAATGACCGCT